>Ga0302178_10000127_pt1 | contig 67832 bp, 61 predicted proteins | sample I_Palsa_E1_3_FD_198790 | JGI IMG/M metagenome (GOLD analysis project Ga0302178, IMG submission 198790) | Peat permafrost microbial communities from Stordalen Mire near Abisko, Sweden - I_Palsa_E1_3 | ecosystem: Environmental > Terrestrial > Soil > Palsa > Peat permafrost | place: Sweden...
GTGCCACGGACCGCGCCGGTGCCACGGACCGCGCCGGTGCCACGGATGCTGCCGGTGCCACGGATGCTGCCGACTCCACGAAGGACGCCACGGACAGTGACCAGCGGACGACCCGTCTGCAGCTGACCCTGCCGGCCGCCAGCGGCGGCGCGATCGCGCTCGTGGCCGGCGACCTGCTGACGATCGAGCAGCTCGCCGACGGCCAGGGCGTCGACCTGCGGGCCTTCGGCGTCGACGGGTTGAGCTTCAGCGCCGCCCAGACCCGCTGGATGCACGGCATCAACCCGACCCGCGGGACATCGCTGTGGCGCTCGCGGCCGTGGGCGCCACTGTTGACGATCGTCCGCGACACCGCGCCCGGCCACGACCTCTGCTTCCCACCCTGCAGCGGCTCCGAATACGCCCGCTACACCGGCATCGCCGGCCACGTCGGCTGCGCCGAGCTGCACGCGGCGGCGCTCGCCGCCGCCGGCGGCGATCCGTGGCCCGGCGACGATGTGCTGAACCTGTGGCTGCCGAGCGCCGTGCGGCCCGACGGCCGGCTCGTTTCGTGGCCGGCCGCGTCCCGCGCCGGCGACGCGGTCGCACTGCGCGCCGACGACGCGGCGCTGGTCACGCTGACCACGTGTCCCGACGACCTGTACGGCACCTCGCAGTACGAGCCCAAGCCGGTGCGCGTGACCGTCGACCGAGCCGGAGCGACGACGGTGCCGCGAACGTTCGGCTGGAGCAGCCAGCCACCGTCCGCGGCGCTGGCGCGTCATCGGCCGGCGGTGGCGCTGTCAGCCGTCGATCTGGACCACATCGACGGCTGGGCCCGCCGTGGCTGGCTCGGCGACGAGCGTCCGTCGGTGACGCGCGCGCTCATCCTGCGGCTCTACGAGTCGCTCAACTCGTACGCCGGGTCCTGACGCACCGCACCCGCCGAGCGCTCACCCCTGCGGCCCCGCCCTGCCCCGCCGCTGCCGCCTCCCAGGCCCTTGCGGCTGTAGCCCATGCCCTTGCTGCTGTAGCCCAGGCCCTTGCTGCTGTAGCCCAGGCCTTTGCTGCCGCCTCCCACGCCCTTGCTGCTGAAGCCCGCGCCGCTGCGGTCGCCCGCGCCGCTGCGATCGCCCGCGCCACTACAGCGACCGCTGCCCGGCGCGGCTGCTGCCACCACCGGCTCGCGCCGGTGCCATCCACTCCCCTGCGGCCCCCGCCCGGGCGCCGCAGCGTTCGTCGGCGCAGCGCCCGCGGCAGCTGCCCGGCCGCGGGTCACTGATATATGACCCACGCTACCCGTGCCTCATCCAACCACGGGTGTTTTGGGCGGCCCAGCCGCCCAAATTCCCCAAACCTCGGCATCGGAGATGAGCGGTGGGTGATATGTCACCCTGTCCGCGGGATCGACGGACGTGCCGGCGGCACAACCCGCGTGGAACGCGACCCGCGCGCAAGACAACCCGCGCGCAAGACAATCTGCGCGCAGGACAACCCGCGCGCAGGACAACCCGCGCGCAGGACAACCCGCGCGCAGGACAATCTGCGCGCAGGCCAACCCGCGTGCAGGACAACCCCCGTGCAGGACAACCCGCGCGCAGGACAACCCCCGCGCAAGACAATCCCCGCGCAAGACACCCAGGCGCCGCGGGCGCCGCGCCGGCCCGCGCGGGCATTCACACCGCCGCCTGCGCCCCGGCGTCGTCACGCGCCAGCAGCCAGATGTCGTCCAGCCGCCAGCTGAGCCCGCAGCTGCGCCCGACCTCCATCGGCTCCCGCTGCTGGCGCAGGCTCATCGACAGCTGGTCGCCGCTCGGCATCTCGAGCAGACACGAGATCTCATGCCCCAGGTAGGCGAGGTCGACAACGGTCGCGGTGACCCCGCAGCGGTCAGCCGTCACCGGCGCGACGGAGATCGCCTCGGGCCGCACGATCGCGCACGCGCTCTGATCCCGCACCAGCCGCGGCACCCCCTGGCAGCGGAACCGCCCGATGCCGTCGGCCTCCGCCTCGTAGGCATCGCCGCCGAGCACGTCGACGATCCGCGCGGGGAAACGGTTGGAGGCGCCGACGAACTCCGCCACGAACTCGGTCACCGGCGTCTCGTACACCCGCTGGGGCGTGCCCAGCTGCTCGATCCGTCCGTCGCGCATGATCGCGACGCGGTCCGACATGAAGAACGCCTCCTCCTGGTCGTGGGTCACGTACACGAACGTGATCCCGACCTCCTGCTGGATCCGCTTGAGCTGCAGTTGGAGCTGCTTGCGCAGCTTCAGGTCCAGCGCGCCGAGCGGCTCGTCGAGCAGCAGGACCTCGGGGCGCAGGACGAGCGAGCGGGCGAGCGCGACCCGCTGCTGCTGTCCACCCGAAAGCTGCGTGGGGCGGTTCGCCTCGCGGCCGGTCATTTCGACCAAGTCGAGCATCTCGGCGACCCGCGTCGCGAGCTCGGCCCTGGGCGTCCGCCGTTCGCGCAACCCGAACGCGACGTTCTCGAACACGTTCAGATGCGGGAACAGCGCATACTGCTGAAAGACCGTGTTGACCGGCCGCCGGTGCGGTCGCAGCGCGGTGACGTCGCGGCCGTGGACCTCGATCCGGCCGGCGCTCGGCTCCACCAGTCCCGCGATCATCCGCAGCGTTGTCGTCTTGCCGCAGCCGCTCGGTCCGATCATCGAGAAGAACTCGCCGTCGGCAATCTCGACGTCGATCCCGTCGACCGCCCTGACATCGCCGTAGCTGCGATACAGCCCGACGAGCCGGACCGCGGGCTCGGCGCTCGCGGTCCGGGCGGCGACCGGATCGCCGGCGATCGCGGGTGCCTCGCTCACCGGTGGGTCTCCCCGCAACGTGGGAGACTCACTCCGCCGCCCTCCGCCCGAGCGCCAGCAGGTGCCCGGCACCGGTCGGGCGCAGCACCGTGATCAGGCCCGCGGTGCTGAACGAGACGAGCGTGATCAGCATCAGCGCGGTGCCGATCGCGTTGACCTCCGGCGTGACGTGCAGCCGGATCATCCCGAGCAGCAGCACCGAGATCGGCTCCGCCGATGTTCCGCCGAGGAACTGCGAGACGATCACGTCGTCGAACGAGAAGCTGATTGCCAGCAGCGCCGCGACGAGCACCGCGGGAACCAGTAGCGGGAAGGTGATCCGACGAAACACGCGCCAGCGGTTGGCGCCGAGGTCGGCGGCCGCCTCCTCCAGCGTCGACGACAGCGACGCCAGGCGCGCCTGGATGATGATCGTCGCGTAGGCGGAGTTGAACACTACGTGTCCGGCCACGATCGCCCAGACGCCGTAGCCGATGTGCAGCTTCGAGAACAGGATCAGCAGTCCGAGCGCGAACACGATCTCCGGCAGCACGATCCGTGAGTAGGTCAGCCCGTCGAAGATCCGCCGCGCGCGCGGCGAGGCCCCGCGCGTCCACAGGCCCGCGCAGACCGCGATCGTCAGCGAGATCACGGTTGACGCGGACGCCACCTCCAGCGAGGTCAGCAGGTCACGCCGGACCTCGGGATCGTGGAAGGCGACCGAGTACCAGTGGGTCGTGAACCCCGTCCAGCCGATCAGGTCCGCCGACTTGTCGAGGCTGTAGACGACCACGGCGATGATCGGCAGGTACAGGCAGATCATCACGATCCCGGTGAACACCGAGGTCGGCCGGGGCAGCCGGAGCTTCACGCGACCGCCGCCTCCGCCTTGTAGCTGCGCGAGCGCAGGAACATCAGCACGATCAGCAGCACGGCCGTCAACGCGATCGCCATCGCGGCCCCGGCCGGGTAGTTGCCGATGTCCTCGAACTGGTCGGAGACGACGTTGCCGAACAGCAGCGTGGTGTCGCCGCCGAGGATCTGCGGGATCACGTACTCGCCGGTGGCCGGGATCGCGACGAGGATCGTACCGGCGATGATCCCCGGGACGGCCAGCGGCAGGATCACCCGCCGCAGCGTCCGCGCCGAGGTCGCGCCGAGGTCGCCCGCCGCCTCCAGCAGCGACGGGTCGATCCGCTCCAGCGACACGAACAGCGGCAAGATCATCAGCGGCAGGTAGGTGTACACGACCCCGATCCCGACCCCGTACTGGGTGAACAGGACGTGGATGTAGCCGTGGACGATCCCCAGGCTGTGCAGGATCGAGTAGATCGGCCCGTTGTCGGCGATCACGTCGTAGATCCCGTAGGTGCGCACGACGAAGCTCGTCCAGAACGGGATCATCACGCCGAGCAGCAGCAGCGCCTGGCGCCGGCCGCTGGCGCGAGCGATCGTGTACGCGACCGGAAAGCCGATCAGCAGGCACGCCAGCGTGGCCGCCGCCGACAGCGCCAGCGAGCGGACGATCGGCTGCAGGTACAGCGCCTGGCCGATCTGCGTGTAGTTGGACAGCGTCCAGCCGAACTCGACGTGCAGCGTGAGCAGGTTGACCGACCCGAACGAGTAGACCAACAGCAGCGCCATCGGCGCCAGGAAGAACAGCACCGTCCAGCCGACGCCCGGCAGCGCCAGTAGTTGGCGCCCGGCCACGCGCACGGCGAACCGCCGCCGGCCGGGGTCCGGCGGCGGAGCCGGCGCGTTGGGCTCGGATGTGAGCTGGACAGCCACAGACCGCGGACGCTCGCTAGGCGTCGAGGAACTCCTCCCAGAGCTTGGCCCGGTAGGCGGCCTGCTCCGGGCCGAGGTAGCCCTCGAACTCGACGCGGGCCAGGTTCTGCTTGTCGTAGCGCAGGGCCGGGTCGTCGATGATCCGCTTGAGGATGTACTTTTCGGCGGCCGGCTCGACGTAGGCCGCGCCCGTGTAGTTGATGAACGACGCGTAGTTCTTCGGCTCAAGGTGGAAGTTCATCAGGTCCCAGACCGCGTCCAGGTGCTTGGAGGACTTGAACGCGTACCAGCCCTCGACGTAAGCCGCCATCCCCTCGGTCGGCGGCACCCAGACGATGTTGTGATTATGAGCCTGGGCGGCCGCGACGTCGTAGTCGTAGTCGATCGCGATCGACACCGTGCCCTCGATCAGCCCCTTGGAATAGTCGGTCTCGAGGATCGCCTGCAGGTGGGGTTTGAACGACAGCATCTGCTTCTGCATCGCCTGCAGCTGGCTCTGCACCTTCGTGTTGACCGAGTACCCGAGCGCCTTCAGGAACGACCCCTGGATGTCGGTGTCGTACTTGAGCATCGTGATCTTGCCGGAGTACTTGGGCGCGAGCGCGAACAGGTCGTGCCACGAGGTCGGACGCTCGGAGACCAGGTCCTTGCGGTAGGCGTAGCCGGTCTTGCCGAAATCGGTCGGGATCGCCCAGGGGAGCGCCTTGCGAAAGGTCTCGCCCACGAGCTTGAGGTTGGGGATCTTCGCGATGTCGAGCGGGGCCAGCTGACCGGCCTGCGACAGCTGCGCGGCAGTTGGCACCCCGCCGAGCGAGAGGTCGTAGGCCCCCTCGTTGTTCTCGATCTGGGCCAGGGTCGCCGCCGCCCCGGTCGTACCGCTGACCTCGGATTTGACATGCAATCCTGGATGGAGCTTGGCGAAGTCGGCGAACTCCTTCGGCCCGTACCAGCCGGGATAGCTCAGCAGGACCAACGTCCCCTTCAGGCTCCCGCCTGATTGCGCCGGGCTGCTGGATCCCGACGAGCCGCCGCAGGCCGCGAGCAGCGCCGGGAGCGAGCCGGCGGCGGCAAGCCCTCCGACGCCGCGGCCCAGTGCCGCCCGCCGCGTGATGCGTGGACTCCCGTGTCCGTCAGAAACGCTCATCGGTCAGCTCCTGTTGCCATATACCCAACGCGTGAGGCAGTTTTTACCAGCTTGCGTCAGGGGGTTGCATTGTCCACATGTACAAGGCAGACGCGCCTCGGACGTGCGCCGCGCTCGCGGCACGCCACCGACACCCGTCAGCCGGTACGCCACCGGCACCCGTCAGCCCGCCGCGAACTCGATCACCGCCGGCAGCTCCGACGCCAGCGCCGCCGACAGCTGCTCCTCGAGCTCGGCGAGCGAGCTGCTGCGCGTGGCGGTGACGCCGAACCCCTCGGCGATCGCGACCAGATCGTGGATGGTCGAGTCAGTTCCAACGTGGCGGATCCCGGCGTCGTCCATCGCGTCGCGTATCTCGCCGTAGCCGCGGTTGTCATAGACGAGCGCGACGACCGCGGCGCCGAGATCCCGCGCCGTCGCCAGCTCCTGGATCGTGAACTGAAAGCCGCCGTCGCCCGCCAGCGCGAGCACCGGGCGATCGGGCGCGGCGAGCTTGGCGCCGATCGCCATCGGCAGCGCACAGCCGAGACAGCCATAGCCGATCGGCATCAGCCAGGAGCGTGGCCGGGCCATGCCGAGCAGGTGGTTGGCGGCGTAGACCGGCTGCGTCGAGTCACCGGCGACGATCCGGTCCTCCGGGAGCACGCGGTCCAACAGCTCCAGTAGCTCGGCGAAGCGCGCCACCTCCGCGGGCGGCGTCAGCGCCGCCCGGACGCGCGCAACCTCCGCAGCGGTCTGCGCCAGGCGACCGTCGCCGACGGCGGGGAGCAGCGGCGCGAGCGCGGCCAGCGTCGCCGCCGCATCGCCGTGCAGGCCCACGGCGGCGGGCCACCGGCGATCGAGCTGGGCGGCGTCGATGTCGACCCGCACCAGATTTGGCAGCTCGAGCGGCTCGCTCAGGCCCCACAGCTCGAGGTCCGAAAGCTGCGCCCCGACCAGCAGCGTCGCGTCCGCAGCGCGCAGCAGGTCCGACACCGGCGCGAAGCTCAACGCCGATCCCAGGCACAGTGGATCTGCGTCCGGCAGGATGCCCCGGCCGTTGATCGTCAAGCCGACCGGCGCGGCCAGCGACCGCGCGACCGCGAGCGCCGCTGGCCCGGCCGCGACGGCGCCGCCGCCGAGCAACACCAGCGGGCGCTGCGCGCCGGCCAGCAGCGACGCCGCACGCGCGACGTCCTGCGGATCGGCGATCGGTGGTACCGGCGCCGGCGGGGTCCAGCCGTTGACGTCGGCCGGCTGCCCGATCACGTCGAGCGGCAACGCGATGTGGACGGGGCGCGGCCGGCGAGATCCGAACACCTCCAACGCCCGGTCCATGACCTCGCCGAGCTCGCCGGGATCGTTCACGGTGTGGCTGAAGGCGGTCACGGTCGCCAGCAGTGCCTGTTGGTCAGGGAGGTCGTGGATCTCGCCGAGGTCGCGCTGTGCCGCCGGGACGGCGCCCGATACGACGAGCATCGGGATCGAGTCGTGGTATGCCTGGGCGATCGGCGTGATCGCGTTCGTCAGGCCCGGTCCGCCGATCAGCACGCAGACCCCCGGCCGCCCCGTCACCCGGGCGTAGCCGTCGGCCATGAACGCCGCTCCCTGCTCGTGGCGCGGAGCCACGTGGCGCAGGCCGGAAGCGCCGATCCCGCGGTACAGCTCGAGCGTGTGCACACCGGGGATCCCGAACACGGTCGTCACGCCCGCACGTTGCACCAGCGCGATCAGTGCCTCGCCGCATGATGGCATCAGACCACCTCGTGTTGTCGTATTGCCAAGGCTGGGGCATCATACGGCGATGAGCCCCGGCACCTCCCCAGTATCGAGCTGGCCGCCGGGACTGGAACCCTTCACGCCCGTGCCCGAGCTGTCGCCGGACACGATCCGGCTTGCCTTCAACGAGTCGCCGCTCGGCCCGTTTCCGGCTGCGATCGCGGCGATTACGGACCATCCGGAGCTCGTCGGCCGCTATCCCGAGCTCGACGGCGCGCTGATCGAGCGACTTGCCGCGCTGCACGGACTCGAACCGGAGATGATCGGGCTGGGCAACGGCGGCGACGCGATCATCGGCTACCTGTCGGAGGCGTACCTGCGTCCGGGCGACGAGGTGGTGACCGGCTGGCCGTCGTTTCCAACGTACCTGTCCGATGCGGCCAAGCAGCAGGCGACCGTCGTCCGCGTGCCGCTGCGCGAGGGCGCGATCGACCTCGCGGCGATGGCCGCCGCGATCGGGCCGCGGACCCGCCTGGTGTGGGTATGCACGCCGAACAACCCAACCGGTGGCACGATCGGCGCCGCGGCGCTCGAGGGCTTCCTGGAGGCCGTCGACGAGCGCGTGCTGGTCGTCGTCGACGAGGCCTACATCGAGTTCTGCGAGCCGGGAACGGTCGCCGACGCAATCGCCGAGCAGGTTCGGAGCCGGCCCAACGTCGCCTCGCTGCGGACGTTCTCGAAACTGTTCGGTCTCGCGGGCATGCGCGTCGGCTGGCTCGCGGCACCGGCCCCGATCGTCGCCGCGGTCGGGTGCAGCCGTCACTACTACGACGTCGCCGGGCCCGCCGCGCTGGCGGCGCTGGCGAGCCTCGACGATCCCGCCGAGCTCCGGCGGCGACGGGCGGAGAACGGGCGGCTGCGCTCGGTGCTGCAGGATGGTCTCGATCGGCTCGGTTATGCCTGGCTGCCATCGCACGCCAACTTCGTGGCGGTCGAGGCGGGCGACGCCGACGCGGTCTCCGCACGGCTGCTGGCCGACGGGGTCGCCACGCGGTCGCTCAGCGCGCTCGGCGCGCCCAGCCTGCTACGCGTGACGGTCGGGTCCGAGTCGGCGATCGCGCGCCTGCTTGAGCTGCTACCCGCCGCGACCACCGCGCGCTGATCCGACGCCCACGAGCTGCCAGCAGCTACTCGCCGGCGGGCAAGTGTGCGCGATAACTACCGCATAGCGATAGATATCTCACACACCCGGATTCCGGTGTGAACAGTGAAGCCGCGGCCGACTGAGGAGGGGCCGCGGCAGCGGCGGCGGCCGACCGCCGCCGCGCCCGCGCCCGCGCCGTCAGCGCGCCCGCGCCGTCAGCGCACCCGCGCCGCACCCGCGCCGTCAGCGCACCCGCGCCGCACCGCACCCGCGCCGCACCGCACCCGCGCCGTCAGCGCACCCGCGCCGTCAGCGCACCCACGCCGTCAGCGCACCCACGCCGTCAGCGCGCCCACGCCGTCAGCGCGCGCGCCGCGATCGGCGATCCCGGCCGCAGGATCTGGTCGATCAGCCGGCGATAGATCCCGACCGCGGCGCGCAGCGACGAGGCGCTGACCCACTCATCTGGTCCGTGCGCCAGCGGCGCTCGTCCCGGACCGAGCGCCGGCAGGGTCGGGATCCCGCGCGCGGCGAGGAACGCGCCTTCGGAGAAGCCGCTCATCCCGGCGACCGCGGGCGTCGGGTATCCGGCCGCCGCGACCGCCGCCGACGCCAGCTCGACGAGCGGGTGGCCGGGCTCGAGTTCCATCCCCTCCGCGAACGGGCTGACCGAGACGGGTGTGATCCGCGCGGACGCATCGCCGGTCCGCGCGTGCACGAACGCCGTGAGCTCCCGCATCAGGGTCGTCCGATCGCCGCCGGGCAGCAGCCGGACACCGACCGAGAAGCGGGCGCGCTCGGGCAGGCGGCCGAGCGCCTGGCCGCCGTTGATCTCATAGCCCGCGACGACGGTCGGGCCCGTCGGGTAGAGCGGGTGAACCCGCGGGGAGGGGCGGAACGCTCGCTCCAGCGCACCGATCAGGTCGGCCGCGACGGCGACCGCGTGGGGCGCCGCCGGGTCGTAGCGCGATGCGTGCGCCCGCGCCGGCGTCGTGATCTCGATCTCGACGTAGCCGTAGCCGCGTGAGGCGAGCGCGAGCCGGTCGAAATCGGCGGTCGAGCCGGCGGCCTCGGCGACGATCGCGGCGTCGGCCTGCAGCCGACCGTGGGCGGCGAGCCACGGCACCCCCCACTGCATCCCCGCGTCCTCGTCGGCGGTGACCGCAAGCACGAGCGTCCCCGCGGCGGGGCCGCCCGCGGCGGCAACCGCGACCGTCGCGCAGACGAGCGCGGCCACCCCGCCCTTCATGTCGGACGCCCCGAGCCCGTGAATCCGACCGCCGTCACACTCGGCGCCGTACGGGTTTCGGGTCCACCCCGGCCCCTCGAGCACCGTGTCGGCGTGCCCGTTGAGCAGCAGCGTCGGCCCGGGGCCGCGTCCGGGTACGGTGCACAGCAGGCTCGGGCGGCCGGGCGCCGGCTCGATCACCTCGACAGCAGCCGTCGACATCCTCGTCAGCAGTGTCGCCAGATGGCCGACGACGGCCGCCTCGCCATCGCGCTGGCCGACCGAGGGCAGGCGGATCAGGTCACGGCAGAGGCCGATGACGTCAGGCGCCGACGTGCCGCGCTCAGCCGGTCGCCGACGGATCGCGCTCGCCGAGTTCACGGGTCAGCTCGGCCGCCGCGGCCATCAGCTCCGCCCCGGCCTCCGGAACCCTGTCGACGAACCGGAATCTCGGCGCCGACGCGTTGAGCGCGGCGACGATTGCCCCCGCCGGATCCCGGACGGGGACCGCGACGCCGATCAGATCCGGCTCGAACTCCTCATCGACAACCGTGTAGCCGCGCTCGCGGTCGGCGGCGATCGCCCGCACGAGCTCGGCCGGCGAGCCGATCGTTCGCGGCCCGAGGGCGATGAACTGGACCGGCTCGAACGCGGCGAGGATCTCCGCCTGCTCCCAGTCCAACAGCAGCGCGCGGCCGGCGGACGTGCAGTACGCCGGGGTCATGCGGCCGGCCCAGCCGGTCGTCTGGACCGAGCGCCCGGATGACTCCGACAGGACCGTCAGCGTTTCGGTCCCCTGCCGGACCGACAGATGCACGCGCTCGCCGAGCGAGTGCGCCAGACGACGCATGATCGGGGCGGCGGTCTCCAGCAGCCGGCGCTCGCCCGCCAGCTGTGCGAGCGCGTACAGGCGCCACCCCAGCCGATAGCCGTTGTCCTTCGTGCGCTCGACCAGCCCGTACTCGTTGAGCGCCTTCAACGCGCGTGAGACCTGGCTCTTCTCGCGACCCAACAGCTCCGAGATCCGAGTGACGCCGAGCCCGCCCGTATCGAGCGACTCCTCACTGGAGAGCGACAGCAGCACCTCGACGCCGCGCCGGATACTCGTCTCCCGCTCGCCTCCAACCCGGCCCGGCGTGCCGGTATCAACCGCGCCGACAGGCGGCTGGGGCAGCGGAACCCCGGGCGTCGCACCGTTGGCTTGCGGTCGCTTCGCCATCGATCAGAGAGTAGTCCGCGGCTCGCCGACGACCTCGGATGACGGCGGCGCCAGCGCCGCTCGCAGCACCGCGATCGCCTCGGCGCGATAGGCGTCCTCGGCCTGCTCAGACGACCAACCGACATGGGGCGTGACGAGCAGGCCGCGGGTCTCGAGGCGCGGATCGGCGGGTGCCGGCGGCTCGGTCGGCCACACGTCGAACGCGGCGCCGCCGAGCGCGCCGCGCGCCAGCGCGTCGACGACCGCGTCGAGGTCGACGACCGAAGCGCGCGCCAGGTTGAGCAACAGCGCATCCGGCCGCATCAACGACAGCTCACGCCGGCCCAACAGCGGCGGCGCGCCGGGCGTACCCGGCACGTGCAGCGAGACCGCATCCGAGCTCGCCAGCAGCTCCTCGAACTCGACGGCGATGACTCCGGGCGGCGGCGTGACGACGGCCGGATCGAACCCGACCACCTCGATCCCGAGCGCCAGCGCCCGTCGCGCCAGGGCGGCGCCGATCCGACCCAGTCCGAAAATCCCGAGCCGCTGCGCGTCGAAGCGGCGCAACCGCGTGCCAGGCTCCCATCGCCCTGCGCGGACATCCTCGCCCAGGCGCCACAGTCCCCGCCAGCCCCCGAGCAGGCAGGCCAGCGCGTGATCGGCGACCTCCTCGGTGCAGTAGCTCGGGGTGTTGGCGACCGTCAACCCGCGGCGACGCAGCTCGGCGACATCGAGGTGGTCGACCCCGATCGAGCAGGTCAGCACGAGGCGCAGGTTCACGAACGGCGCCACCTGCTCGGCGCCGACCGGCTCGGCGCCGGTGACCAGCGCCACGACCCGCTCACGCTCGCCGGGATCGACGCGCTCGCGGCAGTCGAGCTCGCCGCCGAGCGGCTGCTCGAACGGCTCGACCGGAAAGCCACGGTCGATGAACAGCACGATTGGGAGCCAAGTTGCCAATTGGTGTTGGTGAGAATACCCTCGCGCCCATGGATCACACGATCGACCCCAGTCGCGTCCACCACGGATGGGACCGGACGCTTGAGCCGGTGCTCCGGATCGCCTCCGGCGACGTCGTCCACTACGACCTGCGGATGGCCGGACACGACCAGATCGCCGAGGGGGACGGCTACGCGGAGGCGCGCCTGGACTTCGACACGCTCTATCACCTATCAGGCCCGGTGTTCGTGGAGGGCGCGGCTCCCGGTGACACGCTGCGGATTGAGATCCTCGAGCTCGAGCCCGGCGACTGGGGGTGGGCGTCGGTGTTGCCCGACCTCGGGCTACTGCCCGACGACTTCCACGAGCCGTGGGCCGGGACGTTCGATCTGCGCCGGCGCGGGACGGTCGAGATCGCGCCGGGCATCCGGATCCCGACGAGCCCGTTCCTGGGGACGATGGGCACCCACCCCGACGAGCCCGCGCAGGCGTCGGCGTTCCCGCCGCACAAGGGCGGCGGCAACATGGACACCCGCCATCTGACTGCGGGCTCGATGCTGTGGCTGCCGATCTGGTGCGACGGTGCGCTGTTCTCGTGCGGGGACCCACACGCCGCTCAGGGCGACGGCGAGGTCTGTGTGACCGCGATCGAGTGCCCGATGCGCGCGACCCTGCGGTTCACGGTCGAGCACCGGACGATTCCGGCGCCGCGCTTTCAGACCGGCGGACCGCTGTTGAAGGTCGACGAGTCCGCCGGCCACTTCGGCGCGATGGGTATCGACCCCGACCTGATGTCCGGCGCACGGACCGCGGTGCGCAACGCGATCGCCTGGCTCGTCGACGAGCACGGGCTCAGCGCCCGTGAGGCGTATGTGCTCTGCAGCCTCGTCGGCGACCTGAAGATCCTCGAGATCGTCGACTCCGGCGTCTGGAACGTCGGGTTCACGATCCCGCTGTCGATCTTCTAGTCCGGGGCACGAGTCGGGCCGCGCCGGGCACCGGCGGGCGGACGTCCGTGTCGGCTTCGATCGCTGCGGTGTCGGCGCGCGTCCCGTCGCCCACAGGTGATTCACAGCTCGCTTTCAGCCGATCGCCAGGGGCGCTGAGGAAAGTGTGGAGCGACCTCCGACAGCCGCCTTCGGCCCGAGGAGCGATCCACACAGTGAACAGATTGGAGCGCCGCAAACATGAACGGTCATAGCGACACAAGCCACCGCGAGCCAGATGAGACATCTGAGCAGCCGCCGCCTCTCGCCGGGCGCCGGCGACGTCTGACGCGCAAGCGCTGCCTAGGGATTGCCGTTGGGCTGATGGTGCCGATCTTCGGGGTCGGGCTGGCAGCGTGTGGTGGCTCATCGACCTCCAACGCCGCCACGACCACCAGCGCGGCGTCGACCGCCGTGGCGTCGGCCAGCGGCTCGCACAGCTTTACGAGCGACCCCCGCTCCGGCGGGGGGTCCAACGCCCGATCAACCAACGCCGCCGGCGGATCGGTGGGCACGGTCACCGGGGTATCCGGGTCAAGCTTTGCCGTGTCGACCCCGACGGGTGGGAAGGTCACCGTCAAGGAGACCTCATCGACCGTCTATGACAAGGGCACGACCAAGTCGACGGCGAGCGCTGTCACCAAGGGCACGACCGTGCTGGTGATCGGCAAGGTCGACAGTACGACGATCACCGCATCCCAGGTCATCGTCGGACCCGCGATCAATCTGTCAAAAGCGTCGGCGAACGTGATCGCGTTCAAGCAGCCAAACGCGAGCGAGTCGAAGACCACCGGGACGATCCCGTCCAGCTACAAGCAGGGGACGGGCACGATCGTCAGTGGAACCACGGCGACCAAGGCCACCGAAGCGTCGTTGAGCTCGTACGCCGGCGGGGTCGTTGACCGGGTGGTGCGCCTGAGCAACGGCGACTACGAAGTCCACAACATCGGCACCAACTGGCCTCATCACGTCTTCGAGACCAGCAACTTCAAGGTGATCGGCGCCAACGACTGACCGGCGTGTCGTCGGCTCTTAGAGCAGTCTTCGTCCTCAACGACATTGCTCTTACGCTGACACGTCAAGCTGCAGTTGCAGCATTCTTTCCAATCAGCGAACCGAGCCGCAATGCACCTCCACCGCAAGACCCTGGCCGCCGCAGCGCTTGTCCTAGCGCTGGTCGGGGCGTCCGCCGGCGGGTCGGCTCGCTCGTTCGGGGCAGCCGGGGGCCCAGGGCACGGACCCGTGGTCCAACTGGCCACCCTGGAGCAGCGCGTGCGGCCACGGCGCCGAGTCCGTGGTGGGAAGCTGCGCGCGATCCTGTGGCGGACCGTCCGCCAGGTGCGCAGCGCAACCGCGAGGACCCGGGCGCGAGGCGCGACCCTCCTGGCGCAGCTTGCACCGCACGACTCCTGGGCTCGCGGACCGCCGCGAGCATTACATCAGTGATTCGAGGGCGGAACGGCCAAGCGTCGTCCCGCCCTCGTTCGCATCCCTAAGGTCGGGTGACGAGACACGCCCCCCAGACCCAGACGACGATGATGCTCCGCGGCGGTATCGCTCATGCCTCGCGCAGGAGCACCGCGATCGTACGTGCCGCACTGGTGGCGTCTGGGGTGACCTCGGGGTCGCCACTGTGATGTAGGAAGCGCTCGCCGATCGTGACGATGCCGTCGGCGAGGAGTTCGGGGTCGGCGGGCGCTCGATAGCGGCCGGCGTCGATCTCGGTCTTGATCATCGTGGCGATCCACGCGACCAGGCGCGGTCGAAAGCCTCCGTTGAGACGCGTCAGAAGTTCGAGACCGGAGTTGCGCTCGTGCTCGAGAAATGAGTTGACGCTGGCGTTGCCGGCAAACGCGGCGATGAAATCGGCGCACACGGTCTGGATTCGATCCACACCCGACTTGGTCTGCGAGCGCCGGAGCATGTGTTCGGCGACTGAACGGGCCTCGGCCCACGTGGCATCGGCCAGGAGACGTTCGCGGTCACCGGTCCAGCGGTACAACGTCCCGCGGGCAATCCCGAGGTCGGCGGCGAGAGTCACCATGTCGATGCGTTTTCCGGCCCGCAGGTATTCACGGGCGCGCTCGAACGCGCCCGCCGGCGTGGCCCGCGGCTTGACCCGCTCGGCGCCGCTCATCGCCTGCTCGTACGCGAGAGTCGGCTCTTCGAACCCGGGAACCATCGTGACGACATTAGCGTCGATGTCCAGCCTCGGACAATCGCTCTAGTCTGCCTCTGATAGGACAATTGACTCTAGATGTCTCATATACGACAATGCGCTCGTCTTGTCGAATGCAGTCCAGAGGAGAGCCCTATGGTCCGTGGTCTTCGCCACGCGTCGCGCCAGTTGACGATCGCATTGCTCGCCGCAGCCACCGGTGCTGTCGCGGCAGCGAGCGCCGCAGGTGCCGCGCCGTTCGCGTTTCAGCCGATTCAGATCCAACGGATCGCCCTGCCGGGCGCAGTGAAATCGGCAGGATGGCCGGTGTTCGCCCACGACGGCCGCCACCTCCTGTTCTACTCGACCGCCGCGAACACGACCGGGGGGAGCACCGGTCGTGGGTCCACCGCACAGCTGTGGATCACCGACCTCACAGGCGGTCAGGCGCATTGCCTGTCCTGCGGACTCGTCCACGATCCGACCTCGAGCGGCGAGGGAGAGATCACCCCGTTCCCCGACGGCAAGCGGGTGTTCTTCGGCTCGTTCACCCAGCCCGGGTCCAGCTCCTACGGCGTGCTGACCTGCCTCCCGAGCGTCGCTGACTGCCGGCATGCCAGCATCGCGCTGATCGACTTCACCCCGGCCGAGACGACCACGATCCCGCCGGGCGGGGTGGAGAGCTCGCCACAGACCGATCTCGGCGGCGCCTACGCGGCCAAGCTCGCGCCCGACGGCGTCCACGTCGGATTCTCGGATATCCGTACCGACAGCATCGAGACGATGATCATCGGCACCCTCAAGCGCGCCGGCGACGAATACACGGTCACCGATCCTCAGGTCATCAACCCGGCCGGCCCCACCTCTCCAGCCGACGGCAACGCCAACGCCTGGTCAGACGCCGGAGCGCTGTATGAGTTCAAGACCTTCACCCACGGGGGCGCGGATGCGACGTACGTCGAATCCGGCGGGCCGGCGCTGCTCAACGCCGACGTCTGGTCGGTCAACCTCGCTACCGGCCGGCGCACGCGCCTGACGGCCAACCCCGACTACGACGAGGACAACGCCGTGTCGCCCGACGGGAAGCTGCTCGCGCTGTGGAGCAACCGCACGATGCACCTGACGGACTGGTACAGCGGACTGCTGCCGGTGCGCGACTTCATCGATGCGCCGGCGGCGCTCATGGTCCTGCCGATCAGCAGCTCCAACAAGCGCTGCCACGGCCCGATCTGGATCCTGCCCTCCAGCGGCGATCACGGCGCGGCTCTGTCCGGGCAGCCGATCGTCGACTATCGGACCCCGCACGTGTTCGTGACCAACAACCTCACCGGCTGGCCGCAATGGAGCCCGGACGGCACCATGCTCGCACTCAACACCACGAACAACCGCGCCGGCTCCGGATACCCCGCGCACGCGCCGTTCCTACTCGTCGCGCACTTCCCGGCGCTGCCGGCCACCCGACCGTTGCAGACGGTGAGCTCAGCGCCGGGCTCCTGGGCGCACGCGTCGACCGACTATCACCCCGTGTTCGGCTTCACCGGAGTTCGCACATTCACGGGAGTGGGCGGCGGCACGGTGACCGTGGACTACGAGCCGCTGGCCGGCGTGCTCGAAGGCGAGTGGTCAGAGACCTATGCGAACTACTCCGAGAACGGTCGGGACTTCGTCAACGGCACGGTCAGCATCGACGAGACCGGGGCCGGCGCCGGCTCCTACACCGCGGATCTCACGATGACCGGTCAGGACACCGGCTCCGATCACGTCGAGTTCGATCCGGCGGCCGGCATCGACCACGGAACTTCGACCTACGACGGCCACACCGTGAGCGGCCCGTCGGCCGAGCAGGCGGCAGTGGGCGCCTGCCCCGCGATCCAGCCCAAGGAGCCCCGGCTGCACGCCGCGCTCACCAAGGTCGGCCGCGACACCTACCGGGTCAAGGTGACCTCGCAGATCGGTTCGGCGGGTGCCAATGAAGGCAGCGTGGATATTTCCCCCGTCTACCACGCGCGCCTGTCGCTCGGCAGCGTCATCGCGTACACGAACCACGACGGCGTGGCGACCGTCACGGCGCAACATCGCGCCAGCTTGAAGATCACCGCCGGCAACACCCTCAGCCCCACCTCCGTGTCGCTCTTGAAGTAGCGCTCCACTCCGCTGGCGGCCACGGCGGTTTCGTGGCGCCGTGAGGCTGCGCGGGCCTACAACCCAAGCGCCCGCGCGAGCGCGGTCCACTGCTCCCGGGGAACGCCGCTGACCCCGACAGGTTGCAGGCACACGTGGTCGGCGCCCGCCTCGAGGTGGGCATGAACCACCCCGGCGATCTCAGCGGCGGAGCCATGCGGGATAACTGCGTCGATCAGCCGGTCCGATCCGCCGTCGGCAATGTCACGCTCGGTGAAGCCGACCCGCAGCAGGTTGTTGGTGTAGTTAGAAAGTCCGAGGTACAGCGCGGCGTACTGCCGGGCACTCGCGCGGGCCCGCTCGACATCGGTGTCCACGACACACGCAAGCTCGGGCGCGAGCAGCGAGCCGCTACCGAGTCGATCTCGGGCGAACCGGGTGTGCTCGACGTTCGTGAAGTACGGGTGGCTGCCGAGCGAGCGCTGGCCGGCAAGATCAAGCATCTTCGGGCCCAGCGCGGCGAGCACGCGCCGCTCGCGCGCAAGCGCCGCCGGGGCTGCGTCGAGCACGTCGAGAAACTCGATCGTCGCGTGCCGCGGACGGGTGTAGTCGCTCGTCGCCTCCGGGTGACCTGCACCAATCCCGATCAGCGAGCGGTCGGCGTAGTCACGCTCGAGCGCGGCCGCCTCGGCGCCAACCACCGCGGGATCGCTTTTCCAGAGGTTGACGATCCCGGTCACGGCGACGAGCGTCTCGGTCGCCTCGAGCAACGGACGCAGCTCGCGCGCCTCCGGAGAGCCGCCCAGCCAGAAGGCGCCGTAGCCGAGATCCTGCGCAAGCCGCGCCGCCTGCGCGGCGTTCTCGACCCCGATCGCACGGTAGCTGGTCCAAATGCCGAATCGAGTGAGGTTCATGGAGGCTCCTCTGCCGTTCTGGTGGACGACGTGATCAATGACCCTGCGGCACGGCGCCGTGCGAGACGTTGCTCGCCGACACGCTCCACGGCGACCGGTGCGGTGGGAGCACCGTCCCTCACTGCACGATATGGATCGCAGCGTGCAGGGCGACGTTCACCAACGGTGGCAGTCGCGCGATCGTCTTCCAAACGGGCCGCATCAGGACCCGGCGGGTGGCGTTGTGGACGGTGCGCTCCCGATCAGCCCGTCCCAGGAGGCGGACCTCTTGTCGCTTACGCGGAGGTTTGCAGCGAGTCGGTCAAGCAGATCCCCGAGGCTGGCGAGCTGTTCGGCGGTGATGTCGCGGCGCAGGCGCCGGTCGAACGCTGAGGCAGCAGCACGCAGGCGCAGGAATGACGCCTCGCCGGCGGCGGTCAACTCGACGATGTGGATGCGACGGTTGTTCGTATCACGGCGGCGGGTGAGCAGGCCTTGCTTCTCCATCGCGTTGAGGTGGTGGGTGAGTGTCGCCTCTCCGATCCCAACCGTCTTGGCCAGCTCGCGCTGATTGGCGGCCGGGCGGATCTTCAGGTTGAGCAGCACCAGCCACTCGGGCAACGATCCCCCCGCCTCGCCGAGCGCGTCACCGAACGAGCGGCTGACGAGCCGTGCGGTAGCGGCGAGGTGCAAGCCGATCGGCGGGCTGGCTGGTCGCATGATCGCAGTCTAACGGAACTATCGATATCTAAGCCTTTGACTTCTAAGCTTTGTATGTCTATGGTTTCCAGCGTTCCGCGATCCGCTAGCGAGGAGACATGTCAAACAGCCACGATGAGCTCCGCGTGATCTGCACCCACGCCAGCCCGACGATCATCGGGCGATTCCTCGAGTAAGCCGGCCGCATCGCCCTATCGGGCGATCAACCGCGTTTGTGCACCAACCGACACCAACCCGAGACTGGGAGAACACCATGCCCAAAGTTCACGCGCACGAACGCGCGCGCTATCCCGACCTGGCCGACAAGATCGCCGTCGTGACCGGCGGCTCCCGCGGCATCGGAGCAACCACCGCCCACGCCCTGGCAGCCAGCGGTACCAGTGTCGCCGTCGTGGCCCGCGACGAGAACGCCCTCGCCGTCGTCAGCGACAGCATCCGCGCCCACGGCGGCCGGGCGATCGCGGTGCGTGCCGATTGCACCGTCGAGGCCGACGTCAGCCACGCCCGCGAGACCGTCGCCGAGCAGCTCGGACCGGTCGACATTCTCGCGGCTTTCGCCGGCGGCAACGGCATGCCCGTCCCCACCGCGCACGAAACCGCCGCCCACTGGCGCGAGGTGATCGAGGCTGACCTCACCACCACGTTCCTGGCCACCAGTGCGTTCCTGCCGGCGATGCTCGAGCAGCAGCACGGATCGATCATCACTATGTCCTCTGCCGCCGCCCGCCAAGCGGCCCAATCCAACGCCGCCTACGCAGCCGCCAAAGCGGGCGTCATCGCCTTCAGCCGCCACCTGGCCAACGAAACCGCGCCCCACGGAATCCGCGTCAACTGCCTCGCGCCGTCAGCCGTCGAGAACGACCGGATGCGCAGCTGGATGACCGCACAGCAACGCGAGCAACTGGCAGCCTCATTCCCGCTACGACGGATCGGCCGGCCCGACGACATCGCCGCGGCCACACTGTTCCTCGCCTCCGACAGCTCCTCATGGATCACCGGCATCACTCTCGACATCGCCGGCGGCAAAATCATGCTCTGACCCGCATGGGCGCCACTGCACCGTCCCCTCAATCGTCAGGCGCCTGGACCTGAGGCGACTCATCAGCATCCCGCGGCGACGGCTCATAAATCCTGAGCCTGCGGCTCATCTGCGCTCCCGGCCGGGGTTGAGGAGGCCGGAAACGTTGGGACCTAGATGCGTTGGGGGACGATACGCACAATCACCCGTTGCGCTCCCGGCTCGGGGGGAGGCATGGCGCCGTCCATGTGGATGAAGTACATCTCCCGGTGAAACGCCCCGTTTGGGTCGTAGGTGAGTTCTACGGTGCCGGAGATCGTGGCGTAGTTCGGGCCTTCGCCGGCGTCGTTTGGGCGGTCAACGGGGAGGCCCTGGATGAGCAGGTTCACCCTGGAGTCGCGGCTCATGTTGATCGTCTTGCGGCGGCCCTTGATGGTGCTGAACAGGATGTCGTCGCCGTCTCGCTTGACGAAGATCACCGACGTTTGGGGCTTCCCGTCCGGGTCGGTGGTAGCCAGGACGCTGAGATGGGGACCGTCGAGGATGTAGCGGACGGCCCCGTTGAGGATCGAATGGTCGAGATGGGTCATACACGTTTGACTCGCGGGGAGGCGCCGAGGAATCGCGCGCCGACCAATTCTGCGGGTGTGCGCCCTGATTGATCGCGCGTTGGATCGCGAAACGCTCACCGACGGCCGCAAAAATCGCTCGCGGCGCGAACGCGTCGATCTCAGCGCCTTCATCACCGAAGACCCGTCGGACACACTCCGGGAAGCCATCGATGACGAGCCCGTAACCATGCAGTCCTGAGGCTGAGCTGCACTCCCGATCTGATCAGCGACCATGCCCGCCGTTGATGTAGCCGAATAGCCGCGGAGCGGCCGCCCTGCCGCCGCCGTACAGCTCGAAGGGTTCTGGGGTCGTCGTCCTCGGACCGGCAGCCGAGCCGCCGCCTTGCGCGAGCTCGATCTCGCGCAGATAGTGGTGGTTGAGCAGGTGGCCCCAGCCGTCGCGGCGAACCCATAATGGCCCGTCGATGGCGATGTTCTCGGCTGCGAGGTCGGGCGCCAGCATCCCGAGCAGGGCGACGAGGTCGTGCTCGTTGCCGAAGCTTTCGATCCAGGGAAGGGCGCGGTCTGGGTCGACGTAGCGCATCTCGCTGGCGCAGTTGGCAAAGCAGTAGATCTCTAGGCGCCGGAGTTCGGCGCTGGTGACATATTCGAAGTTGTCGGGATCAAGCGTCACACCGGTGCGGCGCAGAGCGTCAAGCTCCTCGGCCTGCTTGGCCTCCGAGATGACCTCGCCGGTGCGCGCGTAGACCAATCGCAGCAGTCGCACCAGTACCGCTGAGATCAGCGTGCCCTGCGAGTGCGCGATGATGATGACGCGGTCCTTCGTCGGGTCCTTGAGCGCACGATGGATCTCGGGAAATGCGACATCCGCCGGCTCGCCGTTCATTCCGAAGGCCTTCTCGTCCGCGCACTCGAGCAGATCGGCGATCGGACCATCGGTGGCATTCTGGACGATCGTGAATGACCGGTGAAAGATGCGAGCGAGGTAGTCCGCGTTCCAGCCGGCCATGCCCGAGTCGGTCAGGATGCCGTTGATGAAGAACCAATGTTCGGCGGGGAAGGAGTCGTAGCTGCCGAGGTGGTCAGGCCGGCGCTGGATCGTCGTCTCGTGGAAGAACACGCGACGCAGCGCAGCCGGCACCCACGACGGTCCGACACGGTGCAGCGATGGGATTAGGACATTGGTCAAGTACCTGGCGGTCCGCCCGACGTCTCTCTCGACGAACATCGCGTACTCGGAGTAGCGCGGGGGTGAGGCCCGGCGGAGTCGGCCGAGGACCGATTGGGGCAGCTCCCACGGCTGTAGCCCTTTGGTGGCGGCGACGACGTTCGACATCAGCGCGCCGACCTCATGCACAGTCCGCTTCGCAGAGCTCATCGCTCCGGACTGTGCCACAGCCAGATGGCGATCAGAATCTGCTCCTCGGAGATCTCGGTGAGCGCGTCGAGCTCGAGCAAGTGCCGCCCCGTTGCGGCAGGTTTCGGACGGTGGTAGGTTCACCGCCGAGAGGGCAAGTCCTGCGAACCGTCGATCACGCCCACCTCGGCTGAGGCCATTCGCGGGAGTCGTCCGCTCCGGACCGAATCTCCGCTGCCGCGGGCAAAACCGCGGGTCTACGCGATCGTTCGAACCACGCCGCCGTCAACCCGCACCGAGGCGCCCGTGGTCGCCGAGGCCTGCGGTGAGCATAAGTAGACGATCAGGTTTGCGACCTCGTCGCTCGTCGCGAGCCGGCCTAGCAGCGACGTGGGTCGGACGCGCTCGATCAGCAGTCGGCCGGCCTCCTCGATGGTCGCGGCCTCGTCGCCGATCATCGCATTCATGAACGCTTCCAGGGCGGGGGTCAACGTCGGCCCCGGTAGGACGCTGTTGACCGTTACACCGCTGCCTGCGACGGACTCAGCCAACCCTCGCGCGACGCCGAGCTGTGCCAGCTTCGTGACTCCGTAATGCACCATCTCCACAGGGATGTTGAGCGCCGACTCGCTGGAGACGAACACCACCCTCCCCCAGCCGCGTTCCACCATGCCCGGCAGATAGTCGCGAGACAGCCGCACCCCGCCCATCACGTTGACAGCAAACAGACGGTCCCACTCAGCATCGGGGATCTCGAGCACGGGTTGGGGGACAGTGACGCCCGCGTTGTTGACCAGAATGTCAACGTGCGGCACAGCATCGATCAGCGACTGGCAGCCTGTCGCAGTGCCGACGTCTGCAGCGACCCCGACGATCCGATCGCCGGCACCCAGCCGACCAACTGCCTCCTGCACTCGCTCGGCCGTACGGCCGTTAATGACGACCGTTGCCCCCGAGGCGTGAAGCTCCGCGGCCGTCGCGTACCCGATTCCCCCGGTCGAGCCCGTGACCAGCGCCGTCTTACCTGTCAAATCAATCAGCATGTCGCGTTCTTCCTGTTCTCCTGCGGTTATGCGATCTTGACGACATGGAGGGCGATCAGCGGCCCTCCGGCCTGCATGAGTCGTCCTCCTTGGCGTAGTTCGCCGAGGTCGACGGGCGCGAGTCCCAGCGAGTCGATAAATGTTGAGACGGTGGCCTTGGCGTCGGTGTCGTCGCCGGCGAGAAAGATGACAAGGCGGCCGTCGCTCCGATGAGCGCTGTCCGCGACGACATTCATGAAGACGGTGTTGAATGCCTTGATGATGCGTGCGCCTGGCATCAGTGTGGCGATGTGTTCGCTGCCTGTCTGGTCTCCCAGGTCAACCCCCGACCCGGGGTCGTCGTGGTGCCACTGGTTAGTGGCGTCGATCACGATTCGCCCATCCCAGCCCGGTAGGTCCCGCAGCGCCGCGGGCACCTGGTCCCAGCCGACGGCGAGGATCACGATATCGGCCCGCGCCGCCTCGGCGACCGTGCCCGCAGACGCGTTCGCGCCGAGTTGGCTCACAAGCTCTGCGAGCGAGTCAGGGCCGCGGCTATTGCTGAGGATGACTTGATGGCCCGCCGCGAGAGCATCGCGGGCGATCGTCTGTGCGACGTTTCCAGCACCGATCGTACCGATGGTGAATTGGTGATTCGAGGACATTGGTGCCTCTTTTCTCAGCTCGTTTGCCGTCTGCGACTACTGTAGCGTACGCTATGGAAAAGCTTTGGAGTGGCGAGGCAATAACCGGGAGAGCGGTCGACGACAACGACCTCCCCGGAGCTGAGCGGCGGTCGCCCCGGCGTGGCGGCCAGTGTGGCGATCCCACGCGTGCTGTGCGGCCTGCGGCTAAGCGGCGGTCGACGCGCGTCGACGCCGGCGCGCCGGCTCGGGCACAGCCGCAAGCGCCACCGCCGCGACTTCCAGGAGCTGTTCCCGGCTAGCGCCGCCGGAGGCTTGTACCGAGATGCCTTGCGCCACGGTCGAGAGGTAGCGCGCCAGGGCGTCGCAGTCGGTGCCCTTCGGCAGGTCACCGTCGGCGACACCCTGCTCCAGTCGTCGCTGCATCGCTTCTTGATTGGCCCGACGCCGGTCGGCCAGCAGCGCCGCGACCTCGCCGTCATCGCTACTACACGCCAGACAGCCTTGAACGGTGAGACAGCCGGAAGGCTGTCCCAGCGCGGTGTCGTGCTCTGCCGCGCCGACCAGAAAGCGCTCAGCCGCCAGCTGCGCCGTTGGTTGTCCCATGACGTCCTCCAAGTAGGGACGTCGATGCTCGCCGTAACGCTCGACGACGAGGTCGAACAGGTGTCGCTTGTTGCCAAAGGCCGCGTACAGGCTAGGGGGGTTGATGCCCATGGCCTCGGTCAGCTCAGCGATCGAGGTCCCCTCATAGCCCTGACGCGCGAAGAGATCGACAGCTCGTTCAAGCGCGACATCCGCGTCGAAAGTGCGCTCACGACCCCGCGGCATGACGCTAGCCCGCCACAGTCTCGCCGAACCACCGGCCAGACGGGTCTGGACCGTCTGCCGCGCCGGCGATATCAGCGGCGCCTGCACACGGCGCACCGACGGTCGTGATTGATGCCGGAATGATCTTCACTGTATCGTTCACTATACATCCGCCGGAGTTGAGGCTGATGAGGCGGCGGCGGCGGCGCTTTCTCAACAGTTCGTGACGGTTACCTTGACAAGATGTTGCGGGCGCTACCGTCTGCACGGAGGAGTTCCGCGCTGAGGTCCGAGACCCGGAGCGGCCGTCGATCACGTCGTGATGCGGCGAGCGGTTTGCAGCGTGCCGGCGACGGGAACCGGGCGTTCGCTCGGACCACGTCGCGGATATCTCAGTCATCCTCCTCGATCGTGGAGCGATTCGATCAGTTGGTGACGACGCCGGCCGCTCGGGATGCGCTGGGTTGGCTTCGCTCGGCCACCGGCCGGGTCAACGGGCCGATGGAGCGCCACTGCATGCGGGTGCACCAGATCGCGGTCGAGCTCGCCGATCGTCGAGGCTGGGCGTTCGACCGTGAGGTGATGCTCGTCGCCTCGATCCTGCACGACGTCGGCCTGTACCCGAGCGCCTCACGCGGCGGGGTCTACACCCAGGACGGCGCCGAACTCGCGCGGGAGCTGCTGCACCGCCATGGCTGGAGCGATCACCGCGTCGACCGCTGCGCGGAGGCGATCGATCGTCACCACGACGTCCGCCGCCAGCTGGCACGCGGTGGCGAGGTCGAAGCGGTGCGGCTGGCCGACCTGATCGACCTCAGCGGCGGCCTGATCAGCTGCGGGCTTGACCGTCGCTGGCTGCGCCAGCTCGCTCACACGGTGCCGCGACGTGGCCTCGCCGGCGAGCTGGCGCGAGAACTCGGTCGAGCGCTTCGCGAACGCCCGCTGACGCTCATAGCGATCTTCCGGCGGCCATGATCTGGGTACGGATCGTCGTCGGGCTGCTGGCGGTGGTTGGTGTCGGCGCGGTGCTGGGCTCGGTGTTGCGCACCGTAGTGCTTCCGCGTGGCGTTCCGGCGCGCCTGGCTCGCGTGGCCTTCTTGTTGGTCCGGGCGCTGCTGCGGTTGCGGCTGCGGTTGACCCGCCGGTCGGATTACACAACGCGGGATCGCGTATTCGCCCTACAGGCGCCGTTTGGCCTGTTCGCCCAGCTGCTGGTGTGGGCGGCGCTGATCTGGATGCTGTTCGCGGGGATGTTCTGGTCGCTGTCGGGATCGACGCTCGACGGCAGGAGCGTTGGGCGGGCCCTGGAGCAGGCCGGCTCGTCGATGCTCACGCTCGGCTTCGACGCGCCTCACGGGCTGGCGCGGCAGCTGGTGTCATTTGCGGGCGCCGGCGTCGGGCTGACGCTCTTCGCGTTGGTGATCGCCTACATCCCGACCGTCTACGCAGCGTTCTCTCGCCGCGAGGCGCTGATCACGAAACTGGTCGTGCGGGTCGGCCCGCCCCCGACTGGCCCGGCGCTGCTGTCGAGCACCTGGCGACTTGGACGCTTCGAGCAACTCGAGGAGGTCTGGGACCGGTGGGAGGACTGGTTCATCGACGTCGGAGAATCACATACGACGTTCCCGCAGCTCGCGTTCTTTCGCTCGCCGCACCCTCAAAACCATTGGGTTCTGGCGACCGAAGCCGTGCTCGACGGGGCCGCTCTGTTCACGACGGTCTGTGACGTTCCGCGCCAGTCCCGTAGCGAGCTGTGTCTGCACGCGGGAGTTCACTCGCTCGCGTCGATCGCAGACTTTTTGGGGATTCCGCATCATCCACCGGAACCCGACGCAGAGATCGCGCTGCCCGCGCGACGGTTTGACCAGGCCTGCGACGAGCTTCGCGATCTCGGCGTGCCGCTGCGCGAGGACCGCGCGCGCTCCTGGTCTGAGTTCCGATCCGCCCGCGCTCGCTACGAACCCCTGCTGGCGGTCATCGGCCGGCTGACGGATGCGCCACGCAGCGATTGGAGCTCCTGGTCAGAGACCGCGCCACGCCACCGACCGCCGCTGTTACGACCCCACCGCGACGTCTCCGGTGTCGATGACGCTCGCTGACCGGTGACCGTCGTCCTAGCACGAGGCTCTGCGTCTCGCTGCCACGGCCCTTGACGACCGCGCGACCATCCACCACACTTGACGCCAAGTCGGCCAAGGCGCTCGTCCGCGCGCGCCAAGGGAACCTGGTCAAACGCCAGGGCTGACGCGCAGCGGTAGAGGGGACGAGCGGGCGCTGGTCCACTGGGCCCGAAACGGCGCGGGGAGGCGGGCGCAAGGACGACCCTGAGCCCGAACACCTGCCGGCTTGTGCTATTTCCCGTCAGAAGGGCTCCCTGGAACGAGCCCCCGGACCCGAGGAACCCGCATGGCCACGCTGTCAGACCCCAGCCTGATCCCCAGTCTCGACCGATCCTGGTACACGGACCCCGCCGTGCTCGAGGCCGAACTCGAGCGGTTCTTCGCGCGCCGCTGGATGCTCGTCGGGCGTGCCGCCGAGCTGCAATCTGCAGGCGCCTATCTGACCGCCGAGGTCGCCGGCGAGAGCGTGATCGTGGTTCGCCAGAACGACGGCACGGTCGAGGCGATGCTCAACGTCTGCCGTCATCGCGGTGCGCGGATCCTGCTGGATCAGCAGGGCTCGTGCGGACGCACGATCCGATGCCCGTATCACTCGTGGTCCTACGGGCTCGACGGCTCGCTGCTGGGAGCGCCGAACATGCGCGAGGCGATCGGCGACGCCCGGTCGCGACTCGGCCTGCAGCGGGTGCGGGTCCACGAGGCGCACGGATGCCTGTGGATCAACCTCGACGCCAACGCCCCAGGGTTCGAAGAGGACACCGGCGCACAGCTGCGCGCCCGGTTGATCAGCGACGACAGACTGGCCGGTTGGGAGCTTGAGCGGCTGACCACCGGGCACCGGATCACGTATCAGGTCGCGGCCAACTGGAAGCTGATCGTCGAGAACTTCATGGAGTGCTACCACTGCGCCTCGATCCACCCCGAGCTGGTCTCGGTGGTTCCGGAATTCCGCGAGGGGATCGCCTCCCAGGCGTTGCCCGTGGGACACGGATCAGCGCTCCGCGACGACGCAGGCGGCTTCACCGTCGACGGCCGCGAAGGTCTGCCGGCGCTGCCCGGACTGTCCGAGGACACGCTCCGCAGCTACTTCGCGATCACGCTCAAGCCCAACGCGTTCGTGAACCTGTTCGACGACCACGTCGTGCTGCACCGGTTCACGCCGCTGGCGGTCGATCGCACCGAGGTCGTCTGCGAATGGCTGTTCGATCCCGACGCGCTCGCCGCCGGCCCGGAGCTCGAACCAACCGTGGAGCTGTTCGATCGCGTCAACCGTCAGGACTTCGAGGCCTGCGAGCGCTGTCAGCTCGGCTCGCAGAGTCGCGTCTACCGGCACGACAACGTGCTCGTACCGGTCGAGAGCCACATCGCCGCTTTCCACGACGAGGTCCGCGCTGTGGTTGGAGTGGTAGCGGCAGGGTTCATCGAGCGGTGAGTGGATCGCCGCCGAAGCGCATCAGGCACCTGTTGTTCGTGCGTCGCGGCGCGACCAGCGACAGAACGCAGGCACCGAGATGAGAACGGTCGGCACCGAGGAGCACTTCGTCACCGACGAGGTCGTGACGGCTTGGAGCCGGCTCGACTCGCGCGCACGCGATGACTCTCGGGCGGGCGCCCCTCCGGGAGATCTCGGGGAGCGGCTGCGCGAAGTCGGCGAGCGCCGGATCGCGGCGATGGACGAGGCGGGGCTGGGTCTCCAGGTGATCTCCCTCACCTCGCCCGGCCTGCAGAACCTGCCGGCCGACGAGGCCACGAGCCTGCAGGTCGAGACCAACGACCGCATCGCCGAATTCGTGAACCTCCACCCCGACCGGTTCCAGGGCTTCGCGACGCTCGCCACCCCCGCGCCCGCCGCGGCCGCGCAAGAGCTCGAGCGGGCGGTCACCACGCTCGGCCTCAACGGGGCTCTGCTGTTCGGCCGCACCGGCGAGCGCAACCTCGACCACCCCGACAACTGGCCGATCTTCGAGGCGGCTGAGTCACTTCGCGCCCCCCTGTACATCCACCCGCAGATCCCCCAGCCGCGGGTCCGGGCTGCGCTGTACTCAGGCTTTGACGACGCGGTCGACAACGCGTTCGCCACCCACGGCATCGGCTGGCACTACGAATCCGGCGTGCAGTTCCTGCGCCTCGCGCTCGCCGGCGTGCTCGACCGCTTCCCCGACCTCCAAGTGCTGCTCGGCCACTGGGGCGAGGTCGTCCTGTTCTATCTCGACCGGGCCGACAGCCTCGCCATGATGGCCAAGCTGCCCCACACGTTCTCGGAGTACGTCCGGCGAAACGCCTACGTCACGCCCGGCGGCGTGTACAGCCAGCGCTACCTGCGGTGGACGGTCGAGGTGGTGGGAGTGGAGCGGATCCTGTTCGCGACCGACTATCCGTACCGCCCGGGCCCTGACGGCGGCGTCGCACACTTCCTTCAGACCGCGGGACTCGATCGCGGCGACCAGGAGCGGATCGCCGCCGGCAACTGGGACGCGCTCGTGGCCGGCATCCGGCGCTGACCACTCCCTGCCGCTCCGCGCCGTCCCGGGGCCGGGCGTGGCCTTGTGCGGTCACAGGTCACCACCTAGACTTTCGCGCCTGATGCCAACCGTCACAGTTGCTCGCCCGGACGTCACACGGGACGACGCGATCGAGGCCGTTCGCCAGCAGCTCGGTTCCGACTACAACGTGACGCCGGGCGGTAAGGATGAGGTGTTCTCGGTCGGCAAGGGCGCGCTCAGCGGCGCGAAGGTCCACATCAAGCCGAACGGTGGGTCGACGGAGTTCCATGTCCACGGGACCGGGATCATCATCGGGCGGATCATCAACGAGCTCGGCATCGCTCGCAAGGTCGCATCGGCGATCTCGAAGTCGTCGCTCGCTGCGTCCTGACGATCGTCGCCGGTGAGAGTCAAACGTCGAGCCGGGCGGCTCTCGGTGTGCGTGGGCGCACTGGGCCTGGCGTTTACCGCATCGGCGGGCGCTGACCAGATCATCGGCCACGGAACCCCGGCCAGCTGCACCTCCGCGCACGTCGTCGCGGCGGTGCGTGCCGGCGGCGTGATCCGCTTCTCGTGCGGCGCCGCACCGGTCACGATCCCGATGCGCGCGACCGCCAAGGTGCACAACACCAGCCGGCGCGTCGTGATCGACGGCGGCGGCCTGGTCACCCTCAGCGGGCAGGGACGCCGCCGGATCCTCTATCTCGACACCTGCGATCCCGCGCAGCAGTGGACCACCTCACACTGCCAGGACCAGGCCGCCCCGCAACTCACGATCGAACGGCTCGGCCTGGCTGATGGGAACTCCACCGGGCAGCTGTTCGACGGTGGCGGCGGCGGTGCGATCTTCGACCGCGGCGGCCGGCTGCGAATCGTGGACTCGAGCTTCACCGACAACCGCTGTGACCCGACGGGACCTGACATCGGCGGCGGCGCCGTCCGCGCGCTCTCGCAATACCGCTCGGAACCGGTCGACGTGATCGACAGCCGCTTCAGCGACAACGTCTGCAGCAACGGCGGCGCCCTGAGCAGCATCGGCGTCTCCTGGACCGTGACCGGCAGCACCTTCACCTCCAACCGCGCGATCGGTGACGGCGCCAACCCGGCACGCACGGGAACGCCGGGCGGCGGCAGCGGCGGCGCGATCTACAACGACGGCGACCAGATGACGCTGCAGGTCACCCACAGCACCTTCACCGGCAACCACGCCAACGAGGGCGGCGGCGCGATCTTCTTCGTCTCTGATAACCGCACCGGCACGCTCTCGATCCGCGATAGCCGTCTCACCGACAACGTCAACGATGGGTTTCAGACCGCCGGTCTGCCGGGGATCTTCTTCCTGGGCGCGCACCCACCGTCGATCGTCGGCTCAAGGCTCCGCTGAACCTGCCCGGTGATCGCGAGCGCAAAGTGGCGGCATCGGGCGCTACGGTGAGCATCGATGGCCGCGACCGTGATCGCGCTCGGCGACCGCGACGAGCGCCACTTGACCCATCGTGAGCTCGACGCGACGCTGGCACTGATCGGCGACGGGATCAGCTGCCGGTGGGTGGCCACCGACAGCATCGCGGCGCGCGCGCTTGACAGCGTCGACGGGGTCTGGCTTGTCCCCGGCAGCCCGTACCGCGACGACGGCGCGGCGTACGGCGCGATCGCGCACTGCCTGCGGACCGGAACGCCGTTCTTGGGTACGTGCGCCGGGTTTCAGTATGCGTGCGTCCAGCTCGCCCGGATGCGGGCCGGCAAGGACGATGCGGCGCACGCCGAATCGGACCCTGACGCGCGTGATCCGGTCGTCGTCGCGTTGGCCTGCTCGCTCTATGGGGAGCGGCGGACCGTGACGCCACTGCCCGGAACGCGGCTGGCGGCGATCTGCGGCGAGCGGCCGTTCGAGGGCTTTCACCGGTGCGGCTTCGGCCTCGAGGCCGGCGCAGCTCAGACGCTTGCCGGAGCCGGAGTCACGCTCGCGGCGCACGCGCCGGACGCCGGCGTCGAGGCGATCGAGTTGCCCGAGCATCCGTTCTTCGTCGCGACGGCATTCCAACCGCAGGTCGGGGCACGCGACAGCGGCGAGCTGCATCCGCTGATCGCGGCGTTCCTGGACGCGGCGGCGACCCGCACGTCGCAGCGCCGAGCGATCGCTGGCGCAACCGGCGGCAACGTCAACTAGCCGGGCGACCGGCGAATCCGGTCCGCCACAACGCCAGCACCGCGGCACGGCTCTGCGCACGCTGTTCGTATGCCCGCAACGCGACCCGCACCCGATCGACAGCCCGGGCACCGTCGTGGCGTGCGACGGAGCTGAGTGCGGCGTCGGCGTGATGTCCCAACCGCGCTCGACGGCGGATCGGAGTGTCGCTGGATCGAGCCTCGGGCTCCGGCACCGGTGCACAGGGTACGCGGTGCGGCGGTCGCCGCGCGCCGCGATCAGGTACTCACAGCTCCAGCGCGCGGGCGAGCTCGGTCCACTGATCGCGCGGGACGCCGTGGAACTCGACGACCTGCAGGCAGATGTGATCGGCGCCCGCGTCGAGGTGCGCGTGCGCGGCCTGCGCGATGTGCTCAGCGCTGCCGTGCGGGATCATCGTGTCGATCAGCCGAGCCGAGCCGCCGTCGGCGATGTCTGCCTCGGTGAACCCGTGGCGCAGCAGGTTGTTGGTGTAGTTGCTCAGCTGCAGATACATGGCCGCGTAACTGCGCGCGCTCGCCCGACCGCGCTCGTCATCGGTGTCGACCACGCAGGCGATCGACAGCGCGATCAACGGCCCCTGGCCGAGGCGCTCCCGCGCGGCGCGGGTGTGCTCGAGCGACGAGAAGTACGGATGGGTCCCGAGCGTGCGGTCCCGGCTCAGATCGAGCATCTTCGGCCCGAGCGCGGCGATGCAGCGCTGATCCTTCGGCACCGGCACCGGCGCGGCATCGAGGGCATCGAGGTACTCGTTCATGACCGCCAGCGGTCGCTGGTACTCGGCCGTCGCCTCGCGGTGGCCGATCCCGATCCCGAGCAGAAACCGGTCCGGGTATGCGGTCGTGAGCTCGTTGTGCTGGGCGGCGGCCACCTCGGGCGGGGTCGACCAGACGTTAACGATTCCGGTCGCGGCGACGAGGTGGTCGGTCGCCTCGAGTACGGGGGTGAGCTTGGCCGGCTCCGGCGAGCCGCCGCGCCACAGGGCGCCGTACCCGAGCTGTTCGGCGAGCTTGGCGGCGTCGCCGAGCTCGGCGTCCTCAACGAGGCGAGGGACGGTGAAGACTCCGAATCTGGTGAGTTCCATGGCAGACAGCCATAGCACACCGGGCCGGTGGGATTAGCGACTGGTTGCGGTCGTGGATCCGGCGATACCGCGAGCCGCCGCAGAGGATCCGGCGAACAACGACAGCGGGATCGCAGCGGCCATCGCGGCGTCGCCGGCGTCGCCGGCGTCGTTGGGATGCAAGCCGTCGCCGGAGTCATAGTGCGGGTTCAGCCAGGCCCGATGCGCGGGATCACGCAGGCCCGGACGGGGCGGCCGTGGGTGCTGTTCAAGTCCGCGATGACAACCCGGTCGAAGTCGATCACCCCGTCGAACGCGTGGCCGTGATCGAGTCGCCGGGCGCGACGACCGCGCCGGCATCGGGATCAGGCGGCGCGACGTCGATCCCGTCGATCCAGTACCAGGCCCCGCTCTCGAGCGGAAAGGGCCGTCGTCGCGGCCGCGGCGTCGCCGGGCCGGGAGATGTAGTTGGTGTGGTCGAGGCTGCCGGCGATCGTCGCGGTGTGTGGTCGAGGCTGCCGGCGATCGTCGCGGTGTGTGGTCGAGGCTGCCGGCGATCGTCGCGGTGTGTGGTCGAGGCTGCCGGCGATCGGCGCGGTCCCGGTCGACGCCGGCGCGTAGAGCCTGATCGCGAGGTTCGAGCGTCGTGTGCACGACATCCCGTACCGTCAGCCCGCCCGTGCCGGCGAAGTCCGGGATCGCCCCTGACAATCGTCCCGGCCGGTCCGGCGGCGAGCTCCAGCTGCCGACCCACCGTCGCGTGAGGCCGTCGATGCGATCGGCGGCGGCTCTCAGCCGCTCCGCCGCGCGGCCATGTCGCCGGCGGTGCTCCAGTCAGTCCTGATGTCCGCGTCATAACGTGCCCACCAGCTGCCGTTCTCGACCAGGCCCTGGCAGGTCGCCGCGCACCGCCGGTCGGCAGCGGATGCGGGCGCGGCGGCGGCAGCGGATGCGGGCGCGGCGGCGGCAGCGGATGCGGGCGCGGCGGCGGCGAGCACGAGGATCATGAGCAGCCGTGCGGCGCGTTGGCGATGGCGCGGCAAGGTACCGGCAGATCTGCCGCGATACCTCCGGGCAGGTCAACTCGATGAGTCGATCTTGCCCATCTGGGCGGAGCGTTCCCCGACTCCGATCCCGAACTGGCTGCGTGGCCCTTTGGTTTGGTCACTTTTGCCCATGGGGAGACGAAAAACGACCAATCCGCCGGGGTCCAAGTCAGGTCTGTCCAAGTCAGGTCCGTCCAAGTCAGATCCGTCCCGCATCGGGTGCACCCGATACGGTCACAGCGGTCGCCACGTGCGCCAATCCCGCCATGACCGCGAACTTCGGCGAGTTCCTGCGGCCGATCGGCAGCAACTCGCCGAACCCCGGCGAGAGGCCGCGCACAACCCCGGCGAACCCCGCCAGCCGACTCGACCGGTGTCACGAGGCCGCTGACGATGCCAGCGAGGATGGTGGTTGGTCACTTTTGCCCATGTGACAACAAACATCGACCAACCGGCCGGACCGAGGCCGGCGCCGTGGTCCGGCGCGGCGCGGCGCCGGCGCGGCGCCGACGCCGGACTCGGCGCCCCCGTGCCGGTCCCCCCGCTGTCGACAGGCGGGCGGACTAGCCGCCGGCGCGCACGACGTTGAGCAGCGGCTCGCCGGCGCACCAGCGGGCGAGCTGATCGCCGGCCAGCTCGGCCGCCCGCTCGTTCGCCAGCGGCGAGCCGCCCGCGAAGTGCGGGGTGATGCAGCGCACCCCGGGCGCGGTCCAGAGCGGGTCGCCGGCCGGCAGGGGCTCGGGGTCGGTGACGTCGAGCACCGCGCGCAGGCGGCCGCTGGAGACCTCAGCCAGCAGCGCGTCGCGGTTGACGACGTGGCCGCGCGCGGCGTTGACCAGCACCGCGCCGTCGTGCATCGCGGCCAGCTGCGCGGCGCCGATCAGCCCGTGCGTCGCGTCGGTCAGCGGCGTCAGCAGCACCACCGCGTCGGCGTCAGGCAGCAGCGCACCAAGCTCGTCGATCCCGTGCAGGCCGTCGCGCGCGTGAGACACGACGCCGACGACGCGGCTGCGAAACGGGGCCAGCAGCTCCTTGACCCGGTGGCCAATCGAGCCCATGCCGATGATCAGCACCGTCCAGGACTCGAGATCGTCGATCTCCAGGTGCGGCTCCCACTCGCGCCGGTAGGCGAACTCCAGCAGCCGTGACGAGACGCCGAGCAGCGCGCCGACGATCCATTCCGCGACCGGACCGTCGCGTGTGCCGCGGGCGCTGCACAGGGTCGCCTGCGCCGGCACCGCGGCCTGGACCCAGTCGGTCCCGGCCGACAGCGTCTGCACGACGGCGACCCGCTCGAGGTCAGGCAACAGCTCGAGCACCTGGGGGTGGACCCAGGTCGGCACCAGGAAATCGATCGTCCCCAGGTCGGCGGACTCGAGTGCCACGACCGCGGCCATCGGCGCCCGCGCGGCGATCGTCGTGATCGCCGCCTCAGGAGCCGCCGCGCGCACGTCGTGGCGGGCCGTCGGAGACATCGTGCACGCACTTTAGGAACCGCGCGATACGTGAGTGGCCAAAACAACGGCATGGACGTCGCTATCGGCAAACGGGCGACGATCCCGGCGCGAGCTCGTAGGCGCTGGGCGGCAGGAACCCGGCGACCACGTCGTCATCGCCGGCCGATGGCGACGAGCAGTTCGACGGCGCGGGCTTGCCGGCGAACCGCGCGCCGACCCATCCGACGTACTCGTTCATTGCCGCGAACGGGATCACCTGGTGGTTGACACCCGGATAGACCGAGTACTCGACCGGTTGCGTGAACTGGCAGGCCCACGCGATGTACTGGTTCGCGACGTTCGGGTTGACGACCGTGGTCGCTGTTCGAAACTCAACCGCGACCGGACGAATTTCGCACCTGAAATCAGTGCAACAGGCTGGCGAGCGCATCGTTGAAGACTGCGCTCGGACGCATCGCGGCGGCGACACGGTCCGGATCGGGGCGGTAGTAGCCGCCGACGTCGACCGGCTCGCCCTGCACCTCGTCGAGCTCTGAGACGATCTGCGGCTGCGCGTCCGCCAACCGCTGCGCCAGCGGCGCGAACCGCTGCGCGAGCTCGGCGTCGTCGGACTGCGACGCCAGCTCCTGCGCCCAGTACAGCGCCAGGTAGAAGTGGCTGCCGCGGTTGTCGAGCTCGTGCACCCGCCGTGACGGCAGCCGCCCGTCCTCGAGCACGCTGCCGGTCGCCCGGTCGAGCGTCTCGCCGAGTAGCCGCGCCCGGGGGTTGTCGGTCGTGTCGGCGAGCATCTCCAACGACACCGCCAACGCCAGGAACTCGCCGAGCGAGTCCCACCGCAGATGGTTCTCGGACTGAAACTGCTGCACGTGCTTGGGCGCCGAGCCGCCGGCGCCGGTCTCGAACAGACCGCCGCCCTGCATCAGCGGCACGATCGACAGCATCTTGGCGCTCGTCCCGAGCTCGAGGATCGGGAACAGATCGGTCAGGTAGTCGCGCAGCACGTTGCCGGTGACCGAGATCGTGTCCTCGCCGGCCCGCGCCCGCGTGAGCGTGAACCGGGTCGCCTCGGCGACCGGCAGGATCTCGATCGCCAGCCCGTCGGTGTCGGCCTGGGCCAGCTCGGCGTGGACCTTGGACAGCAGCTGCGCGTCGTGGGCGCGGGCCTCGTCCAACCAGAACACAGCCGGTGCCCCGGTCGCCCGTGCGCGCCGAACCGCGAGCGCGACCCAATCGACGACGGCGGCGTGCTTGGTCTGGCACGCTCGCCAGATGTCGCCCGGCGCGACCTCGTGCGAGAGCAGCGTCGCGCCGCCCGAGTCGACGACCCGTACCGTCCCGAGCTCGGAGATCTCAAACGTCTTGTCGTGCGAGCCGTACTCCTCGGCCTTCTGTGCCATCAGCCCGACGTTCGGCGTCGTCCCCATCGTCGCGGGGTCGAACGCGCCGTTGCGGCGGCAGTCCTCGACGGTCTCGGCATAGAGCGCCGCGTACGAGTGGTCGGGGATCACGAACAGCGCGTCCTGCGGCTGCCCGTCGCGGTTCCACATCTGGCCCGAGGCGCGGATCGCGGCCGGCATCGACGCATCGATGATCACGTCGGAGGGCACGTGCAGACTGGTGATCCCGCGGTCGGAGTCGACCATCGCCAGCGACGGACCGGACTCGTAGGCGGCGTCGACGGCCGCGGTCACGGCCGTGCGCTCCACCTCGGGCAGCCGGTCCAGGCCGGCCAGCAGGGCGCCGAGCCCGTCGTCGGCGCTGAGCCCCGCGCGTGCCAGCGCGTCGCCGTACGACGCGAACAGGTCGGCGAAATACGCCCGTACGGCGCGGCCGAAGATGATCGGATCCGACACCTTCATCATCGTCGCCTTGAGATGCACCGAGAACAGGATCCCGTCGCGCTGGGCCGCGCGCACCTGGTCGGCGAGAAATGCGTCCAGCGCGGCGAGCTGCATCACCGCCGCATCGACGACCTCGCCGGCGAGCACCGGGAAGTCGGGCTTGAGCACGGTCACGTTGCCATCGGCATCGACGTGCTCGATCCGGATCGTGCCGTCGACCGCGACCGTCACGGACTGCTCGGTGGACCTGAAGTCGCCATCGTCCATCGTCACCACGCGTGACTTCGATGCCGGCGACCAGGCGCCCATCGTGTGCGGGTGCTTGCGCGCGTAGGCCTTGACCGACGCCGGCGCGCGACGGTCGGAGTTGCCCTCGCGCAGCACCGGGTTGACGGCTGAGCCCTTGACGCGGTCGTAGCGCTCGCGGACATCGCGCTGCTCGTCGCTGCCCGGATCGTCGGGGAAGTCGGGGACCGCATAGCCGGCCGCCTGCAGCTCGGCGATCGCCGCCTTCAGCTGCGGCGTCGAGGCCGAGATGTTCGGCAGCTTGATGATGTTCGCGTCGGGCGTCCTCGCCAGCTCGCCCAGCTCGGCCAGGGCGTCGGCGACCTGCTGTTGGGGCTCGAGCCGATCGGGGAACTGGGCCAGGATCCGGCCTGACAGGGAGATGTCGCGCAGCTCCAGGTCCACGCCGGCGACGCCGGCGAACGCCCGCACGATCGGCAGCAGCGACTGGGTGGCGAGCGCGGGGGCCTCGTCGGTGTGGGTGTAGACGATCTTCATAGGCCCCAACCTAGCGTTCTGCGACCATTTCGCGAGTGGCCGCCACGGTACAGATCACACTGTTCACCGACCCCGCGTGCCCATTCGCGTTCTCGGCCGAGCCGGTCCGGCTGGCGCTGCGGTGGCGCTATGGCGACGGGTTGCGATGGCGGTTGCGGATGATCGTGCTGACGCTCGAGCCGGGGGAGGACGACAAGCTCGCGCAGGGGGCTCCGGCACTGCAGCGGCGCTACGGGATGCCGATCGCGCCACATCCGTACCCGCGCCGGTTCAGCTCCGAGCCCGCTTGCCGCGCGGTCGTCGCGGTCCGCGAGTACGAGGGGCAGCCCGCCGCCGCGCGGCTGCTGCGGGGACTGCGCGTCCGGGCGATGGCCGGCGGCCTGCTCGACGACGAACGGCTGATCCGCTCGGCCGCGACCGACGCCGGCGTGTACCCGACCGACCTGCGGCAGTGGAGCGCCAGCGCGCGGACCGATGGCGCGCTGCGCGCCGACATCGCCGCCGCACGCGATCCGTCGCCCGGCGCGGCAGCCCTCGATCACAAGCTCGGCGGCCCGCCTTCGCAGCGGCGCTACACGGCCCCGAGCTACGAGCTCGCCGCTGGCGAGCGGTCAATCAGCGTGCCGGGGTTCAATCCGGCCGAGGTCTACGAGACCGCGATTGCCAACCTCGCCCCGGCGCTGCCGCGCCGCGATCCGCCGGCCGACGTCGCCGAGCTGTTGCGCTGGGCCGAGGTGCCGCTCGCGACCGCCGAGCTCGTGGCGATCATGCAGCGGCCGGAGCCGGAGATCCGCGACGCGCTCGCCCAGGTCGCCACCCCGCGGCCGGCCGGAGCCGACATGTACTGGGCCCTGAAGAGCGCCGGCTGGGACCGGCTCAGCCGCGCCGTCGCGATCTGAGCGAACGAGCGGGCGGGCAGCAGCCTGCGAGCGTGCCTGGGTTGACCGACGCGCTCGCGCGCCGCGGCGTCCTGCTCGCCGACGGCGCGACCGGGACGACTCGAGCCCGGTGTCGCGCCGGAGGAGTGGGTGTTCGATGCACCCGAGCGTGTTCGTGACCTGCACCGGCGCTTTGCCCAGGCCGGCTGTGACCTGGTGCTCACCTGCAGCTTCGGCGGCTCGCCGGTCGGCTCCAGGACGGGCCGCTGGTGGGCCGGACCCGGCAGCTGAACGCCCGCCCGGCCGAGCTGGCGCGGGAGGCGGTCGGCGACGAGGTGCTCGTCGCCGGGTCGATCGGACCGACCGGTCAGCTGATCGAGCCGTCTCGGCCGCTCGGCCGCTCGGCCGCTCAGCCGCTCGGCCGCTCGGCCGCTAGCTCGCGCTGGAGGCGTTCGGCGAACAGGCCCGCGCGCTGGCCGACGGCGGCGCCGACCTGCTCGTGCTCGAGACGTTCCTCGCGATCGAAGAGGCGCTGTGGGCGGCCGAGGCGATCGCCGCGGTCACCGACCTGCCGCTGGTGATGTCGTTCAGCTTCGATCAGGGAACCCGGACGATGATGGGGCTCAGCGCCGCCGACATCGTCGCCGCGACCGAGCCGCTCGGACTGGCCGCTGGGCGCCAACTGCGGCCGCTCGCTCGCCGACACCGCGCAGCCCACAGCGCAGTTCCTGGACGCCGGTCTGACGCTGCCGCTGTGGATCAAGCCGAACGCCGGCGTGCCGCAGATCGTCGCTGACGGCGTCGTCTACCCCGAGGACCCCGAGTCGTTCGCGGCCGAGGTGGCGCCGTTCGCCGAGCGGGGAGCGCGGATCGTCGGCGGTTGCTGCGGCTCCACCCCGGAGCACCTCGCGGCGCTGCGCCGAGCGCTGGACCGCCAGCCGGCCTGACCGCGCCCCGTCCGGCGATCACCGCCGGCGGGCAGCTGACTCAGAGTGAGTCAAACTCTTGAATGACTCCAGAATCGGAGTAGAGTCCGCACCTCGATGCGGTCGGCCACCGATCAAGCGGCGCTGCTACGCCGGCATGGAGTCCAGGTCACGGCACAACGTCTCGCGGTCCTGCGCGCCGTGTCTGACCGGCCCCACGGCACCGCCGCCGAGATCGACGCGGCGGTGCGGGACGAGATCGGCGCGATCTCGCTGCAGGCGGTGTACGACGCGCTCGGCGCGCTGACGCAGACGGGACTGATCCGGCGTATCCAACCCTCGGGTTCACCGGCCCGTTACGAGAATCGCGTCGGCGACAACCATCATCACCTGATCTGCCGGGCCTGCGGCCGGATGGTCGACACCGATTGTGCGGTGGGCGAGGCGCCATGTCTGGCTGCCGCCAACGACGCCGGCTACGAGATCGACGAGGCCGAAGTCATCTACTGGGGCCGCTGCCCAGACTGCGTCGCGGCCTCGACCATCAAGTGATCGCGCGCACCGAGCCGGACGCGCATCACACGTAACCATCGAACACCAGGAACGAGAACGGAGCGCAACACACGTGGGAGTTACTGAAAGCAAGTGCCCGGTCGTCCACACGAGCGACGGCTGGCGCAACGAGGACTGGTGGCCCAACCAGCTCAACCTCAAGGTGCTGGATGGGTCCAATCCGCTGGGCGCCGACTTCGACTACGCCGAAGCATTCAAGCAGCTCGACCTCGAGGCGCTCCGGCAGGACCTGGCGGAGCTGATGACCTCCTCGCAGCCGTGGTGGCCCGCGGACTGGGGCCACTATGGCCCGCTGTTCATCCGGATGGCGTGGCACAGCGCGGGCACCTACCGGATCGAGGACGGCCGCGGCGGTGGCGGGGCCGGCGCCCAGCGGTTCGCGCCACTCAACAGCTGGCCCGACAACGTCTCGCTCGACAAGGCGCGGCGGCTGCTGTGGCCGATCAAGCAGAAGTACGGCAACAAGATCTCCTGGGCCGACCTGATGATCCTGACGGGCAACGTCGCGCTCGAGTCGATGGGTTTCAAGACGTTTGGCTTCGGCGGCGGCCGCGAGGACACCTGGACCCCTGAGGACGTCTACTGGGGACCCGAGCACATCTGGCTGGCCGACGAGCGCTACAGCGGCGACCGCGAGCTCGCCGAGCCGCTCGCCGCCGTGCAGATGGGCCTGATCTACGTCAACCCGGAGGGCCCCAACGGCCACCCGGATCCGGTCGCGGCGGCTCGTGACATCCGTGAGACGTTTGCGCGGATGGCGATGAACGACGAGGAGACGGTCGCGCTGATCGCCGGCGGCCACACCTTCGGCAAGACGCACGGCGCGGTCACCGACGAGCACATCGGTCCCGACCCCGAGGCGGCGCCGCTGGAGGCGCAGGGCTTCGGCTGGAGCAACGACTCCGGCTCGGGCGTCGGCGACGAGGCCTGGACCAGCGGGCTGGAGGGGATCTGGACCCAGACGCCGATCAGCTGGGACAACAGCTTCTTCCGCAACCTGTTCGAGTACGAGTGGGAGCTGACCAAGAGCCCGGGCGGCGCCAACCAGTGGGTCGCGAAGAACCCGGAGGCGCAGGGCACGGTCCCGGACCCCCACGACGTGACCAGGACCCGGACGCCGGTGATGCTGACGACCGACCTGTCGCTGAAGGTCGATCCGGCCTACGAGAAGATCTCGCGTCGCTTCTACGAGAACCCGGACGAGTTGGCCGACGCGTTCGCCCGCGCCTGGTACAAGCTGACCCACCGAGACATGGGCCCGATCGCCCGCTACCTCGGCCCACTCGTCCCCGACGAGGAGCTGATCTGGCAGGACCCGGTTCCGGCCGTCGAGGGCGATCTGATCAACGACCTGGAGATCGCCGAGCTCAAGCGTCGGATCCTCGCCTCGGGCCTGTCGGTCTCCCAGCTGGCCAACACCGCCTGGGCGTCGGCGGCGACGTTCCGCGCGACCGACAAGCGCGGCGGGGCCAATGGCGCGCGGCTCCGGCTGGCGCCCCAGAAGGATTGGGAGGTCAACGCCGGCACCGAGACGGTGGTCGCCACACTGACCAAGCTCCAGCAGGAGTTCAACACCGCCGGCGGCAAGCAGGTATCGCTGGCCGACCTGATCGTGTTGGGCGGCTGCGCTGCGGTCGAAGAGGCCGCCAAGCTCGCCGGGCAGGCCGTGACGGTTCCGTTCGCGCCGGGTCGTACCGACGCGACCGACGCGCAGACCGACGCGGACTCGTTCGCGCCGCTCGAGCCGAAGGCCGACGGGTTTCGCAACTACCTGCAGGCCGGGGTCGACAAGCCGGCCGAGTGGCTGGTGGAGCGGGCCAACCTGCTGACGTTGAGCATCCCGGAGACGACGGTGCTGGTCGGCGGCATGCGCGCGCTCGGCGCCAACGCCGGCGGCTCCGCCCACGGCGTGTTCACCGACAAACCGGGCACCTTGACGAACGACTTCTTCGTCAACCTGCTCGACATGGAGACGGACTGGAAGCCGTCCGGCAACGCGTATCAGGGCTCGGACCGCGCAAGCGGCGCACCGAAGTGGAGCGCCTCCGCGGTCGACCTGCTGTTCGGGTCCAACTCGCAGCTGCGGGCGGTGGCCGAGATCTACGCCCAGAGCGACAGCGCCGACAAGTTCGTCGCCGACTTCGTCGCCGCGTGGGACAAGGTCATGAGCCTCGACCGGTTCGATCTGGACTGATCGCAGTCGTCCGGTGACCGGTCCGCGGCGGACCGGTCACCCCGCCTGCGGCGCCAGCACCGCGTAGTCGGCGGCGTCGACGTGGCGGGTGTCGCGGACGTATTCGGCGACGAACCCCGGCCAGTTGTTGACGATCCGGCCGTCCCCGTCCCGGCGGTACCAGCTATCGCACCCGGTCCAGACGGTGTCGCCGAGGCGGCGCTGCACGTCGTCCGCGTAGCGGCGCTGCACGTCGGGCCGCACGTCGAGCGCCCGCCCGTCGCCGATCAGGTCAAGCGCCCGTGCGACGTAGCGGATCTGGGCCTCGAGCATGACGATGATCGAGCCTGCGCCGAGATTGGTGTTGGGCCCGTAGAGCAGGAACATGTTCGGATAGCCCGCCACCGAGATCCCGCGGTGCGCCTCGGCGCCGGCGCCCCAGCTGTGCTGCAGCTCGATTCCGCCGGCGCCGAACACGCGCATCGGCAGGACGAACCCGTTGCTCGCAAAGCCGGTGCCCCAGATGATCGTGTCGACCGGGCGCTCGGTCCCGTCGGCGGTCACGACACCACTTGAAGTAATTCGATCTATTTGGTCTGAAATGAGCTCGACGTCGCTCCGCCGCAAGGCCGGCAGATAGTTGGAGCTGAACAGGATCCGCTTGCAGCCGAATGGGTAGTCCGGCCAGGCTCGGCGGCGCAGCCCCCGGTCGCCGCGCAGGTGGATGCGCATGAACGATGTCGACCACGCTCGCACCAGCGCGTTGACCACGCGCGAGCGCGTGAAACCGAACGTGATCCACTCCATCACGCCGTACATCCCGAACCGGCGCAGCCGCTGCGCCCCGGGTATCCGCCGTAGCAGCTGACGGACGGGCTCGGCATATTCGAGGTTGCGGCGCGGCAGCAGGTACGGTGCGCTGCGCTGGTAGACGTCCAGGTGGGCGACCTGCGGCGCGATCTCCGGGATGAACTGGATCGCCGAGGCGCCGGTGCCGATCACCGCCACCCGCTCGCCGGTCAGATCGTGCTCGTGATCCCACTGCGCGGAGTGGAACGCGTGGCCGGCGAACTCGGTCGCGCCCGGGATCTCCGGCCACGACGGACGGCTCAGCTGGCCGCAGCCGAGCACCAGCGCGTCGGCCTCGTATTCGTCGGCGGCGCCCGGCTGTGAGCGGCGGAGCGTCAGCCGCCACTTCAGCCGCGCCGGATCCCAACGCGCCTCGGTCACCTCGGTGCCGAAGCGGACCTTGCCGATCACCCGCTGCTCGGTCGCGACCTCGCGCAGGTAGTCCTTGATCTCCGCCTGCGGCGAGCACGGCCGTGACCAATCGCGCCGCTGGGCCCATGAGTAGGAGTACACGTACGACGGCACGTCGCAGCAGGCGCCCGGATACGTGTTGTGGTGCCAGACACCGCCGAGGTCGCCGGCCCGCTCGAAGATCGCGTATTCGTGGCCGGCGCGCTGCAGCGCGGCGCCCATCCCGATCCCGCTGAACCCCGCTCCGACGATCGCGACCCTCATCCCAAAGCGCAGCGTACCGGCGCGCTCTGACCGGTTCGCCCACGCGAGGTCGTGATCGTCTGAGTGCGGGAGCCGTGAGCGATCGGCTGCGGGTGCCGAAACGCCCGTCCCCGCCTACCATTGGGGCAATGGAAGAGCGCATTGTCTACGTCTCACGACTGACGCGGCTACCGCTGCTGGGAGCTGACGGCTCCGAGATCGGGCGGGTCAACGACGCCGTCATCGATCTGGGTTCCAAGCCTCCACGAGTGCACGGGCTCGTGGTGGCGATGCAGCGCCGGCGCGTGTTCGTCGGGATCGGCCGGATCGGCGAGATCGCAGTCGACGGCGCGCGGCTGCGGCGGGGGTCAGTCAACACCCGCAACTTCGAGTTGCGCGACGGCGAGCGCCTGATCGCGGGCGAACTGCTGGGCAAGCGCTTCAAGAACCAACGGGTGGTCGACATCGGGTTGACGCCCGCCTCCGACAGCCAGGGCTGGGAGGTCGCGACGGTGGCTCTGGCCGGAGGCCGCCGGGTACCGGGGCTGCGCCGCGCGCCCAACGTGCTCGATTGGTCAGAGGCGGGCGAGCTGTTCGCCTCCGAGCGGCCGGTCGACCGTCAGGCGGCCGAGCTGGGGAACCTGCATCCGGCCGAGATGGCCGATGCGATCCGCAAGCTGCCGCTCAGCCGCCGCCGGGTGCTGGCGCGGGAGCTCGAGGACGATCGTTTCGCCGACCTGCTGGAGGAGCTCGACGAGGAGGACCAGGTTCGACTGGTCGAAGGGCTGGATTCCGAGCATTTGGCACGCGTGCTCGACGAGATGGATCCCGACGACGCGGCCGATCTGCTCGGCGAGTTCACCGCCGGTCGTCAGGCCGAACTGCTGCGCGCGATGGACCCCGAGGAGGCCGAGCCGGTCCGACGGCTCCTCACCTATCTGCCCGACACGGCCGGCGGACTGATGACCTCCGAGCCAGTGATCCTGGCGCCGGATTCGACCGTCGCCGAGGCGCTGGCCCGGATTCGTCACTCCGACCTACCGGTGCCGCTGGCGGCGGGGGTCTTCGTCTGCCGGCCGCCGCTGGAGACTCCGACCGGGCGCTACATCGGCAACGTCGGTTTTCAGCGGTTGCTACGCGAAGCCCCGTCGAAGCCGCTGGCGCGCTGCATCGACGAGGACGTCGAGCCGGTCGACGTGACCAGCTCCGATCGCGAGGTCGCCGCCCAGCTGGCCGCCTATGACGTCGTCTCGCTGGCGGTCGTCGACCAAACCGGGCGGCTGGTCGGCGCGATCACGATCGACGACGTGCTCGACCGGGTGCTGCCCAACGACTGGCGCCTGGCGCTGTCGGACAGCGAATGATGTGCGGTGGAAGTGAGCGCGGCTGATGGCCCGCGGCGACGATCTCTCCAAGCCGAAGGGCGCCGCCGGCGCGGGGCCGGTCTACGACCCTGACGAGTTCGGCCGCCTCGCCGAGCGGCTGGCCCGATTCTTCGGCACGCCCCGCTACATCATCGGGCAGACGGTGCTGGTGGTCATCTGGATCATCCTCAACGTCGCGGCCGCGACGCTGCGCTTCGACCCGTATCCGTTCATCCTGCTGAACCTGGCGTTCTCAACCCAGGCCGCCTACGCGGCGCCGCTGATCCTGCTGGCCCAGAACCGCCAGGCCGATCGCGACAAGGAGGAGACCGAGCGCGACCGCGAGATGAACGCCCGCTCGCTGGCCGAGACCGAATACCTGGCGCGTGAGATCGCGGCGGTGCGGCTGGCGGTCGACCAGAAGGCCGACCGCTCCGACATCCTCGAGCCGCTGGAGCGACTCGAGGCGCTGCTGGAGCGCCTGGCCCCGGCGGCCGACGCGGGAGCAGCCGGGGACTGACCCACGCCGGGGGACGCGCGGTGTGCGTCCCCCGACCGGCGTCACCGCTCAGACGCCGACGCCCGCCCCGACGGCCTGCTCGATCCGCTCGCCGATCTCCTGGTCGATGTTCTTCCAGTACTGGAACGCACGCGCCAGGACCGCGTCCGAGACGCCGTCTGACAGATGGCCGGCGACGTTGGACACCAGGCGCTCGCGCGCTTCGTCGTCGAGCACCTCGCGCACCATCGTGCCGGCCTGACCCCAGTCGTCGTCCTCGGCGTGCTGCACGTAGCCCGCCCGGACCATCTCGCCGTCGGCGGCCCACAGGCCCGCGTCGTCGGTCTTTGACGGGTCGGCAGCGGGGCCGCCGTAGGAGTTGGGGGCGTAGACGGGATCGCCGACGTTGACCGTCCGCATCACACCGTCCTTGCTGTAGCTGTGGACGGGCGCGATCGGCGCGTTGACCGGGATCTGCTTGTAGTTGACCCCGAGCCGGGCGCGATGCGCGTCGGCGTAGGAGAATCCGCGCGCCAGGAGCATCCGGTCCGGGCTCAGACCGATGCCGGGCACGAGATTGTTGGGTTCGAACGCGGCCTGCTCCATCTCGGTGTGGAAGTCGGTCAGGTTGCGGTCAAGCGTCATCGTGCCGACCTTGATCAGCGGGTAGTCGCCGTGCGGCCACACCTTGGTCAGATCGAACGGGTTGAACCGGTAACCCTTGGCCTCGTCGAACGGCATCACCTGGACGTGCAGCGTCCACGTCGGATGGTCGCCGTCGCGGATCGCCTCGAACAGATCCTGGCGGTGGTAGTCGGGCGATTCGCCGGCGAGCTTGTCGGCTTCCTCCTGGGTCAGGAACTCGATCCCCTGGTCGGTCTTGAAGTGGTACTTGACCCAGAACTTGTCGCCGCCCGCGTTGACCCACATGTAGGTGTGGCTGGTGTAGCCGTTCATGTGTCGCCAGGTCTTCGGGATGCCGCGGTCGCCCATCAGCCAGGCCACCTGGTGCGCGGACTCCGGCGACAGCGTCCAGAAATCCCACTGCATGTCATGGTCGCGCAGGCCGTTGTCGGCACGACGCTTCTGGCTGCGGATGAAGTGCTGGAACTTCATCGGGTCCTTGACGAAGAACACCGGCGTGTTGTTGCCGACCATGTCGTAGTTGCCCTCGGGCGTGTAGAACTTCAGCGCGAAACCGCGCGGGTCACGCCACGTGTCGGGGCTGCCGCTCTCGCCGGCGACGGTCGAGAAGCGGGCCAGCATGTCGGTCCTGACGCCCGGCTGGAACAGCCCCGCGCGCGTGTAGGCGCTGACGTCCTCGGTCGTCTCGAAATGGCCGAAGGCGCCCGAGCCCTTGGCGTGGGGCTGGCGCTCAGGGATCCGCTCCCGGTTGAAGTTGGCCATCTGCTCGATCAGGTACTGGTCCTGCAGCAGGATCGGGCCGGCCGGTCCGACGGTCAGTGAATGCTCGTCTGAGGCGACCGGGATGCCGGCGTCGGTGGTGGTGGGTGGTACGTCGCTCATCGTGTCGGGGGCTCCTGTTCCGAGGTCGTGTCCGGGCACCGCTGTTCGCGAGCCTCCCCCAGTTGTTACCCGCCGGGGCGCTTCGCAACCGTCACAAGTTGCGCGGTGTTCACGCCGCAATCACCGCGCGGAGCGGCCCGGACGGATATGTTTGGCACGTGCTCGGCCTCCCCGACGGCATCCAGGCGCTGCTCTTCGACCTCGACGGCGTGCTCACGCAGACCGCGAAGGTGCACTTCAAGGCGTGGAAGCAGACCTTCGACGAATATCTCAAGCAGCGTGACGGCGACGGCTTCAAGGAGTTCACGCAGGACGACTACAACGAGTACGTCGACGGTATGCCGCGCTACGACGGTGTCCGCACGTTCCTGAAATCACGCGGGATCGAATTGCCCGAAGGCGACCCCAACGACGCTCCGGACGTGGAGACGGTCGACGGCATCGGCAACCGCAAGAACGACCTCGTCGTGCACATCATCAAGACCGACGGCGTCGAGGCCTACGACGGTTCGGTCGCGTACGTGCGGGCGGCCGTCGAGGCGGGGCTGCCGCGCGCGGTCGTGTCCGCGAGCGCCAACTGCAAGGACGTGCTCGAGGCCGCGGGGATCGCCGACCTGTTCGACGCCCGGATCGACGGCGTCGTCGCCACCCGGGAGCACCTGCGGGGCAAGCCCCACCCCGACACCTTCCTCGCCGGCGCCAAGGCGCTCGGTGTCGAGCCCGCCCACGCGACCGTGTTCGAGGACGCGACCGCCGGCGTCCAGGCGGGTCACGACGGCCACTTCGGCTTCGTCGTCGGCGTCGACCGCGTCGACCACGCCGCGGCCCTGAAGCAGCACGGGGCCGACGTCGTCGTCAAGGACCTGTCCGAGCTCCTGGACACGTGAGCGCGTGATCGAGCTTCCGTCGTTCCCGGTCGAGCCATGGGCCGTCCGGGAGACCGAGCTGCACCTCGACAAGCTGGCCCAGTCCGAGTCGGTGTTCGCGCTGTCCAACGGACACGTGGGCCTGCGCGGCAATCTCGACGAGGGCGAGCCCTACGGGCTGCCGGGCACGTATCTCGCCGGCCTCTTCGAGACCCGGCCGCTGCCGTACGCCGAGGCCGGGTACGGCTATCCCGAGGATGGCCAGTCGATCGTCAACGTCACCAACGGCAAGCTGATCCGGCTGCTGGTCGAGGACGAGCCGTTCGACGTCCGCTACGGCACCCTCGTCAGCCACGAGCGCGTGCTCGATCTGCGCGCCGGCGTGCTGCGCCGGACGGTCGTCTGGACCTCCCCGACCGACCGCAAGATCAAGGTCAGCTCGACCCGGCTGGTGTCGTTCACTCAGCGGGCGGTGGCCTTGATCGAGTACGTGATCGAGCCGCTCGAGGGCGAGTTCCCGGTCGTGCTGCAGTCCGAGCTGGTCGCCAACGAGACGATGCCGGTCGCCTCCAAGGACCCGCGCGCCGCCGCTGCCCTGGCCGAGCCGCTGGCATCCGAGAGCCACGACGCCGAGGCGTTGCGCGCGGTGCTGGTGCACAGCACGAAGGTCAGCGGCCTGCGGATGGCGTCGGCGATCGATCACCTCGTCGAGGGGCCCGAGGGCACGGCGACGACGACCACCTCGTTCCCTGACGTCGCCCGGGTCGAGATCGTCTCAGACCTTGCCCCGGGCAAGCCGCTGCGGATCGTCAAGGCGATCGCCTACGGTTGGTCGGCGACGCGCTCGGGACCGGCGTTGCGCGACCAGGTCTCGGCGGCGCTGGCGGCCGCCACGCACACCGGCTTCGAGGGCCTGCTGGCCGAGCAGCGCGCGTACCTCGACGACTACTGGGACCGCGCCGACGTCGAGATCGAGGGCGACCCGGAGCTGCAGCAGGCGATCCGCTTCGCGCTCTGGCACACGCTGCAGGCCGGCGCCCGCGGCGAGCACCGCGCGATCGCCGCCAAGGGCCTGACCGGTCCCGGCTACGACGGCCACACCTTCTGGGACACCGAGATGTTCGTGCTGCCGGTCCTCACCTACACGGCGCCGCGGGCGGCCGCCGACGCGCTGCGCTGGCGCCAGCAGACGCTCGATCTGGCGCGTGAGCGTGCCCGCGACCTCGGCCTCAAGGGCGCCGCCTTCCCATGGCGCACGATCGCGGGCCAGGAATGCTCGAGCTACTGGCCGGCGGGCACCGCCGCGTTCCACATCAACGCCGACATCGCCCGCGCGGTGACCCGCTACCAGTGGGCCGTCGACGACCCCGACTTCGAGCGGGGGACGGGCGCCGAGCTGCTGATCGAGACCGCGCGGATGTGGCGCTCGCTCGGTCATCACGACGCGGCCGGCCAGTTCCGGATCGACGGGGTCACGGGGCCCGACGAGTACTCCGCGATCGCCGACAACAACATCTACACCAACCTGATGGCGGCGGCCAACCTGGTCGCCGCGGCCGAGATCGTCGAGCGCCATCCGCAACGGGCGGCGGAGCTCGGGGCCGATCCCGAGGAGGCCGCCGGCTGGCGTGACGCCGCCGCGAAGATGACGATCCCCTACAACGAGTTGCTCGAGGTCCACGAGCAGGCCGAGCGGTTCACGTCGCACGACGTCTGGGATTTCGAGCGCTGCCGCGAGGACCAGTACCCGCTGCTGCTGCACTTCCCCTACTTCGACCTGTACCGCAAGCAGGTCGTCAAGCAGGCCGACCTGGTGCTGGCGCTGTGGGAGTGCGGCCATGCGTTCACCGAGTCCGAGAAGGGGCGTGACTTCGAGTACTACGAGCGCCTGACGGTGCGCGACTCGTCGCTGTCGGCCTGCTGCCAAGCGATCGTCGCGGCCGAGGTCGGCCACATGGACCTCGCCTACGACTACTTCGCCGAGGCGGCGCTGATGGACCTCGAGGACCTCGAGCACAACACCCGCGACGGGGTCCACATCGCCTCGCTGGCGGGCACCTGGCTGGTCGCGGTCGCCGGCTTCGGCGGCATGCGTGACCACTTGGGCAAGCTCACCTTCCACCCGCGCCTGCCCGATTCGCTGACCCGGCTGCAGTTCCGGCTGATGTTCCGCGGCCGCAGCCTGTTGGTGGAGGTCGACTCCGAGCACGCGCGATACAAGCTGCGCTCCGGCGATCCGCTGACGATCGAGCACCACGGCGAGGAGCATCAGGTGACGGCCGACGACGATCTCGAGCTCGAGATCCCGCGGCTGCGGCCGCGCGGCACGCCGACCCAGCCTCCGGGCCGGGAGCCCGACCGCCGGCGTCCCCAGCTGCACACGCGCTCGGCCGACGAGTGACCTCGGCTCGGAATCAGGTGTGATTCGGTTCGCGCCTGGTCGGCGCGGGTAGCAGTCGGCGCATGGCTCAACAACTGAATCTGGGCGGACTGAAGCTGCGCAGCCCGTCGATCGAATACCACAAGCGGATCCCCGAGCAGTTCACCGGGGACGGCGAGGACGTCTCCCCCGCGCTCGAGTGGACCGGCGTGCCGGAGGGCACGAGGGCGTTCGCGGTCGTCTGCCACGACCCCGACGCGCCGCTGGTCGACGGCTTCACCCATTGGGTCGCCTACGGGATTCCGGGCTCAGCGACGGGGCTGCCCGAGGGCGGCGGCGGTGCGATGCTCGGCGTCAACTCGATCGGCGAGGCGAAGTACATAGGCCCGGCCCCGCCGCCCGGGCATGGCAACCACCACTACTACTTCTGGGTCTACGCGCTCGATGCACCGCTCGATCTGCCCGCCGGATTGACGCGCCGCCGGCTCCACGAGGCGATCGAGGACCACGTGATCGAGCAGGCGCGACTGGTCGGGACCTACTCGCGGTAGCGAACGCCGCTACGCGCTCATTATCTCGATCGACAGGCGTCGTCGGGGCGTGGCTCTGCGACCTCTGTCGTCGGTTACATATCGCCGACGGCCGGTCAGCTCGCTGTGGGTTGAGGGGTCGGATCGCAGCGGCGTCGCGTTGTTGGTGGTCACGGTTTTGGGGGTCGGCCGCGCTTGGGGAGGGGCGCTGCTTGTCGGGGCATCCGGCCGGCATCTTGGAGGGCTCGACGCAGCAGCATCTCGATTTGGGCGTTGAGGCTGCGGAGCTCGTCGTTGGCCCAGCGAGCCAGCGCAGCGTGCACCGCCGGATCCAGGCGCAGCGGTACCTGCTTGCGCTCACGGCTCACGAATAGAGCGTGCCGGTGTTGACGACCGGGGAGGCAGGTTGGTCGGCGCAGAGGATGACGAGCAGGTTGCTGACCATCGCGGCTTTGCGCTCCTCGTCGAGCTCGACGGTGCCGTGCTCCTCGAGGCGGGCGAGGGCCATCTCAACCATTCCGACCGAGCCCTCGACGATTCGAGCACGTGCCGCGACGACGGCGCTGGCCTGCTGGCGGCGCAGCATCGCCTGCGCGATCTCCGGGGAGTAGGCCAGATGGCTGATGCGCACCTCGACGATCTCCACTCCGGCAATGGTCACGCGCTGGGCGACCTCCTGGGCGAGCTCGGCGGCGACGAGGTCGACGTTGCCGCGCAAGGAGGTGCCTTCACCCGTGGGGTCGTCGTAGGGGTGGGTGGTTGCGACATGACGCAACGCCGACTCGGCCTGGACCTCAACGAAGTTGACGTAGTCATCAACGGCGTATGACGCGCGCGAGGTGTCGGCAACCTGCCAGACGACGATCGCGGCGATCTCGACCGGGTTGCCGTCCGCGTCGTTGACCTTAAGATGGTTGGTCTCGAAGTTCCTGACTCGGATGCTCAGGCTGCGACGGTCGGCGAGCGGCACGATCCACGCCAGGCCGGTGCGCCGCACGGTGCCGGCGTAGCTGCCGAAGAACCGCACGACCTTGGTGTGGCCGGGTTGCACGATGATCAGCGAGCTGAAGATCACCGCCCCGACGAAGACCGGCGCCGCGGCGAACCCTGGGACCGAGCTGAGGACGAGCAGGATCGCGGCCGCGATGCACGCGGCGATGACGACCACGCCGATCCAGCCGTTGATCGCCCACGCGGGGCGTTCCTGGATAACGACGCGGGTGCCCGAGTGCCCGACGGGACTCGCCTCGGGCTCGCGGTACCGCTGGACATCCTGACTCATGAATCCTCCTCGTTGAGTGATTGAAGGTAGTTACGCGCGGTCGGCGCCACCCGGCAGCGCGGACGCGGGCATCCGGGTTGCCGCGCGCGAGGAGCCAGCGATCGGGGCGCGACACCGCGATGACCGGCTCACGCTCAGCGCGCGTCAACCCGGCCGCTGCGGGCGACGACCCGCCCGGCAAGAATGCCGCCGGCTACCAACCGGCGGACTCAGGCTCGGGGAGGTTGGGAGCGAGCGATAGTCAGCTCCCAGTAGCCAGCCGCGAGATTCAGCGTCCCGACAACCAGGAAGAAGGCTGCCCATCCGTAGGCGGCGTATGCGAGGCAGATGAGGCCCGCGGTGACCGCGACAAGGCAACCGACAATCCGCACGATCCCAAAGACTCGGACGTGGCGATACTCCCACGGAAAGATCAGGCGTTGCATGCCGGATCGCGGGGGAGAAAGCCACCACCCGCGCAAACCTTTCGGCGCGGTGCTGTCGTTGGTTGCGCTCATCGGGATCCTCCTCTGGGTTGTGGTGTCGGCGGTCCGAGCACCTATCAAAGTGATATCACAATGATTGCTGATTTGTCAATGGTGGCGGTCCTAACGGCGTGCGCTTCGACGGACCCGAGAACGAGCGACCAGGACCATGACCGCGGGCGCGTGGTGAGATCGGTCAGCAGGCCGGTCTTGCGGCCCGGGGGCGGTCAAGCAGGAACACGTCCGCGCCGTAGTGCGCTAACACCCGCCGGCTGATCGCCGCCGGGCCGGTCAGGCCGTGGATCACCGGACCGACCTGCTCAAGCGACAACGTCGCCGCAACCGGCGCTCCTCGCGCAACCGGCGCTCCTCGCGCAACCGGCCCACCCGCAGCGCGGCCGGGCAGCGACCATCGCGCCCCGCCCTACTCGTTCGGCTCCGTGCCGACGGTCGCTATCCCCGCCTTCGTCCGATCGAACGCCTGCCAGTCAACAACGAAGTCGCCGACAGCGAAAGCCCTGAGATAACCACCCAGCCGCGGAGCCAGCCCGCTCCAACGCGACAGCCTGGACAGCTTGTCGACGACTCTAAATAACCGTCGCGAACGTCTGTATGAAGTCGGTGCCGATGCCTTCTGGCAGCGTCGAGTAGGTCGAGTTCGCCTGCTCGAGCGTGTGCCACCTGGAGTCGGCGCAGGTGAGGTCGGAGCCGGGCGGCGTCGGCAGGCTCGAGCCGGCGCTGATCATGCCGTCGACGCTGTAGGTGATCACCCCGGCCCCGGACGTCAGCGTCGCGGTCTGATCGCCGATCGGGCCGACGACGTTGAGCTGGAACGCGACGATCTCGGCGAGATCGCCGGCGGTCGCCTTCGGCGGCACCGTGCCGTCGAGCAGCGGTAGCCCGATCAGCGCGATCGGCGGCTTGTCGTAGGCGGCGTTGCCGTGCTCGTCGACGACCCGGAACTGGACCTTGTCGACCCGATTGGAGCCGTCGGTTCCGAGCGTGATCGTGAACTGGTAGCCGGCCGGGATCTTCGTGCTCGGCAGCGGCGGCCCCAGATTCAGGCCCCACCGTATCTGCGGGTTCGTGGTCGGGTCCACGCCGGTCCCGGCGGTCGACTGCGGCCATGTCTCGATCAATCCGTCGATCGCGACCTCGGTCGCGGTGACGACATGCTGGAAGATCAGGAACTGCTGCCAGGCATTGTTGGCGCCGGCGTTCGAGTAGGCGTTGAGCTGAAAGCCGATCCCGATGTCGGACACGATGTCCTCGGTCACGTCGATCACGACCGAGACGCCGGTCAGCGGCTGGCAGCCGTTCGCCATCAGGTAGTTGAGCTGCCCGCCGAGCTTCGTCGCCGGCGCCGGCCCGGTCGGGACCGGGACCTGCGGTCCGCGCATCGTGCCGTAGTAGATGCCGCCGTCATCGCCGGCGCCCTTCCAGGCCATCATGATCTCGGCGTCCCCCTGACCGGTCGAGATCAGCGCCGGCCGGTCGCTCGAGCCGACCCCGAAGCGGTTGTAGACCGGCCACCAGCCGCCGTTTGAGAGGTGCGCGAAGCTGACACCGCCATCGCCTTCGGTCCACGCCAGCCAGACGCCGAGGTTCTTGTCGCACGTGAGCGCCGGCGCGTGCACGGCACCCGATCCGGCCGGCGCCAATGGCGACCAGGTGCCGCCGGTATCCAGCCGCAGATTGTCGCCGTGCGGGTTCACAGGCGTCGAATATGTCGTCCACGACATCGCCGTCGACCCGGCCAGATTGTCCTTGACGACCAGCTGGATCGTCTCGTCGCGCAAGGTGACGGCCGGTGCCAGCTGGCTCTGCGGCGAGCCCTGAGCGGTCGTCACCCGGGTCTGGTCCGCCCAGACGTCGGGGTGTGCCCCGTCGGATGTGACCGACCACCAGATCCTGTCATCGCCTGACCCCTTCCAGAACAGGTACAGGCAGCCGTTGGCCGACGCGACCGCCGGTGACGCGCCCGTCTGCGGCTCGGTGGCGCCGCCGGCTCCCAGCGCCAGGCGGCCGCGGTCGACCCAGGTCGCGAGGTGCCTGCCGACGACTGGCGCACGGGTGGCCCAGCGGATGTGGTCGTCGTCTGATGCGGCCCTGTAGAACAGGTACAGCGTCCCGTCGAGGCTCGCGATCGCCGGACTCGAGCTGGTCGCGAGCGTCAGCACCTTCGCCTGCGAGGTGAACGCATAGACGCCGCTCGCGTCGGGCGCCAGCGACGGGGCCGAGCAGACCCAGATGCTGGTGTCGGTGCCCGATCCCTTCCACGCCATCCAGACGGCATCGTCGTCGTGCACGGTCCACGCCGGCCCCGCGGTCGTCCCAACGCCCGGGACGTTCTCCTGAAACGGCATCATCACCCCCCGCTCGACGTTCCGGGCATCGATAGCACCGCGGCAACGCCGGGTCAAACGAGCAACCGGACGATCGCGACGATCCCGACGACGACGATCACCCCACGGAGCACGTCCGGCGGCAAGCGCCGACCGACCCGCGCCCCGAGCAGACCACCGATCACCGAGCCGCCGGCGATCAGGCCGGCGGCGGCCCAGGCGACGTGCGCGAAGAACACGAACACGAGCCCCGAGACCAGGTTGGCGACCCCGACGAGCACAACCTTCAGCGCGTTCAGGCGAGTCAGCGGGTCATCAACCGACAGCGACAGGATCGACAGCACCAGGATCCCCTGCGCCGCGCCGAAGTAGCCCCCGTAGACGCCGGCGCCGAACACGCCCGCGGTCGCGGCCGGGCCAGCGCGGTCCGTAACGCCGCCGCCGCGGGCGACCAGCCGCCTCGAGATCTGCGGCTGGAACACGATCAGGATCAGCGCCACCGCGATAAACCCTGGCACGATCGCCTTGAACGCCGACGCGGGCAGCGTCAACAGCAGCGCGGCGCCGATCCCCGAGCCGACCAGCGACATGCACGCCAGCGGGATCGCCCGCGCCCGCTGACCGACGAGCTCGCGCCGGTAGCCGACCGCGCCTGAAGCGTTGCCCGGTACCAGCCCGATCGTGTTGGAGACGTTGGCGACGACCGGGGCGTAGCCGAACGCCAGCAGCACCGGGAACGTGAACAGCGTCCCGGAGCCGACGACGGAGTTGATCGTCCCGGCGACGACGCCCGCGGCGAAGATCGCGATCGCCTCGAGCACGCCCATGTCGTTTCAGCGCGTCGCGACCGGCGACGCAGCTCAGCTCTCAGAGCGCAGCGGGGCGAGCGCCCCGTTGAGCGTCTCGAGCTCTGAAAGCATCGCCGAGGCGGCCTGCTCCATCACCTCGTTGGCGTGCAGCGCCCCCGCGTCGATCATTCCGAACACGAATGGGATGTTGACGGCGGTCTGCGTGGGGATCAGCTGCAGCGCCCCGGTCACCTGCTTGAGCTGCTGAACGGCGCGCGTCCCGGCGGCGACGCCGCCGTAGGAGACGAACCCGAGCGGCTTGTGACGCCACTCGTGGTGCAGGTAGTCCAGCGCGTTCTTGAGCGCCGCCGGATAGCCGTAGTTGTACTCGGCGGTGACCAGCACGACGGCGTCGGCGGAATCGACGGTCGCCGACCACGCGAACGTGTGGTCCTGCGTGTACTCGCGCAGGCGCGGGTGCTTGGCCTCGTCCAGCAGCGGCAGCGCGATCTCGGCGAGGTCGACCAGCTGCACCTCGAAGCGACCATCGGCGACGGCGAGCTCGGTGAACCAGGTCGCGACCGGCAGACCGACCCGGCCGGGGCGGGTGCTGGCGAGGATGATCAGCAGCTTCGGGTTCACAGTGCTCCTTCGATCGGATCTCGGTTGCCCCGCGACAGGCCGGCGCCACGGCTCACGCGTCCAGGCGGGCGGGCAGGGAGAACTCCGCCAGGATCTCCGTGTTCAGGTAGTTGTGGATCGTGACGATCCGGCCGTCCTTGAGCTCCAGTACCTGCAGCGACCAGGCGCTCCAGCCGCCGTCGGGGTCGACCCGGTAGCTGGCGAACGCGGGGCAACCGTTGGCCCGGGTCGCCAGCAGCCGACCGCCCTGGCACTCGATCCCGGGTCCGAGCATCCAACGATGGATCTCCGCCGGCCCTTGGATCCACAGGTCGTGCGGCGGCATCGCCGAGACCGCGTCCTCACGCAGCAGCGTCACGAGCGAATCGATGTCGTAGCGCTCGAACGTGTCGACGTAACGCGCCAACAGCTCGCGATCGTCGGGATCGAGCCGGTCCTCGTCGGCGACGACCGGATGGTCAGCGATCGACGCCCGGGCCCGCTGGAGCGCGCTGTTGACCGAGGCCACGCTCGAGTCCAGCAGCTCGGCGACCTCGGCCGCCGACATGTGCAGCACCTCACGGAGGATCAGCACCGCCCGCTGGCGGGGCGCCAAGGTCTGCAGCGCGGCGACGAACGCCAGCCTGACGGTGTGTCGTTGGGCGGCCAGCTCGGCCGGATCACCGGCAGCGGGTAGCACCTTGGCGTCGGCGACCGGCTGCACCCAGCGGTACTCGGGCAGCTCGTGCAGCACCGCGGTCTCCGATGTCGACGGCGACACGAGGTCCATCGGCCGCGCGCGCCGCTGCGGACGTTGGGGCATGTCGAGGCAGACATTGGTGGCGATCTTGTACAGCCACGTCTTCAGCGTCGAGCGGTGCGCGAACCGGTCCCGCGCCCGCCAGGCGCGCAGGAAGGTCTCCTGGACGGCGTCCTCGGCCTCGGAGCCGGCGCCGAGCATCCGGTAGCAGTAGCCCGTCAGCGCGCGGCGGTGGACGTCGAGCTCAAGGGCGAAATCGTCGGAACCGAGGGTGGCGGTTGCTTCCATGCGAACTCATCCTAATGCCGGGTAAGGTCGTTTTTCGAGAACGACCGCCGCGGTATCGATCGGAGGAAAACGATGGCTGAGCGCTACGACGTGGCGATCCTGGGAGCGGGACCGGGGGGCGAGCACGCCGCCTACGCGCTCTCGGCGGCAGGGCACAAGGTGGCGCTGATCGAGCGGGAGCTGATCGGCGGCGAATGCACCAACTGGGCCTGCATCCCGACCAAGACGCTGCTGCGCCCGACCGAGGTGCACGGCGAATCCTCCCGCGCGGCCGGGATCCACGAGGCGTCGCTGAACTGGCCGGACCTGTCGGAGTACCGCGACTACATGACCTCGGCCGGTGACGACTCGGGGCGGGAGGCCAACTACGCGTCGATCGGCGTGGACGTCGTACGGGGCTCTGGCCGACTGGCAGGACCGGGGGTGATTGACGTTGAGGGCACGCGCGTCGAGGCCGACCGGATCCTGATCTCGACCGGCTCCGCGCCCGTGATCCCGCCGGTGCCGGGGCTGGCCGAGGCGGACTACTGGACCAACCGTGAGGTGACCGCCCTGCACGATCTACCAGCCAGCGTGGTCCTCGTCGGCGGCGGCCCGGTCGGGATCGAGCTCGCCCAGTTCCTGCGGCGGTTCAAGTGCGCGGTGACACTCGTGCAGGGCGCCAAGCGACTGGCCGAGCGTGAGGATCCACGGGTCTCCGAACTGCTGGAGCAAGCGCTGCGGGCGGATGGGATCGACGTTCGAACCGGCACGCAGGCGACGCGGGTCTCGGTCGACGGCGACCAGCGCGTGGTCGAGCTCGACGACGGGTCGACGGTCCGCGGCGAGCGGCTCGTGATCGCCGTCGGGCGCCGGCCACGCAGCGCCGAGATCGGGTTGGAGACGATCGGGATCACACTCGATCCGCAGCGACCCGGGCCGGTACCGGTTGACGAGCGCTGCCGCGTCGTCGACGGCGTCTGGGCGGCGGGCGACTGCACCGGCGTGATGCTGTTCACGCACCTGGCCAAGTACCAGGCCCGGGTCGCGATGGCGGACATGGCGGGACGGCCGGTGGCGGCCGATTACCGGGCGATCCCGCGGGTGATCTTCACCGACCCCGAAGTCGCCGCCGTCGGCATATCCGAGGCGCAGGCGCGCGATGCCGGTCTCGATGTCGCCGTCGCCAAGCTCGACCTGCCGTCGGGCGGGGTTGCCCGGACGTACACCTACGAGCGCGACCCGCGCGGCGAGATGACGCTCGTGTTCGACCGTGGATCACGGACGATGGTCGGCGCCTGGGCGGTGGCCCCGCTCGCCAGCGAATGGATTCATCAGGCGGTCCTGGCGATCCGGGCCCGGGTTCCGTACGAGGTGCTGATCGACACCGTGCCCCAGTTCCCGTCGTTCTCGGAGGCCTACCTGCTGGCGTTGCTGGCGCTCGATCTCTGAGCCGTCGCGTTGGTGGCGTTGGCCAAATACTTGAGCCATCTACGAGTTATTGACCAACCGGCCGACCGGTGCGTCAGAGCGGGTCGGCGGGATCTACTCCGCGCGGGCGATCGCCGCGTGCGTCGCCATCGGCATCGTCAGCCGGTCACCGTGGCGCTCGATCGTCTCACCGACCGCCTCCAGCAGCGCCTGACGGTCGGCGTCGCCCAGCAGCCGCACCTCCGACAACGTCCCGAGCAGCGCGACATATTCACCGCCGGTGTAGTCCAGCGACCACGCATAGGTCCGCTCGGACGGGTCGGTCAGACCGTTGGTCGCGGCGATTGCGCGCGCCCAAGATTCGTCGGCACCGGCGACGCCCGGATTGTCGGGGTGCATCGGCCCGTCCGGCGGCAGCTCGGGAACCGTCCGGCGGTAGGCGTCCGAGAGCGCTCGCCGCAGCTCGGTGTCGCCCCACGCCGGGCGGTTCCAGAACGCGACCAGATGGCCGCCCGGCTCAAGCGCCGCCCGCGCGTGGGCGTAGCCGGACTCCTGATCGACCCAATGCCACGCCTGCGCGGCGTAGGCCAGTCGGAACGTCTCACCAGCCGGCGACCAGCGCTCGAAGTCTGACTCGATGATCTCGACGTTGCCCAGCCGCTCGGTGGCGATGCGTGCGTACGCCGCCATCTCGGCGCTCGGCTCGATCCCGAGCACCGACACGCCTCGCGCCGCCAGCAGCCGCGTGGCCTTGCCGGTGCCGGCGCCGATCTCCAGCGCGCGGGCCTCGGGCTGCGCCCAGGTGACCAGGTCGTCGATCAGGGACGCCGGGTATCCGGGCCGGGCGCGGTCATACAGCTCGGCGACCTCGCCGAACACCAGCCGCCGCGGCCGGTCGGCCCGGCTCGACTCGCTCATACCGCCGAAGTCAACCAGAACGACGGTACCCTCACAGACTGCCGATGCCCGACGCTGTCCCCAACGGCGCGTGCGGTGGCCGGGGCGCCGTCGCGGTCGGCGCGCCGCCGTGCGTCGCCTTCGCAACCCATCCGACCCCCCCCCCCCCCCCCAATGCGCCCGTTGATCGTGCCTGCGCGCGCGCTGGCGCTGCTGTGCGCCGCGGGGGTCCTGGCCCTGGGCGCGCTGCTTGCTCCGAGCACCGCCGCGGCCGCCCGCGGCGAGTCGCTGGTGCGACTGGAGAACTCGATCACGCCCGCGCTCAGTGCCCGCGCCCGCAACGCCGGAACCGTGGTTGCCGCGAGGAGCCGGCTGCATCTGACGATCGCGCTCAAGCCTCGTGATCCGCAGGCGCTGGCGGCCTATGCGGTGGCGGTCGCGACGCCGGGGTCGCCGTCCTACCACCACTATCTGTCGCCGGCTCAGTTCGGCCGTCGGTTCGGAGCCACGGCCGCGCAGCTGCGCACGGTCAGGAGCGCGTTCGCGCGTCGCGGCCTGACGCTCGGCCACGCCAGCTCAGGCCGACTGTCGATCCCACTCGCGGCGGACGTCGCAACGATCGAGCGCGGGCTCGACGTGCAGTTGCGCCGCGTCCCCGAACGCGGCGGGCGGGACGTCGTCGCGGCCACCCGGGCGCCGGCGATCGCCGCCGGCGCGGTCGCGGGCGTGCAGTCGATCGTCGGGCTTGACTCAAGCTCGGCGCCGCAGCCGCTGACGCGGCGGGCACCGCACCAGGGGCCGCTGACGCGGCCGCTGGACGCCGACCAGTCGACCGGGACGTCGACCGCGACGACCGGGCCGGCCGGGACGACCGGGACGTCGACCGCGCCGACGGGGTCGACGGGGCCGCAACCGTGCTCGCAGGCAACCAACGCCGGCGGCCAGGACGGCGGCTACACCGACAACCAGCTCGCCACCGCGTACGGGTTCACCGGCCTGTACCGCGCCGGCGACGATGGCTCCGGGACAACCATCGCGATCTATGAGCTCCAGCCGGACAGCCCGTCCGACATCGCGGCGTTCGAGTCCTGCTACGGGATCAGCACCTCGATTTCGTATGTCTCGATCGACGGCGGCGCCGGCCACGGCGCCGGCTCCGACGAAGCCGCGTTCGATATCGAGAACCTGATCGGCTTCGCACCCGGGGCCAAGGTGCTCGTCTACCAGGGACCAAACGCCCAGACCGGAGCGCCCGGCTCCGGTCCGTACGACACGTTCGCGGCGATCATCAACCAGGATCGCGCCCAGGTCGTGTCGGTCTCATGGGGCGGCTGCGAGGCGCAGCTGGGCCGGGCCGATGCCAGGGCCGAGAACACGCTGTTCGAACAGGCCGCCGTCCAGGGACAGTCGATCGTCGCCGCCGACGGCGACAACGGCGCCCAGGACTGCGATTCCCGTACCGGCCCGGACTACAACCAGCTCAGCGTCGACGATCCGGCCTCGCAGCCGTATGTGACCGGCGTCGGCGGCACCACCCTGCAGGGCCTGTCGCCCGAGGTGTACGAGACCGCCTGGAACAGCAAGCACGACTCCGCTGGGCCGTCGACGATGGCCGGCTCGACCGGCGGCGGCGTCTCGTCGTTCTGGCCGATGCCGCCGGCGCAGCTGCATGCGGCGAAGTCGTTGGGGGTGCTGTCCCCGCTGGCGTCGGGCTCGCACTGCGGCCGGTCGCGCGGGTACTGTCGGGAGGTGCCCGACGTCTCGATCGACGCCGATCCGACGACCGGCTACGTCGTGTACTGGAACGGCGCCGGCACCGTCGCCGGCGCCGCGGCAGGCTGGCAGGTGCTGGGCGGGACCAGCGGCGCCGCGCCCGTCTGGGCCGCGCTGCTGGCGCTCGCCGACTCCTCCCCCGCCTGCGCCGGCAAGCCGCTCGGCTACGCCGACCCGGCGTTGTACCGGGCGGCGAGCCACTCCTACGCCGAGGACTTCCACGACGTCACGCAGGGCAACAACGACTTCGGCGTGACGACCCAGGGCTTCCGCGCCAAGCGGGGATATGACCCGACGACCGGACTCGGCACGCCCGACGCGACGCCGCTGGTCGCCTCGCTGTGCGCCGCCACGATCTCGCTCAGCGGCGTGTCGGCCAAGCAGACGCCGGCCCACAAGCCGGTGTCACTGCGCCTGCATGCCGCAGACCCGCTCGGCGGGGGCTTGAGCTGGTCGGCAACGGGCCTGCCGCCCGGCCTGAAGCTCAACCGGTCCGGCGGCCGGATCACCGGGCGCTCCAGCCGCGCGGGCCGCTACGTCGTGCATGCCACCGTGCGCGACTCGCAGTGGGCGACGGCGACCACCACGTTCACCTGGACGATCACGAAAGGCAACGCATGAGCTTGCTGCAGGGGACATCCGAAGCGGACGTCGACGCGCCGATCGAGCGCTGCTGGGAGGTCGTCGAGGCGATTGACCGCGCGCCGCAGTGGCAGCAGGGGATGGAATCGGTGCAGGTGCTCGAGCGTGACGCGCAGGACAGGCCATCGCTCTGTGAGATCGTCGTCGATGCGAAGTTCACCAAGCTCAAGCTGCGCGTGACCGTCGCCTACGAGCCGCCCCACCGGCTCGTGTTCACGCAGCACGGGCCCGGCAGCGTCGAGCACCTCGAGGGCTCGTGGGAGCTGTCGGAGGTTGGCCCGAACCGGACCCACGCTCGCTACGCACTCGCACTCGATCCAGGCAAGGTCGGCTTGATGGCGCGGCCGCTGGAGCGGGCGCTGCGACCGCTCGTGGTCGGGCAGCGGCCCTCCGAGCTCGCCGCAGAGGTCAGCCGGCGCGTGGCCGGGTGACGGCGCTCACAGCTCCGAGCGGTCGTCGAAGCGCTTGGCGACGTCACCGAGCATCCGGATCATCGACCGCGCCGCCGGCGCGATCCCGCCGCCGGCCACGGTCGCGACCGTCACCTGCCGGATCGGGCCGCCGCCGTGCAGCTCGCGGACCGCAACGGCGGGATGGACGCGGTTGAGCGCCAGCCGCGGGATCAGCGCCACCCCCACCCCCGCGGCGACGAGCCCCTGGACCGTGTCGAAGTCGTCTGACTCGAACGCGACCGTCGGCTCAAAGCCGGCCGCCAGGCAGGTCGAGACGACATGCCTGGCGTAGGGCGTCGCCGCGGGCGTCTGAACCCACTGTTCTTCGCGTAGGTCGGTCAGCACCAGCTCGTGCTTGCCGACCAGCGGGTGCTCGACCGGCAGCGCCACCCGGATCGGATCCTCGAGCAGCCGGACCGAGCGCAGTCCGGCGCCGAGCCGTCGCCGGCGGGGCCGCGTGCCCGGGAACTCGTAGAGCAGCGCCAGGTCGAGCTCACCGGCACGCAGGCGGGGCACGATCTCCTCCGGCTCGCCGTCCTCGAGCGTCAGCACGACGTCCGGATGGGAGCGGCGAAACCGCGCCACGGCCGGCGGCATCAAGGTCGCCCCGCCTGACCGGAACGACCCCACCCGCAGCCGCCCGGCGCGCACCCCCATCACCGCCGCGATGTCGGCCTCCGCCTCGCGGACCTGCTCGAAGATCCGCTCGGCGTGGGACACGAGCGCCGCGCCCGCCGGGGTCGGGGTAACGCCGCGGCGGCCGCGGACGACCAGCGGTGCGCCGGTCTCGGCCTCGAGCCGGCCGATCGACTGCGAAACCGCGGACTGGGTGTATGACAGCGCCTCCGCGGCCGCCGAAAACGACCCAAGGCTGACGACCTCGCACAGAACCTGGAGCCTGATCAAGTTCAGCATTAGCAAATCTTATACCAGCGATCGCTAACGTTATTAGAACTGATGGCAGGCGGCTGCGATATTCATCACGAACCACACGAGAACCACACCTTCACGAGGAAGAGCCCAATGGCCCCACACGCGATCATCTCCTACGACGACACGCCCAACGACCACGATGCGCTGATGCTCGGGCGCGTGCTGCGCACTGCGGGCACGAAGCTGTCGCTGGCCTATGTCCGCCACGCGCACCAGGCAAGCGTCGCCCGCGAGCAGCTGGCCGAATCAGAGGCCGAGGCGCTCCTGTCACGCGGGACCATCTGGCTCGAGGACGACGACACCGACCGCCACGTTGTGATCAGCGCCTCGACGGGCGAGGGCCTCGGCTGGCTTGCCGGCAAGGTCGACGGCGACCTGCTCGTGTTCGGCTCCGAGTACCGCACCCGGCCGGGCCACGTCGCGATCGGTCGCTCGGCGCAGACGCTGCTCCAGAACGGCCCGGTCGCCCTCGCATTCGCACCCGCGGGCTACGCCGACGCCGCCGACCATGAGATCAACACGATCGGGATCCTCAGCCGGACCGCTGACGAGGCCGCGATCGAGACCGCGCATTCACTGGCCGAGCGCCTCGGCGCACGCGTCGTCGACACCGACCGCAACGTCGATCTCGTGATCGTCGGCTCCCGCCCCGAGGCCCAGGACGGCCACGTGATGATCACCAGCGCCGCCGAGAACGCGCTCGAGGAGCTCCGGGCGCCGGTCCTGATCGTCGCGCGTGGCACCGCGCTGCATTTCGACACGCTCGTCACCGCCTAGCGCGCCCGCTGGTCTGAGCGCCTGCGCCCCGGGTTGTCCGAGGCGCACGGCAGCGGCGTTGTCTGCGTCTATCGTGCGCCGCCGTGCGCACACTGATCGTCTCGGACCTGCATCTCGGGCAGCGCGGCGGCGTCGACGTCCTACGCCGCCCCGAGCCACTGGCGCGACTGCTGAACGCACTGGACGGCGTCGATCGCCTGGTGCTGCTGGGCGACGCGTTTGAGTTGCCCGCGTGGTCCACGCGGCCGGCGGCGGCGGTCGCGGAGCATACGCTGCGCGCGATCGGTCGCCGGCTCGGGCCGGGTCGCACGGTCGTGGTCGTGCCCGGCAACCACGACGCGCGACTCGTGCGTTCGTGGGCGCTGACGCGCGGTACGTCGCTGGGGATCGCCGACGACGTCGAGCTGGGGGCGACGCCCGGGCTGTCGATGCTGGCGTCGTGGCTGGCGCCGGCCCAGGTGCGGTGCAGCTATCCGGGTTTCTGGGTCTCGGACCGGATCTGGGCGACCCACGGCCACTATCTCGACCGCCATCTGATCCCCGAGACGGCGTTCGGCCTGCGGCGCTCGGCGATCATGCCGCGGCTCGGCCACCGCGGACCCCCGGACGACGGCCGCGGCGCCGCGATCGAGTACGAGTGGGCGCGACGCCGCAGCGCCACGCATCGCCGGCGCGCGGACACTCGTCAGGGGTTCGCCGCGCGGCTGCGCGAGCGGCCGCTCGGGACCCTGCTGGAGAGCGCGACCGCGCTGGCCCGAATGCGCGCGATACCGCAGGTCCTCCACTTGATGACGCGCCCCAATCTGGCGCCGACCACGGCGCGGCTGGTCGACGCGCAGATGCGCGGGGCTGCGATGCCGGCGATGGCCGAGGTGGCCCAGCGGCTTGGCGTCGACGCCGACTGGATCGTGTTCGGCCATGTCCACCGGCTCGGCCCGCGCGACGAGCCGGCCTGGCAGCCGGTGGCGGACGGGCCGCGGCTGCTCAACGCGGGCGCCTGGGTGTTCGTGCCGATGCTGCTCAATCACGTCACGCCGCCGCACCCCTACTGGCCCGGCGGCGCGGTGATCGTCGAGCCGGGCGCCGAGCCGCGCGCAGTGGCGCTGCTCGACGACATGCCGCGCGAGCAGCTGACCGGACCGGTGGGGGTGCCGGGGCAGCGCGCCGGTCAGCCGCGGCAGCCGCAGCGCTCGAACGCCGCCGTCGTCGCGTCGTGACCGAGCGGGTCGTACCGGCCGAGCACCGCGCGCCGTGTCGCCCGGGGTGCCGGTACCCCTGATCTGAGTCAGCGCAGGATCAGATGGCTGTCGCCGAACTCGTGCCAGAGATAGCGGTGGCTGATCGCCTCCGTATACGAGCGCTCCACCAGTTCGGCTCCGCCGATCGCTTCGAGCATCATCAGATGCGAGGCCTCGGGCTCGTGCCAGCCGGTGATCAACCCGTCGACGGCAGCGATTTCCCGGTCGGGCTCGATCACGAGGTTCGTCCACCCAGCGCCGGCGTGGACCGTGCCGTCGCCGCCGACGACCGTTTCCAGCGCCCGTACGACCGTGGTGCCGACCGCGATCACGCGGCCGCCCGCCGCGCGAGTGGCGGCGACCCGGTGGGCGGTCCGCGTCGGGACGTCATATCGCTCGGGGAACGGTGGCTCGTGACGCTCAGGCGACGAGACGCCGGTGTGCAGGCAGATCCCGGTGATCCCGATCCCGCGCGCGGTCAGCGCCGCGATCAGCTCGGTCGTCAGCGGACGGCCGGCCGAGGGCATCTCGGCGCTGCCGGGCGTCGTCGCGTACACGTTCTGGTAGGCATCCAGCGGCCAGCGCCGCTCGACGTAGGCGTAGCGGATCGGCTCGCCAAGGCGCCACAGCAGCTCGGGTACCGTCTCGTCATCGTCTGAGTCCAACTCGGCCAACCAGAGGCGCTCGCTTCCCGCGTACGGGGCGACGAGCTTCAGGCACACGGTGCGCTCGCGGCCGAGCGTGATCGCTTCGCCGGCGCGGGCGGGGGCGGGTGAGGACCCGTCGGCACCGCGAACCTCGACCACCCAGCGGCGTTCGTCGCGCTCGCGCACCGGCGTCGAGAAGTTCACGCGGACCGGCTCGTCGCCCCACGTCCCGGCGCGCCGCCCGGAGACGGAGGCGGGCAGCGTCGCCGAGACGTTGACGACCAGTAGGTCGTTGCGATCGAGCAGCTGCGGGAGCTCGTGGAAGCGCGCGTTGAGCAGCGCGCCGCCGTGGCGGTCGGCGACCATCAGCCGGACGCCGTCACGCCTGACCCCGCGCTGCTCGGGGGGCTCGGTCGCCTCCAGGCCCGGCGGCAGCTCGAACGCGACCGTGCTCATCTGACCGGCTCCGGCACGCCAGCTGGCAGCGCCAAATCCCGAGCGATGTAGCGGCCGCTCGGCGCGTCGCCGTCGATCAGCGACAGCAGGCCGGGCACGCTGCGCTCGGGGAGCGGCCGGTCAGAGATGTCCTGCCCGGGGAACGCCTCCTGATGCAAGCGCGTGCGCATCTCACCTGGATCGACCGCATAGACGCGCAGGCGCGGCTGCTCGGCGGCGAGGATCGCCGTCAGCTGATCGAGCGCCGCCTTCGAGGATCCGTACCCGCCCCACCCGGCGTATGGCTCGACGGCCGCGTCGGACGTGATGTTGATCACGGCGGCGCCGTCGGGCAGCTGCGGCAGCGCCTCCTGGATCAGCGCCAGCGGCGCGAGCAGGTTGACCTCGTACACCTGCCGCAGCGCCGAGATCGGGTAGCGGGCGAGCTCGGGTTGCGGCGCGCTGGGGTCGGCGACCGGCCCCTTGAGCAGCGAGGCGTTGTTGACCAGCAGGTCGATCTGGTCGCCGGCGCGTGCCAGCAGGATTCTGCGGTGTGAGTGATCGGAGACGTCCCCCGGGACGGCGGTCACGTCGGTCAGCGCCGCCAGCTCAGCGGCCGCGAGCTTCAGCTCGGGCTCGCCGCGCGCGTCGACCACGAGCGTCCAGCCGCGCCGTGCCAGCGCACCGGCCAGCGCCAGACCGAGACCGCGTGAGGCTCCGGTGATGATTGCTGTGGACATGGCCGCGACGCTACGCCCGGCCAGGTCTCGGTTTCCAGGGGCAATTGGTCCTAGGACCCGCTGCTGGCCAGGCCGACTCGCACCCGTCAGCAGCGCCGGTCAGCCCGGTTCGGCCAGGCCGGCTCGCACCGCCAGCAGCGCCGCTTGCGTTCGGTCGGTAACGCCGAGCTTGGCCAGCACGTGGCCGACGTGGGTCTTGACGGTCTTCTCGGCGATCCCGAGCTCAAACGCGATTCGCTTGTTGGAGCGCCCGGCGGCGATCAGGCGCAGCACCTCGCGCTCGCGCCGCGTCAACGCGCCGAGGTCCGGCGCCGCGGGCGCGCCGGCCAGCGCCGTCGGATCCGCCAGCGTCTGCAGCAGGCGCGCCGCGACGGTCGGATCGATCGCCGCTCGCTCGCCGGTGGCGCCGCGCACCGCCCGGGCCAGCTCTGCGGGCTCGACGTCCTTCAGCAGGTAGCCCGCGGCACCGGCGCGGACAGCGGGCAGAATCCGCTCGTCGTCAAGGAAGCTCGTCAGCACGATCACGTGACTGCGCGAGCCGCGGTCGTGCAGCGCGCGCATCGCCTGCAACCCGTCGAGCACCGGCATCACCAGATCCATCAAGATCACGTCGGGCGACAGCCGGGCCTCGGCCGCGAGCGCCTCGCGGCCGTCCGCGGCCTCGCCGACGACCTCGATCCCCTGCTGGAGCGCGAGGAAGGTGCGCAGGCCCTCGCGCACGACGGCGTGGTCGTCGACGATCAGGACCGAGATCGGGGCGGGCGTCATCGCGCCGCGGCGGGCCCGGCGGGCCCGGCGGGACTGGCCCGCCCGGCGCTGGCAGGACTGGCGGGCCCGGCGCCGGCGGGACTGGCGGGCCCGGCGCCGGCGGGACTGGCGGGCCCGGCGCCGGCGGGACTGGCGGGCCCGGC
>Ga0302178_10000131_pt1 | contig 66742 bp, 70 predicted proteins | sample I_Palsa_E1_3_FD_198790 | JGI IMG/M metagenome (GOLD analysis project Ga0302178, IMG submission 198790) | Peat permafrost microbial communities from Stordalen Mire near Abisko, Sweden - I_Palsa_E1_3 | ecosystem: Environmental > Terrestrial > Soil > Palsa > Peat permafrost | place: Sweden...
CGGCCACGCCGCAAGTCTCGCATCAGCCCAGGCGCCGCGTACCGCATCAGAGGTGTGCGGGGGTACCTCGTCAGGAGCCGGTTGCCGCGTCGGCCAGCGCCGCGTCGGCCAGCGCCGCGTCGGCCAGTACCGCGGCGACGCCGCGCGCCACGGTGACCGCGGTGAGGTCCCGGTCCATCTGCGCGGCGACCACCGCTCCGTCGTAGAGCAGCACGAGCTGCTGGGCGAGACGCTCGGCATCGAGTGCCCCCGCTGCCTGCCCGAGTTCGGCGAACAGCGACCGTAGCCAGGCGCGGGACTCACTGGACACTTCCTCGACCGTGCTTCCGGGGCGCGATTCCGCGCTGGCGTTGAGGAACGCGCACCCGCGGAACCCCGGCTCCGCGACCTGCTCGGCCAGCACGTCGAACACTCCCAGGAGGCGCTCCCGTGGCGTGTCGTAGCGCGCGAGCTTCCGCGTCATCCCCTCGCGCCGCGCCGCCTGACGGGCCGTGAGGTAGCAGCGGATGAGCTCGTCCTTGCTGCCGAAGGCACTGTAGAGGGTGGCCTTGGCCACGCCGGCCCGTTCGATCACGCGGTCGATGCCGACGGAGTGCACGCCGTCTGCATAGAACAGCTCGTCGGCCGCGGCCAGCAGCCGCTCGCGCGCTGACCGTCGATCCATGGTCTTGGTGGACATGGCTTGACAATAACAGACCTGTCTGTCTACTGTCGAGAAACATACAGACCCGTCTGTTCACGATCACCCGGATCCGGAGTAAGAATGCCCTCCACTCAGCACGGCGACTTGCAGGACCGCAAAGCGCTCGTGACCGGCGCCACGTCAGGCATCGGCCGCGCGATCGCCATGCAGCTGGCCGGTGAAGGAGCCGATGTCGTCGTGCACGGCCGCGACGCGGCCCGCGGCGACGAGACTGTCGAAGCGATCACCGCCGCCGGCGGCCGGGCTCGCTTCGTATCGGCCGACCTCAGCGATCCAGCCGACATCAGCCGCCTGGCCGGAAACGTCGGCGACATTGACGTGCTGGTCAACAATGCCGGGTTCGCCGTGTTCGGCGCGACCGCGGACCTCCAGGTCGGCGCGTTCGACGCCATGTTCGCCAGCAATGTCCGCGCGCCGTTTTTCCTCGTGGCAGCGTTCGCGCCTGGAATGGCGGCAAGGGGCACCGGCAGCATCATCAACGTGAGCAGCATGGTGGGCCAGATCGGCCTCGCGGGCGCCGCTGCCTACGGGGCGACGAAGGGCGCGATCGAGTCGATGACGCGCGCCTGGTCCGCGGAGTTCAGCCCCAGCGGCGTGCGGGTGAACGCCATTGCGCCCGGCCCGGTGTATACCGGGGGCGCGGCGCCCCAGCGCACCGAGGCACTCGGGACCACCACGCTGCTCAATCGCGCCGCGAGCCCTGAGGAGATCGCGGAAGTCGTGGGATTCCTCGCCTCGCCGCGCGCAAGCTACGTCACCGGCGCGGTCGTTGCCGCCGACGGCGGGCGTACGGCCATCTAGCCCCGGCGGACCTCACACCAGATTCACCTTGGCCCCCGAGCACCGTTAGCCCCTCCGCACCGTTAGCCCCTCCGCACCGTTGGCCCCTCCGCACCGTTGGCCTCTCAGCACCGTTGGCCCCCGAGCACCGTTGGCCCCCGAGCACCGTTGGCTCCTCAGCGAAAGAAGTTTCCGATGACATCCCCGCCCGCTGTCCCTGCGGCTCACCCGGCCCCGGCTAACGCTGCCAGGCCTGGCAGCCAGGTAGCGCTGAGCATGTTGCCCGGGTCTTCAGCTAACGGCGTTCAGGTCCCTGGCCCTAACGGCGTTCAGGTTCCCGGCGCTAATGGCGTTCAGGTCCCTGGCGCTAACGGCGTTCAGGTTCCCGGCGCTAACGGCAGTCTGGTCCCGGGCGCCCGGTCCAGGCGCCTGCCGCACACCGCTGCCTTTGCGGCGGTCACCGCGATCTTCGTGCTGTTCGCGGCAGCCTCGAGCGCACCGTCGCCGCTGTACGTCGTCTACCAGCAGCAGTGGGGTTTCTCTGCCACGACGCTCACTGTCGTCTTCGCCGTGTATGTCCTCGGCCTGATCGCCTCGCTGCTTGTGCTGGGGGCGCTGTCCGATCACGTCGGCCGCCGCCCGGTTCTCGCCGCGGCGATCGCGCTGGAAGCGGTGGCGCTCGTGCTCTTCATCACCGCAGGTGACCTCACGGTTCTTCTCCTTGCCCGCCTCGTGCAGGGCGTCGCTACCGGCGCGGCGCTAACGACGCTCGCGGCCACCCTGGCCGACCTGAATCCGCCGCACTCGCCTGGCCGGGCCGGGGTCGTTAATGGCGTCGCGCCTGCCACCGGGCTGGCGCTGGGGGCGCTTGGCTGCGGCGCGCTCGTGCAGTTCGCGCCCGCACCGACGCGTCTCGTCTATGTGCTGCTGCTCGGCGGGATGGTCCTGGCCGGCCTGGTCGTCGCCGTTATGCCCGAGACCTCTGCTCGCCGTCCGGGCGGCCTGGCGTCGCTCATGCCCCGGCTTGGCGTCCCGGCTCGCCTTCGCCCTGACGTCTACGCCCTGGTCCCGATCCTCGTCGCCAGCTGGGCGCTCGGCGGGCTCTACCTCTCCCTCGGCCCCTCGGTCGCCGCCAGCATCTTCGGCCTGGGTAGCCACCTCATCGGCGGCCTCGTCGTCACGCTGCTGTGCGGGACCGCGGCAGTCACCGCGTTCGTCCTGCGGGGCTGGCCAGCTGACCGGGTACTGAGCACCGCAGGCGCTCTGCTCGCTGCCGGGACGGCGCTGACGCTGGCTGGCGTCCAGGCCCACACCGTGGCACTGGCTGGCGTCGGAACGGTCATCGCCGGCGTCGGCTTCGGCGCATCCGTCCTTGCCTGCTTCGGGAGACTGGCGAGGCTGGCCGCGCCAGCGGAACGCGGCGAGCTCTTCGCCGTCGCCTACGTCATCGCCTACCTGGCCTTCAGCCTGCCCGCCGTCCTGGCCGGCTTCGCCAGCACGTCCATCGGCCTGCACGCCACCGCCGTGGCCTACAGCCTGGGCGTCATCGCTCTCGGCCTGACCGCGCTAGCCGCCCAGCGTCGCCGATCCGCCGCCGCAGCCGCCGTGGCTTCTTGCTGACCCCCGAGCGAGAAGCTAGGCGCCTGGCTGGTGCACGGCTGCCTGGTCCGCGAGCGCAATGGCGAGCGAGAAGCTACGCGCCTGGCTGGTGCACCGCTGCCTGGTCGGCGAGCGCAATGGCGAGCTGGCCGAGGACGGTTGGGTGGAACGGAGCCGCTGCGTCCAGCCCCTGCACGTAGGGCTGCGGCGTACACAGCTGGTGCCCGGCGAAGTCAGGCTGCGGCGAGGAGAACCTGAACTGGGCCGCGCCCTTGGCCAGCACCTCGTTCAGCGTTGCCAGCCGGGATATCAGGGTCTGGCGGGACCGGACGCGCCGGGGAGTGGCGCGAGCCCGGCTCCCGCTGCCGTGGAGTCTCCGATGACCACAACCTGAACCCCGCGCAGCGGCGGGCCGGTCGGGCGGATCCGCGGCAGGTGGGTCTCCGTGCCGACGAGCTCGTTGAGGGAGCGCACCTGGCGCAGCAAGGCCGGCGCCGAGTATGCGGTGATCATGATGGCGCCCAGGTTGATGGCCTCGGCCACGACTAACGCGGCGGCGAGCAGCCCGATAGTGGTGCGGTGCGGGATGCGGCGCCAGCCCGCGACCGCTCCGACCAGGATCAGCGCGCCCGCACCGGCCACCACCGTGCCAGCCGGGCACACCGGCCCGTCCGCTGCATGCCGCCAGTAATTCCCATTCCTGCCGCCATGCTAACGACGGGCGCCGTCCCAGTGCCGGCCCGTCCGCGCCCTGGGTTGCCGCGTCGATATCGCCGGCATGGCGGACATCGCCGGCGATGGGCTATCACCTGATCCGTGCTCATCGCGGGCGGAATCGCGCTATTCGCCTAGCTGCTGCGCCGTGACCGCCGCCGTGCCACTATCCGTATCCGGGCCGGCCGTACCGGGGCACCAGCTAGGGAGATCGCAGATGAGCCCTTATGACAGCAACGCGACCGGCTGCGGCCGGTGCGATCCGGGAAGGAGGCCCGCATGACCGCCCGCTTCTTCCCCCGCAGCGTCCCCGCCACGGCCGACCCGGACACCCAGCCAAACCTTGAGAAGGACTTAGACGGCAACCCGCAGGTCACTATCCCGTTCCCCGGCGGCTCATTCCTGGCCGCCACGGATCCCGCTGACCTCGACAACCTTGCCCGCGCAGCCAAGGCAGGCTCGCTCCTGCTCAAGGCCGCGCTCACAGAACAAGCGGAATAGCCGGCGCCGCAGACCTGAGTTCCAAGCCAGGGAAGTAGCGTTCTTTGCGGTCAAGCCAGTCAGCAGCAACCTTGTATCCCGCGATACGCGTTCCTGCCGCTCATGCGTCGCGTAGCCGCAGGAGCAGTCCGCCGGTGAGAAGCGCTGCGGTGGCCCAGGCAGCCGGTACGCCGAGGCCGGCCCACGGGCTGATCGGCTGGCCCCGCAGGCCGGTGGTGGCCTGGATTGCCAGCCCGGCGGTCATCGGTGCGTACCGCTCGATGTCGTTACGCCAGTGCGGGCTGTTCACGACGGCGGCGATGATCGGGGCGAGGTAGAGCAGGCCGACAACGATGCCGATGGCGGGCCCGGGGTCGCGGATGATGGTGGCGACGCCGAGGCTGAGCAGCGCGATCAGGGCCAGGTAGAGGACCGAGCCGACGGCGGCGCGCAGTACCAGCCCGTCGCCTAGCGACAGCGGCGGGTAGCCATGCGCTGGGGTGAAGCCGTGGCCGGACAGGATGAGCTGCCCGGCAAGCAGGGAACCGAGCACCGACCGACCTAATCGAGTGAGTTCGCCATGCTGCTCAGCGGCAGCGCCGCAGCATGAATGATTATGTGACAGCCGTGCTCGACGCCGCGACGAACCCGGGCCTGGCCGGTGGCGAGGCCGAGCGCCTGCGGGAACGCCTGGACCAGGCTGGGCTGCTTGCCGAGCCTGGTGAACGTCGCAGTCGTCCTCCGCGAGGAGGCTGCTAGCGCTCGTAGGCGCGCAGGCCGCGGGGCGACGCTGTCAGAGCTTGTCAGCGAAGACCGTTGAGTACGTTCGCTGACTCCTCGGCGCTCGTGAAGCTCTATGCGGATGAATCTGGCCACAAGCACATTCGCGGGCTGGTAAGCGTTGCTGTCACCCAGTTGGCGAGGGCGGAGGTGCCGGCGGCACTATGGCGGAAGCAGCGCATGGGCGAGCTATCCGCCAGCTACGCGAGATTGCTCACCACCGATTTCGAGGCCGATTACTTCGGACCGACTCGGAGCATCCGCGGTTCGCTGCTGTGGTAGCCACTGGGAAGCTCCTTAACGAGGCTGCCAGGCTATGCGCATCGCACGGCCTGCGTGCCTATGACGTTGTCCAGTGCTCTCGCTGTGTGCAGGTCGACGAAAACTGCACGGCTTTCGCGGCCTTCGACCGCTCCGTGCGCACCGCGGCGGCAGCCGAGGGCTTCCATCTCGTGCCATCGAATCTGCCGGATCCGGCCCAACGGCGACGCAGCACTCAGGAGGGTGCTGAACTCTGCTGCAGTGCGGCCCCCGCCGCAGACCGCCCAGGTCCTGCATGGCATACAGGACCACTGGCTGCACGGCCCTTCTCTATCTGGCTGGGCTGCGGGGTGGGACGAAACGCTAGGCCAGGACGGGTCAGGTCTTCACGTTTGGGCGTGAGCTGGGCGTTCGCGGGGCGAACGGGGTGCCGTCCACAGGTTATGCGGGCTGTGCTCACATCGTTTTGCCCTGTTTCCGGATTATGGCTGTTGGCGCGCGGTGCTGGCTTCGACGATCGCGAGGGTGAGTTCCTGGAACTCGGCGAGCAGGACGCCTATTTTCTTCGCGTTGTCGAACAGCGGCTGCCAGGCGAGCTGGGCCGGGGTGAGCCGGGGGTGATGGTCTTGCCGTCTATCTTGCGGGTCCATTCGGCGTAGGGCCCGTGCAGCTGCGGCGGGTCGCCGTGGCAGCGGCAGCCGGGCTTGCCGCAGGGGTAGGCGCGGATGATGAGGGTCACCTACGAGGACAACGCCGCCGACGACGTAATCCAGCAAGGGTGCCCAGACGGCATCGCCGTGAACCCCGGGCACCTACCCACCGCCGCAATACGGCGAGGCTATCCAGGAACCATCCGCCGGCTACGCGGCGAAACCACCACCCCACCCGGCGACCACCACGGCCGCAGTGCCTATGCGGCGGCCGTGCCGATGGCGTCTCCAGCACCCAGGTCTGGACTTTGACCTCAGCCAGAGGAAATCATCGCCGAGGCCACTACCTCCTCCGAAGGCTCCGGCCCCGCTCGGAGTACCTGGTCGACCTCTGGATGAAGTCGGCGTGGTACTCGGGGATGCCATGAGCACGGGAAATCGAGCTGCAGGAATCAGCCGGCCTTAATGCTTGACTGGGCGAGCGGAGTCTTACGGCGGATGTTCCCATAGCCGGTCGAGCGCCTGGCGCGCTCGGCGCTGCCCGGCTCTGGCCCGGAGTGTCTGAGCCGTGGCGTGGGCGAGGCGCTGACATGCCTGGGTGAGCTGCTCTTCGATCAGGCGGCCGGCGCTTTCCTACCCCCGCTCGGCCCGGGCCGCGGCATCGGCAGCCTGGTCGGCCTGGGCCACCGCCTGCTCAGCCGCCGCGATGACCCGGCGGCGGCGCTCCCGCTGGGCCCGGTCCGGGCGGAGGCCAGCGCGGTCACCGTCGCCGCGGGCCGCGCCGGGACAGCAGCCGCGCTCTTCGCGGCCCGCGTCCGTGCCCTGCCCGGGACCACGGCAGCGGCGCCAGCGCCGGCGGCGCCGCCGGGCCCAAGCCGTCCCGGTGTACCGCCCGCTCCAGGGCTCCTGCCCGCAGCTGCTCAGCGACCTGCGGGTCGGCCAGCATAGCGGTCACCTCATCCCGCAGCGCAGGAGACGGCGGATGCTGACCGGACACTGTGAACGCCTGACGGGCCAGCGCGTCGATCAGCTGCCGCCGCCGCAGCGACAGCTCCTGGATCGCCACGCTGTCCAGGGATCGCTGCGCGGCGCGAAGCTCCTCGCCGAGCGCGTCCAGCTGGGCGGGCGGCGGGCGCGGAGCGGACCAGCTGGTTGAGCCCACGCTGAGCGGATCGGCTTCCGCAACCCGGCGATCCTCTCACCACGGCGGCCTGTCTCGCCGCGCGTGCCCGGGCCACCAGAACGCCACGGCGCGACGAACTCGCCCGGGTCGCACGAGTACAGCTCAGCGATCGCTTCCTGCAGATGGTCACCATCGATCACCTGACCTATCCTGTCCGGCAGGGTGGTGCTGGCCGCTGCCGACGCCTCTGCTGGACCGCCCGGGCTGCGGCTATAGCACATTCGCACCGGGGCCGAATGGCAGACCAGCAGCGCCGGCGGGCCTCTGAGAGAGCCTGTTGACCTCGCCAGGAAGCACCGCCTGCCGGCCTGAAGGGCCTTATCCGCGTTTTCAGCGGCTGCCACCCTGCCTGAGGGGAGGATGGGGTGCCCGGCCAGGCCGCCGACCTCAGCCCCCGCGAACTGGCCGATCTACGGACCCTCACGGGAGCCGACACTCACCGCAGCGCCAGCAGCCGATTGCTGGCGATGTGCCAGCGAGAAGAGTGCGTCACCGAGTCCGCCATCCACCACTAGTTCCTGGCCTGTTATATAACTCGCCCGATCACTCAGGAGGAACTCCACCACTCCGGCAATCTCCTCGGCCGTGCCGATTCGACCCAACGACCTGGGGACGGCCCTTGCTCTCCCTGAGGACGCCTCATGACGGGCCGGCTTATCGAGGTAAGGGGTCTGTGCGCCGGGTATGGCAGCGTATCGGCGATTGTGGACATTGATCTTGAGCTTGATTCAGGTGAAATGGTGGCGCTGCTAGGCGCCAATGGTGCAGGAAAGACAACGACCCTTAACACGATAGCCGGCGTAATACGTCAGACCGAGGGCGTCGTGACCATGTTTGGTAGGCGTGAGACGAGGTCTGTGAGTCGCAGGGCACGGGACGGCCTGGCGCTCCTTCCGGAACAGAGGGCGGTTTTCATGGGCCTGACTGTTCGGGAGAATCTAATTATGGGACATGGCGGCATTGACTACTCGCTAGCGCTTTTCCCCGAACTTGAGGGTAAATTGGCCCTGCGTGCCGGCCTAATCTCCGGTGGCGAGCAACAGATGCTCGCGCTTGCGCGCACTCTCGCTGCCCGCCCGCGGGCTATCCTTGCCGATGAGCTCTCGCTGGGTTTGGCTCCGCGTATCGTGAGCAGATTGTTTGGGGTGCTGTCGGCGGCTGCTGCCGACGGGGCTGGCGTTATTATCGTCGAGCAGCATCCCCGTACTGCGTTGAAGTGGGCTGATCGGGCGTACGTTATGCGGCGCGGTCGTATCGAAGTAAGCGGGGCTAGTTCTGATCTCCTCGAACGTATGGACGATATCACGTCGCTCTATTTGTGAACGGGTGGGACTTATGGCCGGCATGTTCGCGCCGCCAGCAATCTTGCTGGTGGCAGAGCTGCCATTGTCTCGGCTCCTGGCTGCAGGATGAGCTTGGTGAACGAGATCAGGGTGCCATTGCGTCACGCGCGCCGGTTCTTCATCGATGGTGAATGGGTGCAGCCGTCATCCGAAGCGATGATCGACGTTATCGACTCGGCTACCGAACAGCTCTTTTTCAGCGTCGCCGAGGCAAAGGATGCCGACATGGCGCGTGCTGTCTCCGCCGCGCGGAAGGCGTTCGATGAGGGTCCCTGGCCGCGCATGAGCCATGGCCAGCGAGCGGAGTACCTCCGCGCGATGGCGGCCGGAATCCGGGAGCGTGCCGAGGATCTCGGTCAGATCTGGCCACGCGAGTCGGGCGTTCTGCACTCTATTGCCCGGCGCTCAGGAGCTGGCTCGGCCGACACCTTCGAGTACTACGCCGCGCTGGCCGGCACTTTCCCCTTCGAGGAGCCAGCCACACCGGCCGGCGGCGCCACGTTCGGGCTTATCGTCCGGGAACCGGTCGGTGTCGTCGGGGCGATCATTCCGTGGAACGGTCCCATGAGCCTCATCAGCTACAAGATCGCCCCTGCCCTGCTGGCGGGATGCACGGTCGTACTGAAGTCCTCGCCAGAAGCGCCAGGCGAGGGTTACCTGGTGGCCGAGGTCGCTGAGGCGGCCGGGCTGCCGCCGGGCGTGCTGAACGTAGTGACGGCCGATCGCGAGGTCTCGGAACTACTCGCCCGTGATCCACGCGTCGACAAGATCACCTTTACTGGGTCGACTGCGGCCGGGCGGCGGATCGCATCGCTGTGCGGGGAGCGGATCGCGCGCTGCACGCTTGAGCTAGGCGGCAAGTCGGCCGCGGTGATCCTTGACGACATGGACATCGCGACCGCTGCTAGGACGCTAGCCATGGCCGAGTGCCGTCTCTCCGGACAGGTCTGCTCTTCCCTGACCAGGGTCGTGGTCACCCGGCGCCGTCATGACGAGCTCGTTGACGCTCTGGCCGGCGCCTTCTCCCAGATTCGTGTAGGCGACCCGTTCGATGCGCAAACGCAGATGGGCCCGCTCGCGGTCAGTCGCCAACGGGACCGCGTCGAGGGCTACATCGCCAAAGGCATCGAGGAAGGGGCGACCCTGGCCGCCGGCGGCGGCCGCCCCAAGGACCTTGATCGAGGCTGGTATATCGAGCCGACCGTATTCGGAGATGTGGACAACTCCTCGACTATCGCGCAGGAGGAGATCTTCGGACCTGTCCTGAGCGTTATCCCGGCTGATGATGAGCGGCACTCCATAGCGATCGCCAATGACACCATCTTTGGTCTCAACGCGTCGGTATTCACTAACGACGTCGACCGAGCTCGTGCGGTCGCCGGGCAACTGCGGTCAGGTACCGTCGGCCACAACGCCTTCCGCTCCGACTTTAGCCTGGCCTTTGGCGGGTTCAAGCAATCTGGCATCGGGCGGGAGGGCGGCCGAGAGGGCCTGCTTCCCTTCCTCGAGATCAAGTCCGTGATCCTCGAGGGCCGTCCCACCGGATACTGAGAACGCCGAGCCCGCGTGCATGCACGCGTATCGCTGTCCCTGCAACAAGATCAAGCGGGAAACCGGCAAGACCGTGCTGCAGTCGGACGGTGAGCTTCGGTACACCTCTCGGCGATCGGGCCGAGGCTCCGCCAGGCTGGGCTTAAGCCCCTTGGGCTTGCCTTGATCGCTGGGATAGGGCGGATTCACCTGTCAGCGCTGGCGTCGCCCTGCGCAGCGCCAAGTAGTCGCACCATGGTGAGAGTGGCGAGTGCGGTGCTGTAGCTGGCTAGGTCATCTTCGTGGGAGCCTGCCTGGAGGGCCCGCGCGACAACGGCGAAGAGAGACACGTCCGGCCCAGTCAAGAGCCGGCCGTGGGCACGTATGGGTTGTACTTGTCCGGGACCTGGCCGGTCAGCGCCCAGCGGAGCAGGCTGCGGGCAGCCTCGCCCGCCGCGTCCTCGTCAGTGGGGGGCATCTCTGCATAGTCTTCGGACCCTCGCAGGATGCCTGCGATCAGCAGGTCGCATCGTGAGGGCGAGAAGCAACTCGTTCTTGTCATGGCCAACGCGTGCGCCTGCCTGGTGGAGCGCAAGCCAAGCTCGCCCTGGCCTTATCGGCCCCGCTCATCGCCTAGCTCCGCGCCCACCGCCGCCAGCAGGCCGCGGAGCGCCTCACGGCTGGGGCGCGGCCTGGCAAGGACTGGGATCTGGTCTTTCTGCACCCCAGACGGCGCGCCGGTCGACTCTCGCGATGACTGGGCAGACTGGCGGTCACTTATCCAGGAGGCCGGAATCCGGGACGTCGGCGTACATGACGCCCGCCACACGGCTGCGACCCTCCTGCTCGAGCAGGGCATCAGCATCCGCGTCGTCCAGCAGATCCTCGGCCACTCTCAGCTGAGCCAGACCGAGCGCTACACGCACGTCACGTCCGCGCTCAGCCAGCACGCCGCCGACCGCATGTCCGAAGCCTTGTGGGGCTAACCCGGCGGACCCAACTGCAACTACAACTGCAAACCAAAAACGATCATGATGTGCGCCGCACTCGGGAAAACTGCAGGTCAGGGGCATATTAACGGGTGCGCCGCCAGGGACTTGAACCCGAACCCGCGGATTAAGAGTCCGCTGCTCTTATATCAGATTAGGGCTCTCCATTTCGGTTAGTGCCATACAGTACGCGCCTCCGCCGGTCTGGCTGCCGCCTGATGCCGGGCTGTGCCGCCCCGTACCGCGTATCCAAGCAAACAACGAGCAAACATTGCCGTGATTACGACCATGTGCCGGTTGCCGGATCCCAGGAGTGCTCTGTGGCCATGCCGGTGATTGCGGGGTCGGCGAACGTCACGACAGCCGTTACGACATCGCTGAACTGGCCGGGAAGCCGGTCGTCGAGGCGTTGCTTGCGCCGCCATGCTTCCCAGCGTTGCTGGCCGATGCCGCCGTAATCAGCGAGCGCCCGGCCGAGCGGTACGAGTTGCGTCTCGCGGTGACGGGCTACCTCGCGGATGGACGTATTGAGCTCGGCGCCGTCGATCGCGTGATGCCTGGCGAGCATGTAGATGTCGGCGAAGTCCCGCCACCGGGTGCTGGTAGTACCCCGGCCGATGGCTGTCACGATCTTCTCGGCATGGACCATCGCCAGTGGGTATCCGCGCACGGCGATCCCGCCTCCCAGGATGCGGGGGAGACGCACGGCCCGGGGTGCGGGCGTGATCGGGTCGCCGACGCTGACATCGACGTGGAAGCTGGGCCGCGCGGTTGCCAGACTCGCACTCATGCTCACCCGCACGCCCTGATAGGGGTCCTCGTCACGGATCACCTCAGCCATCGCCGTCTCAGTATCGAAGACGACTCCGTCGTCCAGGCCGACAGCGGCAATCTCAGTGATCGCCGCCAGGATCACGGCAGGATCGTTGTCGAAGTCCTGCGCCTGAAAGTCGATGTCGCGGGTCGGGCGCCGTTCCCCGAAGACAGCTCGCAGCACGCCGCCCTTGAGCACGAGCCGGGCAGCGAACCTGGTTGCGGCGAGGCGGGCCAGGAATGCCTCCAGCACGTAGAGCTGCATCAGCTCATCGACCGGGCGGCGGTCCGCGCGTGCCTTCTTGCGCAGGTCGAGGTATGCGCGTCCCGCGAGGGTCGCGCGCGTCGGTGCGGTCACAGCAGGACCTCAAGTGCCTGGCGCAGAGCTGGCTCGGCGCGCGGCAGCTGCCGCGCGAGGTCGATCAGCTGCGCCGGGCTCCGTCCCGGCCGGGCGAGCCATCTCCGCAGCGCCTCCCACGCCATGTCGCTGCCCTCGCGATGACGCAGCCGGACGACATCCACGATGGACCGCTCCGCCGAATAGATACCCAGTGGCCGGCGGGCACCGACGTCCAGCAGGTTCCGGCCCAGCCCGAACGTGGCACGGTCGAACTGGTGCAGCCTGACCGGCGCCCTGAGCGCGGGCCGCGTGCTGCCGCGGGGAACCGCGATATCGATCGCCGCAGGGATCGCATCGATGAGCCCATGGCGCGCCAGCGCTGTCTCCAGGCACAGCGTCCCTCTCGAGACGCGCTCGGCGATCTCGACAAGGTCATCATCCGCCGGCGGCGCGTCAGCCCACCGGTACACTCCGCCGCCGAGCGCGATGATTTCCCCTGAGTCACGGAGCCGGTAAAGCCGCTTGTCGCCGACTCCAGCTGCGCTGGCGTCCCCGTAAGTGAACGTGTCCCCGAGGATTCTCCGAAGATCACGGACAGCTGCCATCATGGAAGGAAACTATACTCACATCATAGATATCTGTGTATGATTTTACTCACGACACATACGAGCGGATCACGGCCGGGAGGCGCTGGGAGCGCGGAGGCCTTGCAGGAGGAGCGGAGGTCTTGTTCCTCGTATCGTGCCTGGGCTGCCGGGTGGGGGATAACGCCACAGTCGTAGTGACAGGATCGCGATGTTGCGATCCTCGCCGTCGAAGCCGCGCGCAATGCTGAACATACTTGTGCTGATCGTCCGGTTCCAGAATGCGCTAGCAGCTGGGACCGACCCCGGACGTGTGCAGAGCGAGTTGCCTGCAGGCCGCCGAGATCATGGAGGTCTTCACTGACGCCGTAGCCGGTTATCGCAGCCGACTATCCCCAGAGGACGTCCATGCCGCGCTCGCTGCATGCTGCGGGCCAGCGGGCTCGCGGCCTGCCTTGACCGCGTCGGGTGGGCCGCTCTGCGACGAAGCGGGCCAGCGCCGAGCCGACACGGCAGCACGGCGCGGCGCGCCGCGAGCGATCGCACCTGGGCTGAAGCGGTAGCCCATCCAGCCATCCGGCGGCATCCGCCACTTCAGGAATGGCTCGCTGACGAATGGCGTGCTGGCCGGCTGCCAGCCGACGCAGGGTTCGCCGGCAGATCATCACCGACGCACTGTCAGTCCTCGCTGTCCTGCCTGATCCGGGCACCGGGCTGGCGCGGCTCGCCAGCCGCGTGCTGGGAGACGCGCATGCCCTCGATGAGGGCACAGTGCAGGCAGCCGTCCTGCGCGCCCTGAGCGGGCTCGCTGGCATGAAGCCCGGCGCGTCCGGCGCAGCGCACAGGCGCAAGCTATGGGAAGCGCGGGAGTCGCACCCGACACTGTCTCATCGACCGTCCTGGTGCTCAGTCTCATCCTTCCCGGCCGACGGCCAGCGGTCACCGCGCGCGCAGCCAAACGCCGAGGCAGGCCAGCCAGCAAGGCTCACACTCGGCCAGGTCAGCAACTACCTTGACGCTGAGCTGGTTTCCGGGCGCCCGTCCGCTCTCTGGCGTGTACGTTTGCGGAACCCCAGCGTCGCGGAGACCGCGGCGGACACTCTCGGACCCAGGTCCGGCCCGCTGATCTGCGCCGACGGCAGGCCAAGCGTCGCGGCCGGACTGCTGTTGCAAGAACTGCTCGGTGTCGGCTCCGGTGCTCCGCTACCACGGCGACTTCGACTGGGCAGGTCTCGCGATTGCCTCGTGACCGCAGTGGCACCACGGGCGTTCATGACAGACCTGCCGGGGGCTCCGCATGGAGCCGAGGCTGCGGTGCGGTTGCGCGACACGACGCTGCGCAGCTACCGGGCGCATAATTTAGGCCGGCTGCCTCGTGCCTGGAACGCGCCGACGTCGGCCCGCGCCCAAGCGGCAGCGCCAGGAGCCACACGATGAGACAACTTGCCAAGCCGTCGCGCGCAACGAGACGCTTGGCCATACCTCGGTCAAACCACCGGCCATACCAGCGCCGGCATGCAGGCACTGGAAACGGGGAAAGACCAGGTCAGGACGGGTGCGCCGCCAGGGACTTGAACCCCGAACCCGCGGATTAAGAGTCCGCTGCTCTGCCAATTGAGCTAGCGGCGCATGGGACTCCGTGATCCTAGCAGGATCGCGGAGAGGGCGCGAAACGCTCCTCTGCGTGCACAACAGGCACCGATTACTAGTCCCCCAGATAGCGGCCGACGAAGTCCGCTGTCCGTGCTGGCCTGCCCGTCCTGGCCTCCTGCCGGTCCGCCCAGCTCATCACCTGCAGGCCCGCGTTGACCCCGAGCCACCGCAGTGGCTCGGCCTCCCAGCGCGGCGAGCGGTGCCCGACCCAGGGCAGCCTGGTGATGCTGGAGTCGTTTCCAAGGACCAGGTCAGCCAGGGTACGCCCGGCCAGGTTGGTCGTCGCCACGCCGTCGCCCACGTAGCCGCCGGCCCAGCCGACTCCGGTCGAGCGGTCCAGGCCGACTGACGCGCACCAGTCCCGCGGCACGCCGATCGGGCCGCCCCAGGCATGCGTCACCTGCACGTCTGCCAGCGCCGGGAAGAGTTCCGCGAGCGTGCGGCGAAGCGCCGCGAACACGGCGGGCGCACGGTCAAACGAGGGCCGGATCGCCGAGCCGAGATGATAAGGAGCGCCCCTGCCGCCGAATGCGAAGCGCCCGTCGTCAGTGCGCTGCCCATAGATGATCAGGTGACGGAGATCCCCGAACGTGGGCCTGCCAGCAAGGCCGATCTGATCCCAGGCCGAGTCCGGCAGCGGTGCCGTCGCGATCATCAGCGAGTACACGGGCACGATCGCGCGCCGCTGGCCGGGCAGCTGCGGCGTGTAGCCCTCCGTCGCGCGGATCACGTACCTCGCGCGGACCATGCCCGACGGCGTGACCAGGCGGCCGGGCTCGATTCGCGTCACCGGGGTGCGCTCGAACACCTTGACCCCGCGGCGACGCACCGCCGCGGCCAGGCCGCGCACCAGCCTGGCCGGGTGGATGGCGGCGCAGTGCGGGGTGTACGTGCCGCCGAGCACGCCGGCGGCGCCCACGAGATCGCGTGCCTCGGCCGCGGTCAGCAGCTTCAGGTCGCCGGAGCCGAACCCGAACTTCCTGGCCTCGGCCACCTCCGCCGCCGCCCGGTCGAGCTGCGTGGCCGAACGGGCAAGCTGCACGGTCCCGCCCTTGGCCCAGTGGCAGTCGATGGCCTCTGCCGAAATGGCCGCCGCGACCTCGTCCACTGTCTCCTGCATCGCCCGCTGCATGGCGATCGCCGCGTCCCGTCCGGCCATCCGCTCCAGCTTGCCGAGGGACGCGGGAAACAGCGCCGAGCACCAGCCGCCGTTCCGCCCCGACGCGCCGAAGCCGGCGATCTCACGCTCGCAGACCGCGATCCGCAGGCCAGGCTCGGCGCGGGACAGGTAATAGGCCGTCCACAGCCCGGTGTATCCGGCCCCGGCGATGGCCACGTCGACATCGACGTCCCCGGTGAGCGGATTGGCGGCGGCGAGCGTGCCGGGCACCGTGTCGAGCCAGAAGGAGAGCTTCCTGTAGTCAGCGCTCGGGGACATGCGCTCCATCGTGGCAGTCCGCATCGCGGGGGTCCGCGGCGGGCGCCGGCCTGCCATGCCGCCGCAGCGCCCGCCATGCCCCGTAGCGCCGGCTCTCCGGGGCTCCGGGTCGGCGGGCAGGCCGGCCGTCGGGCATCCTGGTGGCATGCCCGGTCATGCGCTTGCCTCGGAGCCGCCACCAGCGCCTCGCAATCCGTTCGGCTCCTATCGGGTTTCCCTGGTCTGCCTGGGCAATATCTGCCGGTCACCGACGGCTGAGGTAGTGCTGCGCCAGGAGCTCGCGTCGGCCGGCCTGTCCGGCAAGGTCGAGGTGGACAGTTCGGGTACCGGGAACTGGCACCTGGGCGGGCCGATGGATCCAGGTGCGAGAGCGGAGCTGGCGGCCCGCGGGTACGACGGGTCGGGGCACCGTGCGCGGCAGTTCGACCGGTCCTGGTTCAGCAGCTACGACCTTGTGGTCGCGATGGACCGGCAGAATCTGGCTGACCTGCGCCGGATGGCACCGGACCGGGCGACCGCCAGGGACCGGATACGGCTGCTTAGGTCATTCGACCCGGCGACCGCCGGGGGCGCCGGGGAAGGCGCTGCTGGTGGCCCCGTCGGCACCGGCGCCGGCGGCGCGGGCGGCGATCCGTATGACGGCGAGGTCCCTGACCCGTACCACGGCAGCGCGGCTCAGTATGCGCTGGCATTCGACCTCGTGCGGGCTGCGGCCAGCGGGCTGGCTGCCCAGCTGGCGGCGCTCATCGGGGACGGCGACGGGGACAGCGCCGGCGGCAGCGGCACGGGCGATCGGTGATCGGGCCGGCGCCAGCGGCCCCGGACCTCGCGGCGCGCCTCGGCCGGCTCACGGGCGCCGGAATACGCGAGATACGCCGCCTCGGCGGGCAGCACGAGTGGGGGCATTACCGTGTCCTGCTGGCCGACGGGCGGCTGGTGTTCGCCAAGGTGGCCGACAGGGCGGACCTGGGCGCGGGCCTGGATGGGGTCTTCGAGGCCGAGGCGCGCGGACTGCGCTGGCTGGCGGATGCCGGGGCGGTGCCTGTCCCCGAGGTGCTGGGCTGGGACGCCAGCGCGATCGCCGTGTCATGGGTGCCTGGCGAGGCACCGGGGGAGGCGGCCGCCGGGCGTTTCGGCCGTGATCTCGCCCGCCTGCACCTGGCCGGCTCCGCCCGTTTCGGCGCGCCCTGGCCGGGGTTCATCGCCAGCCTGCCGCTCGGGAGCCGGGCCGAGAGCGGTGCGGGTAGCCGGGCCGGGAGCAGTGCCGGGAGCCGGACAGGGATCGATGCTGGCAGCGACGCGGGGGACTCGTGGCCGGAATGGTATGCCCGCGAGCGGCTACTGCCTTATGCGCGCCGTGCCTTCGAGGCGGGCACGCTGACCGCGGCCGACATGGGGCTGCTGGAGACGGTCGCCAGCCGGGCCGGTGCGCTGGCCGGACCGGCTGAGCCACCGAGCCGCATTCACGGTGACTGCTGGTCGGGGAATCTGCTCTGGTCCGGGGGCCGCGGCTGGCTCATCGACCCGGCCGCGCACGGCGGCCACCGGGAGTCCGACCTGGCCATGCTGGCCTTGTTCGGCGCGCCGTACCTGGACCGGATCGTGGCCGCCTACCAGGAGATCGCTCCGCTCGCGGCCGGCTGGCGGGCCCGCGTGCCGCTGCACCAGCTGCATCCGCTGCTGGTGCACGTCTGCTTGTTCGGCGCCGCCTACCGGGACGCGGCGCTTGGTGCGGCACGGTCGGCACTCGCCGCCGGAGGGTAACGAACGCCGAAGGGTAAGGAACGCCGGCTGCCAGGGGCCGGGAACGCAAGGCCCGCCGGGGCAATGCTCGAACGGCCCCGGCGGCACTCGTGCCTGGCGGGCATGCGGTCCGTCCGTCGGCCGGGGCCTGGTTACCGGACGGACCGCATGCCCGGCCGGTCAGCTCTCGTCGTTCCAGGCGTTGCTGAACGCATTGCTGCCGAAGAGCACTCCAGGCGCCGCCAGCCTGTCATGAGTGGTAGTGCTGGTCTGAATGATCTTGGCGTGGTCCCAGTTGGACGAGCTGATCCCGCCCTTCTGGTCGCTCTTGTCGTGCACCTTGACGTTGACGAAGCTCTCGATGCCGTAGTCGGCCAGGTGCAGGATCGTGCCGCTGGACGACGGGGCCTCCGAGATGACCTCAGCCGAGTTGTTCTCGCAGGTGGAGCCCGAGGCGCAGGATTCCCAGAGGTTGAAGTGCTGGCCGCTGGTGACGTCGGTGAGCACGAGGTTGTACTTATTGTGATGGGTGCCAGAGCCGGTGTCGAAGTACACCGACGCGGTCACGGCGTCACCGGCGTTCACGTCGAAGACCGTCTGGATCGTGTTGCCAGGGTAGGTCTCCCACCAGGCCGAGTACGCCGGGGTTGAGCCATCGCAGTCGGACTCGACGCCGTCCTGCTCGACGGTGCCGCTGTTGAATCCGTCCAGCCCGACCCAGTGCACGGAGTAGCTGTCTGGCGTGGTCGTGCAGTTGACAGAGGGCACGGTAAAGGTGGCCGCGACGTAGCGGAACTTGCCGCTGGCGTGCTGGGGGAGAGAGATGTAACCGGCCCAGTTGCCGCTGTGGAGGGTCTTCCCTGTCGTGCTGGCGCCGGGCAGCCGGATCATGGGGAGCACTTGCACGACCTTGCTGGAATGAGGTGAGGACGCAGCGGTGGCGCCCGCCGGCCCGACAGCGAACATGGCCAGCGCCGTGATGCTGGCCGCGACCGCGAGCGGCCGCAGGAGTCGTGCAGTGTGCATGGCGAGTCCTCTCGTAAGGGCCCTGCCGCGGCGACCGGCGGCTGTCCTGGGGGATGGACGAGGGGGATAGAGCCCGTTCTAAGATGACGCATAGTAGACCATTTCGGATCACAGCGGGATGACCTGAACATGGGATACCGATGTATTTCACGTTGCCCAGCACCGCGAAACCCGCAGCCGGGCGGCCCGGTCTCAGCTCGCCGCTTGGCTCGGTCCCGCGGCCGGCTCACTGCCCGGCTCGGCGTGCGACTCGCCGCCCGGCTCGGCGTGCGACCCGGCGGCCGGCCCGGATTCCCCGCCCGGCCCGGGGCCCAGCACGTCGGGCGCCAGCGGCAGCGCGATGCGGAACGTGGCGCCGCTGCCCGGCGTGGGCTGGACAGACACCGTGCCGCCATGCGCCGCTACCAGGCCGGCCACGATGGCGAGGCCGAGGCCGGTCCCGCCCGCCTGCCTGGCCCTGGCCTGGTCGGCACGGTAGAACCGCTCGAAGGCGCGTTCTGCCTGTTCGGGGGTCAGCCCCGGGCCCTGATCAGCAACCTCGAGAACGACGGCTGACGGTGAAATGCCAGCTCCTGGCACCTCGCCTGGAGGGGTGCTCCCTGCGTCCAGGGTGCCCGGCCGGATCCGTACCTCGACGGGAGTTCCGTCCGGGGTGTGCAGGAGCGCGTTGCTCATCAGGTTCCCGATCACCTGACGGAGCCGGACCTCGTCGCCCAGCACGATCAGGGCGGTGCCTGCTCCGACCGTCAGGTCGATGCGGCGCCGCGGAGCCATGACCCGCGCGTCGAGCACCGCGTCGGCGGCGAGCGTGAGCAGGTCGACGGGGCGGGTCTCCAGCGGCCGCTGCTGATCGAGCCTGGCCAGCAGCAGCATGTCCTCGACCAGCACCCCCATCCTGGAGGACTCCTGCTCGACCCGTCGCATGATCCGGTCCAGGTCGAGCTGGGTGAGCTGGCTGGCCGCATGCTCCGGGGGGGCCGGGAGCCCGGCTGCCGGGCCACCCCGGATTTCTGCGTTCACCGTGCTGTCTGCGTTCACCGTGCTGTCTGCGTTCACCGTGCTGGCGGCATCGAGCTCGCGTTGCGCCGGCTTGCCGTTCTCGAGCCCGCCGCGCTGCCGGTAGTACTCCGCGAAGCCCCTGATGGTCGTCAGCGGTGTGCGCAGCTCGTGGCTCGCATCGGCGACGAACTGCCGCATTCGCTGCTCGGACCTGCGCGCGGCGGTCTCCGAGTCGGCACGCGCCCGGAAGGCGAACTCGATCTGGCTGAGCATGGCGTTGAGCGAGCGGCCGAGCCTGCCGACTTCGGTTCGCGGGTCCCGGTCGGGAACGCGGCGAGTCAGGTCGCCGGCCGCGATCCCCTCCGCGGTTCGCTCGATCTCGGTGAGCGGCCGCAGGCTTGCCCGGACGACGGCGATCCCGACGACGGCAAGCGCGAGGATCACGATCGCGCTCACGACCAGGTCGATTGCCGTGAGCCTGCCGATCGTGTTGTAGGCGCTCGACACGTCGATGCCCAGGACCACTGTGCCGTCTGTCGGCGATCCGTCCGAATTCGGGGCGCTAGCCGGCAGCCCGACGACCCGCCAGCGCCCGCCGCCGCCGGTAGCCGCGACGGTGATCGCGTTCTTTGCCGACGACGGGAGCTGGTCGGGGCTGGCCGGATAGGCAGGCCCGGCGATGACATGCTGGCGGCTGCGCGACCCGATCTCCGAGACGCTGATAGGGGTCACGATCTGCTGTGCGCTGCCGCCGTCGGGGACCCAGATAACCGCCTCGCCGAGCTGGTACGGCTGGGGCACGCTGGTCTGGAAGCTCTGATACTGCAATTGGTGCGCCAGCTGCTGCAGCTTTTCGTCGGCTTGGCCGAGCAGGTAGCTCCGCAGGAACGAGATACCCGCCAGGCTGATGACCGCGAGCGCGATGGCGACCAGCGTGAGGACAGCGGTGATCAGCTTGACGCGCAGCGGGGTGCGGCCGGGCAGCCCACTGGTGGCCTTCCAGAGGCGAGCGGGTCCTGAGGTCGCGGCCATGATGGTCCGGTTAGGAGGACGGGAGCCTGAGCACGTAGCCGACCCCGCGGAGGGTGTGCAGCAAATGCGGCTCGGCGGAATCGACCTTGCGCCGCAGCACGGAGACGTAGGACTCCACGATGCCAGTATCACCGCGGAAGTCGTAGTCCCAGACATGGTCGAGGATCTGCATCTTGGACAGCACCCGGTTCGCGTTGCCCATGAAGTACCTGAGCAGCTTGAATTCGGTTGGCGAGAGCTGGATCTGGGCACCCGCCCGCCAGACCTCGTGGCTGTCCTCGTCGAGTTCCAGGTCGGCGAACTTCAGCCGCGGCGGGGGCTCGGTGCCATCACCCCTGGTCCGGCGCAGCACGGCTCGTATCCGCGCGATGACCTCCTCCAGCGAGAAGGGCTTCGTCACGTAGTCATCGCCGCCGAGCGTCAAGCCGTGGATCTTGTCCTCGGTCGAGTCCCGCGCCGTCAGGAACACCACCGGGATCCTGGCCCCGCCGCCGCGGAGCCGCCTGATCACGTCGAAGCCGTCCATGTCGGGGAGCATGACGTCGAGGACGATGAGGTCAGGCCGGTGGCGCTGCGCTGCCTGCACGGCCTCGCCGCCGGCCGCCGCGGTAATGACCTCGAACCCGGCATAGCGCAGGCTGGCGGACAGCAGCTCAAGGATGTTCGGCTCATCCTCGACCACGAGCAGCCTGGCATCCACCCGCTTGCTCACGTCGTCCGCCGGCCTGGTCATGGTACCCATGCTGCGCCTTCTTCCTGAAAGTTACCTGAAGGCGCACTGCAACAGCCCTGGGTAAAGAATTAGTGCCCGGCGGCGCGGGCCCGGCGGGCCGTCCCGCTTAGTTGTGCGTGGCCTCCGCTGGTGCGCCTGCCGACAGTGCCCACTGGGAGATCGCCGCCGATCGCGACCCGACGCCGAGTTTTGCGTAGATACGGTTGACGTGATTCTTTACTGTCTTCTCCGCGAGGACCAGGCTCGCTGCGATTTGGCCGTTAGAGTGCCCTGCCGCGATCAGTGTCATGATTTGTGCTTCGCGTGCGGACAGACCTGCGGGGCGTGTCGTGCCGACGAGGGTGCCGGTCCTCATGTGAGACCTCCGGCTGTTGCGGCCATCCGCAGCGGGAGTTGCGCATGGTAACGGATAGGGCCTGGGTGAACGCAATAGTCATACATTCTCACAGCGTGCGCGTGTTCGCATGGTGTACGGCGCGGGCGCCGGATGCAAGCCCGACGCGCCGGCGTGCGGCTATCTGTCGGTACGCGGCTGCCGGCCTGCGTGCGGCCCGCTTGCGGCGGGCGTGCGTGCAGCTGGCGTGCGGCTGCTGGCCGGCCGGGGCTAGGCGGCCTGCCTCGAACCGGTTAGCAGGCTCTTCGGCACGGGCTGATCGTTCTTCAGGTCATTGAACAGCTGCGTCGCCTCAACGCTGTTCCACTGCACCGCGTCCCCGGCGTTCGTGGTGTAGAAATTCGCGTTGGCGATCGGGACTGTCGTGGTTTCCGGGTGCCGCAGCGCGAACGCCACCTGGACCAGCTGATACAGGCTCGTGCCCTGATCGACGGTGAGCGTGCCGGCTGCCCCGAGGGCGGCCGGGATGGCGGCGAAGGGGTTGAGCATGACGCCGGCGCTCGTCATCTTGGTGAGCAGCGCCCGCATGAACAGCCGCTGGTCCTGAACGCGCTGCAGGTCCTGATCGGCGAAATTGTGCCGGGTCCGCACGTAGGCAAGCGCCTGCGCGCCGTTGAGGGTCTGGCAGCCCTTCTTCAGGCGGGCTCCGGACGCCCGGTCGTACAGCGGTGCCTTGAGGCACATGCGCACGCCGCCGACGGCGTTGACCACGCTGACGAAGCCGCCGAAGCCGATCTCCATATAGTGATCGATGCGCAGGCCGGTGACGTTCTGCACGGTCTCGGCGAGGAGCTTGGGGCCGCCGAACGAGTACGCGGCATTGAGCTTGTTATCTCCGTAGCCGGGAATCGGGACGTAGGAGTCACGGGGCAGGCTGACCAGCACCGACGGGCCGCCGTTCGAAGGGATATGCAAGATCATCACTGTGTCGGAGCGGTGGCCGCCGATGTCGTGGCCGGTGGCCAGCTGGCGTTCCTGCTTGCGGGTCAGGCCCTGGCGGCTGTCCGAGCCGGCGATCAGCCAGTTCTGGCCGGCCGACACCGCGGGCCTGCCGGAGTAGTTCACCAGCACGTTCCTCCTGATCAGCTGGGAACTCAGGTAGAAGTACATGCCCGCGACCGCGACGATGACCAGCGCCAGCAGGGCGCAGAGGATTGCCACGATCCGCCGCGGGCGCAGCCAGCGATGACCAGTTCCGGCCGGGCCGGCCGGGGCGCCGGCTCCTGGCGCGGACCGCGACGGCGGCTGCGAAGGCCAGGCCGGCCCGTCGCCACCGGCCCGCGCCGTCCCGCCAGGCTGTGCAGTGCCGGGCCGGCCGGCGCCGGCCGGCAGCTTCACCGTGGGATCTCCGGCGCCCGCGGTGGCTGGTGCCCCGCCCGGCCCGGCTGACGCTCCGCCCGTGCCGGAACCCGCCCTGAACCAGTCCTCCGGCCACTCGCTCATGCTTGCCGCTCCATCCCTGTCCTCGCCGTCACCATCGTCCTTACTTCCAAGACGCTCGGGTGGCCGTCTTTGGCGTTCTCAGATTTCTGGAGAATTGCCGTCCCACCAGATCGTGACCACTTCCCGGCCGGATGAGCCGAGGTCCACCGGGCGCACGGGGTCGATTCCGGCCTCGGCAAGCGCGGCGCCCACATCGGCGGCGCGCTGCGGCGGGAGGCAGAGCCGCCGCCTGGTGACGTCAACAAGCTCATCGAAGCTGGCGTAGTCAGGCGCGCCGCCCCGGGTCCATGTCTGCGATCGCGGCCGCAGGCCCATGGCGGTCAGGATCTCCAGCAGGTCCGCGGCGGTCGGGGTCACCGGCCGATGCAGGCCGTGAAATTTGAGCCAGAACGAATTCAATGTGGTTAATGGGTGCCTCACCGTAGTCTCCACGACGACCCGGCGCCGGGCGTGCGAGGTGAGCTCCGAAAGGAAAGACACGAGTTCCGGCACGTTGTACACAACGTGGTGGCACGTCACCAGATCGGCCGGCGGCGTCCCGGCGGCGACCTCGGGCCACCTGCCGGGCACCTGGCTCGCCGCCGTTCCCATCGACCCGGCGCGCTGCGCGAGCAGCTCCAGCATCCCCGGATCGGTATCGACGGCCGTCAGCGAGGTGGCCCGCCGGAGCAGCGGCAGGCAGGCGGCGCCGGCCCCGGCGCCGACATCCAGGATGCTTCCCGGCGGATCGAGGGCCGCCCATTCTCGATCGTAGGAGGGGCCGCACGGGGCGCCCGCGAGCCGGTCCGCCCGGCGGGCGAAGACCTGCCGTGGGAGCACCCACGGCGACTCGCTGACCGCCGCGGTGATGTGCCCGGGGATTGCCCAGGCAGCGAGGTCCGTCTTCCACCGGTCGGCTAGCTCGCTCAGGTCGGGCATGAGTCCGGAGCCTAATCGGCTGTCCGGACTGGCCAGGCCGCACCCGCTGATGCGCCGCAGGCGCGCCCGCTACCAGAGCAGGGCGGAAGAACCTGAAGAATCAGTGGCATGTTCCCGGTAACCGCGGTCGGTGCCGCCGTGAGCGCCTCGGTGACGGACGGCGCGACGTCCGTCCTCGAGCAGCGCAGCACCAAGCAGGTGCCCGCGCACCGGAACGCGCTCTCGGTGCGGCTCATCTTCGACTTGCTGCACCGGCCGATGTGGCTCATAGCCATCGTCCTGGACGTGCTCGGGGTCGTCTTTCAAATCGTCGCGCTGCACTTCGGGGCGCTCGCGCTGGTCCAGCCGATACTGGTCTGCGACCTGATCTTCGCCGTGCTCATCGCGGCAGCCGTGCGGCACCGCCGGCCCGACCGCGTGATCCTGGCCGGAGCGTTCTGCTGCGCCGCGGGGCTGGCCTGGTTCCTCGCCGCGGCGCGGCCGCATGGCGGCCGCGCGACCGTGGCGCTGGCCGACGCGATTCCGCTGGGCATAGGCTTGGCGGCGGTGCTGGCGGTGTGTCTCGCACTGGCCTGGGCAGGCCCCCGCACGATCCGGCCGATCATGCTGGCGCTCGCCTGCGGGGTGGCTTACGGCGTCACGGCGTTCCTGTTCAAGCTGCTTTCTGACGGCTCGGCCGGGGGCGCCGCCGGGCTGCTGCGCCAATGGCCGCTGTGGGCGGTCGTCGTCGTGGGCCCGCTCGGGTTCCTGCTCAACCAGAGTGCCTTCCAGGCCGGTACCTCCATCGCGCCCGTGCTCTCCGTGATCACCGCCGCCGATCCGCTCGTCTCGATCGGGATCGCGCATCAATGGCTACGCGAGTCGATCGCTGGCGGGCCGGTGAACGTCACGATGGAGGTGGCCGCGCTCGTGGTGATGATCGCGGGAATCGTTGCCCTCGCGCATCGCGCGCCGCAGGCCGCGCCGCAGCCCGCGGACACCAGGAACGGCAGTCCGCAGCGCCCGCGCCCTGCGGTGCCCGGCACCTCCCAGGACCGGGCCTGAGCGGGGTCCGGCCGGGCGCCTTTGGCATCCCCGCTCGGCCTGCTGACAACCGCCTATGAGGGCGATGGCGTCGGAATGCCGGTCGGGCGCGGCGTCCCGGTGGGGGACGCCGAGCTGGTCGGCGTCGGGGACGCCGAGCTGGATGGCGTGGCCGTCGGGGTAGGCGTGGGCGTTGGCGTGGCCTTCGGGGTTGGTGTCGTGGCCGGCCGTGACGTGGTGGGCGCCGGCGTTGGCGAGGCTGAGGACCGCACCGTGGAGGTGCCGCCGGTGGTTCCGGAGGTTGGGGGCTTAACCCCCCAGTAGGTCACCAGGGTGATCAGGAAGACTGCCGTCAGGACCCAGGTCGAGATCCGCACCTGCCGTAGCCGTCGCATCAGTCGGTCCCGTCCGGCTCTGCGATCACCGGGCCGGCCGGCAGCAGGATGCCCTCGCGGCGGAACCCGGTCGCGATCCGTGCTCGCAGGATCCGCTCGACCTCGAACTGCCTGCCGGGCAGCGTCCTGGCGACCAGGCGGACCTGGAAGTGGTCGACGTCGATGCTCTGCACGCCCATGACCGCCGGCGGGTCCAGCAGCAGCCGGCGCAGGCCCTGCTCCCCGTACGCCTCCTCCGCGATCTGCCGCAGCAGGTCGCTCACCCGGTTGACCTCCACGGCAGTGGGCACGGGCACGTCCACCACGGCGCGCGCCCAGTCGCGCGAGAGATTGGTCACCTGGGTGATCTGGCCGTTGGGAACAATGACTACCTCGCCGCTGGCGGTCCGCACCGTGGTTATCCGCAGCGTGACGTCCTCGACGGTCCCGGTCGCAGGGATACTCGTGTTCGGCACCGAAAGGCTGATGAGGTCACCGAAGCCGTACTGGCGCTCGGCGATGATGAAGAAGCCGGCCAGGATGTCCTGGACGATGCGCTGCGCCCCGAAGGCCAGCGCTACCGCCACCACGGCGGCAGGGGCGAGCAGGTTCCCCACCGGAACGCCGAGGCGGGCCGCGATTTCCGCCGCGGCCGCGCAGTAGATGACCACCAGGGTGGTCCAGGTGATCACCTGGGCCAGCGCGTGCCGGTGCTTGGACGCCTCCGAGCGGACCAGCGCGTCCGTCTCCTGCGCGTTGGCGTCGATCCGATCGGTGATCCTCGCGCCCACCCAGGCCACCACACGCGTCAGCAGCAGTGCCCCCGTCGCGAACAGCACGATCTCCAGGCCGCTGCCGCGTGCCCAGGTGGCGAAGTCCGGCAGATGCTTCACACCGGAGAACGTAGCAAGCCATCGCCACCGAACCTGCCGCAGGCGGTTACATCCGGTATTGCTACATCCGGTATTGCGCGAGGATCACTGAGATTCGTCTCCGCCGGCCGCGGCCCGCTCCTCGGGACTGAGCAGCTGAAGCAGCGGGGCCGACGCTGCCCGGAGTCGCCCGATCGCGTCGCCGAGCCGGGCACTCGAACGGACGTTGTTGTCAGGCGTCTTGGCCATCGTCGTGAGCGCGTGCGCCATCTCGCCGGCCAGGTGCTGGGCTTGTTCCAGGAAATTCCGCGAAACCCTGGCGTCAATCAGGACGGGCGCGCCGACCAGCAACATGATCATGTAGGTCCGGACCTCATCGGAGGCTGTGCCGCGGTCGCCCGAGCCGTCGAGCGCCGCGGACACTGCCTTGGACGAACGGGTGGCCTGGCCCAGCATGATGGCCGTCTGCGCCGCGACGGCAAGGGACCGGTCCTTGAACTGCCGGCGGCTCACCACCTGGTCAACGATCAGGACCGTAACCAGCAGCACGAGCAGCCCGCCCACCGTGTCGGTGGTAAGCGCATGACCTGCCCACCAGCGCCGGAACCCGACGTCGGTGAGATCACCGATCACCAGCCCAAGGGTCACCAGCGTGACGACCACCGCCGCGAGCCCGCCTTGCCAGCGTGTCAGCACCCGACCACCCTCAATGAGGCCTCAGTTCCGGCTGCGCCTGCCTGCGGGACGTCGCGGCCAATGGCCAGGCCGTCGCGGAGAATGTGGCCAATTCCGCTCCCGGCTGTCCGTTAGCCCGCCTGGGTGATCGCGGCGATCTCGTCCGGGCTGAGCTGGATTCCCGCGGCTGCGATGTTCGCCTGGACATGATCGGCGGACCCCGAGCCGGGAATGGGAAGGATCTGCGGGGACCTGGCCAGCATCCAGGCGAGCACGACCTGGCGGGAACTGACACCGTGCCTGGCAGCCGCCTCGCCGACCGCCTGGTTGCCGTCGGCGTCCTGGATCGGCGCCCACGGCAGGAACAGGATCTGCTCCTGCTCGCAGAGGTCAACGATCGTTTCCGAGGCCCGGTCGCCGGCGTTGTAGCGATTTTGTATCGACACGATGGGTGTCACCTGCTGCGCCTCACGCAGTTGTGCCTCCGACATGTTCGAGACCCCGATGTGACGGATCTTTCCCTCGGCCTTCAGGTCGGCGAGCGCGCCGATCGAGTCGGCGACCGGCACCCTCGGATCCGGCCGGTGGAACTGGTAAAGAGGAATCTGGTCCAGCTTCAGCCGCTTCAGGCTGCCCTCACAGACCTGCCGGAGGTGCTCCGGGCGGCCGTCCGCGTCCCAGCGCCCCGGGCCGGGCCGGACCAGGCCGCCCTTGGTGGCGATGACAAGCTCGGCGGGGTAGGGATGGAGCGTCTCGGCAATCAGCAACTCGCTGACGTCGGGCCCGTAGGCGTCGGCGGTGTCGATGAAGGTGACTCCCAGGTCCACCGCCCGGCGCAAAGCTGCCTTCGCCTGCTCCTTGTCCGGCGGGTCTCCCCAGATGCCAGGGCCGGTAATCCTCATCGCGCCGAAGCCCATCCGGTTCACCGTCAGATCGCCGCCGACATCAACCGTGCCTGCCGCCGCCGCCGTCACCTGTGCGCCCATTGCGCCACCTCCTGAGTATCCCGCCCAGCTCTCCGCAACATCCCGCCCAGCTTCGCAGCCCTCTCCGGCGGCGGCCACGCGGGGCGGCTGTTACCAGGCAAGTGCATAGACACATCAATATAGGCGATGTTATATTTCTGGCATGAGCCAGCTGCGCTCTGCCCTTCGCGGAACCGAGAGCACCGAGATCCGGACGGCGATCGGTCAGGCCCTCTTCGGGCTGGTTACCGTCGCGGTACAGCGCGTGCCTCGCGATATGAGCCTGACCGCGCTGTCGACGCTGTCCACGCTGGACCGGACGGGGCCCCGCCGGGTCACCGACCTGGCTGCCGTCGAAGGCGTGACGCAGCCGTCGATGACCGTGCTGGTGACCGGGCTTGAACGGTCCGGCCTGGTCGAGCGGCGCGCGGACCCGGCGGACAAGCGGGTTGCCCTGGTCGCGCTCACCGCCAGCGGGTCGGACTATCTGCGGGCCCGGCGGCGAAGAGGCGCCGACGAGTTCGCGCAGCTGATCGACGACTTGCCGGCCGGCGAGTCCGGGGCGCTGGCCGCGGCCATCACGGCCCTGGAGCACCTCCGCGACCTCGACGAGGAGCGGCGGGACACCGCGACCCGCTCTTCGGAGTGGGGGCCGGAGTGGGGGCCGGAGGGAGAAAGCCGATGAACGGCGGGCAGCGGCGATTCCCGGGCAGGTCAGGGCCTTTCCTGATCATGGCGCTGCAGCAGGACGCTGCTCCTCACGTGCTGACGTGGAGGTGATCGTATGACTGAGGCCAGAGATACGATGCGCTCGCCGGGCACCCCGGGCCGGGCCGCTGATGCCACCGCGACGGTGATCGTGGTCGGCCTGGACGGCTCGCCGGCCAGCTGGGATGCGTTCTCCTGGGCGGCGGGGGAGGCGGTGCGCTCCGGTGGCAGCCTCATCGCGGTGTACGTCACGCCGATCGTGGAATGCGCCGCCGCGGTCAGCGTGTATTTCGACTATGCCGCCGTCGAGCAGGCCAGGCAGGAAATAGCCGCGGAGCTGGCAGGGGAGGCCGCCCAGCGGGCCCGCGAGCTCGGCGTGCCGCTGAGTTTCGTCCGGGAACCCGGCGATGCCGCGCACGTGCTGACCAGCGTCGCGCGCTCGGCGGGCGCCGATCTGGTGGTGGTCGGCAAGTCCGCGAAGATGCGGCATCATCTGGCCGGCTCCCTCGGCCGCCGGCTCGTCTGCCATCACGACGCGCCGGTCGTCGTGGTCGTGCCCTAGCCCGTCGTCCTGCCATCCGGCACACCCGTGCACCTACAATGTTGCGCGGCGTCTGGATGGCCGGGACATTCTCCCGGGCACAGAGATCGAAGCTGACTGCCCGGGACATCGCTGTTGAAGGAGGACAGATGGCTGACACCTCCGGTATCGACCCTTCGGTTCCGCCCAGCGGCGCCGGCTGCGCCGACTGCGATGCGAGCGGCGGATGGTGGTTGCACCTGCGCCGGTGCGCGCAGTGCGGCCGCATCGGCTGCTGTGACACCTCACCTGCTCAGCACGCAAGCGGGCACGCAGCGGCGACAGAGCACCCAGTAGTGCGAAGTTTCGAGCCTGGCGAGTCGTGGTTCTGGGATTACCGGACAGAGCAGTTCATCGACGGGCCAGAGCTGGCCTCTCCCGAGCACCATCCCCTGGACCAGCCCACGCCCGGCCCGGCCGGCCGCGTGCCGCGCAACTGGCAGCGGCACCTGAACTGATGGCCGGCGACGCGCCCGGGCCCGTGACGCGGTTCGCCGGCGTGTCGCTGGACTGCGCCGACCCGGAGGTCCTAGCGGACTTCTACCTGACGTTGCTCGGCGGCGAGGTGCTGTGGCGCTCGGCGGACAGCGTCGGGGTGCGCGTCCCGGGGGTGGTGCTGGCAATGCAGCGCGTGGCGGGGTATCGCCCGCCGTCTTGGCCTGGCTCCTCCGTGGTGCATCTGGATCTGACAGCGGGCGAGGATGCCGAGCGCGCCGTCGCCCGGGCTGTCGATGCCGGCGGGGTCCAGGCGGCGGACCAGCCGGATCCACGGTGGCGGGTGCTGCTCGACCCCGCTGGACACCCGTTCTGCATCACGGCCATCACGCCGCCGGACCATCCGCTGGCTAGAGCAGAGCTGGCATAGAGCAGAAGAGGACTCCGCCTGACTGCGTCAGGTGATGGCGGCAAGGGCTCGTTGGGCTCGGTCCAGCGCGGCCTGAGCGTCGGCGGCCGCCAGCCGGCCGAGCATCCAGAGGAGGTAGTGGATCGGGATTTGCAGGTCGGCCCGCTGCAGCAGCGACCGCCTGTCAGAAAACCCGCGCGGTTAGTCCTGGGGCGACACGACGACCAGCCCAGCATCACCTGCAGCGGTCGAGAGGCGTGCGTCGTAGGTGACAAGGCCATCGAGGTCCGGCCCGACGATGCGCGCGGTCGCGAGATGGATGGCGTCGAGAGAGCGAAGAGCACGATCGGGCTCGTCCATCGCCGCTTCCACAATCTCGTCATCAATGGCAATGCAGGAGAAGGCAGACAACAGGTCCCGGGCGTCAGGAAGCAAGGTAGGCGCAGCGCGCGCAACCGCCCTGATGACCTCGATCCGCAGCAGGGCGGAGCTTACCCACTCGGCGTCTGCGTGGCTGTCATAGAACGCCGCGAACGCTTTCGAGTGGCTCTCCTCGGCAAGGAGCTTGATCACTGCGGACGTGTCGGCATAGTAGAGACTCACCAGCGTTCCTCGGCCCGCATCGCCGCTAGGGTCTGGGACAGGCCGTCGGTGCCATCACTTGGGCGCATGCGCGGGCGATAGCCCGGGCGGCGGGCAAGCGTCGCGCGTCCGGAGGCAACAAGGCGCTCCAAGATGGGTGTCGGCGTGCGTTCCCCGACCGGGACGATACGGGCGATGAGCCGCCCATGCTCAGTAACATCGACCGTCTCGCCATGTCGCACCCGCGCCAGCACCTCGCTGGTGTGGTGCCGTAGGTCCCGTAGCCCTACGGCGTGCGCATCGTTAGCCGTCATAGGATAAAAGTATCACAATTTTGTGGCTACATTGCCGGTAGCGGCTGCGGCATCATCGGACACTCACCTGCCCACGGCACCCGGCGTAGGAGATGTTCAGCTCTGGATGTCGACTCCGTAGCCGGCTTTGCTGAGCATTCGGCGCAGGTCGACAACTGCCTGGGTGTCGATGTCCTTGTCGGCGGGAGGGTCGAAGAATTCGGTCTCCGACCCGATGGTCACGGCAACCTTGCCGCCGTGCTGCTCTGCAGTCGAGCCGACTGCCTCCAGCAACGACATGACGGCATCCCACTCGATGTTGTGGCTCACGGGATGCTGGAAGAGCTGGCGGAGAGTATTGCGGTGATGGTTGCTCAGGTGCTCGTGCTCCGGCGTCGATGACATTTATGCTCCTTGTTCGTCCTGGCAACCCTGCCGCTCGCTCGATTATGACGGCCACGTCGTCTCAGCCCCCTGAAGGGTAGAGTCGCGGCCGTGGCAGACAACGACTGGCGAGTGACGGTCACGCTTCACGATCAGGCCCATGCCGGGCGGGCGCTGCAGTCGCTGCGCGAGCATGAGGTGAAGGACGATGTGCGCCGGCGGCTCGGTCACCGCGTCGCGGTCAGCGCGGACGGCTCCTGCGTTTTTCTCTACGCGGGCACCGAGATTGCTGCCAGGGAGGCGGACCGTGTCGTGCGCGAGATTATGGCTCAGCGCAATATCGGCGCCGATTTCGCTGTCGACCGATGGCATCCTGGCGAGCAGGACTGGCAGGATGCGGACGTCTCGATGCCGCAGACCGACGAGCAGCGCCAGGCGGAACATCAGCGCCTTGAGGACGAGGAGACCCGGGAGTCGCTGGCGACCGCGCACCCCCTGTGGGAGGTGCGCGTTGAGCTGCCATCGCATCATGACGCGGTAGCGCTGGCCGGGCGGCTGCAAGCAGAGGGCCGGCCGGTGATCCGCCGCTGGAAGTTCCTGGTCCTCGGGGCCAACGATGAGGATGATGCAAACGGCCTCGCAAGGCTGATCAGGCAGCAGGCCCCCGCAGCCGTGTCCGTGGATGCCGAGGAGGTAGGCCCGTTGGTACCGTTCGCCCAGTACGGGCCGATCCCGGTCTGGTAGTTTTCCGCGAGCTGCCGCTCCGGCGGGCTCAGCGCCCAGGACACCGGCTAATCCAGCGTCCCCATTCCGGTTGAACTGTCCGGCACCGGAGAGGACGATGGTATGCCAGCGGGTAACTGCTGGGACGGGCATTCAAAACGTACGGCTGGAGGCCAGGATGGCGCGCATTACCGACACGTTCGGCGGCCCGGAGCCCGATGAGCAGGGGACTGATGTGTTCGGCGGCGAGGAGGCGGACACTGCGGCGAGTGATTCGTTCGGCGGCCCCGAGCCCGATGAGCAGGGGACTGATGTGTTCGGCGGCGAGGAGGCGGACACTGCGGCGAGTGATTCGTTCGGCGGCCCCGAGCCCGATGAGGAAGAAACCGACGTGCTCGGCGGTCCTCGCTGACGCGCGCCCGGGAGATATTTCGATGCCAGCCAGCTCGAATCGTGTCACATAATTCGTCCGGGTGACAGTCTTGCCGTTGACGGTGCGGGTCCACTGGATGTAGGGGCCGTGCGGGGATGGCGGGTCGGCGTTGCAGGCGCAGCCGGGCTTGCCGCAGCGGGTGCGGCGAATGAACGATGCTGCCGGGCAGGGCGCTGTTCGGCGACGAAGGCAAGGGTCAAGTCACGCGGCCAAACCCGCCTCGGTCGTGGTCTACCTGCAGCCAGATCGCCGGGCGTCGTATCAGCGACCACGGTGATGCCGACGAGTGCGCCGGGTTGTCAGGGACGCCGCCAGCCTGAGGCGATCACGGATCCAGATCGAGTCGGCGCGCCTCGACGAGGCTGCGGCCAGGCGGGTAACCCCCGCCGTGGCGGCTGCAGCTACCGATGCGTGGGAAACTGCGCGGCAAAGGATCGGGGCGACGAAGTTGCTGTGCGCGTCATAGGACCGACGACCAGGTTGAGCCAATCTGAGTCCCGGCCGAGATTCCGCCGTCGACCATGAGCAGCTGGCCCGTTATCATCGCGGCGTCGTCAGAGGCCAGGAAGACAACTGCGTTTCCAATGTCCCTCGGCGTGGCGCGGCGCCGCATCGGCGTGTACGCGACCGCAGCGTCATCTTGCAGCCCGCCAGGATTCGCCGCCATGCCGGTGCTGCTCACCGCGCCAGGCCCGACGGCGTTGACGCGAATATTCCGCTCAGCCAGGTCCAACGCCAGCGCACGAGTCAGCATGCCGATGGCGCCTTTGCTCGCAACGTAGGGAGCGCGCCGGTACGAGGCGAGAGTGGAGGCGAGTGATGCGATGTTGATGATTACTCCGCCGCCACGCTCGGCCATGTGCCTCCCGACTGACTGGCTGTAATTCCAGACGCCGCCGACATTAACCGACAGAATCCTATTCCAGTCGCTGTCGCTGAAGTCGAATGGGTCTTTCACTATGTTAATTCCGGCGTTGTTAACGAGGATGTCGATCGGGCCGATAGACCATTCCTTGTCGACCTCGTCCCGTACGCCTTGCGCGTCAGCGACATCCACGCAGGCCGTAACAACGCTCTGATTCGCCGACCGTGCCTCAGCTTCGAGCTCTTCGAGAGCCGCTGCGTTAACGTCGTGCACGATCACCTGGGCGCCCGCCTCAAGCAGCGCCAGGACGATACCGTGCCCGATGCCGGCGGCACCACCTGTCACGATCACCCTGCGTGCCTGTAGTTTCACTAGCTCCTCCGAGTCGCTAAACCACGCCAGAGATACGAGGCAACTGAGTCAGCCACCTGGCCATCGGGCGCGAAGCGGATGACGTCAGAGTCGATTTTGCGCCTTGCGCCCCACTCGCGTCAACTGTATCGTTGACGACGCTGTAGGCTCCTTCGCGTGGCCCTTAAACGCTGCGTGGCCTTGTCGTATGACGCCAGCTGGCAATTCAGAAATGAGGAATAAGTTTCATGCTACTCGCCGGCCAGAGTGCTGTGGTAACCGGCGCGGCTAATGGAATTGGCCGCGCGATCGCAACGAAGTTCGCGTCTCATGGGGGAGCTATTGTAGTCGCCGACATTGACATCGACAAGGCCGAGGAGGTCGCCGCCAGTATTGCCGCGGGCGGAGGGTCCGCGGTCGCCGTCCAGGCCGACGTGCGCGCGGAGGCCGACGTGGAGCGGTGCGTTCGCTCGGCGGTGAGTGCCTTCGGATCTGTCGATGTGATCGTCAACAATGCGGGCGTTCCGAAGGACGCGCCGCTTACCGAAATGACGCTTGACGTCTGGCAGTCGGTCGTCGACGTGCATCTGCGCGGTGTGTGGCTCGGCGTACGGGCGGCTGCCGCCGTGATGTGCCCGCGGGGCCGCGGGTCGATCATCAACATGTCGTCGATGAGTGGGCTGCTCGGATTTACCGGGCAGACTAACTACAGCGCCGCGAAGGCCGGAATCATCGGCCTGACGAAGGCGGCCGCGCGTGAGGTCGGACCGCACGGCGTCAGGGTCAACGCGATCGCTCCCGGCACGATCCGCACTGACCGGACGGCCAAGATCGCCCCCGATGCCTGGGCCTCCAAGATCGCGAACGTCGCCCTCAGACGGGAAGGCTCGCCGGATGAAGTGGCCAATGTTGCGCTATTCCTTGCCAGCGACATGTCCAGCTATGTGTCGGGCACCGTTCTTGAAGTAGCTGGCGGGCGTCAGTAGGAATCCGCATCATCGTTTTCGTACCGATCAGCGGCCGAGGGCTGATGTATTATGGGACGACTTGAGAACCGTACCGCGGTGATCGTTCACGTGGGATCCGCGATGGCCCGCGCCTGCGCGCTGCGTTTCGCGGCCGAGGGCGCTGCGATTATGGCCGTGGATCCTTCGGCTGAGACCCTCCAGAATTTTGCCCGCGCCGTCACCGCTAGTGGTCGCCGGTGCCTGGTCCAGCGCGCTCGGCCGGACGATGAGCAGGAGATCATGCAGGTGGCCGAGGTTTGCGGCCAGGCCTGGGAGTCGGTCAGCATCTTGCTGATCTGTGCCGCCCTCCTGGATTGGTGGCCTGCGGGCAAGGACACTATGCGGGATTGGGAGCAGGCCATCCGCGTGAACCTGCTGGCTCCCGTCTTTTACACCAAAGCGCTTCAACCTGCCCTGGCTCGCAGCGGTGGCGGTTCGATCATTTACTATGGCTCGGTCGACGGCATATACGGCAATCCCCGGTTGCCGGCTTATTCCGCGGCCAGGGGCGGACTGATCCCGTTCACCCATATCGCCGCGCACGAATACGGCCCGCAGGGCATCCGGGTCAATTACATCGCCGGGGCAGCAATATCACCAGCCGATCCATCGGCGCCTCCCACGGGCCAGCCTATGTGGGATCGCGACGAGGCAATCCGCGCGACACCACTCGGGCGTACTGCTACTCCGGACGACATTGCCGACCTAGCCCTCTTCCTGGCATCCGCGGAGTCCGCTTACATCACCGGAGCGGTACTCACCGTGGACGGCGGCCGTACATCGATCACACCGGGTACGGGCATTCGCCCGCGCTAGACATCCCACGGCTGTAACTGTCAAGCGACGGGCAGGCGGTCCGCCGAAGGCCGTATCATCAGGGCAGCGACGTCGCGAGCCCGTCCAGGAACAGGCCGGAGAAAGTGTCCGCGATCTCCCGGGCCTGGTCGGCCGGTGTCGGCTTATACCAGCGGTGCGTCCAGTTGAGCATCCCCCACAACGCCTTGGCGACGTACTCCACATTGAGGTCCGCCCGGAAGCTACCGTCTGCAACGCCCTCCTGAAGCATTTCCATGATGATGCCCTCGATCTTTCTGACCTGCAGGATCATCGACCGCGCCCACGCGTTGTCCTCCAGCGTCAGCTTGCCAAGATCTTGCTCGAGGAACACGAATACCTGAGGATAGTTAGCATCATAGGAAAGCAGAATCTTCGTGATAAACTGATTAATCTTCTCACGCGGAGGGACTTCCGTCATCATGATCTGCCTTGCCGCCTCTGTATTGACGGTAGCGATGTCCCGGACGGCGTCCCGTAGCAGTTCTTCTTTGCTGCCAACGTAGTAGTACAAGGACGCGCGATCAGTTCCGATCATCTCGGCGACGTCGTTGAGCGTCGCCGTCTCGTAGCCTTTCTCCTTGAACACGACGGCCGCGGCCGCCACGACCTGAGAAAGCTTTTCCAGGTACGCCGGACTGCCTTCCTTGCGAGCGGCCGTGCGGCGCTGGGCCATGTTACTTCCGTTAGCCATGTGGCACTTTCTGAGGTTCGTCCGGTCGTCGTCGCCCCCGATGATACAGCAGCCCAATTGACGAATCTGGCCGCCGAGCGTAGGGCTTAAGGCGCTGCCAGCTCGGCACGACCGGGCCGCCCGTTCGTGACCGGGCCGCGGCGCTCACGGCCGGGCCAGGCGCTGCGTGTCAAAGCGCCGCAACGAAGGTCGATCAACGTGAGGGTTGACGAGCTTCGGCGCAGTGTGCCAGCATGAGTTGCGCTGAACAACCAGGAATCGCTGATCGTGGACCGTATCGGGCATAGCTGCCCGCCGGGCCCATCGCTCGATCAATCTGGGCGAGATGGCGGACGCCGGATCGGCCAGAGAAGCCTTCTTGACGGGAGGACTCGCGCGACGATGATGAATCTCGGCGAGCTAGCCATCAAAACTGCGATCCGCGATCCCGGCGCACCCGCGCTTATCGAACCTCACCTGGGCATCCGGCGGACATTCGGCGAGCTCTCCGAGCGGGTCGAGCTGCTCGCGCACTTGCTGCAAGACCACCTCGGGGCCGGCCACGGCGCCCGGATCGCGGCCTTTACCAAGAATTCGCTAGAGTGCATGGAGCTTTATCTCGCCTGCGCGCTGACCGGGACGCTGCTCTTCCCGATGAACTGGCGGCAGTCGACCTCCCAGAACTCGCTGGCCCTCCAGGACGCAGACCCGTCGGTGGTCTTTTACGACGCCGAGTTCGCCGCCGAGGCAGGTGCGCTCCGGTCCGCAGTCGAGCAGGCGATCTGGATCGAGTGGAAGCCGGGCGCGGACTCGGAGTTCGAAGACCTGCTGCGCCGCATGGCCGCGACGCGCGGTGCCTTCGCGCCGTTGCCGCCGCCTAGCTCGCTGCTCTACGACCCCTACCTGGCCGTCTCGACGGGCGGGACGACCGGCATCCCTAAGTGCGCGGTGCACAGTCAGTTCAGCTACGGCGCCACGATGATCAATTATATGGCCGCTCAGCGCATTGACGAGAATGACGTTTTTATGATGCTCGGGCAGTTCTTCCACGTGACCGGGTACATGCCGATCGCGCACCTGGGCATGGGCCGACCGGTCGTGATCACCAATTTCGATGCGGACGTGACTGTCGACGTGATCCGCCAGGAGAACGTCACCGGCTTTTTCTGCATCGCGACAATGCTGCCGCGGCTGGTGGCCTCGCTGATGTCGAGTGGCCTGCGGACGCCGTCGGTTCGGCTGGCCGGATATGGCGGCGCGCCGATGGGGGAGACGGTCATCCGGAACGCGGCCGAGCTCCTGAAAACCGATCTCATGCAGATCTGGGGCATGTCCGAGTTCGGCACCGGCACCGTGCTCGGGCCCGCGGCCCACAACCGCGCTATCAGGAACGAGCACGTGGAATTGCTCGGCTCGTGCGGCCGGGCGGCCGTGCTGAGCACGATCATCGTCCGGGACGAGCGCGGGCGGCCAGTACCTCAGGATGGCCGCACCATCGGCGAACTCTGCCATTACGGGCCCAACACCATGCTGGGCTACTGGCATAAGGAGCAGGAGACCTCCGACCTCGTGCGCGATGGGTGGGTGCACAGTGGCGATGGCGCTACCTGGGATGCGGAGGGCAACGTCTACATTGTCGACCGGCTCAAGAACATGATCATCTCCGGCGGCGAGAACATCTTCCCAGCCGAGATCGAGAAGCTGCTCGCCAACATGCCAGGAGTGGCCGAGGCCGCAGTCGTCGGAGCGCCGGATCCGGAGTGGGGAGAAATAGTGCGCGCGATCGTCGTGTGCAGCCCTGGCGCGAGCATCAAGAGAGACGCAGTGATCTCAGCGGTGGAGTCGGAACTCGGTTCCTACCGCAAGCCTCGCATCGTGGACTTTGTAGACGCACTGCCGATGACGCCCACCGGGAAAGTCGATCTCAAGGAACTCCGGGCGTTGCCGGTGACCGATGACGTCGTGCGCATGCCGCAGGCCTAGATGTACGACTGCCTCGGTAACGAGAGATGACCGCAAAAACCTACCTCGTCACCGGTGCTGCGTCCGGCATCGGGGCCGCAACGTGCCGACTGCTGACCGACCGCGGGGCCCAGGTAATCGGCGTTGACCGGGACCAGCCCGGCCTTACCCGGATGATCGATGCCGGGAACTGCGCGGAGACGATCAGCATCGACCTGGCCGATGCCATGGCCATCCAGGCTAACCTCCGCGGCCTGGCCGTCGACGGGGTCGCTAATGTCGCCGGCGTCGGTCCGGACGCCATCTCGCCGGAATTGATCTTCCGGATCAACCTGCTAGCTCCGCTCCTGATCCTTGACGCGGTCAGAGCGACACTTGCGCCGGATGCCGCCATAGTGAACGTGGCATCGATCACCGGCGAAATGGCCGATGACTCGATGGATAGCAATCTGGTCGATCCGCTGGCAGCCGATTTCCTATCCCGGATCACCCAGATCGTCACTGATGGTCCTCGTGCCTACACTTACAGCAAACGGGCGCTGATCGATCAGACCAGGAAGATGGCTGTGACATGGGCTCCCGCTGTTCGGGTTAACTGCCTGTCGCCGGGGATCGTGGATACGCCGCTCGGGGAGCGAAGCAAAGTCTTCAGCTGGACTGAAAAAGCCTCGCGGCGTATTCCGCTCGGGCGGCTCGGAATCGCGGCGGAGATCGCCGAGGTAATTGCGTTCCTGCTGAGCCCCAGCGCTAGTTATATCATCGGCGCATCGCTAGTAGTCGATGGTGGTTACGTCGCGGCCCAGGGGGCACGGCGGTCCGGGCGGCCTTGATCTGGTGACAAGCGGAACTGCGGTAATGGACAATCACGAAAGTGGCATCAACGCTAGAATTGACAGAATCCATGATCGACTGCGAAACTTGCTTTCTTGGACCTGCGACATCTCGGCCTAAGGCCACCGGCTCTTAGCCTGCGAAACCTGGAGGAGGTGGAGAATGGACAGCCAGTACTTCCGCCGCGTCCTGGGTAATTTCCCGACTGGCGTGGTTGCGATTACCAGCGTCAATGGATCCGGAGCGCCGGTCGGGATGGCAGTCGGCTCATTCACCTCTGTCTCGCTCACTCCTCCGCTAGTGGCATTCCTGCCAGACAAAGCCTCGACAACCTGGCCGCAGGTGCGGGATTCCGGGTCATTCTGCGTCAACATTCTCGGGTCAGAGCAGGAGACGGTCTGCCGGACGATGGCGACCGGCGGCGGCGACAAGTTCGCTGACCTTGGCTGGCGCCCGTCTGGCTCAGGATCGCCCGTCATCGACGGCGTTGTCGGGTGGATCGACTGCGACATCGAGACGGTTCACGAGGCCGGCGACCACTACATCGTGATCGGCCGGGTCCGCGACATGGAGGTAATCGACAGCGCGCTGCCTCTGCTGTTCTTTCGCAGCGGCTACGGGCGATTCACCCCGCTGTCGCTGTCAGCGTGGGACAACGACCTGATCCAGCCGATGCGGATGGCGGACCTTGCCCGCGGGCACATGGAGGACCTCGCCCAGCGCCTGAGCACCGAGTGCTTCGCCACCGCGCCGGTTGACGAGGATCTCGTTCTGATCGCTGCCGCTGGCGTCATCAGGTCACGGAAGCTCGTCACCCGGGTCGGCGGTCGGATCCCGTTCATGCCACCGCTCGGCACGATCTTTGCTGCCTATCAGCCCGGACCCGGGCAGGACAGGTGGCTCGCCAGGTCGGGTAATCGCAGCGCTGAGTACCGGGCGCAGCTCGCTGCCACGCTCGTGACCGTCAAGTCCCGCGGCTACAGCGTCGACCTTGGCCACGGCTGGCACACGCAGATGGAAGAACTTATGGCATCCGCGGGCGCGCAGCACGGCCCGGCCGACCGGACCAGGGCCGACATGGTCCACTCGATCGCAGATCTTCCGGCTGACTTTGAGTCGCCCGCGATGGCCGACCCGGTCAGCCAGCCGGTCGGCACGATCAACGTTCCGGTCTTTGGCCGGGCCGGCGAGGCGGTCATGACCCTCAGCCTGCTCGGCACGCGGCTGTCGGACGAGAGCGTCATCGCCGCAGTCAAGCACCTCTATGAGGCAGCACAGCGGGTCGAGACCCAGCTCCGCCGGGCCGGGCTGTGACCAGTGGCCTGCCGTGCGCATCGATGAAAGGCGGGCAAATGCTGCCGGCGCTATCTGACGAGCAGGTCGAGCTCGGCCGGGTCGCGAGGTCGTTCTTCACCGCCCGGTCGCCCGAGATCGAGGTCCGGCGGCTCGCCGTGGACATGGTCGGGTACGACCGAGCGGTCTGGGCGGCGATGGCCGAGCAGATCGGCATCCAGGGCCTGGCGATACCCGAGGCGTACGGCGGAAGCGGCTACTCTCTCGTCGAAATCGGGCTCGTACTGCAGGAGAGCGGCCGCAGCCTGCTGTGTGCGCCGCTGCTCCCGACAGTACTTGCGGCCGCGTGCCTGCTGCGTCTGCCAGATGGCGACGCGCACCGGGACCTGCTCCCAGCCATTGCGAACGGCCAGGTTCGGGCAACCATCGCGGTCCCTCACGTGATCGGCGCCGCGCCGTCGATCACAGCCGGGCGAACGGGCGGATCGTGGCGCCTGACGGGCGTTGCGGAGCAGGTCCTCAATGGCTCACAGGCCGAGCTAGTACTGGTAGTCGCCCGCACCGACCGCGGGCCTGCCCTGTTCGCGATCATCGGCCTCGATCAAGTCGAAGTAACGGTGCTGTCCGGGCTTGATCCGACCCGGCGGCTGGCGACGCTGGTCTTCGCCGAAACCGAAGCCAGGATTATCGGCACGCCCGATGACCTCTCCCAGCAGGTCGGAGGATTTACCGACCTAGCCGCAGCGATGATGGCAGCCGAATCGGTAGGCGGCGCGGTGCGGTGCCTGGAGCTCGGGGTCGAGTATGCCAAGGTCAGGGAACAGTTCGGCGTGCCTATCGGCTCGTTCCAGGCCATTAAGCACAAATGCGCTGACGTATTGCTGGCCGTCGAGGCGGCCCGCGCTGCCGCCGAGAATGCGCTGTGGGCGGTAGCCGGCGATTCTCCTGATGCCACGGAATGCGCTTCTCTGGCCAAGGCGCACTGCACAGATGCCTACTTCTATGCGGCGGCGGAGTGCCTGCAGATCCACGGTGGCATCGGGTTTACCTGGGAGCACCCTGCCCATCTCTATCTGAAGCGCGCGAAGAGCTCGCAGATCCTGTTCGGATCGCCCGGACAACACCGTGAGCGCATGGCGACAGCCGCCGGCATATTTACTAGTCCCCCGTCCGTCAACATCGGAGTTGACAGGTGGGGTAGTAGCCAGGCAAGCTGGACTGGACGGTAGCCGCTGCGAGCTGCGATGGCCGCTTAATAGATCTAATGGAGATGACATGGAGTTTGGTCTTCTGTACGAGTGGCAGATGCCGATGGGTATATCGCGGACGGAAGAGTCGCGGCATTTCCGTCAGATGATTGACCAGGTGAAGCTGGCGGAGGAGGTGGGCTTCCGGTCGGTCTGGTCGGTGGAGCATCACTTCCTCGAAGGGTTCTCCCACGCTTCCGCGCCGGAGGTTCTGCTGTCGTGGATCGCCGCGCAGACCTCCACGATCCGGGTCGGTCATGGGGTGCGGCTGCTGCCGTACCCGTACAACCACCCCATTCGGGCGGCGGAGCAGGCCGCCACGCTGGACCTGCTATCGCAAGGCCGGCTGGAGTTCGGGACCGGCCGGTCTGCGACCCAAGCTGAGTTGGGCGGGTTCGGGATCGACCCGGCGCAGACACGGCCGATGTGGGAAGAATCGCTGCGGCTGATCCTGAAGGCGTGGACCGAGCCCGTTGTCGAACATCACGGGACCTTCTTCGACCAGCCGCCCCGGACAATGGTGCCAAAGCCACTGCAGGACCCGCATCCGCCGCTGTGGATGTCGTGCACGAGCCCGGACTCGCACGACGTGGCCGGGCGGCTCGGGATGGGGCTCCTTTCATTCACTCTGGCGCTCAGCATCGACGAGGTGGGGCAGCGTATCAGCCGTTACCGGGACCAGATCAAGACCGCCGAGCCGATCGGTAAGTTCGTCAATGAGCAGGTGGCCGTCTTCGCGATGACCCATTGCGCCCCCACCAACGCGCTGGCCCGCGAACGGGCCGAGAAAGGCGTCATGCGCTACCAGCACGATCAGATCGAATTGCTCACGTCGCTGATCCCCGACCTCAAGCAGGACAGCTCCTACGACTACTACTCCAGGTTCGTAGGCGTGGACTACGACAAGTTCAGCTACGACTACCTCGATAGCCGCGACATGATCGTCGTCGGGGACCCGGTTCGGTGCATCCAGATGGGCAAGCGGTACCAGGATATTGGCGTCGACCGGCTGCTGTGCTTCATGCAGTACGCCGACATGCCGCACGAGCTGACGATGGAATCCATCCGCCTGTTCGGCGAGGAAGTCATCCCCGCCTTCGCCTAGACCCCCGGCCCTGCCAGACCAGGAGGAGGATCATGCCCGCCTGGACATCACGCGACGACATCACCGAGTTTGGCGTATCACACACCGAGAGCGGCATACCCGTACGGTTGTCCTATCCGCCGGGCGAGACATCACCCCTGCCACCGCCGGGTGAGTTCCCCTATGCCAGGGGATTGCGTGCCGACGGGTATCGCACCCGGCCCTGGACCTTCCGGCAGTATGCGGGGTTCGCCGGCGGGACTGAGACGAACGAGCGCCTTCGGTACCTGGTTGCCAACGGTCAGTCGGGATTGAGCATCGCGCTCGACCTGCCGACGCAGATGGGCCTGGACTCCGATGACCCGCGGGCCAAGTACGAGGTTGGCCGCCTCGGCGTCGCGATCGACTGCCTGGCAGACATGGAGGCGCTGTACGACGGCATCCCGATCGAGAGCATCTCCTCGTCGTTCACGATCAACGCGACTGCTCTGGTCATTCTCGCCTTCTACGTCGCCATGGCTGACCGGCGCGGGACCCCGCGCGAGAAGCTATCCGGCACCGTCCAGAACGATATGCTCAAGGAATTCGTGGCCCGTGGCGCCTACATGTATCCGCCCGCGCACAGCGTCCGGCTCTGCACCGACCTCATCGAGTTCTGCGTCCGGCAGCTACCTAAATGGAATCCCATTAGCATCGCCGCAGCTCATATGCGGTCGGCAGGCGCTACCCCGGTCATGTCGGACGGATTCATGTTCGCGAACGCCATCGCCTACTGCGAGGCCGTACTTGACCGCGGCGTCCCCTTCGACGATTTCGCGCCGCAGCTGTCGTTCCTGACCTCCTCCTACAAGGACGTGTTCGAAACGGTCGCCAGGTTCCGGGCCTGCCGCGCGGCCTGGGCCAAGATCGCCCGTGATCGGTTCGGGGCGACTAACCCGCGGTCGATGACGTTCCGGGTGCACAGCGGCGGCGACATCGATGCTATGACCGCGGCCGAGCCCATCAACAACGTCGCCCGGATGACGCTCAACGCCTTCGGCGCAGCGCTCGGCGGTGTTCAGTCCCTGCAGGTGCCGTGCTACGACGAGGCCTACGAGATTCCTACCGAGGATGCGATCCTCAATGCTCTGCGCGTGCAGCAGATCGTCGCCTTTGAATCGGGAGTGCGCTACACCGCGGATCCGCTGGCAGGCTCCTATTTCATCGAGGCTCTGACGGCGGAAGTGCTGGGTCAGATCGAGGCCATCGTGGACGAGGTCACCAGCACCGGCGGCGCAATCGAATGGATTACCGATGGCCGCATGCAGGCCGCCATCAGCCGCGAGGCACGGCTGTGGGAGGAGCGTGTCGCCGACGGCCGGGAAGTCCGGGTCGGGCTGAACAGCGACAAGCACACGTTCCAGAACGACCAGGAGCTTGCCGTGCACCAGTTTGATCCTGACGCCGTCGAGGCTCAGGTCAGCCGGCTCAGCAAGCACCGCGCGAGCCGCGATTCGGCCCGGACGGCCGAGGCGCTCGGTGCCATCGCCGACGCTGCCCGGCAGGATCAGAACGTCATGGAGACGCTCGTCGACGCCGCCAAGGCCGGTGCCACGATCGGCGAGATCAGTGGCGTGTTCGCCAACATATTCGGCGACTTCAGCGCGCCGACCGGGGTGTGACATGACACGAGTCCTGCTGGCAAAGCCAGGCCTAGACGGACACGACAAGGGCATCAAGGTGCTGGCGACCATGCTTCGCGATGCTGGCTGCGAAGTGATCTACACCGGCTTGCACCAGACGCCCACGCGGATAGCCCTGGCCGCGCTCCAGGAGGACGTGGACGTCGTGGGCCTGAGCATGCTGTCCGGCGCTCACCTGGAGCTGACCGCCGACGTCATCAGCGAGCTTAAGGCCGCCGGGCTCTCCGACCGTCCCATCCTCGTTGGCGGCAACATCCCCCGCAGGGACATCCCGGTCCTGCAGGACATGGGCGTCGCCCGGGTGTTCGCGGCCGGGACGCCGTACCAGGACATCATCGCCTGGTTCGCGGCTGTACCCGGCCGGGCCACTTGAGCGCCGGCATGCCGTCCGCGTTCAGCGTGACCGATCTGCAGCGCGTCCGGCAGCTTGCGGAGGCGCTCAGCGCGGCCGAGCGCGGCGGACCCACGCCGCAAGCGCCGCGCCCGCCCGGCCGCTCCGTCGTCGGCATCATCGGCCCGCCCGGCGTCGGGAAGAGCTCGGTGATCTCGGAGCTGGCTGCCCTGTCGAGAACGCGGGGCGAGAGCGTCGCCGTCCTCGCCGTGGATCCGACCAGCCCGCTGACGGGCGGCGCGCTGCTCGGCGACCGCGTGCGCATGGCTGCTCATAGCGAGGACCCGCTGGTGTTCGTCCGCAGTTTCGCCAGCCGCGGTCACCCCGGCGGTCTCGCGGCAGCCATCCCGGCGGCCGCCAATGCCGCACTCGCGCTCGGCTGGGACCAGGTGTTCGTGGAACCGGTCGGAGGAGGACAAAACGACATCGCGATCGCCTCGTGCGCGGACGTCGTCGTGCTCCTGCTCAGCCCCGAGTCCGGCGATGAGATCCAGGCCCTGAAGGCAGGCGTGCTCGAGATTGCCGACATCATCGTGATCAATAAGGCCGACCGGCCAGGAGCGAGCTCGCTGCTGCGGGTGCTCGAATCAGCTGCCACTGGTCCCGGCCGGCCCCGCTGCATGCTCCTGTCGGTCACCGACGGACTGGGGATCAAGGAACTCGACTTGGCCCTGCGTACCCCGCGGGCGCCATCGGGCCGCGGTCGTGACGCCGCGCACCTGGCATCGGTCCTGGACGACCTAGTCGGGCAGGCCCGCGCCAGCCTGCGTGCGCCGAAAGCGCGAGAAGACGTGCTCCGGCTCATTCGATCCGGTCAGCGATCGGCTGCCGTCCGGCGCATCGTCGAGGAGCTGTCTCATGGCTGACGACACCGCGCTGGTCGATACGCCCCTGACCAGCGTCAGGCGCATCAGGATCGACCGCCCGGAGCTGTCGAACTCGCTGACGCCGGCCATCTGCGGGGCCATCGAGTCGGCATTGGCCGACGCGGACAAGGATCCAGCGGTGCACGTCGTGCTGATCGGCGGCACAGGCGGGCGGTCGTTTTGCGGCGGCTACGACTTGGGCATGGTCGGCCGCGGCGTACGAGACGAGGCCTTGCAATCCATGCTCGCGAGGCTGCGCGCGATGACCATTCCCAGCGTCGCCGTCGTGGACGGTCACGCAGTTGGGGCAGGCCTGGACCTGGCCTGCTCCTGCGATCTTCGCGTTGTCCGCCGCGGCGTGAAGATAGGCCTGCCGGCCGTCCGCATCGGCGTGGCTTACGACGCAGGCGGCCTCCGGCACATCATCGCCATGGTGCCGGCCGCTCGTCGGCTGCTGCTGACCGGTGAGCTGCTGCCCGCCGACGAGGTGGCAGGCTTCGCCGACATTACCGTCGATGCGGCCGGGCCCCACGCGACCGGGCCCGGTCCGGCCGGGCCCGACGCGGCGGCATCGGTCCTGGCCGGCCAGCTGGCGAGCGCCGCCCCGGCCAGCCTGGCCTACATGGCCGCGATGATCCGGCCCGGCGCCAGCGCACGGTACGACGTGGAGACAGCCAGGCTCTGGCGTAACCAGATCCTAGACGGGAGCGATGCGGACGAGGCGGCGCGAGTGCGCGGCACGGACGAACAGCCGCGCTTCGCTCTCCGCACGGTGAGGAGCTAAGCGTGCCTGATCTCGATGCGAACGCCGTCCGGACACATGACCCTGGCGATGCGGGCTTCGTCGACGAACTCCGAGGCTGGCTCGCCGATCACCTGGTCGGCGACTTCGCTAAGCACAAGGGTGTCGGCGGCATTGCTGACGACTCTTACTGGGAGCTCCGGCTGGAATGGGAACGCCTGCTGGCCCGGCACCGCTGGCTCAATATCTCCTGGCCACTCGAGTACGGCGGGCGTGGCGGTACCGTCCAGCAGGAACTGCTCTTCCATATTGAGCACGCCCGGGCCGAAGCTCCGTACTGGGTTGGATCGCAGGGGCGTGACCTGCTCGGGCCAACGCTGCTGCAGTTCGGCAGTGACGCACAGCGGGCCAGGTTCCTGCCGGCCATCACGGCGGCCGAGGAGTTCTGGGGACAGGGCTTCAGCGAGCCCGGCGCTGGCTCTGACCTGGCCGGCCTTGCCACCAGGGCCGAGGCGGACGGCGATGCCTGGGTCATCAACGGTGAGAAGATCTGGATGACATTCGGCGATCACGCCGACTGGCTCTATGTCTTGTGCCGCACGGATCCGGCGGCGCCCCGGCACAGAGGCATTTCAATGCTGCTTGTCCCTCGCCACCAGGACGGCGTCGAGGTACGCCCCATCACCAACATCGCCGGAGGCCGCGAGTTCTGCGAGGTCTTCTTTACCGACGCGCGTACGGCCAGGGAACTCGTCGTTGGCGAAGTCAACGGCGGGTGGAAGGTCGTGATGGCGACGCTCGGCAACGAGCGGGGCGGGTCGACAGTGCTGCCGTTCCTGGCATCATTCCGCCGGCAGGTTCGCCAGCTCGTCGAGTACGCCCGGCAGGTCGGCGCCGACCAGGACCCGGTTCTGCGAGCGCGGATCATCAAAGCCTGGGAGGACTTCCGCGTGCTTCAGCTGCATTCCGACCGTCTGCTCGGCGCGGTTCTCTCCGGGCGCCACCCGGGCCCGGAGTCGTCACTGACGAAACTCTTCTGGGCCACCTGGCACCGTGACCTCGGCGAACTCGTCATGGATGTCATGGGGCGCGACGGGCTGGTCTGGCACGACCCCTCTGACCTCGCCGGAGAGCAGCAGCGCATCTTTCTCAACAGCCGGGCCGAGACGATCTACGGCGGCACGGTCGAGATCCAGCGGAACATCATTGCCGAACGCGTGCTCGGGCTGCCCCGGTGATACCGGGCGCCGGGAAGGAACATGAACTGCCGTGGACAACGTAGTGATCGCCGGTGTCGGAATTCACCCGTTCGGCAGGTTCGATCTGTCCTACCGGCAGCTCGGTGCAGTGGCGGCCCGAGATGCACTGGCCGACGCCGGTATCGGGCTCGCTGACCTTGACAGCATCCTCGTCGGGAACGTCGGGGGTGAGATGGCCAAGGGCCAGAACACCATGGAACTGATAGGTCGTCCCGGCATCCCGATCATCAACGTCGAGGCCGCCTGCGCATCGTCCGCATCCACGCTCCTGCTGGCCAGCCAGCTCATTAACAGCGGGGCCGCGAGAGCCATCCTGTGCCTCGGAGTCGAGAAGGCCCCGCGCGGATTCATCGCGGCCTCGGGATTCGAGCAATGGCAGATCGAGTCCGGTCTAGGTGTCAACCCGGTGTACTTCGCCCTGATGGCCCAGGAGTTGCTCGAGACCACCGACGCGAAGGCCGCTGACCTGGCCGAGGTGAGCGTCAAGAATCACCGCCATGCGGTAGCGAATCCGAACGCGATGTACCGGCGCGAGGTTACGCAGGAGGACGTGCTCGGCAGCAGGATGGTCTGTCCGCCGCTTACCCTGCTGATGCTCTGCGCGCCCAATGAGGGGGCGGCAGCCGCCGTGCTGGTCAGCGCGTCCTACGCGCGCGAGCTGGGGATCTCGCGCCCGGTCCGGCTCAATTCCGTCGCGATGGTGTCACGCACCGCCGACGACTGGTTCGTGCCCGCGGCATCGCGGCAGGCCGGCCGGCGGACAAGCCTGACCGCGCGGGCGGCCGCCTCGGCCTACGAGCAGGCGGGAATCGGCCCCGCTGACATCGATGTGATCGAGTGCCAGGACACCGACGCGGCATCGGAATTGTGGGCCTATCGCGACCTCGGCCTGTGCGAGCCTGGCAGTGAGACCGCGCTGCTGCGCAGCGGCGAGACCGCGCTGGGCGGGCGGGTACCTGTCAATCCGTCCGGCGGCTTGCTGTCAAAGGGGGAACCGCTCGGCGCCTCCGGCCTTGGCCAGGTTCACGAAATCGTCCAGCAGCTTCGAGGCCGGGCCGGTGCCCGGCAGGTCACGGGGGCCAGGACCGGGATCTGCCATGTGATGGGCGCCGGCCATAACGCCGCAGTGCTGGTGGCGTCGCGATGACCGCGGCCGAACGGGACCGGCTCGGCGAGGGCCTGCTCGCCGAAGACGGGCCGCTGGTGCCGGGGAAGGTCGTCGGTCTGCGCGCGTCGCACTGCCCGGCGTGCGCGCGCTGGGAATTCCCGGCTCTGGCCTATTGCCCAGGATGTGATGGCCGCGCTGAGCCCTCGGCGCTGTCAGCGCAGGCAACGGTCATCGGGGTCACGGCCGTTCTGCACCCGCCGCCGGGCGCTCTGGTCCCGGTGCCCTACACGGTCGCGCTGGCCGCGTTCCCGGAGGGGGTCGCCGTTCTAGGCGTGGTGACCGCAGCCCTGGACGACGTCCCGCTCGGCCAGCGGGTGGAGACAGTAGCGATGCTGATCGGCGAGCGCCTGGGGTACGGCTTCCAGCTGGCCGGAGGGGCCGGCTAGTGGACGGCGATAGCACTCGCGTGACCGGGGGAGAGCGCGGCAATCATGGCAGCAGCCGAGGAACCAGCTGGCGATGCATTGTCGATGCAGCCTGCGGTGTGGGCGAGATGCCGATCTGGGCGTCCGGTACCGGTTGTCTGTACTGGCTGGACCTGTACGGCCCGACGATTAATGAACTCGAGCTGGCGTCGGGTTCGCGCCGGACCTGGCAGCTGCCGGACATGCCCGGCGCCTATGGCCTGCGCCGGGGCGATAGCAGCTGCGTGATAGCGACCGCGAGCGGGATCTATGGTCTCGACCTGGCCAGCGGGGCCATCATGCTGGTCCGGGCCGCGCCCTACGATCAGGAGCACTACCGGTTTAACGACGGGAGATGCGATCCGGCTGGGCGGCTCTGGTTCGGAACTAACCGCAAGCCCCGCTCGGCCCGCCCGGCGGGGACGGCGTCCTACTGGCGATTGGACGAGACCGGCCTGCATGAAGAGATCCGCGGCGTGACGATCGCGAACGGGATCGCGTTCAGCCCGGCCGGTGATCTGCTGTACCTGGCGGATTCTCCGAACGATCAGATCCTCGTGTTCGACTACGACCCGGCCACCGGGGCAGTCGCCAGCCGCCGCGTGTTCGCGACGCTCGAGCCAGGAAGCTTCCCCGACGGGGCTGCCGTTGACGCCGAAGGCGGGTACTGGACGGCGCTGTTCAACGGAGACCGGATCGTGCGGCTATCAGCCGACGGCGCGCTCGACCGTGAGCTTCCGTCACCAGTGCCGCAGCCAACGATGGTGAGCTTCGGCGGCGCGAACCTGCGGACGCTATTCCTGACCACTGCGCGCCGGTTTCTCACTGAGCAGGAGAGCGCAGCCGCACCGCTGGCCGGAGGTATATTCGCATGCGACCTGGACATCGCGGGAATTCCCGAGCCGCGGGTGATCGGACTCGATCCGTCGCCCGGTGAGGCGGCCCGGCCCGACGCTTGGAGCGTGCCGTCATGACTGACAGCGTGGTCCGGTATGAGATGAGAGCGGCCGTGGCGTATGTGACGCTGAACCGCCCGGAGAAGCTCAACGCGCTCAGCCCTCAAGTTCTGACCGGACTAGCCACTGCCATCGAGCTGGCCAGCGAGGACCCCGAGGTCCGGGTTGTCGTCATCCGTGGAGCCGGCGGCCGCGCCTTCTCGGCGGGCGTCGACCTGACGTACTTCCGCGACCACGGGATAATGGCCGACGCCGCTAAGAACCTCCGGTTCACGGCCACGATCCGCGACACGTTCCTGAAGATCGAGAATGCGCCGGTGCCAACCGTGGCGGCGGTGGACGGTTTTGCCCTGGCCGGCGGCCTCGAGCTTGCGCTCGCGTGCGACTTCATCCTCTGCACCGATGAGTGCCAGATCGCTGACCAGCACGCCAACTACGATCTGATGCCCGGCGCCGGAAGCAGCCAGCGGCTGCCGCGCCGCATCGGTGCGCAGCGAGCACTTGAGCTGCTCCTCACCGGGCGTCGCATTGACGGAGCGGAGGCCGCCCGGATCGGCCTTGCCCTGAAGACGTGTCCGGCAGCCGACTTCGACGGTCTCATCGAGGAGTTCGTGGCGTCGCTGCGAACAAAGAGCCGCGCTGCGCTCGGCCTGCTCAAGACCTCCGTCCGACGCGGACTGGAGCTTCCGCTGCGGGAAGCGCTGGACCTCGAGCGCCTCATTACCCAGGAGTACTTCAGCGGTCACGACGACGCCCTCAACGGGCTGGCCAGCTTCACGACGCGGAAGGACCGCCCGGCGGACTCGCCGGGCCAAGGCTGACGCTCACCATGGCCGGCCCCCGTTGACGAAGATCACCTCGCCCGTGGTGTAGGAGGACGCATCGGACGCCAGGTAGACAGCGGCGCCGGCGACCTCATCCGGCTGGCCTAGCCGCCCCATCGGCACCTGACTGAGCAGCGCCCGCTGGCCGCCCGTCATTTCCTGGCCGGCGCGCTCGATGAGGCCGGGGCAGATGGCGTTGGCCCGCACCGTCGGCGCGCCCTCGGCGGCCAGGTACCGGGTAAGCATCCACAGCGCAGCCTTGCTGGCCCCGTAGGGGGCGAGGGTGGGCGTTGGCTGGAAACCCGACCCGGAGACAACATTGATGATTGACCCGCCGCCGCCCTGGAGCATTTTCTTCCCGAATGCCCTGGCCAGGCGGAACGGCCCCATGAGGTTGACGTTGAGAACCTCCGACCAGGCCGCGTCATCGACGTCGAAGACGGACGTTCCAAAAGTCGAGCCGGTGGCAAAAGCATTGTTCACGAGGACATCCACCGGCCCGCCGAGCAGCTCGGCGGCCGACCCGATGACCTCGGTCGCGTCCGCCGCGCCGACATCCGCCTGTACGGAAAGAATGCGTCGGCCGGTGCCGGCCCGCAGCTCATCCGCCGTTCTTTCGAGTTCATCGTGACTGCGGGCTACCAGTAGCACATCGGCGCCGGCCCCGGCGAACGCAGCGGCTATCGCCGCCCCGATGTTCTTGCTGGCCCCGGTCACGACAGCCCGGCGCCCGTCCAGCCGGAAATTAGGCGATCCCGGCGACGTTTGTGACCCGGCCTGGTTTGTGGCGGGCAAAGCAGGGACCGCAGTCCCCGGAACCTTATCTTCGGTGAGTTCGCGGTCACGCAATTCGGGGCCCCTCCTAATCTCCTGGCGCTCGCCCGCGCCGTCATGAGTGCCCGCCGACGCGAGACGAGCTCGCCGTCGAGCGGGGCTAGCAAGCAGCGCCACCCCGTGTGCGGCCCGGCTGACGCACTGGTCAAAGGCCCGGCGCGAGCCAGTCAGCACAGGTGTTGACGACGTGCTAAGCCTACTGCTACCGTCTATTTCAGGCTTATTAAACGCAGCGAACATTGGTGCCAGACGTTATGAGCTCTTCCGGCTCAGGGTGAGCCAGCCGGCAGACGAGTGACGGCATGTCAAGAACGCGGCATGCCGGTCAATCCGTGAATCGCGCCGGTACCGATTCCGTTGTATCCACCACAGCCAAGCCTGAAAGGTCGGAATCTGAATGATAGCCCCAGTGACTGCGCTTAGTCCAGACTTCGATCCGTGGATCGACGAGAACTTCGCCGATCCGATCAGCATCTACGACATGATGCGTGACTGCGATCCCGTGCACTGGAATCAGCGTCGCCAGCTCTGGTTCATCAGCTCGTACGCGGACGTCACAAAAGTGCTGAGAGACCGTGCACATTTCGCTGCCGCACCGTTTCAGGCCGAGCGCCCCCACATGGAGCGCACGAAGACTGATCAGCACAGGGAATTCGCCGCAACGACGATGCTGACCACTGAGCCGCCACGTCACACCCGGCTGCGCACGCCCGCGAACCCGAGCTTCTCGCCCCGGCACATGAAGAAGTTCGAGGCCGAGATCGAGAGAATAGCTGACCGTCTTCTCGACGCGGTCAGCGGCCAAGACGAGTGGGACGTCATTGCGAACTATGCATACCCGCTCCCGGTGCTTGTCATCACGGCCCTGCTGGGCATCAGCCCGGAGGACGAGCAGGAACTCATGTCCATGGTCCGAGCCGATACCGCGTTGCTGGCCATTGACCCGCGGGCATCGCAGGAGACGATTGATCACTATGCGCAGATGGGCCACCGAATCGACCCGTTCGTGCACCGAGTCGTTGAGCAAAGGCGCTCGCAGCCGCCATCGGGTGACCTGATGAGCGCCCTCATTCATGAGGAGCAGGAGGGCCGGTACTCCCCGCAGGAGTTGATGGCTACCGTCCACCTCATGATCGAGGCCGGTCATGTGACCACTGTCAACCTTATCGGCAACGGCGTGAATCTGCTTCTGGACGACACCGCCCGCATTCGTGCGCTGAAGGAGCGTCCGGAGCTTGCGCGGTCAGCCGCTGAGGAGTGTCTCCGCCTTGATGGACCTGTCCACTTCGCGGGGCGGATCGCGATCGCTGACACCGCGCTGCGGGGCCGCAAGATCGCCAAGGGCGACGTGGTGATCAACCTGTTCCCGCCGGCGAACCGCGATCCTGCTCAGTTCCCCAACCCGACTGAGTTTGTCATCGACAGGTCGCCGAACTCACCAACGAACTTCGGAGCCGGCATCCATCACTGCATCGGCGCCAACCTGGCCAGGGCCGAGGCGGCCGTGGCCTTTCGCAAGCTCGCGGAGCGCTTCCCGAAGATTGATCGGGCCAAGGAGCCGGTCCGCCAGCGGACCTTCGAACTGCGCGGGTTCCGGGAGCTGCTGGTCCGGTCGAACGGCGACGGCCACAGCGAGTAGCGCGCGCCAGCTGCGGGGAACCACGAGTCATCGTGACCTAGGAGGAAAGTGGCCCATGAGCCTCGTCGTAGTAGCAACTGTATTTCCGCTTCCCGAATGCCGCGACGAGGTGGTCGAAATCTTCGAGCAGACCATTATCAGAGTTCATAAGGACGAACCAGGATGCGAACTATACGCGCTGCACGAGAATGATGACTGCCTTGTCATGATAGAGAAGTGGGCGAGTGACGAGGCAATGGCAGTGCACGGTCGGGGCGCTGCGCTATCGGAGCTAAAGAGCCGCCTGGAAGGCAAGCTGGCGAGTCCGCTGGTGGGACAGCGACTTCGACCGCATCCGGCAGGCTCGGATCGCCGGGGCAGTCTTTAGCCTTTCCGCGCCCGGGCCGCAGCTGACCGGTAACAAGCCCGCAGCTACCGATCACCGGTCTGTGTTTTAGCATGCCACATTACCTTCGTTAGTCTCCGCGCCATGCAACCGCCTACCTGGCCTTGGTTGCGCGGATCCCACGGCGGGCCTGGCTGAACGCCGGAGTGCCGGGGCCGTAGTTGATTTCAACGGGACTGTTGACTCGTTAGTAGCGGACTGCTACAGTATCGTTTCGGCTGCTAGCCATCTCATAGCAAAAGCAAGCCACTACAACATATGTTCATGCCTTCTATATTCACCCGGTGTGATTAAGGCAGTTGGTCTTTCCCGCGGGCCGGCGCCTGCCAAAGGAGGAGACTCTTCAGCCGCATCTCGTATCGGCGCTGATGGAGGTCGATGGCATGAGCAGACGTCGAAAGCTCTATTTCTCTCAACACGAGTGAGGAAGCATGGAGAGACACTCAAGACACGGGATTCTGGTGGCCATCGGGGTGACTGTGGCTGCGCTGTGTGCGGCATGCGGATCGTCGGGCACCACCAGTTCGCCCGGTGCCGGCTCATCCGCAGGAGCGAGCTCCTCGCCGTCCGCCGTGAACGTCAGCGCGGCCAAATCCGAGCTAGCCCAGTATCTAAAGGTGCCAGCGCACATCGCCCAGACCGTGGCACTGCCAAAGGCGCCGCCGAAGGGCAAGACGCTGATCTACCTCAACCAGAGTTCGGTCCCAACGACAACCGCCATCGGCGATGCTGCGGAAGCCGCCGCGCATGCGGCTGGCTGGAATTTCTCGGAGATCAGCTATGACCCCGCCAACCCCGCGTCGCTTGTATCTGCATTTGCTACCGCTCTCCTGAAGCATCCGACGGTCGTTGGCGTAACCGGCATCGACCCCTCTGACTACGCTTCTACCCTTGCGAATTACCGGAAAGCCGGCGTCCCGATCGTGGTCACGTCCGGAGTGCCAGCGCCCATCACCAAGACTGTGATCGGGCTCGTCGACGACTCGCGCGCCGATGAAGCCGCGGCACTGGCCAGCTGGCTGGCATCCGACTCTGGCGGCACCGGCCATGCCCTGCTAGCACACGTCACCGGCTTCCCCAGCCTTGACGCGATCGTGGCGTCGTTCAAGGCCGACATCAAGACCCTGTGCCCGCACTGCGTGATCAACGAGGTCGACGTGCCGGTCAGCGAGGCGGAGCAGGGTCAGGAAGACGGCCTGGTTGTCTCCGCGCTGCGCTCCAACCAGGGCGACAAGTACCTGATCTTCGATGATGGCGACTTCGCGACGGGGATCAACTCGGCGCTGTCAGCGGCGAGCATCAGCGGCATTAAGATCGCCGGCTTCAATATGCAGCCGAGTGAGGCCAGTGCGCTGCGGTCCGGCACCCAGGCGGCGTGGACGGCCGATAACAACAGCGTCACCGGCTACGACATCGTCGACATCGCGCTCCGGTATGCGGAAGGCGTTGCCATTACCACCAACGACCAGACCGAGCCGACGCAACTGATCACGCCGAGTAATGTCGGCTCCATCTCGACCTGGAACGAGCCGCCGAACGCGCTCCAGCAGTACGAGAAGCTGTGGAAGGTTCCGCTGAAGTCATAGCAAATCACCTGGGCCTAAAGCCTGGCTGCCTGGCCACCGCCCTTGACCGCACCACGCCGGTCAAGGGCGGTGGCCAGGCCCCGGAGGGATGTGCCACTACATGAACAGTCGACTGCAGCGGCGGAGGTGGTCGGCCGATGTCCGTGCTTGACATTGAGGATCTGTCCAAGTCCTTCGTCGGCACCAAGGCACTAAGCTCGTTCAGCTTGTCGCTCAGCGCCGGGGAGATTCATGCGCTCGTGGGGGCCAACGGCTCAGGGAAATCGACCCTCATCAAGGTTCTGTCTGGCTTTCATGTACCGGACTCGGGCCGCGTCCATGTCGATGGTCACGCGCTCACGTTCGGTGCCGCGGAGAGCGCATACAAATTGGGCTGCCGCTTTGTCCATCAGGATCTGGCGCTGATCGACACTGTCTCGGTCGTCGACAATCTCCACCTGAGCACGCAGTTCCCGACCCGGATGCTGACGATACGGCCCAGGAATCTCCGCGACTCGGCCGCCGCGCTGCTTGACCAGATTGGCCTGTCCCATATCGATCCCCGCCAGCCAGTGGGCCAGCTGAGCGCGGCTGAGCGCACGGGGGTGGCGGTCGCCCGCGCCCTGCAGCCGGACGAGCAGAATCCCCCCAAGGTCCTGGTGCTCGACGAGCCGACCGCGACCTTGCCGATCGAGGAGATCGACCATCTGCTGGCGATACTCACGACCGCGGCCGACCGCGGACTGGCAGTCCTCTACGTGACCCACCACCTCGATGAGGTCCACCGCATCGGTCACTCGGTGACCATACTTCGGGACGGCCAGTCCGTCGCGCGGGCACCGACCGCGGATATCAGCCGGGACACGCTCGTCTCGCTGCTCGGCGGGGCCGAGAACGCCGAGTCTGAGCCGGAAGTTCTGCAGCCGGCCCGGCGTGCGCACGACGCCAGCCTCATGGTGGATGATCTCTGGGAGGGTCCGATCCGGGGCATCTCGCTGACCGCGACTGGCGGTGAGATCATCGGGGTCGCCGGGCTTACCGGATCTGGCCGGGAGCGCCTTCTCGGCGCCATTTTCGGCGCGTACACACGGAGCCGGGGAACGGTCACGGTCGGGGGTACGCCGATTCCGGCGGGCCGGCCGGACGCCGCGATTGCCGCAGGCGCAGCGTACCTGCCTGCGGACCGCAAGAGTAGCGGCGGCATCATGAGCCTGAGCGCCGACGACAACCTGGTCATCGGGGATCTCCGCCCCTTCTGGTCGCGGCTCTTCCTGCGCAAGTCCGCAGTAGCCCGCGAATCTCGCGTCTGGTTCGAGCGCCTTGACGTCCGGCCGCGCTCAGGTGGGCGGCAGCAACTCCAGACGTTCAGCGGCGGAAATCAGCAGAAAATCTTGCTAGCCAAATGGCTGCGGCTAAATCCGCAGGTTCTGCTGCTTGACGAACCCACGCAGGGCGTCGACGTGCGCGCGAAGGCCGATATTCATCATCACATTCTCGAAGCGGCCAGGAACCGGGCACTGGTGCTGGTGAGCTCGACCGACATTGACGAACTGCTCCTGCTCTGCAGTCGCGTGGTCGTCGTCCGGCAAGGGCACATCCGGGATGAACTCTCCGGCGCCCGGCTCACGGAGTCAGAGGTGACGCGAAGCTTCATGTCAGAAATCACTACTTTAGCTGCAGGCGATGGGACAGCGTCATGAGGAAACTGCCGACGATCAGGCTAGGGTTCGATCGATTTAGCGCTATCTATCTGTGGATTGCGTTCCTCATTATTTTCGGCATTCTAAGTCCGCATATCTTTCTGACATCGTCCACCTTGCACTTGGTTGCCTCTGAGCAGGCTGTCTCGGGGATTATGGCGATCGCTATCCTTATTCCGATTACCTGCGGTCAGTTTGACCTGTCTATCGGCGCGAATGCTAACCTCACGGGAATCGTAGCCGTAGTTGTCCAAATTAACTGGCACTGGTCGGCCGGGCTCGCGGTACTGTTGGGCATCGCGGTGGGCGCACTTATCGGGATCGTCAACGGATTTCTCGTAGTGAAAATCAAGATCAATTCATTTATCGCGACGCTAGCAATGGGATCAATACTTTCCGCCTTTGTCGTGATCGTGACGAATTCGAATCAGCCGCCCCCCGTTACGTCCACTGCCTGGAACGATCTTTCGCAGATTTCGGTCGGCGGCTATCAGATTGTGGTTGTCTACCTGCTCGTCCTGGGCTTGCTGACGTGGTGGTTGCTCGACTACACCCCGCTCGGACGCTATTTCTACGCTATTGGCGGAAATGCCGAGTCAGCCCGTCTGGCGGGCGTCAGGGTCGGCCGCTGGACCTGGACGTCACTGATTATTTCTGGCGCCATCGCCGGTTTTGCCGGCATCCTGTACACCTCACTCTCCGGGCCTTCGCTGACGTTCGGGAGCACGCTCCTGCTGCCCGCGTTCGCGGCTGCGTTCCTCGGTTCGACCCAGCTCCAGCCGGGGAAGTTCAATATCTGGGGAACCCTGATCGCCATCTACGTGCTCGCGACCGGGGTCGAGGGCCTGCAGCTGGTATCGGGCCAGCAATGGCTCGGCGACATGTTCAACGGGGTCGCGCTGATCGTGGCTGTCGGCCTGGCGGTGGCGCGCGGTGGATCCGTCAGGGCGGCTACGCGGCACCGCGGATTCCTCCGCCGCAGAGGGCAAGGCGGCGTCGTAGCCGGCGAGGAACCGGGCTCCGGGGACAGCGACAGCGCTGGTCAGCTCCGGGCCGACGGCGAGGGCGCACTTCCTACGGGCGACCAGAGTTCGGGTCAGGCTACTGCCGAAGCCGGGCACTAATGCTCGGGCGGCGATCCGCTGAGGTGCATGCGCTCCGCGAACAGGCGCAGCTGCTCCGGGTCCCGCAGGTTCATCACGACATGAGTGATCGGGACATCGCCGGCCAGGACCTCCGCCAGTGCCGCCGCACATTCTGAGGCGCTCCCGATGATCCCTGATGACCGCCGTGGTCGGCGGGCCGCCTCGCCGACGACGGCCTGGGAACCAGCCTCCCACTCCTGGTAGAGCGCGGCCTTATATGCCCACTCGTCGCGATGGGCCATCCGGTAGGCGGCTGGATCGTCGGTGATAGCGCAGGTGAAGGTGGCGGCGACCGGGTAGCGCCCTGGGTCCTCGTCTGCTGCGAGCAGCCCGGCGGCGTAAGCGGCGTAGACCGCTGCCTCGTCATTGATGTAGCCAGGCGGGGGCAGCAGCAAGGGCGCGCGCATGCGCACTGCTCGTGCAGCCGCCTGCACCGTCTGCGCGCCAATCCACAACCGCGGGTAGGGCTGCTGCACTGGCCGCGGCCGGACTGACACGCCGCGCACATCAAAATGCCTGCCGCGATAGGACCAGTTGTCCTCCGTCCAGGCCCGGACGAGTATGTCGCAGGCTTCATCCATCCGGGTCCGGCGCTCTTTGATGTCGAACCCGAGCCCGGAGTACTCGGCGGCGCGATAGCCGAGTGCCACGCCCAGTTCCATCCGGCCGCCGGAGATGACGTCAAGGACGGCGACGTCCTCAGCGAGACGGACCGGGTTATAGAGCGGCAGCAATAGCGCGTGCGTGCTGACATGGATCCGCCGCGTGCGCGCCAGGATCGCGCCAGCCACAGCGACTGGCGACGGGCAGTAGCCATCGGCGACGAAATGATGCTCGCTTAGCCAGACATGACCGAACCCGAGTTGATCGGCGTACGCAATGAGGTCCAGTGCTTCGCCATAGACCGTGCTCGGACTCTTCTCGAACGGCGGGGTGGCACGGAAGTCGTGGGTGATCCCGTAGCAGATATTCCGATCGGCGGCCTTAGTCATCGCGCGAATCGCCAGGTAGCCGGCGTTGTCCACAGAACATAAGCTGTAATTGAGGGCTCCTTACGTCGTATGGGCCAATCTCCCATCCGCCCGTGGTACTGTCAACTCTCTTGTTGACTAGGTCGCGTGGTCCTGCGCTAGCTCGGCGGCCCTAGCGAACATCCCTGCTGGCAAGGATGCAGCCACGGCGTGGAGCATTAAGCCGGCGAGCCCGGCTGCATGCGTACCGGACGTGCTTTCATGGCCTCGGCATGAAGGGCGAGCCGCGTGCCTCGACGCTGTCCGTGATGTCCTCGCGGAGGCCAGAATCGGACAGCCGCCGGGCGGGAGGCCCGGCCGTCACGGCAGCCGAGCCTCCTGAACTGCGAAAATACTGGGGTGAGCGAGGGGATTCGAACCCCCGACATCCAGGACCACAACCTGGCGCTCTAACCAGCTGAGCTACGCCCACCACGGCCGCATGGCAAAAATCGCCCTGCGGTGCTACGCAGCATACCGGGACGCGCTCACCGGGCCTAACCAGGCTCGCCCCCCGATGCCCCGTCCGCCGAGGCCGGCCCCGTCCCGGCGCCGGCCGCCTGCCTGGTCCCGGCGCCCGCGGCTGAGACGGCCGGACTGCGCCCGCCGTGCCGCGCCGCGATCTGCCTGGCGGCCGCCGACTCCGGGCCGGGCGGGCGGACGAAGATGGCCTCACGGTAATAGCCAAGCTCCTGGATACTCTCCCGGATGTCCGCCAGGGCACGGTGGCCGCCATGTTTCTCCGGGCTGGCAAAATACGCCTTCGGGAACCAGCGCCGTGCCAGTTCCTTGATGCTCGACACATCCACCATCCGGTAGTGCAGGAACGCGTCAAGCTCGGGCATGTCCCTGGCCAGGAACGAGCGGTCGGTGCCGATGGAGTTACCGCACAGCGGTACCTTCTTCGCATCGGAAACGTGCGTGCGCACGTACGCCAGGACCTGCTCCTGCGCGTCGGCCAGGGTGATCCCGCCGCTGAGCTCGGTCAGCAGGCCGGACTTGGTATGCATCTCGCGTACGACGTCCGGCATGTGATCGAGTGCCTCGGCCGGCGGCTTGATCACGAGATTGATGCCGTCGTCCAGGATGGTGAGCTGGCCGTCGGTTACCAGGCAGGCGATCTCGACCAGGGCGTCGTGCGCAAGGTCAAGCCCGGTCATTTCGCAGTCGATCCAGACGAGCCGGTCAGTCATGGCACCCAGCCTAGGCCCAGGCAGCCGCGCATGATGTTTTGGCTACAGAACGCAGTATCCGCCGCTGGCTCACCGGGTGAGGGCGGTGATGTGCTCCGGGACAGCCAACCCGCCGCGTAGCGCGGGGTCGGGCTCGGCCTGGCCGAAGGTCAGCGCGGCCGGGACCACGCCAGCCCAGATGTCCAGCTGATAATCCTCCGGCTCGTCTTTGGGCGGGCCGGTGCGGACCTTGACCGACGCCTCGTCCAGCGGCAGCGCGAGCACGGCGGTGGCGGCGAGTTCCTTGCGTGTCGGCGGGCGGGCGTGCGCCCACCGGCCGGGGATCAGATGCTCGGTGACTGCCTGCAGCCCCGCCAGCTTGGCCGCGTCCTCGGTGAGCAGCCGCGCCGTGCCGAACACGACCGCGCTGCGGTAGTTCATCGAATGGTGGAAGATCGCCCGGGCGCACACCATGCCGTCCAGGTGGGTGACCGTGACGCAGGCATCCTGCCCGTCGGCGGCCAGCAGCGAGCGATTCGCCGATGATCCGTGCAGGTAGAGGGTGTCGCCCGCCCGGCCGTAGCCGGTCGGCAGGACGACGGGCGAGCCGTCGACGAGCACGCCCAGGTGGCAGATGAGCCCGGCGTCAAGTACGGCGTACAGCTCGGCGCGATCGCTCCGGCCGCGTTCCCGCAGGCGGTGCAGCCGGGTGCGCTCGGTTGGGGAGAGAGTGAGATCTGCGCTCATGATGCCCTACCGTACAAGCTGGGCGGACTGACCAGCTTGATGCGGAAGGCTGGCTGGCGCTCCGTCAGCCGACCCGGGTAAGCGAGTCGGCCGCGGGCGCCGGGGACTCGAAGATGCCGTCAAAGGCAGCAAGCCCGGCCCGCTGTGCTCGTTCCTGCTCGGTGTTCGTCCGGGGCGGCCGGACGCCCGCCGCCGGTGACGTGGCTCTTCCTGTCAGCCGCCCGATATCGATCGCGCCAGGGCCGGCGGCCGTCCAGTCGGGGACCTGCGACGCGCCGAAATGGCCCCCCCGTGCCCACAGCGCGCGGCTCCGGCAGTCCGTTTGCCCGTCCGGGAACGCCGCCGGCGAGCCGGCCGGCCAGCGCCGCGCGATGCCCCAGGAGTCGAGCCAGTTCATGATGTGCCGCAGGCCGGTCATCGGGCCGGCCGTGAACGGATCCCACGCGAACGCCACGACGCAGATCTGGACGCAGAGCCGTCCTTCGGCGTTTACCCTGGCGAGCGAGTCCGGGCCGGCAGGCTCCGCGGTCTCCGGCTGCCCGCCCGGGTCCGCTGCGCGACCCGGCCCCGGCTGTGCCAGGCCTTCTGGCCCGCCAAGCGAGCGCCCGGCCCGGAGAATCGAGACCAGCTGGATGATCTCCCCGGTCAGCGGATTCCAGGTCAGGTGGCTGGCCTGGCCGAGCTCGCAGAGGCGTTCCGCGGCGGACCTGGCCGAGACCATCCCAGGATCGGCGCCCGCTGCCTGCCAGACGGCGCGGGGAGCGCCGCCGATGAGATGCCCGCCGTCGGCTGCCGCCCGCAGGTGCCCGACATCCGGCATCCATGCATGACTCACCGCGCTCCCTCCGCCACCAGGGTCTAGACCACCGGCCTGGCTATCCCCTCCTACCTGCCTACGTCAGGGCAGCGCAATAGTCCAGCCCTGGGCCGGATGGCATGCTTTCGCCCGGGCGCCGTGCGTCCCCATCCTGCAGAGGCGGATCATTGGACCAATTGCGAACGCGGATCGGGCAGGCGGGGTGGGAATGACGAAGGACATCAGCGTCCCGGGGATCGAGGATGGCGCCCGGCTGGCCCGGTGGATCAGCTCAGTGCCCGCCGGCTCCTGGTCGGACGGGGATCTGGCAGGCGCTGAGCTGATCGCGGGCGGCCGATCGAACCTGACCTACCGCCTCGACTTCGGTTCCGGCACCCGGCTGGTCCTCCGCCGGCCTCCGCTCGGTCATGTGCTGCCGACTGCGCACGACATGGCCAGGGAGTACCGCATCCTGTCGGCATTGCACGGCACGGCGATCCCGGTTCCCGCGCCGGTCGCGTTCTGCCAGGATCCTGAGGTCATCGGCGCGCCGTTCTACCTGATGGAGTACGTGGACGGCCTGGTGCTGCGCACTCGCGAGGACGGCGCGCAGGTGACGCCTGACCAGGCGCGCCAGCTATCGCAGCGGCTTGCCGAGATGCTCGCCGCCATCCACGGGCTGGACCTGTCCGCCGCCGGCCTCACCGGATTCGGGCGGCCGGACGGTTACCTGGCCCGCCAGCTCGCCCGCTGGCAGCGGCAGTGGGAGCTGTCAGCGACGCGGGAAATGCCCGGCTACGACCGGCTGGTCGAGAGGCTGGCTGCCGGGCTCCCGGAGACGGGCGAGGGCACCCTCGTCCATGGCGACTTCCGGCTCGACAACATGCTGGTCGTGCTCGGCGGCCGGCCCGCCATCGCGGCCGTGGTCGACTGGGAAATGTCGACGCTCGGCGACCCGCTTGCCGACCTGGGGCTCACCCTCATGTACTGGGCCGACGCCGCCGACAGGGACTGGCGGATGATCAACGTGGGGGCGGCGGTGACGACGTTGCCCGGGTTCTTCAGCCGGGCCGAGCTGGCGAGCCGGTACGCGGAGCTGACCGGCCGGGATATCTCCGGCATCGGCTACTACATGGCGTTCGGCTGCTTCAAGCTGGCCGTCGTCCTGGAGGGCATTCACGCCAGGTACCTGCAGCACCAGACCGTGGGCGAGGGCTTCGAGCGGGAGGGGCATGCCGTGCCGCTGCTGATCGACCGGGCCCACCAGCTGCTCGACTCCGACCCGCTGGCGGGCGATGGTGCCGCAGGCTAGGAAGCCGTCTGCAGCTAGGAAGCCGTCTGCAGCCGGGTCGGCCGCGATGTGGGGCCGAGCCAAGGTGGCGGCCTCAAGAGGAAGATTGGATGAGGCCCGGCGCCCCGCTCTCGCCGGGCCTCAAAGAGATGACGCGCAGATCGGATAGCAGGTTCACACGAACTGCCAAGGATCATCTCCATCCCGGCAAAACCATCTCCGGCGTTGCTCGCACCCGCGCCACTCAGCGCAGCCGACCCGGTCAGCCGGCCGCGATGGTGTGGGCGAGGCTGTCGAAGAAGTCCTTGTTGATCTCGGCCGGGTCGGTGATCTGGAAGGCAGACCCGCCGGTTGCCACCGCGATCTTGCGGATGGCGGCAAACTGCCTTGACTCGCCGAACACCAGGAAGAGGAACGCGACATGGCGGCCCGGGCTGCTGAGCGCGCGCACCTTCCTGAGCAGCTTGCCGGGGGATATGTCACCCGGCGCGTTGTCCGCGCCGCCGGTCAGCACGAGGACGAAGTTGCCGTAGTGGGGCTGATAGGTGCCGATCATGTAACGGTAGGCGGCCAGGATGGAGTCGTACAGGCTGGTGGTGCTGCCCGGCTTGGGCTGCAGGGTCTGGTTGATCTGCTGGATCTGCTGACGCCGGGTGATCAGCCCGACCTCGGCGGTCATCGGCCCGACGGGGACGAGCTCCTTGTAGGGCCTGGTGCCGTCGAGGTCGCTCGCGAACTCCCACAGGCCCATCCGGGTGCTGTCAGGGAACAGCAAGACCCCCTGGTCAGCCGTCTGGGTCAGCTCGTCTTCCAGGCTCGGGCCGCCTGGCACCGCCGGCTGGGCCATCGACCCGGAAATGTCGACGAGCGCCAGCAGGCGGTTGCCGATCCGGAGCTTGTTCCAGGCCTGCAGCGTGGCCTGTGCCTCACCCGGATTCGCCAGCGCCGTCAGCCTCAGCTGCTGTCCGGACAGCCCGAAAGAGGCAGGCGTCCGGTCCGCCACGCCGAGCGCCGACCGGAAGCCATCAAAACGGACCACAGATGCCGCGTATCCCTGCCCTAGTACCTTCCCGAACTCCACTGCCACCTGGTGCTGCAAGGGCTCGGCCGTTGTTAGCACGTAGGGGTAGTCCAGCTCAGGGCTTCCGTCGGATGGGTACCGCGCGGCCAGCGGCTGACCCGGATGAGCCAGGTCATACTGCACGACAGCCTGCTCGGTGGCGACGGTGACCGGGCTCTCGGCGAGCGGGGACTTGGCAAGGGAAACAACCGAGGTAAGGGAAGCCGGATTGTCGTACTGAGACGTCACATGGGTGCCGAAGACGAACCTGGAGAAGTTATTACGCGAAGCCGGCCCGGTGCCGAGTAGCCGCTCCATCTCGATGACGGTGGCCAGCCCGGCAGAACTCTGCTGCGGATCAGGTAGCTCTACCTGCACGCCGTCCGCGGCGGGCGGGCCGCCGGCGGATTGCGGCAGCAGGAAATTCCAGCCAGCGGAACTGCCGAACGCCCGCAGCCTGGCTGCCACCGATTGCGGCATCACGATCATCAGCGGTGACCGTGCCACGTCAAGGCCGGTGGGCTGGACCGCCTGCGCGCCGACTGGCAGGCTCCGGGCCACATCCACCCACAGGCTCGAGTCCGGGATCCACGCGTCAATGGCCGGAAGGCCGTGCGAGGAGTCCTTGCCGTCGACCATGGCGGCGGCGGCCGCTGACTGGTCCTCGGTGACCTGCACCTCCGCGCAGCGGCCGCCCACCAGTCGATGCAGGCGGTTGAAGTACCGGGCGACTCGCTGAACGGCGGGCGCGATGTCGTCAGAGGCCGCGACGTTGACCAGCACAGGGTTACGTGCGCACGAGACGCTGGCCATGATCGTCTGCGTGCCTAAGGTGGCCATCACAGCTGCCGCGATAACGACCGCGACGGTTACCAGCAGGCCGGTCCGTACACGGTGCTTGCGACCGCGCCTGGCCGCGCCGGGCCGTCCTGTGCGTCCAGCGCTCACCGCAGACCTCTCCGTCACCCGCCGGCTCCGGCCAACAGCTCCGTCCCGGGATGACTATATCCAAGCAGAGATTTGCGAATCGGCCGACTTGCCCCCGTTTAGGCCATGCACTGCCGTAACGGTGCATTCAGCAGTCCTGCTGAGCCCCGCCCGGCTTTCTCCTGGTCAAGGATGGTTCCCTGGGGAACGGCGCGGGGTACGGGCAATCCAGGCCAGATAGCGGGGGCGACATGGAAGATGCACAGGCACAGTCCGGTACGGGGCGCCGGGACGTGCTCAGGAAACTGCTGGTGCTGGGCGCCGCGGCGCCGCTGGCGGGCGCCCTGTCCGGCGGCCAGGCCGCGACGGCGCAGCAGCGTCCTGCGCTGGAGCGGATCAGGGCGCAGGCCGGGCTATCAGCACAGCAGCTGGCCGGCCAGCGGGTGATCTTCTCCTATCCGGGCCTGACCGTGCCGGCGGCCCTGCTGCAGCAGATCACCGCGGGCGAGGCCGCGGGGGTGATCTTCTTCGGCGAGAACATCTCGGGTGACGCCCAGATCGCGTCCGCTGTCAGTCAGCTCCGGCAGGCGCAGCAGCAGAGCCCGGTGCCGTCGCCGCTGCTGCTGATGACCGACCAGGAGGGCGGCCTGGTGCGGCGGCTGCCCGGCGCGCCCGTCATGTCGGAAAAGCAGATCGGGCAATCCGCGAACCCGGCCACGGCCGCGGCCCAGGCCGGAACCGGAGCAGGGCAGAACCTCGCCAGCGTCGGCATGAACGTCAACCTGGCGCCGGTCCTTGACGTGTTCCGCAAGTCTGGCAACTTCATCGACCAGTTCCAGCGCTCCTACAGCAGCAAGGCGCCGACAGTGACCTCCTGCGGACAGGCGTTCATCACCGCCCAGCAGCTGACGGGCGTGGCGGCCACCGCCAAGCACTTCCCGGGCCTGGGCGCAGCCACCAGGTCACAGGACACCGACACTGGCCCGGTCACCCTGAAGGTATCGCTGGCCACTTTGCGGTCCACGGACGAGGCGCCCTACCCGGCCGCCATCTCCGCCGGGGTCCGGCTCATCATGGCATCCTGGGCGATCTACCCGGCGCTTGACGCGTCCTTCCCGGCCGGGCTGTCCACGGCGGTGATCCAGGGCGAACTGCGCGGCCGGCTCGGCTACCAGGGCGTGACCATCACCGATGCGCTGGAAGCCGGCGCGCTGACCGCGTTCGGCACCTCCGCGCAGCGCGCCGTGCTCGCCGCCCAGGCCGGGATGGATCTCATCTTGTGCTCGGCACGCGACGTCACCCAGGGGCAGGCGGTCACCTTGGCGCTTGCCAGCGCTTACGGCAGCGGGCAGCTGAACCCGGCCGGCTTCACCGCCGCGGTCCAGCGGGTGACGGCGCTGCGCGGTACCCTGCACTAACTCCTGCCGCTGGCCGGGCACAGACTCTCG
>Ga0302178_10000135_pt1 | contig 66246 bp, 57 predicted proteins | sample I_Palsa_E1_3_FD_198790 | JGI IMG/M metagenome (GOLD analysis project Ga0302178, IMG submission 198790) | Peat permafrost microbial communities from Stordalen Mire near Abisko, Sweden - I_Palsa_E1_3 | ecosystem: Environmental > Terrestrial > Soil > Palsa > Peat permafrost | place: Sweden...
GATGATCGTGCAGACCATGTACCAGATCAGCGACCACGTGAACACGACGCGCCGCCCGAAGCGGTCCGCCACGAAGCCGAACGCCACGGTGCCGATCCACAGGCCCGCAAAGGTGGCAAACACGAAGGTGCCGAAGCCGGCCACCGCGAGCGGTTGCAGCGCCGCGAAAAAGCCCAGCGATTCGGGCTTGAATAGCCCGGACTCGACCATGCCGGGCGCGACATAGCCGGTGAAGAACAGGTCGTAGAACTCGAACACGCCACCCAGCGAGATCAGGATCACCATGGTCCAAACGGTACGCGAGGGGGGCAACCGGTCAAACCGGGCAGCGATTTCAGCCGCCTTTTGTGTAGACATGTACGCCTCTTGTTCTAGATGTTCTGGATGTCTTAATGATTTTGTAAGGTTGACCGTCAAGCGTGTGGCTCGCTGGCGGAAATTTCGCACGGCCCCGCGCGCATTCGCAATGCGGACGAATACGGAGAAGGGATCACTTAATTCGTTTTCATTTAATGTGAAATGCTAATGAAACGTAAATGACTCGATAAATATTACAACTAACTTGCCGTTTGCATCTGAATGGCATCCTACAATGAGACCTGATCGACTCATAAATGCGTCAGGCCGGTATTGGGCGCAACGGGTCCCGCGGCCGCCTTCTCGAGCATCCCATTGCCATGTCTGCCACCAGCGACGAAGAGCAAACCAGCGTGCCGTGCTATCGCAGCGGCGCGGCCGCGCGTCTTGCTCGGATGCCCGTCACGACCTTGCGCATCTGGGAACGGCGCTACGGCGTCGTGTCGCCGCCCAAGAGCGCGTCGGGGCAGCGCCTTTACTCGTCGCAAGACGTGCAGCGGCTGATCCTGCTGAAACAGCTGGTCGAACGCGGTCACGCGATTGGTTCGATCGCAAGGCTCGAACTCGATCAACTGGACCGCCTCGCGCTCACCTATACCGAGGTGGCGTTCCCGCCCGATCTGGCAGACAGTGCCTCGGAATCGACGCTCGTGATTGTCGGCACGGCGCTGGCGCGGCGCTTGCGTGGCGATCTGCCCGCGTTGCAATCCGCGAGTCAGCCGCGGTTGACGGTGTTCGACGACATCAAGGACGCCCAGGCACATCCGCTGAAAACCGATGCGCTGGTGATTCACGTGGCTTCGCTGCAGGACGAACTGGTGCAGGCCGTCCTCATGCTAGGCGAGACCTGTCATGCCAGGCTGGTTGCCGTCGTCTATGCGTTCGGCACCGAGCACAGCGTGAATGCGCTCCGCTATTCGGGCGTGCGGGTCTACCGTGAGCCGCTCGAAAAGTCGGCGGCCATGCAGATCCTGCACGACCTGTCGCCGGCCACGCAGCCGGGCGATTCGGTCGACGTCTACGCCCGCACGCCGCGCCGTTATTCCGACGAAGCGCTCGCGTCGATCGCCGGGCGCTCGTCGGCCATTGCCTGCGAGTGCCCGCGCCATCTGGCCGATCTGGTGCGGCAACTGTCGTCGTTCGAGCAATACAGCGACGACTGCATGTCGCGCACGCCGGCCGATGCAGCGTTACATCGCTATCTGGCGGAGGTGGCGAATCGTGCCCGCGCGATGTTCGAACTGGCGCTCGAGCGTGTTGCACGCGAAGAACGCTGGGCACGGGACGCTAGCTGAATCCTTCGCGCGGCGACTCGCTGCATAACGAGGCTAGGGGTTGCCGGTCAGATCATACTTATTCAATTTTGATTCAGTGTTATGGAATTGAGCTGATTATTGACGTCATTGGCGGAGACGCATGCGTGTTAATTATTCGACAAATGGCAAAGCAGGAACACAACTCTCCTTTGACAATGATTTTTTCCAGGCTAAATTTAAACGGCTTTCTGGAACGTTCTCCACCGAGCGTTTGGGCCCGTGCATTAGAGCGGGCTTTTTTTACCGCCTCGGCGCAGCGCGGCACAACGCCGCGCGACTGGCTGGCCGTACAGGACAAGAATCAGTTCATCGCGGACATATCGGGCGTAAAACATCATTTAATCAGACCAGGACGGTTCATTCCGATTCTGACACGCTGACGATTATATTTTCCCACATGGCCATGAATCGGGATTGACGCAGATTTATTGCTTTCAGTCCGCATCGGATACGGGTAATCTAAGACTGCGGAGGCGTCAAGCATTGGATTCCCCGGTCCTATTGATGCCGCCGTGTAGCAAGTGAATTGCGCGCGCCCATTTTGGTCCCGGGAGCGCGCATCTTTTTGTCCCCGCATGTCTCCGCTGTCTCCTGCGGCATACGCGCGTCACGCTTCGATCCAGCCGCCGTTCGCTTCGCATCTCATTCACACCCAGCCTGATTCACGAAGACATTCCTCGGGGTGAGTTCAGTTGGGATGACTTAACATTTAACGAACTGTTGATTCATCCCACTGTCTCGCCCGATTACGTCGGAGCGACGGCATCGCTCAGCTCCACGACACCGTCGCCGCAGCGCGCGTATGATCGATACCGGCTAAACCGCTTCGCCGATCCCCAAGGTCTGGCCGCCCGACGGCGCACGTTGCGCGAGGCGACTATACCCATCCCTATCGCTTGTGGAGGAACCTAGCATATGAGCGCGCCTGACGAAGTCGTATTCCTGCTCGATGTCGACAACACGCTGCTGAACAACGATGAGGTGGTGGCGGATTTACGCGCCCATCTGAAACAGGAGTTCGGCGCGAGCAGTGACCGGTACTGGGAAATCTTCGAAACATTGCGCAGCGAGCTCGGCTACGCCGACTACCTCGGGGCGCTGCAGCGCTACCGGCAGGAGCGTCAGTGCGACACGCGGCTGATGCTGATGTCGACGTTCCTGATCGACTATCCGTTCCCGACCCGTCTGTTTCCCAACGTGCTCGCGGCACTCGCGCGTCTGCGCACGCTTGGACCGACGGTGATCCTGTCCGACGGCGACGTTGTGTTCCAGCCCCGTAAGATCAAGCAGTCGGGTCTCTGGGACGCAGTGGAAGGGCGCGTGCTGATCTACATCCACAAGGAGCAGATGCTCGACGAGGTCGTGCAACGCTACCCGGCCCGGCGCTATGTGATGATCGACGACAAGCTGCGGATCCTTGCCGCGATGAAGCAGATCTGGAAGGAGCGGCTGATCACGGTCTTTCCGCGCCAGGGGCACTACGCGCTGGACAAGGCCAATCTTGTCACTTATCCGCCAGCCGATATCACCATCGAGCATATCGGCGAACTGGCCACCATGGATCTCGCGGTGTTTTCGGCCTGACGGGCGTCCTGAGCAGCAGCCTGATTCGCGGCCGGTGCGAACCTTGCTGTCCCACGTTTGTCACACCCCGGACGGAAAGTGGAATCTCTGACACCCGTAACTGAACAGGCAGTCCATACCATGGAGTGACCCGATGGCCGAGATCAACACCCAGACCCCGGTGCTGGATGCCGACACGCTGCGCAAGATGGACCGTTACTGGAGCGCATGCAACTACCTCGCGGCCGGCATGATCTACCTGCGCGCCAATCCGCTGCTGCGCGAACCGCTCAAGCCCGAACACATCAAACGTCGCCTGCTCGGGCACTGGGGTTCGGATCCCGGTCAGAGTTTCCTGCTGGTTCACCTGAATCGCCTGATCAGGAAACTCGACCTGAACGTCGTGTACATCGCGGGTCCCGGCCATGGCGCGCCGGCGACGCTGGCGAGCAGTTACCTCGAAGGCCATTACTCAGAGATCTACCCGGACCGCAGCGAAGACGAAGCTGGCATGCATCGCTTTTTCCGCCAGTTTTCGTTTCCTGGCGGAATCGGCTCGCATTGCACGCCGGAAACACCGGGCTCGATTCACGAAGGCGGCGAACTCGGTTACAGCCTCTCGCACGGGTATGGCGCGGCGTTCGACAACCCGGATCTGATCGTCACCGTGATGGTGGGCGACGGCGAAGCGGAAACGGGGCCACTCGCCACTTCATGGCATTCGAACAAATTCCTCAATCCGATCCGCGACGGCGCCGTGTTGCCGGTGCTCCACCTGAACGGCTACAAGATCGCCAATCCAACCATCCTCGCCCGCATTCCGCACGAGGAACTGGAGGCGCTGCTGACGGGCTACGGACATAAGCCGTATTTCGTCGAGGGCGACGAGCCGGAGGCGATGCACCAGAAAATGGCCGCCACGCTTGAACACTGTATCGGCGAAATCCGCTCGATCCAGCAGCAGGCGCGCGAGAGCGGCCGTGCCGAGCGGCCACGCTGGCCGATGATCGTGCTGCGCTCGCCGAAGGGTTGGACCGGCCCGAAGGAAGTGGACGGACATCGCGTGGAGGGCTCGTGGCGCGCGCATCAGGTGCCGATTCTCGATCCCGCCACCAACGACAAGAACCTGCAACTTCTCGAAGACTGGATGCGGCGTTACCGTCCCGAAGAACTCTTCGATGAGAACGGCCGGCTGGTTGCCGAGCTGCGGGAACTCGCGCCCAGCGGTTCGCGCCGGATCAGCGCCAATCCGCACGCGAACGGCGGGTTGCTGTGCAAGGCGCTCGAGATGCCGGATTTTCGCGAGTACGCCGTCGAGGTCGGCTCGCCCGCTACGACCTACGTGTCGCCCACGGATGTGCTCGGCAAGTTTCTCTGCGAAGTCATGCGGCGCAACATGAGCGACTTCCGTGTCTTCGGACCGGACGAAACCGCCAGTAACCGCCTGACTGCGATTTACGAGGCATCGGAGAAAACCTGGCTAGCCAATATGGAGCCCAGCGACGCGGACGGCGGCGAGCTGTCGGTGGATGGCCGCGTGATGGAAATGCTCAGCGAGCACACGCTCGAAGGATGGTTCGAGGGCTACGTGCTCACCGGCCGGCATGGGCTCTTCGCCACCTACGAAGCGTTCGTGCACGTGATCGACTCGATGTTCAACCAGCACGCCAAATGGCTGGAAAAAGCCAAGCTCGAGTTGAGATGGCGGCAACCGGTGCCGTCCATCAACCTGTTGATCACTTCGCTCGTCTGGCGTCAGGATCACAACGGCTTTACGCACCAGGACCCGGGCTTTCTCGACGTCGTCACCAACAAGAGCCCGAACGTGGTGCGCATCTATATGCCGCCCGACGCCAATTGCCTGCTGAGCGTGGCCGACCATTGCCTGCGCTCGCGTGATTACGTCAATGTGATCGTCGCGGATAAGCAGCCGCATTTGCAGTACCTCGATATGGCCGCAGCGGTGATTCACTGCACCAAGGGCATCGGCATCTGGGACTGGGCTTCGACGGATCATGGCGCTGAGCCGGACGTAGTGATGGCCTGCGCGGGCGACATCCCGACCATGGAATCGCTGGCGGCGGTGCAGATCCTGAAGGAGCAGTTTCCCGCGCTGAAGATCCGCTTCGTGAATGTGGTCGATCTATTCAGGCTGATGCCCGACACTGAACATCCGCACGGCTTGTCGGACCGCGACTTCGATTCGCTGTTCACGCGCGACAAACCGGTCATCTTCAACTTCCACTCGTATTCGTCGCTGGTCCACAAGCTCACCTACCGCCGCGCCAATCACGAGAACCTGCACGTGCACGGCTATCACGAGAAGGGCAACATCAACACGCCGCTCGAACTGGCCATCATCAACCAGGTCGACCGCTTCTCGCTCGCAATCGACGCGATCGATCGCGTGCCGGGCCTGCGCGGTGTCGGCGATCACGTCAAGGAGTGGCTGCGCGGTCAGATCATCGAACATGTCGCGTATGCGCATGCTGAAGGCATCGACAGGGACGAAATCCGCAACTGGACATGGACGGGCTAGGGCGATGGCCGACACGCGGAGGCAGATGCAAAGGAGCCCGGCGACGATTCTGGTTCTGAACAGCGGCTCGTCGTCGCTCAAGTTCGGCCTCTTCAAAGCCGGCCATGCCGGCGCAGCAGCGGGCGGTGGCGCGGCGGCGGGTTCGCCGGAAGCCAAAACCGATGAGGATGACGAAACGCTTCTGCTGGAAGGCAGCGCGCAAGGCATCGGCCGGCCCGACGGCAGTCTGAAGATTCAAACCGCGGACGGCACCGTTCTCGTACAAGCAGCCGATCTGATGGAGTCGCAAACCGACGCCTTGCAGAAGCTTGCCGGCGCATTGGCCGAGCACGGCCATACCCGGCCGGCCGCGGTCGGGCACCGGGTGGTGCACGGCGGCCCTCATTTGCGCGAGCATCAGCTTCTCACGCCTGAAGTCAGGCAACGCCTGCAGGAGGCGGTGCATTTTGCGCCGCTGCATATCCCGCCGGCGCTCGCGTTGATCGATCAGGCCATGCAGATTTTCAGCGACGCGCAGCATTTCGCCTGCTTCGATACCGCCTTTCATCGCACCATGCCAGCCGTGGCTTCGCAGCTTGCGTTGCCGCGCCGCTATGCCGAGGCCGGCGTGATTCGCTACGGTTTTCATGGATTGTCGTATGAATCGCTGGTGCGGCAGCTCGGACGCGACCTGCCTGCGCGCGCCGTGTTTGCGCATCTGGGCAATGGCTCGAGCGTGTGCGCGCTGCGTGATGGACGCTCGGTCGATACGTCGATGGGGCTCACGCCGACCGGCGGCATTCCGATGGCCACCCGCAGCGGCGATCTCGATCCCGGCGTGCTGCTCTATATGATGCGCACCGAACACGTCGGCGCGGACCGGCTCGAAACGCTACTGAACCGCGAGAGCGGCCTCGCCGGCTTTACTGGAGGCGAGGGCGACATGCAGGCGCTGGAGAAGCGCAGCGCGGCAGGCGATCAGGACGCCGAACTGGCGATCGACGCGTTTGCGACGGGCGTGCGGAAATATGTGGGCGCCTATGCTGCGTTGCTGGGCGGGATCGACCTGATGGTGTTTGCGGGAGGCATCGGTGAGCACAGCGCCGAAGTGCGGCGACGTGTCTGCATGGGTCTCGAGTTTATGGGTTTGAGAGCCGATGACCCCGCCGGTAAGGTGCGCGTCCTGCACACCGAGGAAGAGCGGCAGATTGCGCGTCATTGCCGGGCGTTGCTACGGCAAGCGGCGAGTTAAGGCATGGGTGCGTCGTATTCCGTTCGTGCGTTAATGCCGCGTCGTATCCCCACGGCGTTGCTCGAAAGCACTCAAAGACACTCAAACACGCTTGCCAGGCTTGCTCCCCGTCGCCCGCGCGGTGCCGCCGGCCTTGACCGTCATATGATCGGATACGCCCGCTACGCCGAACAAACGGCTGACGTCCTCTAGCGCGGCTGCCTTCTGTTCATTCCGGTCAACCTGACCGATCAGCGTGATCCACCCGTGTTCGACCTTGACCTTGATGGCGCCCTGCGGCACGCAGGTGTCCCAGGCGAGGCGCGTCAGCGCTTCCGCGGCGATCTGGTCGTCGCGCAGCTTCGCCGCGTCCGCGCCGCGAATCTCGACGGCGACGACCACTCCCTTGACGTCCTTGAGCCGCAATGCGGCGCTCTCGGCCTGATGCTTCTGGGCGGTGTGCTCCACGTGGCCCAGCAGCGTCACGATGCCGGCCTGCGCGGTGACGCCGACGTGGCCCGCAGGCATGCCGGCCGCGCTCAGCTCGGCAAGTACGGCGCGTTGCAATGCGTCGTCGTTTGAAAGAACGGGTTTCATCGGGCTCTGATCTCCTTCGCACCATGTCGCACAACCTGGCGATAGAACGCCACCGGGGTGCGCGTTGCCATTATGCGAGCTTCGCTCGAGCCGCGCTGCGCGCGTGAATTGCAGTCACGGCACGACGCTTGCTCGAACACGGCAAGCGCTGCGGTTCCAGAACGGCCGCGCAGCCCATTCGACGCGGTCAAGGGAGGCCAGATGCTTGATATCCGTATTCGTGCAGCCGATCACGAGGCAAAGCGGCGTGCCTATAGCGCCGCGCAGGACGATGATCCCGTCACCGCCAATCATCAGGACTCTGTAAAAAATCCACTTGTTGGGCTCGAAGCATTCCTGGATCGCGCGTGCTTCGATGCGGCTGACCCCGGCGCACTCGGCGAAATGCTGAGACAGATGGTCGACGCCGGATATGACCGATTGCCCTTGCCGGGGAGCGGCCGAACGCTCGAACGATGGCGTGCACTGGCGGCGGTCGCCGTGCGCGATCTCGGTCTCGTCAAGCTGTTCGAAGGCCACACCGACGCGCTCGCGATCCTCGCTGAACTGGGCGCGCCGCACGTGCCGCCCGGCGGCCGCTGGGGAGTATGGGCGGCCGAAGCCCCCGACGCACGCGTCCTCGCCACGCCGCTCGCCGACGGTCAATTACGGCTCAGCGGCACCAAAGCATGGTGTTCCGGCGCGCAGGCCGTCAGTCACGCGCTGGTGACCGCGTGGATCGGTGACGCGCCGGTGCTGGCGGCGCTCGCAATGGATCAGCCGTCCATTTCGATCACCACGCATCACTGGCACGCAGTCGGCATGCGCGCGTCGGCGAGCGGTGACGTCCGCTTCGACGAGACGCGCGCGGTTCAGATCGGCGCGCCGCACGGTTATGTCCAACGCGCCGGCTTCTGGCAGGGCGGTGCAGGGATCGCCGCGTGCTGGTACGGCGCGGCTGCGGGTGTGGCAAGCGTGCTGGCCGAGGCGGTCGCCGCTCGCCCTGACGCGCATCGCCTCGCGCACATGGGGGCCGTGGAGGTCGCGCTGGCAGGGGCGGCGGCCGTGTTGCGCGCCACCGCGCTGCAGATCGACGCACATCCCGGCGGCGACCCGCAGAGCGCGGCGATGCGCGCGCGGCTCGTGGTCGAGGCGGCAGCCACCACCGTTATGGAGCACGCGGGCCGGGCGCTCGGCGCGGCGCCGCTCTGCCGCAATGAACGGTTTGCCCGGGCGATGGCTGATCTGCCGGTGTTCCTCAGACAGAGCCACGCGGAGCGCGATCTCGCCGCGCTTGGCGAGCGCTCGTTGGGACAGCGCGGCGGCGGTGATGGCGATCCATGGGGGCTTTAGGACTCGCCGTGTTGCCGTGACAGGCATGCAAGACGTATAAGGCGCGTCCGCCGCTTACAGGCGCCGGACCGCAGGGTAGATGACAAGGAGTCCGATATGATTTCCTCGAGTGGCTATTTCGACGCGCTCTACGACGCGTGCGACGATCCATGGGGCTTTCGCAACCGCTGGTACGAGCGCCGCAAACGCCTGCTCACGATGGCCATGCTGCCGCGCGAGCGCTACCGGCACGCCTTCGAGCCGGGCTGCGGGAACGGCGAACTATCGGCACAGCTTGCCGACCGTTGCGACAGCCTGCTCGCGGCTGACCTGAACGAGACCGCCGTGCGGCTCGCCGCTGAGCGGGTAGCGGACACGCCTCATGTGCGCGTCGAATGCCGCAGCGTGCCGCATGACTGGCCCGACGGCTCCTTCGACCTGATCGTAATCAGCGAACTGGCCTATTACCTGGATGCGTCCGGACTGGACCAGCTGGCTGAACGCATCAAAGGCTCGCTCACGCCCGATGGCACGTTGCTGGCCTGTCATTGGCGCCGTCCATTCGATGCCGCACCGCAATCGGCAGCGTGTGTGCATGCGCTGCTCGATGCGCGTTGCGGACTCACGCGGCTCGTGCGTCACGAAGACCCCGATGTGCTGCTTGACGTGTGGTCGCATGATGCCCGCTCGGTTGCTGAACAAGAGGGGCTCGCATGATCGGCATCGTGATTCCCGCACACAACGAGGAGGCTTCGCTCGCGCGTTGCCTCTGCTCGATTCTCGAAGCGGCACGCGATCCGGCGCTGGCGGGCGAAGCGGTGCACACGGTCGTGGTGCTCGATGACTGTACGGACCGCTCCGCCGAGATCGCCAGGCACTACGGTGTTGAAACCCTCGTGCTGCAGGCGCGCAATGTCGGCGTGGCGCGCGCCGCGGGGGCGCATTGGTTGCTGGAGGCAGGCGCCCGCTGGCTGGCCTTTACCGATGCCGACAGCCGCGTCTCGCCCGGCTGGCTGACGGCGCAGTTGTCGCTTGGCGCCGATGCGGTGTGCGGCTCGATCTGCGTCGACGACTGGACGGCTCATCCGCAAGAATTGCGCGACTATTTCCGACGGACCTATATGGACGCAGACGGTCATCGGCATGTGCATGGCGCCAACCTTGGCGTGTCGGCGCACGCCTATCTGCGCGCAGGCGGCTTCGCGCCGCTCGCCTGCAGTGAGGATGTCGCGCTGGTGGAGCAATTGCAGGCAACAGGCGCACGCATTGCCTGGAGCGCGGCGCCGCGCGTCGTGACGAGTGCGCGGCGCGCAAGCCGGGCGCGTGGTGGCTTCGGCGATACGCTGTGCGCGTGGGCCGCGGCGCTGGCGCTCGAGGCTGGGCAGCATCGGACACCGCAGCTGGAGCTGGATCCGGCCTTCGAGCGGGCTCTGGACTCGGATCTGGATCCGGCCTTTGACTAGGGATTGGAACCGGCTTTGCACTCCACGGTGGTCCCCGCGTTCGCCTCTTTGATCAGGACCGTGCCTTCGCAAGTTGCGCCGGTGTATCGGGCGCCCCCATGCGGTTGGCCGCATCGAGCGGCGTGACGCCTGACGCGTCGCGCGCCTGCGGATCGGCGCCGTGGGCGATCAGCAGGTCGACGATCTCGGTGCGATTGAACATCGCGGCAATCATCAACGCGGTGCGGCCATCGGGCGATGCCCCTTCGACATCCGCGCCGGCAGCAAGCAGCGCTTCGATGACTTCCTTAAAGCCCTTGAACGCCGCACCGGCAATCGGACTTTGGCCGTTGTCGTTGCGCAGGTTCGGATCGGCACCGAGTTCGGCAAGCGTGCGCACGGCGTCGGCGTGGCCGTGATAGCTCGCCAGCATCAGCAGGCCGTCGCCTTTTTCGTTGCGCAGATTAGGCGGCACGCCTTTGCGGATGACCGCCGCCAGCGTGGCCGCGTCGCCGCGCCGCGCGAGATCGAACACTTCGCTCGCGACTGCCTGCAGATCGGGATCGATGTCGGGCTGGGCTGGCGTGTTTGATGGGTTGAGTTCGTCGGTCAAGGTAGCCTCCGTGCAATGAGATCGGTCCGCGCGGGACACGTCAGCGATATCAGCCGTGTTAGTCGCGCTACTCAGGCGAGCATACCGAATCGGCGCGGGATGCGCCGGCCCAATGCCCCTGCATCACTGAGGCTGCGCCGGCTCCCGATGCCCTTCATTGGGTTGCCCGCGCCCCTGCGGCTGAGCCTGTGGCTGCGGTTGCGGACGCGGTGCCTGAGCGGGCGGCCGGCCGTACTGCGGCGCCGGTGCTTGTTGCGGCGGCGGTCCGCCATGCGGCACAGGTCCGGCATTGGGACGATAGACCGGCTGCCCTTGTTCCTGCATCGGCGGCCGATAGGGCGCGCCGCCGTTCGGTTGCGGCTGGCCCGGCGGACGATACGGTTCCGGCCCGTGCGGCGGGGGCCCATAGGGATGCCCGCTGCCAGGATAGCCAGGCGGCCCGCCATGGCGCCAGCGATCGCGATCGCCGTACCACGGCCGGCCGTGATAGTAGCGGTCCCAGTAGGTGTCGATCGAGAAACCGATGACCGGCAAGCCGATCACCGCGCCATAGCTTTCGAGCGGCACGTAGTTGCCTTCGTACGCATAGGTGAGTGCGTTGCCGTCGACCCAGCCGCGCAGATCGTCGAGCGCCACGTCGCACCACTCGTAGGTGCTGACGCAGCCCATCACCTCGACCGGCTGATTGGGCGCGAGGCCGGTGACCACCGGATAGTCGTCACCGGGTCCCGCCATCAGGTTGACCGGCTGATTCGTGACGGCCTGCACCTGGGAGAAGGCCACGCAGGGCAGCGAAAGCAGCGCGGCAAGCGCCGCGCGAGGGGTGAGCTTGAGCGCAGTGGGCCGCGCAGCGATGCGCGAGTTGAGCCGCGCGGTGAACCAAATGGGCATGAGAAACGCGCCTAAAGGAGGCTTTAGTGTCGACCCGGTCAGGTTAGCAGATGGACGGCGCTTATGCAGTGGCGCCCGTCAGCGACACGATGAAGTCGAAGAATGCCCGCACCTTGGCGGGCGGGTGATGCTAACGCGAAATGCGGTACCGAAGCAGCATTCGCTTTGCATTATTCATGACAAACGGTCATGACCGATATGATCCGCAGGCGCTCGCGTAACTGTGGGTCCGCAGCTACGCTGGACGTCATCGCGCCTCGGGTTTGCGTTTACCGCTGCCTGCAAGCGTTACCGCTGCTTTGGCACGCTGCGGCACCGCAGGCGCTGAACCCCGTTCATCAGTTTGATTTGTGAAGGAAGGCATCATGTCACGCGTTTTTATTACCGGCTCTGCGGACGGTCTCGGTCAGATGGCTGCCCGCTTGCTGATCGAGGCAGGACACGAAATAGTGCTGCACGGCCGCAACGAGGCCCGCGCGCAGGCGGCACTAAAGGGCGCGCCAGGCGCGCACGGAGCGGTGCACGGCGATCTGTCGAGCATTGCGCAAACGGTCGCGCTCGCCGATGAGGTCAACCGGTTGGGCCGCTTCGACGCCGTCATCCACAACGCGGCGGTGGGCTATCGCGAGCCGCGGCGCATCGCCACCGTCGACGGTTTGCCGCATGTGTTTGCCGTCAACACACTGGCACCGTACATCCTGACCGCGCTGATCGAAAAGCCGCGGCGGCTGGTCTATCTGAGTTCCGGGCTGCATCGGCAGGGTGACGGCACGCTGCAGGATCTCAGCTGGGAGAAGCGCCCGTGGCAGGGCGCGCAGGCTTACTCGGATTCGAAGCTGCACGATGCGCTGCTCGCGTTTGCGATGGCGCGCCGCTGGCCGCAGGTGTTGTCTACTGCGCTTGAACCCGGCTGGGTAGCAACGAAGATGGGCGGAGCCGAGGCGCCTGACGATCTGGACGCCGCACCGAAGACTCAGGTCTGGCTCGCGGTGAGCGATGAGCCCGCAGCCACGGTGAGCGGCGCGTATTTCTATCACATGAAGCCGCGCGAGCCGCATCCAGTCGTGTATGACGCGTCGGTGCAGGAGCGTCTGCTCGACGCCTGCGCGCGGCTCTCGGGTGTTCGTCTGCCGGATTGAGTGTGAGGGGTTGGGTCGGCCAGGAAGGGACGGAGGATAAACCCGCGCACGCTTCTCGTTATGCGGAGCGCGGGCCGAAGTGGGCCGCGTCAGTGCCAAAGCACATGACTACGCGCCATGCGATGCCATGACTGCACTGGCATCCGGAGCAGGTATGCCGCTTGCTACTCCAGATGCGACGTTCGCCGCTGTGCGAACGGATGCGCTGCATCTGCGGCGGGTCGAGCCGGGTTGCCGGCACGCCGGCCGTGCGGCATTTTCCGCTTTCGATCCTGGAGAAAAAAACATGCATATCGTGACGAACGTGGGCCCGCTCGCGGCGTTGATCGCCGGCATTCTGATCCTCGTCGTGCCGCGCCTGCTCAACTATATCGTGGCACTTTATCTGATCATCATCGGCCTGCTGGGTCTGTTCGGCGATCATATTCGCTGATCGACGGCGGACGTCGGACGCCTGGCATCGGCGCTGGCGTCCGGCACACTAAATAATCAACGCCCCGCGCTGGGCGCTGCACGCCCAACCGTCGCCGCCACAACGGGGGCTTCTTCGAGCCGCCGGAACACCAGCGCCGACACCAGCGTAATCACCCCGACGCACACGAAGCTCAAGCGGAACCCCATGGCCGGCGAACCGAGTTGCGCGGAGAACAGATTCACGAGCCCGCCGCCGATCGATACGCCGAGACCCATCGCCAGCATCTGCACCATCGAAAACAGGCTGTTGCCGCTGCCCGCGTCCTCGTGCGAGAGCCCCTTCAGGGTGACGCTGTTCATGGCCGCGAACTGCATCGAGTTGGCCGCGCCGAATACGACCAGCACTGCGATCTCGACGAAGAGCGGCGTGCCGCGCGAGATCAATGCGAACGCAACGATCGCCGACCCGACGATCACCGTATTGACCAGCAGGAACGTGTCATAGCCATAACGCCGGATGAGCGGCGCGATCCAGCGCTTGGCCACGGTGCCGGCGAGCGCGGCGGGCAGCATCATCATGCCCGAATGCAGCGGCGTGTAGCCGAGTTCAAGTTGCATCAGGAGCGGCAGCAGGAACGGCACCGCGCTGGAACCGATGCGGCACACCAGATTGCCGATCAGGCCCACACTGAAGTTAGGCTCACTAAACAGTTTGAGCTTGAAGAGCGGATTGGCGCGGCGCTTCGCATACGGCACATAGGCGAGCGCCGAAGCCAGGCCGAGCACGAACAATCCGGCGGCCCAGGCGGCACGATGCGTCTGCACAGGCGTTTCCACCGCGAGCGAGAAAGCGATCATGCATAGCGAGAGCAGGGCGCAGCCGGCGAAATCGAAGGGCGGCGCGGCGGATGTGGTGCTGCGCGGCAGGTAACGATTCACCGCGAAGAGGCCAAGTGCACCGATGGGCACGTTGATCAGGAAAATCCAGTGCCAGGAAATGGCCTCGACGAACCAGCCGCCGAGTGTCGGTCCGACGATCGGGCCGACCTGTCCCGCGACCGAAATAAATGCCAACGCCGACACATATTGCTCGCCCGTCACGCTGCGCAGCACGGCGAGGCGTCCGATCGGCAACAGCATCGAACCGCCGACGCCTTGCAACACCCGCGCCATCACCAGTTGTCCCAGGGTGTGGGCGCTCGAGCAGCATATCGAGCCGAGCACGAAGATCAGGATCGCGGCGAAATAGACCCGGCGCGTGCCGAAGCGGTCGGCGAGCCAGCCGGAGGCGGGCGTCAGCATCGCCATGGTCAGCGTGTAGGCGACGATCACCGGCTGCATGGCCAGAGGCTTTTCATGCAGGCTGTGCGCGATGGAGGGCAGCGCAGTGTTGACGATCGTCGTGTCGAGCGACTGCATGAAAAAACCGGCAGCGACGATCCAGAGCAACGCAGTCTGGCTTGAATCCTTACTCATTTGAACTTTTCGGCAGGCGGCGCGGCTTCAGACACCTCGGCCGCCTGACAGCGTCCGGCGGCGATGGGAAGCCATGCGACGCAAAAAAATGGGGTATGCCGACATCATATTGACATACGCGTCAATCGGGAAGCCCACTAAGGACATTGACTGTTATCGCTGTTGCCGATAACAATGCGTGATGCTTAATCCCATCTGGCTCAAGACTTTCGCCACCGTGGCCGCCTGTCATAGCTTCACGGAAGCGGGGCGGCAACTCGGCCTCACGCAGTCGAGCGTGAGCGAGCACGTTCGCCGCCTGGAACAGGAGATCGGCCGGCGGCTCTTCGTGCGCGACACCCATTCGCTGGCGATGACGCCCGATGGCGAAGCGATGCTCGCGCATGCCAGCGTGATTCTGCAGGCGCTCGCCCGTGCGGAATCGCAGTTTCGCGCACCGCGGCTGAAAGGCCGCGTGCGTCTCGGTTCCTCGGACGATGTGGCGCTCGGCCCGCTGCCTACCGTACTCGCGGCGTTTCGCGACGCGCACCCCGACGTGGAGCTGGAAATCACCATTGGCATGACGGGCAAGCTCTACGAATTGCTCGATGCCGGCTCGATCGACCTGCTGGTCGGCAAGCGGCGTCTGGGTGACCGGCGCGGCGTGCCGCTCTTCACCGGGCGGCTGGAGTGGCTGGCCCGGACCGGCACGCTGGTGGACATGACGCAGCCGCTGCCGTTGATCCTCGTGGCCGAGCCCAGCGTGACCCGCGCGGTGGTGCTGGATGCGCTCGCCGAGGCGGGCTTTAGCTGGCAGGTGGTGTGCACGAGCAGCAGCCACTCGGGCTGCATTGCGGCGGCGCGCGGCGGCCTCGGCATTACCGTGCGGCCGCACTATCTGACCGCGCGCGGCCTTGCGCTGCCCGTCAACAATGCGAGCCTGCCGACCTTGCCGGACGTGGAGTTCATCGCGCTGGCCGCCAAACGGCTCAGCCGTCCGGCAGGCACGTTGTTGCAGCTCCTGCACGACAGCGATCTGCGTGGCTCGTGGGTCGGCGAATAGCGCCGCTGCGAAGTGGGTTGAGCAATTCGCCGGCGTGCATCATGCGTCCGCGGTGACGCCCCGCGGCCGGCTATTCCGCGAAATCGGGCCTAAGCGCCCAATTTCGCAGGCGTCGAAGGCACGCCACACATTCTCAAAATTGTTTTTGCAGCGGCCGGTGAGTCGCTATACTTTCCATATACGATACATTGTTCCATATAAGGAACAAAGCAAACGGCGCTAATGCCGCCTGAACGTGCGCGCAGACTACACGTCCGTAGACCGGGAAGAGACCACCGACCACGATGACCAAGAACCTGACCATCAATCTGCGAATCGCGATCACCGTCGCATTTCTGGGGGCGTTACTCATCGGCACCGGCGTGCTTGGCATTGTCGGCATGGCGCAAAGCAACGATGCGCAGCGTGACGCCTACGCGGTGCATTTCGCTTCGGTGGTGGCGTTGGGCAAATCGGGCACGGCGATGTCACGGGCCCGCTTCGGGCTCGACTGGGCGATGAGCAACCCGCATTCGCCGCAACTGGGCGCGGCGCTCGACCGCGCGGACATGCTGCTCGCCGATTCGGACAAGTGGTGGAACGCCTTCCGCGATCTGCCGAAGACGCCGCAACTGCAACAGTTGACCGACGATCTCGATGCGAAACGCACCGCCGTGCGGCGCGACGCCATCGACAAGCTGATCGGCGCCATCCGCAGCGGCGACACGAGCTGGATGGACGAGACGCGCGCCAATCACCTGATCGGCCTCTACACGGCGATGAACACGAGCCAGGGCGCGCTCGAACAGTATCTGAACCAGCAAGCCCAGGACGCGAACGACCGCTCCGCCGCGCGTTTTCACACGCTGCTGGCGGCGTCTCTGGCCAGCATCGCAGCGGGTTTGACGGTTGCGTTGTTTAGCTGGCGCAGCTTGCGCCGCGCCATCATGACGCCGCTGCACGACGCGCTGCGCCAGTTCGATGCGATCGCAGCGGGCGAGCTCACCACCCACGTGCCGATCCATTCCAACGACGAGATGGCGATGCTGTTGCGCGGGCTCGCCGCAATGCAGGCAAAGCTTGACGCCACCGTCACGTCGGTGCGGGCCGGCTCGCATTCGATCGCCTCTTCGACCCAGCAGATCGCCGCGGGCAATCTCGATCTGTCGCAACGCACCGAAGAACAGGCGGCCTCGCTGGAAGAAACCGCGTCGGCGATGGAGCAACTGACCGCGACCGTGCAACTGAACGCCGAAAACGCCCGTCATGCGAGCGAGCTGGCGTTACGCGCCTCGGAGATGGCAGCACGTGGACGCGATTCGGTGGGCAGCATGGTCGAGACGATGCGGGCGATTCACGCGGGGTCTTCCAAGATGACGGGCATTATTACGGCCATCGAAGCAATTGCTTTCCAGACCAATATCCTCGCCTTGAACGCCGCGGTCGAAGCGGCGCGCGCCGGTGAAGAGGGGCGCGGGTTCGCCGTAGTGGCGGGCGAAGTGCGCAGCCTCGCACAGCGTTCCGCGGCGGCGGCCAAGGAGATCGGCGCGCTGATTGCGGAATCCACCTCGCGCGTCGAAAACGGTGCGGGGCTCGTCAACGAAACGGGCGACACGATGCAGGAGGTCGAAGCGGCAATTGCCCGGGTCGCGCGGATCGTCGGCGAGATTGCAACGGCCTCGCACGAGCAGAGCGAGGGCATCAAGCAGGTGAGCCTCGCCGTGACGCAGATGGACGAGGTCACGCAGCACAACGCGGCGCTGGTCGAGGAGAGCGCGGCGACCGCGAGTTCACTGGCAGATCAGGCGCAGCAGCTGAGCGAACTGACGGCCGCGTTCAAGGTGGCCGGTGACGGCATGATGGCGGCGTGACGTTAGGCGCTTCACGCGCGGCGTGTCCTCAGGCCGCTGAACCTGCCGCTCGCGATGGCGGTGCCGGCTAACACGATCAGGCAACCGGCGAGCATCGAGAGGGTGACCTTTTCGTCGAGCAACGCGGCGCCCCACAGCACACCGAAGACCGGAATCAGAAACGTCACGGACGCAGCATAGGTGGAGCCGGCGCGCTCGATCAACCTGAAGAACAGCAGATAAGCGACTGCGGTGCAGACCACCCCGAGCGCGACGACGCAGACCCAGATCGATGCACCAATCGCGTGTCGCGGCCAACAGGTCGCGGCGAGCGGCCACAACACCAGCGCGGCGAAGCACTGACTGCCGAATGCGACGACCTGCGGCTGCATGCCGGCCAGATGGCGTTTCGAGTAGTTCACGGCGAAACCGTAGAAGAGCGCCGCGAGCAGGGCGGCCGCGACAGCGAGCGGCACGCCGGCCGAACTCGCGCTTAGCGAATCCCACACGAGCACCACCACGCCCGCAAAACCGGTTAGCAGACCGAATATCTGTTGTCGCCCGAGCGATACCTGAAAGCCGGCCGAGGCGATCAGCGCCGCCCATAGCGGTGTCGTTGCGTTGAGGATGGAGTCCATCCCGGCGTTCACGGAGAGTGCTGCGTAAGCCAGCAGGCAGAACGGCACGGCGGAGTTCGTCACACCGACGACGAACAGCGGCCAGCGTTTCGCGCGCAACTGTTGCCGCGCAGCCGCCGAGCGTAGGACCGGCGTCAACACCAGCATGGCGATGCCAACCCGCAAGGCCATCAGCGGAATCGGACCGAATTCAGGTGCGGCAATGCGCATGAAGAGAAACGAGGCGCCCCAGATGGCGGCGAGCAGAAGGAGTTCGAGAAAATTCATGGCGGGCGGTGGACACTTCTTCAGGTCGAGGGGATGCTTGGACTCTAGAGGAAGGATCGCCTGACGGCTGGCCGGAATCGGACATGAGTTTGAATGTGGCGCGGACGTAAAAATGGCCGCGCAAGGGCGGCCATGACTCGGCATTCCTGGACGTTATTCGCGGGCGTTAGTTAGCCCGGGGCGGAAAGAGCAGCGGTGGGCGTTATTAATGCGACTTCGTTTGCTTCGCGTGGTCGCGTTTCTCGGCATGCTTATGCTGCGTTTCGTCGGGTTCGATCCGGGTCGTGCCGCCCGTCGCAGGCGGATCGCTGGCCGGAAAGCTGTCTTCGACCGTGTGGTCGATTTGCGATTCGCTCTTGTGGGCATGGGGGTTTTGCTCAGCGGGGCGCTTGGACATGGTGTGCTCCTTCAGGTGGACGGCCGGAATCCGGCGGATACCTCTTCCGCAGCAAGCGGCGTGCCGCCTGCTTCCGCGAGAATCCAGTTCCGGAACACTTCCATGGCCGGCGCCATGCGCCGCGATTTCAATCGCGTCAGCCAGTAGCTGCCGGTGCTCACCTGGGTGCCGAATGGGCACACCAGCATCCCCGCCTGCAGTTCGCGTGCGAACATGCACGGCGGCGCCAACGCAACGCCGGCGGCCTGCACGGCGGCTTCCACCATCAAACGCGACGAGTCGAACACCGGACCGCCGACCGTCCACGGGTCGAGCCCGGCGGCGGTGAGCCAGAGATTCCATTCGTCAGCGCGATACGAGCGCAGGAGGGTCTGCCGCGCCAGATCCGCGGGCGCAGCGAGTTGCTTCGCGATCTCCGGCGCGCAAAGCACGGTGAGCGGTGCATCGAGCAACAATTCGTTATGGGTGGCAGGCCAGATGCCTTCGCCGAAGCGAATCGCGAAATCCAGTCCCTCGCCGGCCAGATCCACCAGATTGTTATGGGTCAGCAACCGCAACTCGACGAACGGGTGCGCTGCGCGGAACGATTTGAGGCGCGGCATCAGCCAGCCGACCGCGAACGTCCCCACCACGCCGACTGTCAGCACCTCGTGAAAATGGCCCCCCTCGAATTGCTTGAGCACGCTCTCGATGCGCCCGAATGCGTCGCTGAGGACCGGAAGCAGCGCGCGGCCTTCGTCCGTAATGCCCAGCCCGCGCGGCAGCCGTTTGAAGAGTGCGGTACCCAGCCGCTCCTCCAGCATGCGGACCTGCTGGCTGACGGCGGCCTGCGTCACGCTCAGTTCGAGCGCCGCGCGTGTGAAGCTCAAGTGGCGCGCCGACGACTCGAAGGCACGCAATGCATTAAGCGGGAGATGAGGACGCATGGATGGCTAGCCAATAGATTTTCTTTCGCTAAGCCAAATTATCCTCGTTTGTCATGGGCTCGCAAAGGGACGATATTCGCGCCTTCCGCGACGCTCGCGTCCAATCGTTCCCTCGTTCTTCACCGGCTCAAGCCGCTTCAGCCTCAACCGAAGCCGACTTGCGCAACCGCACCGGAATCGACTTCGCCGCCGGCACGAGGCTCTTTTTCGCGTGGTGGTAAAGCGGGATCAACGGATTGCATTCCGGGTAATAGCCCATCATGCAACCGCGCGGAATATCGAACGCATGCACTCGCATGCCGTCGAGTTCGCGCGTGATGCCGTCGTTCGATACCGTGGAGATACACACGGCATCGCCTTCCTCGAAACCGAGGCGCTCGATGTCGTCGCGGTGCATCAGCAGCACTTCGCGTGTGCCGATGACACCGCGGAAACGATCGTCGAGACCGTAGACCGTCGTATTGAACTGGCTGTCGCCACGCGTCGTCATCAGACGCAGCACGTCCGGACCTGTGGACGGCATGTCCGCGTCCTCGTCGAGCGTTTCGGGCACGATGAAATTTGCCTTGCCGTTCGGCGTTTTCCATTCCCGCTTGCACGCGGCGATTGGTCGGTGAAATCCGCCCGGTTGCCAGAAGCGCTCGTTGAAATCGCGGAACTGGTCGGGGTAGGTCTCTTCGATGGCGTCGCGAATTTTCGCGTAGTCGTCCACCCACGCCTGCCAGTCGACGCGTGGATTGCGCGGCAGTAGCGCATCGGCAATGCCCGCGACAATCGCCGGTTCCGAGAGCAGCATCTCGCTCGCCGGCTCCACATAGCCGTGCGAGCCGTGGATGCAGGCCGTGCTGTCTTCCACGCTGACCGCCTGTTCGCCGCCTGCCTGACGGTCCACCTCAATGCGCCCGAGGCACGGCAGCAGGTACGCCACCTCGCCGTGGACCAGATGGCTGTGGTTGAGCTTGGTCGCAATCTGCACGGTGAGCCGCAGCTTGCGCCAGGCGGGGTCCATCACGTGATGATCCGGGGTCGCCACCTGGAAGTTGCCGCCCAGACCGATGAAACCCTTCACTTTGCGGTCGAGCACGCCCTGACACGCTTCGACGGTGCTCATGCCTTTGTCGCGCGGCGGCTCGAAGTCATACATCGCGGCGAGCTTGTCGAGCGGAGCGAGCTCCGGCTTCTCGGTGATGCCCACGGTGCGCTGCCCCTGCACATTCGAATGGCCGCGAATCGGGCAAATCCCTGCGCCGGGCCGGCCGATATTGCCGCGCAATAGCAGCAGGTTAGTGAGCATCTGCACGTTATGCACGCCGCTGCGATGTTGCGTGATGCCCATGCCGTACAACACCATGGCCGCTTTGGCATTCGCGTATACGCGCGCGGCCGCTTCGAGCGCGGCGCGGCTCAGTTGCGCATGCCGTTCGATCTCTTCCCAAGTGGTGGCGCGCATCGCCGCAGCGAATTCGTGGAAGCCGTGCGTGTGCTCGGCGATAAAGGCAGCGTCGAGCACGCGCGGCGCGCCGCTCTCCTGCGCGTCGTCGTCCCATTCGATCAGCAGTTTGCACAGGCCGGCAAGCGCAGCCGCGTCGCCGCCCACCTTGACCTGGTGATACTGAGTGCTGATCTGCGTACCACCGGGCGTGAGCATCTCGAGCGGCGCTTGTGGATTGGCGAATTCGACAAGGCCACGTTCCCTGATTGGATTGAACGTGACGATTTCCACGCCGCGTTTGCGCGCGTCCTGCAACTGGTGCAGCATGCGCGGTGCGTTGGTGCCGGTGTTATGGCCGAAGAAAAACAGACAGTCGGCCTGCTCGAAATCGGCAAGCGTCACCGTGCCGACCGGTACGCCGATGGCCGGCAACAGCCCGACCGAGGTGCTCTCGTGACACATGTTGGAACTGTCGGGCAGGTTGTTGCTACCGTACATGCGTGCGAGCAGTTGATACATATACGAGGTTTCCAGCGAGGCGCGGCCCGACGCGTAGAACACCACTTCCTTGGGATCGAGTTCACGCAGTTCGCTGGCGATATCCGCAAACGCATGTTCCCAGGTGGTCTGCACATAGCGGTCGCTGGCCGGATCCCAGCGTAGCGGGGCGGTAAGGCGTCCTTCTGATTCCAGTTCGAAACCGGACCACGACTCCAGTTCGGTCAACGTGTGGGTCGCGAAGAAATCGGCATCCAGACGCTTGTTCGTGATCTCCCATGCCGTCGCCTTGGCGCCGTTTTCACAGAACTCAAATAGATGCGGATCCGCGGGCTTGGCCCAGGAGCAGCTCACACAGGCAAACCCGTCCGGCTTGTTCTGATGCATCAGCACGCGGGTGCCGTGCAGCGTGACGTGCTCCTGCACGAGGATCGAGGCAACAGCCTTTGCCGAGCCCCAGCCGCCCGCAGGGTGCGCGTATTTCTTGATTGGGGACTCCTTACTCATGGCGGCTCCTTGGCGAATGGGTGGGCGCACGATGGCGTAGCGACGCAAGCGGGACCGCAAGAAGCGGGCCGCGGTCGTTTCGTTGAGCGTGAGCGCGGGAGTCGCGCGCGTCACGCTCACACCGAAGAACACACATCGATGCAAGAGCGATACGCATCAGTCCTCGATCGACCACTCCGCGGGATGACCGTTGGCGCTTGCCATGCGTGCCAGCGCCACGACGAGCCGTATGGCGACGTCCTGCCAGACGAGGATGACGGGCATCGGCGTCATGGTTGGCTTGCAGAGAAAAGTTTTGAGCGAAGGCGTATCGCTGCTTACGCGATGCATGTGCCACCTGGCGGAGAGGTCCGTCGCGCCGGTCTTTCGGCATGCTCAGGAACAGGTGTTGCTCGCCGCTCGGGAAACGCTCCTACGCGCGAAGCCGCCCGCTGAGCGCAAAGGGATGCGGCGAAGGAAGCCTCTACACAGGGAAGTATGCAGAATGGCGCGACACAAAGCCGACGTAGCCGATGATGAATTCGAGATCTTCGCGAGTTACCACAGCACTGGGGACGGCCGATATATCGGTGGCCTAAAGGTCATCCGCAAAGCCGACCGGAGGATCCTGTTTCCATTCGACGGCGCGCCGCAGATCGGCCCCTACGACAGCGCGGATGAAGCACGCCGCGCCGCGGTGGAGTACGGCCGCTCGATCGTTGCGGCCGACCGCGCCGCGCCGGAACCATGAACCGGCGCGTAGAGGGCGTTCAGGGCATGCCACCCAGTGACGGTGAAATCGTGCTGCCGCGGGTTGGATCGTCAGATTGTTTATCGGGCATGGTCGGTTTCACTGAAACGGGTGGATGACGCGGGTAGCAGGTCTCGATCGACCGTCGGCGAGACAGCGTTGAAAAGCATCGGTGTCGCTCTTGCTGGTGAATAAATATAACGTGCGCTCGACCTGCAGTTCCGTGTCCGAGATGCGGATCGTCGTGATGTGGGAGTCGGTCATGGCGTTCTCCTTTTTACAAAGTCGACAGGAAGTTTTCTGCAACCCCTGTGCCTGGCGTCTGCGTCCACCCGGTGCGCGTCGTGCTGCGAGGGCGGTCCAATTGTTGCTGCAATGCTCTGGTAGTCATCATCAGGAGGTTGAGATGCAACAGGATACGAAACCCGAACAGGCAGGCCCGCGCGACGAGCATGAAGCGCACGAAGCGCACGAAACGCAGCGCGATACACGAACGGTGAGCCAGAAGGAAGAGGCCGAGCGTACCGATCCGCGGCGCACCAGCCAGCGCCCGAAGCAGACCGCGGAGGTGCCGCTCGGCACGGGTGGCCATCCAGAGCCGCCGGGAGGCGGAGGGCGTCAGTCGCAACCAGTGTCACCGGACAAGCGCGATAAACATTGAGCTGGTTGAGCCGATTGATTCACTCGCCTACGCACCGACCGATGGCGCGCTGCGCGCCATCAAACCGAACGGAGAACGCCATGCAACCAGACAACGCGCCCCTCCACCCCGGCGATGAAGCGCCATCGGATGCACCAGGGGTCGGTGAAGATACTTGCCAGGCGTGCCATGGCAGCGGCGCCGTGGAAGGCTCACGCTGCGCGATTTGCGGTGGGACCAGCAAGGTGTTGCAGGGCATCGGCGGGGGCTGAACCGGGCCGCGCACCATCTCACAACACCACCTGTACCCCAAGCTCCACGACATCCTCACCATCGAGCCCGTAGTACTCCGCGCTCGACGCAGAGTGAAACGACATGGCCGCAAACAGCGACTTGCGCCAGCCCTGCATCGCATCGCCGGGATGCCCCTTAACCACTTCTTCACGCGGCAGAAAGAAGGTGGTGTGCTTCGGTTCATAGCGCCAGTCATCGAGCCGGCCATCCAGCGAAGCGAGTAACGCGGGGAGATTGGGTCGCTCCACAAAACCGTGCCGCGCGACAACCTCATAGCAACCGTGACCCAGGTCGCGGGTCTCGATACGAGTCTTCTCATCGACCCGCGGCGCGGATTCGGACAGGTTGGTAAAGAAGATCGAAGTCTGATGCAGCACGCGGTTGTGGCGCACGTTGCTGCGTAACGCGGCCGGTGTCATACCGCGCAGACTGCCCGGATAAACCGCGGTCCCCGCCACCCGTGCCGGCGGTTCGGGGTCGCCCAGCGCCTCCGCCAGAAACGATTCCAGGGGCTCGGTCGTCGCGCCGCGATGCGCCTCCGCTTCGCGACCGCGCTGCCAGGTGGTCATCAGCACGAACATCACGATGCCGATCGCGACGGGAAACCAGCCGCCTTGCGGAATCTTCGGCACGTTGGCCGCCACCAGCAGGCCATCTATTACCAGCAACGGCACGCTGACCGCCGCCACGGCGATGCGCGGCCAATGCCAGACGCGGCGCGACAGGCTGATCATCTGGATCGTGGTCGTGAGCATGGTCAGGCCGACTGCAATGCCGTAGGCGGACGTCAGCCGCGCAGAAGAACGGAACGTCAGCACGAGGAACATCACGGCCGCGAACAGGACCAGATTGACCGCCGGCACATACACCTGGCCGCGGTGTTCACGAGACGTTTCCACCACGCGCATGCGCGGCAAGAAGCCAAGTTCGATCGCCTGGCTCGTCATCGAGAAAGCGCCGGAGATCACCGCCTGAGACGCGATGATGGTGGCGAGCAGCGCAATCACGATAGTCGGGATCAACGCCCAGCTCGGCGCCATGGCGAAAAACGGCTGGTCCTTGGGCCCGGGCTCGTAGAGCAGCGTCGCCCCCTGGCCGAAATAGCCGAGGATGATCGAAGGAAACACGATACTAAGCCACGCCACGCGGATGGGCCGCCGTCCGAAGTGGCCGATATCGGCATACAGCGCCTCCGCGCCGGTCAGCGCGAGGATGACCGCGCCGAGGATCACGAAGGCGATCGCCGGACGCTCCTGCACGAGTTGTATCGCCCACCCCGGCGACAGCGCACGCAGCACCTGCGGATGCTGCACGAGACGGTAAATCCCGAGCGCGGCGAGCCAGACGAACCATACCGTCATCACCGGGCCGAACCAGCGCCCGACCGTTTCGGTGCCGCGCCTCTGGAACACGAACAGCGCAATCAGGATCGCGACGGCGCCCGGCACGACCACCGGGGCGAAGGTGCGGCTGATCTGCGGCAGACCCTCGGCCGCGGACAGCACGGAAACGGCGGGTGTAATCATCGAATCGCCGTAGAACATCGCCGCGCCGAACAGGCCGACCAGCACCAGCGCGCGGGGTACCGTTTTGCCGTCTGCCTTGCCATTTGCCTTGGGGTTTTCTTTGCAGCCGGATCGCACGAGTGCGGTCAGCGCGACAATCCCGCCTTCGCCTTCGTTGTCCGCGCGCATGACATAGCAGACGTATTTCAACATCACCACGACGACGACCGCCCAGACGATCGTCGACAGGACGCCCATCACAATCAGTTGGGTCGCGGAGCCGGCGTCGAGCACGCCTTGGCGTAACGCGTAAATGGGACTGGTGCCGATATCGCCGAACACGACGCCTAGCGCCCCCAGCATCAGCGCCGGCGTGCCGGGGTGGGGTTGAGCCGCGCGATGCCGGGCATCGTCGCCTGTGCCGCGGCGTGCGCGGCCTTCGGTGGAGGAAGTGGACATCGTCACAGGCTAAAAGCGTCTCTGCAGAAAAAAGATAGTGACAGGCACAAGTCAACAAGCAGCAAGACGCGTTCCACGACGAGGGCACGAACTGTCCCGGCGTAAGGGCAGCCCAACCGGGCGGGCGCGATTTATGCGGCGCCTAGAGAGTTGCAGGAATATCCCGGAGCCCACCATGTACAACGATGCGGAATACGCGCGCAACGCGGCACACGAGCAGTACGAAGTCTTCAAGCTGGAAGCCCATGACTGGGTGCCGAACAATCGCAAACTGCCGGTCGTGATTTACCGGCATGCCTTACGCCCCGACAGCGGCGACCTCGCGTCCGCCTTCGAAATCCTCTTCGAGCGTAATGACTAGCCGCCGCAGTGGCGCGACGGCATTTTCGACTATCACCATTTCCATGCGACCGCACACGAGGTGCTGGGCATCGCGGCGGGTTCGGTCGAGGTGATCATCGGCGGACCCAACGGGCGCCTCGTGCGGGTCTCGGCGGGCGATGCGCTGCTGCTGCCGGCCGGCACCGGCCATTGTCTGCAATCGCATGCGGGAGCATTTCAGGTGGTAGGCGGCTATCCGGAGGGCCAGCAATGGGATATTCGCCGCGAAGCGCTGACGCCCGACGAGCAGGTCGCCATGGAGGCGCTGCCGTTTCCGCCGCGCGATCCGCTCGACGGCACGCACGGACCGGTAGTCGAGCACTGGCTGCATGCGGCCTGACAGCATGCCCCCCGAACCTCAGCGCTCGCCCCGCAAGCTTTGAAAGCTGGGCCTCGTGCCCATTATTGAACGGCAAGGGGCTAGTCGTTGCACGCCAGACAGTTGGCTATTGCCGCGCATCGGCGCATGATCGGACGGTCGGCCGCCCGGCTTGTTTGAAACCGGCCGTCCCAACGGAACGCATTCCGCGAACCGTTTCCGCAGGAATGTTCATTGCAGCGCGTCACTGCGACGTTGCTACCCGTCGAACAGGAGCTTCCCATGCAAAACAATCCCTCCCTCGATAAGCTGTGTATCGACACGATCCGTACGCTATCGATGGACGCCGTGCAAAAGGCGAATTCAGGTCACCCTGGCACGCCTATGGCACTGGCCCCGGTTGTCTATCATCTGTGGCAGAACCATCTGCGTTATGACCCCGACGAGCCGCTATGGCCCAATCGCGACCGCTTCGTGCTGTCGGTGGGGCATGCGTCGATGCTGCTGTATTCGGCGTTGCACCTGGCAGGCGTCAAGGCCGTCGACGAGCACGGCAAGCCGACCGGCCGGGCCGCCGTGTCGCTGGACGACATCAAGCAGTTCCGCCAGCTCGACAGCAACACGCCTGGGCACCCTGAATACCGCATGACGACCGGCGTTGAAACGACCACCGGCCCGCTCGGCCAGGGGCTAGGCAACAGCGTCGGCATGGCGATGGCGTCGCGCTGGTACGAAGCGCATTTCAACCAGCCCGATGCGCCGCTGTTCGATTACCGCGTCTACGCGCTATGCGGCGACGGCGACATGATGGAAGGTATCTCGCACGAAGCGGCCTCGCTCGCGGGCCATCTGCAGTTGTCGAACCTTACGTGGATCTACGACAGCAACCGCGTGACCATCGAAGGGCACACGGATCTCGCCTATAGCGACGACGTGGAGGCGCGTTTTCACGGCTACCATTGGCATACCATCCACGTCAGGGATGCGAACGACGCCGCCGCGCTCGAAGCCGCCTTCACCGAAGCCAAAAGCGTGACCGACAAGCCGACGCTGATCGTGGTGAACAGCATCATCGGCTGGGGCGCGCCGAAGAAGCAGGACAGCTCGGCTGCGCACGGCGAGCCGCTCGGCGACGAGGAAGTCGCCGCCGCCAAGCGCTTTTACGGCTGGCCGGAAGACAAGAAGTTCTATGTGCCGGACGGCGTCATGGCGCGCTTTGCCGAAGGCATCGGCACACGCGGCAAAGCCGCGCGCAGCGACTGGCTGGCAAAGCTGGATACCTACCAGCAAAAGCATCCGGACCTGGCCCGCGAGTTCGCGAAGATCGAAGCGCACGAACTGCCGGATGGCTGGGACGCGGATCTGCCCACCTTCCCGGCGGACGCCAAGGGTGTCGCGTCGCGCGATTCATCGGGCAAGGTGCTCAACGCGATTGCCGCACGCGTGCCCTGGCTGATCGGTGGTTCTGCCGATCTTTCGCCGTCCACCAAAACCAACCTGAAATTCGAAGGCGCGGGCAGTTTCGAGCACGAGAGCTACGGTGGCCGCAATCTGCACTTCGGCATTCGTGAGCACGGCATGGGCGCGGCGGTGAACGGGCTGGCGTTGTCGAATCTGCGTCCTTACGGTTCGACGTTCCTGATTTTCAGCGATTACATGAAGCCGCCGATCCGCTTGTCGGCCGTCATGGAAGTGCCGTCTATCTTCGTGTTCACGCACGATTCGATTGGCCTGGGCGAAGACGGTCCGACGCACCAGTCGATCGAACAACTGGGGGCGCTGCGCGGCCTGCCGGGCCTGACCTTGTTGCGTCCTGGGGATGCCAATGAGGTCGTCGAGACTTGGCGTGTGGCGTTATCGAATCCGCGCCATCCGTCGTGCATCGTGCTGACGCGCCAGCCGCTGCCCACCTTGGACCGCAGCAAGTACGCCTCGGCCGAAGGGGTGCGCAAAGGCGCCTATGTACTGGCCGATGCCCCCGATGGCAAGAAGCCGGAAGTGCTGCTGCTCGCTACCGGTAGCGAAGTGTCGGTTTGCGTGGATGCGTACGAAAAGCTGAAGAGCGAGGGCATTGCCGCACGCGTGGTGTCGATGCCGTCATGGGATATCTTCGAGGCCCAGGATAACGCTTACAAGGATGCGGTGCTGCCGCCGGATGTGGAGGCGCGGGTCTGCGTCGAAGCGGCCGCGGAGATCGGCTGGGACCGCTATGTGGGACGTTTTGGAGCGAAGGTGGTGATGCGTACGTTTGGCGCGTCCGCGCCGTGGAGCGATCTGAAGCGCAAGTTCGGCTTCACGCCGGAGCATGTCTACGACGAAGCGAAGAAGCAGATTGCACGAGTGCAGAAGAAATAGGTTTGCTTGAGTTTTAAGTCTCGCGAAGGCATTCAGGCTGGCCCGGTTATGGGTCGCCTGAATGCTTTTGTTTTTTTCGCGGGCGCTTTTGCTAGTTCGTTGCTATTTCGTTGCTAGTTCGCCGGGATCGTCACGACCGGCGCCTTGCTGCTGGTATCGGCCTCGGCTAGCGCCATCAGGTTTTGCACCACCGTGAAGGCGTATTTCGAGTCGAAGTCGTTGCGCTCGACCCAATAGGCCGCGGCGCCGTAGTCGACGAGCACATAGGCATCGGCCGGCGGCTTCGTGCCCGAATGCACGATGATAGTGGGTCGCGTTTCGCCGCCGATCAGGCCCACCGTCGGCTTGGTCGAGCCGCTGTCGATCTGCTCCTGCGGGACCTGCACCTGCGCCCCGAGATCGGTCAGGATGCCGAGCACCGAGCGGGTCACCATCGGAATCCGGTCTCCCTCTTGCGAAGACGGTCCATAGACGATCAGATAGGTGCGCGTGTTCGGCGCGAGATGCAGCAGTTGGCGCACGCGTGCGAGGTCCGCAGTGATTTGCGGCGAGACGCCGCTGGTGGCCGCGCCCATCGCCAGATAGACGCTGCTCTTGCCGTTCTCCTGACGCGATTCCACGTTCAGTTCGCCCGCCATTTGCAGACGTCTGAGCGACTGCAGTAACTCGAAGAAGCCGGCGGCGCCCGCGGCATTGTCGCCGCCGAGTGCGCTGCCGTTCTGCAAGCCGCCGATCGATTGCGCGGTGATGCGCAACAACAGATCGATAGGAATGCCGCCTTCGGCGAGCGGCAATACCAGTTCGGGCGCGAGCGGCCGGATATAGGCCGAGGCGAAGGCCTCGCCGGTCGTCGGCGTGAACGTGAAGGTAGGGTGGTTCGAGTACGACACGCTGCCGGTCGCCAACGCGTAGCTCGGTTCGCTGCCGGAGCCGAGGTTGCCGGTTGCGCCGGCAGTTGCATCGAACTGATAGGCCGCGATGATTGAACTGACCGAGAGGAAGGCCGGCGCATCGCCGTAGCGCAGCCCGACGATCGCCGCGAGGATCTCGCGTTTTTTGGCATCGCCCAATGCTCTTGCGTAGTCCACCTGGTCGGCTTTCAAATGGGTGGGGCCAAGATGCACGCATGCTGAGGTCAGACAGGCCGCGCAGAGGGCCGCGAGAAGCGGGGCTTTTATCGTCATGAGGGCGCGAGAGCGGAACGGGCCGCGTTGAAAAATGGCGTCCCAGGCGCTGTAGCACGGCGTATGCCTGGTCTGAAGAATGCGCCACGAACGACCGTGGTGCGGGGATCAGACGGGACCGGCGAAGCGCCGCGAAGTGGGTGAGGCGGCGTAGATTCCACAGACGAATGCAATATTTTCAGGCGGCGTTCGCCCGCCTGGCGCTGGGCGTGCCTCGATGCAGCGCGGCGTTACGGTCGCCACGGGGCGGGCGCCGGAATTGCGGGGGATGTCCGATAATGGTTTTCTTATCGCTCTGGAATCGAATCGATGCCACCGAATGAGTCGCTGTCGACAGAGGATCTGATCGTCGCCCGCCCCGACGGGCTCTATTGCCCACCTGGCGATTTCTATATCGATCCCTGGCAGCCGGTCGACCGTGCGGTGATCACGCATGCTCATTCCGACCATGCGCGCTGGGGTCACACGCACTACCTAGCCGCGCAGCCAGGCGCAGGGGTCCTGCTGTCACGGCTGCCCGACATCGAGCTGCAGACCGCGGCGTATGGCGAGCGCCTCGACATCAACGGCGTAACGGTCTCGCTGCATCCGGCCGGCCATGTGCTCGGCTCGGCGCAGGTCCGGGTCGAATATCACGGCCGCGTATGGGTCGCCTCAGGCGACTACAAGCTCGACCCGGATCCGACTTGCGCGCCGTTTGAGCCGGTACGGTGCCACACCTTCATCACCGAGTCGACCTTCGGACTGCCGATCTATCGGTGGGAGCCGCCGCAAACCGTGTTCGACAGCATCGATTCGTGGTGGCGGCATAACGCGGCCGAAGGGCGTGCGTCGGTGCTGTTCTGCTATTCGTTCGGCAAGGCGCAGCATCTTCTCGCAGGCATCGATGCGGCGATCGGTCCGATCTTTTGTCACGGTGCGCTCGATCCGATCAATCGCGCGTACATCGCCGCGGGCGTCGAGTTGCCGCCGGTGCGACTCGCCAACGAGGTGGCCGCGAAAGACAAAGCCGCCTTCAAACAGGCGCTCATTGTCGCGCCGCCCTCGGCGCAAGGCAGCCCGTGGCTGAAGCGCTTCGGCGATTACAGCGATGCGTTTGCATCGGGCTGGATGCGTTTGCGCGGCGCACGGCGCAGGCGCGGCGTCGATCGCGGTTTTGTGCTGTCCGATCATGCGGACTGGCCGGGTCTGCACACCGCGATTCGCGAGACTGGCGCTGAGCGCGTGATTGTCACGCACGGTCAGGTCGAACCGATGGTGCGCTGGCTGCGCGAACAAGGCCTTGAAGCCGGTGCCTTTACGACGCAATACGGCGACGATGCGCTGGAAGAGGCGGCAGGTGCCGCCGAAGCCGTTGCACCGGTCACGTCGGATTTACCATGAGCCGCGCACCATGAAACGATTTGCCGCGCTCTACACGGCGCTCGATGCCACCACTTCGACGCACGACAAGCTCGAAGCGCTGACAACCTATTTCGCCGCCGCAGCACCCGAGGATGCCGCGTGGGCGTCGTACTTTCTGGCGGGCGGCAAGCCGCGTCAGTCGGTGCCGACGCGTATTTTGCGCGAGATTGCCTGCGAGCGGGCCGGCTTGCCTGCGTGGCTCTTCGAGGAGTCGTACCAGGCGGTCGGCGATCTGGCCGAGACCATCGCGCACATTCTGCCGCCGGCGCAGCGCATCTCGGAGCTGGGGCTTACGCAATGGATCGAGCAACGCGTGCTGAGCTTGCGTGGCGTCGAAGCGGATGAACTGCGCACGCGGCTCCTCGGCTACTGGGACGAACTTGACTGGGGCGGACGGTTTCTGTTGACCAAGCTGATCGGCGGCGGTTTTCGGGTCGGCGTGGCGCGGCAACTCGTAGTGCGCGCGCTGGCCGAAGTGGCGGGCGTCGATCACAAACGCATCGCTCAGCGTATGGTGGGCTGGACCGATTCGCAGCAAAAGCCCGATGCCGCGCGCTATCTGCGCCTGATTGCACCGGAGACCGTAAGTACGGCAAACGGCGAAGTGGCAAATGGGGCGAATGCGGCGGAGCAGGGCGTGCTCAATGATGCAGCCAGCGATAGCGACCTCGGCTTGCCGTACCCGTTTTTTCTCGCACATCCGTTGCAGGCCGAACCGCAGACGCTGGGCGACACACATCATTGGCAGATCGAATGGAAGTGGGATGGCATCCGTGCGCAACTGGTCAAACGGGCCGGCCGCGTGTGGCTGTGGTCGCGCGGCGAAGACCTGATCACCGCACGTTTTCCCGAAGTCACGGCGCTCGGTGACGCTTTGCCGGACGGCTTCGTGCTCGACGGCGAAATCCTGGCATGGGAACCGGATGCGTTGGCACCGTTGCCGTTTGCCCGGCTGCAACCCCGCATTGCGCGCAAGACGTTGACTAAAAAGATTCTCGCCGATTCGCCCGCCACGTTCCTCGCCTACGACCTGCTCGAAGCGAACGGCAACGACTTGCGCATGACGCCACTCGCCGAGCGGCGCGCGCAACTCGAAGCGCTTGCGGTTTCACTCGACGGCACGCTGGCCCGCGATCTGCTGCGGGTTTCGCCACGGGTGGAGGCGCCGGACTGGGCAACGCTCGCACGACTGCGCGAAGAAAGCCGCGCACGCGGCGTGGAAGGTCTGATGCTGAAGGAGCGCCAATCGATGTACGGCGTTGGCCGCACCAAGGCATCGGGCACATGGTGGAAATGGAAGATCGACCCCTACGCGGTGGATGCCGTGCTGGTATACGCTCAACGCGGACACGGCCGGCGTGCGAGCCTCTACACCGATTTCACCTTCGCCGTATGGGACGAGGCCGACGGTGTGCGCACGCTGGTGCCGTTTGCGAAGGCCTATTCCGGCCTCACGGATGAAGAGATGCGCCAGGTGGACGCGATCGTGCGCAAGACCACGATCGAAAAGTTCGGTCCGGTGCGCAGCGTGACGCCGACGCTCGTGTTCGAGATCGGCTTCGAAGGCATTCAGGCGAGTCCGCGGCACAAGTCCGGCATCGCGGTACGCTTTCCTCGCATGTTGCGATGGCGCACCGACAAGCGCATCGAAGAAGCCGATTCGCTCGCGATGCTGAAAGGCTTTATCGATAACCGCCCCGCTTGAGGCGATCTGGCTCGGGACTTTCCCTGATGGCTATGCCCAATCCCTAGCTGGTTGGCGGTGGTTGCGGACACAAGGGTTTTTCGCGGGTGGTCACGTTCGGTCATTTTGATACTCCTTGCTCCTTTGGACCGCGACGCGCGCCGTTATCGGGACCAAATCTTGCGATGTCGATCCGATGTGCCGGCTCGCGGCGCAGTGGAGAAAACAGTGACCGCAGACTACGGGAAGGACGACAACGATGACGTGGTGGTGTGGCGGCCAATCGCTCGCGCGATGGCATCGCATCGCCGCGTGCTGGTCGTCGATGACTATCGGGAGGCCGCCGACGCATTGCAATTGTTGCTCAACGCCGACGGTTTTGAATGCCGCGCATTGGAAGACCCGCTCGAGGTATGCGAACTGGCTGCCGAGTGGCAGCCCTTCGCGGTGGTGCTCGACATCAAAATGCCGGCACTCGACGGCTTCGAACTCGCACGGCGCCTGCGCGCCGATCCTACTACCGCGCATATGCTGCTGGTGGCGTGTACTGCGTTCTCCTCAACGAATGACATGGCTCATGCAAAATCCGTGGGTTTCGATGCGCATTGCGCGAAGCCTCTGACGCCACAGCGCCTCTTGCGCGTGCTCGAAGCGGCGACGACGCATCGGGCGCAGGACCCGTGCTGAATTTGCGGAGCAAACGAAGCCATTGAAAAGAACGCCAGCTTAGCGCCCGAAGACGGCGCACCGGCGTTCGCGCTAGACTTCAAAGCATCATAGATCGACGTCACCCCTCACCGGCGATGCCGGCGAATCCGGCACCGATTCACCCAGACGCAGGTCGCCCAGTTCCTCGGCACGGCCTTCCGTGCCGCGTCCCCAGTACGGTTCGCTGCCATAGTAGGCATGGACCGTGGCGGCCCATTTAGGGTCTGCCATGACAGGCCAGTTGTCCTTATCGAAGCCAGGCGCGTTCCTGATCTGTTCGGCCGGCACCGAGAGCACAAAGGACTTGTTCTCCGTGTTGAGCGCGAGCGAACTCCATGGAATCGCGAGCAGCCTCTCGCCAATCCCGAGGAAACCGCCGACCGACAGCACGGCGTAGGCGATATGTCCGGAGCGTACATCGAGCATGATCTCCTTGATCTTGCCGACGTCTTCGCCCTCGCTGCTGAGCACCTTGTTGCCGTCGAGCGCGCTCGCGCCCATGACGTCGGGGCCGGGGCCAGCGGGGAAACGACGGCCAGCGCCGGCAAGCTCTGCGCCCTCGCCGAGGGTGGTTGGCGTGGTGTTGTAACCAGACGGGTTCATGATGCTGCTCCATGTCGATCGATACGTGGCGCGTCTCGCAAGGAGGCACGATGGGCCTGACAGACGCCAGGAGACGGGAAAATTGAGCCGTACTCCGGCGTCGCAGTTCTGGACTTGGGTACCTGCAGCAATCCGCATTCCCTACGCTATGCGACGTGGTCGCCAATCAGCGCGATGAACGACAGCATCAATGCACCGTTCGCGCACGCGATGATTCAACGGCTGCGCGAACTTCACCCCACGCCGACCATCCTCAATCCGGCGCATATTTGAATTCCGGCAGCGCCTCAATTGACTTCTTCGTCGCGTCGGGCAGGATCACCTGGCGGTTGTCGATCTGCAGATCGGCGAACGGCACGGCGACCAGATGCTTGCCCATTCCCAGAAAACCGCCAACTGAGAGGACGGCGTAAGCGCTCCGGTCACCCGGCGAGACGATCAGATCGTCGAACGTGCCGATCTCATCCTTGTTGCGGTTGTAGACGGACGCCCCGTGCAGCTTCGAAGCGCGATAGCCGCTGCCGAGTTGCACGACGTCCGTTCGCTTCTCGGTGACCGCTTGCGGCGCCCCTTGGGCGAAAGCCCCGCAGGACAGAAAGGTGGCGAGCGCGCCCGCCGCGAACTGCATTCTGGTTAGCCGGATCATGGTGTTCACCCTCGGGGCGCCTCGCGGGCGCATTCTGGTCAGTTATGCAAAGAGGCGGCAAGGTCTTGCGAAGGCCGCCGCGCTCCATGTTAATAACGAGGAAGGAGGCAAAACGCGTGCCTTGTCAGCCACGCATGAGGAAAAAGCGCGTGCTATAGGGAGCGGAGCGGCCTTCCGGAGATCGGGACCGTAACTTGCTTCGCTAAGCCTCTCGCACCAGCGCCCGGTGCGCACACATCCCACCGTTCAAGGAAAAATCATGTCAAGCGAGGCCACCCAGGCTCCTCATGCCCGTTACGCCACACGCATCGCGGAAGGCGTCCCTTACCCACTGGGCGCGACGTGGAACGGCGTCGGCGTGAATTTCGCGCTGTTTTCGGCGCATGCCACCAAGGTCGAACTGTGCCTGTTCGATGCAACCGGTCGCGAGGAAATCGAGCGCATCGAATTGCCCGAATATACCGATGAGGTCTGGCACGTTTTCGTGCCCGACCTGAAGCCGGGAGCGGTTTACGGCTACCGTGTCCACGGGCCCTATGCACCTGAGGAAGGACATCGTTTCAATCCGAACAAGCTGCTGCTCGACCCGTATGCGAAAGCCCATATCGGCGAACTCAAGTGGGCGCCGGAAATCTTCGGCTACACGCTGGATCATGAGGACGGCGATCTGTCTTTCGACGAGCGCGACAGCGCCCCCTTCGTGCCGAAGTGCAAGGTAGTCGACGCGAACTTCTCCTGGACTCATCCGGAACGCAACGCGCTGCCATGGGAGCGGGTGATTTTCTACGAGACCCATGTGCGCGGTTTCACCATGCGTCATCCCGCAGTGCCCGAAAACCTGCGCGGCACCTTCGCCGGTCTCGGCCAGCAGCCGGTGATCGACTACATCAAGGGGCTGAACGTCACCACCGTCGAACTGCTGCCGATCCAGATGTTCGTCAACGACAGTTACCTGCTCGACAAAGGTCTGACGAACTACTGGGGCTACAACACAATCGGCTTTTTCGCTGCGGATCCGCGCTTCTTTGCGGGAGCGAACGCATCGGTGGAAGAGTTCAAGCAGATGGTCGACCGCTTTCACAACGCCAATCTGGAAGTGATCCTCGACGTGGTCTACAACCACACCGCCGAGGGCAATGAGCGCGGGCCGACGCTGTCGTTCAAGGGCATTGATAACGCCTCGTACTACCGTCTGATGCCGGAAGAACCCCGTTATTACATCAACGACACGGGCACCGGCAACACGCTGAACCTGTCGCACCCGCGCGTCTTGCAAATGGTGACCGACAGCTTGCGCTACTGGGTGAGCGAGATGAAGGTCGACGGCTTTCGCTTCGATCTCGCCACGATCCTTGGCCGCGAACTGCATGGCTTCGACGAGGGCGGTGGGTTTCTCGACAGTTGCCGGCAAGATCCGGTGCTGTCGAGTGTGCGCCTCGTGGCCGAGCCGTGGGACTGCGGTCCCGGCGGCTATCAGGTGGGCGGCTTTCCGCCCGGTTGGGCTGAGTGGAACGACCGCTTTCGCGACACGACCCGCGCGTTCTGGAAGGGAGACGAGGGCATCGTGCCGGATCTCGCCAAGCGCCTGACCGGCTCCGGTGACAAATTCGACCGGCGCGGCCGACGCCCGTGGGCGAGCGTGAATTTCATCGCCGCACACGACGGCTTCACCACCAACGACCTGGTCTCGTACAACGACAAGCACAACGAGGCCAATGGCGAAGCCAATAACGATGGCCACTCCGACAACAAGTCGTGGAATTTCGGCGTGGAGGGGCCGACCGACGACCCGGATATCCGTCAGCAGCGCGAGCGTCAGAAGCGCAATCTGCTGGCCACCTTGCTGCTCTCGCAAGGCACGCCGATGATTCTCGCCGGCGACGAATTCGGTCGCACCCAGAAGGGCAATAACAACGCCTATTGTCAGGACAACGAGATCAGTTGGCTCGACTGGGAAGGCATCGACGACGAAGGGCGCGCGCTGACCGAATTCGTCAAGAACCTCACCACGCTGCGGCATCGCCTGCCGGTATTGCGGCGCGGACGTTTTCTGACCGGCGAATACAACGCCGACCTCGATGTCACCGACACCCGCTGGCTGTCGCCGACCGGCACCGACCTCTCGCAGGAGCAATGGGACGACACGGCGATGCGCTGCTTCGGCCTCGTGATCGACGGCCGCGCCCAGGCGAGCGGCATCCGCCGCCCGGCCTCGGACGCGACCTTGCTGCTGGTTCTCAATGCGCACCACGACGTGGTGAATTTCACGTTGCCGGATGTCCCCGAAGGCGATAAATGGACCGTTCTGCTCGATACCAATATGCCGGTGCGTGACGAATTACCGGCATTTGCCGCGGGACAGTCCTACCAGGTGACCGGCCGCTCGCTGCTGCTGTTCGCGCTCGACGCATCGAGCCGTGCCACCCAGCGTGTGCTGGACGGCCTCGAGCAGCAACTGACCACGGAGGACCCCGATAAGGTCGCCTGAGTCCTGCGCCAGGTACAGCGCTTGCTGAACCTAAGAGGACGAAGGCGCCGCCGCGTGCTATTGCATTTGCCTGGTCAGGCAGTGCAGAACACGGCGGTGGTTCTTCGACCCATGGATGACTCGAGCCAGCACACCACACCCCACCGGGAGGCCAGGATGGACCAGGAACAGGAGCAGTATCAGGGACTCGATCAGGCAAGCAACGAAGAAAAGATTCGCACTCGCGCGTACTACCTGTGGCAGCAGGCAACCGATCCCAAGGGCACCCCAGACGAATACTGGGAGCAGGCGCGCGCCGAGGTAGAAAAGGAGTCGCCGAACGAGGACACCCCGGGCCACGGCGTGCTGCCCGCGCCGACGCCGACACCGGCACGCAAAAGCTAGGTGTACCGCTGCCGTCCGCAAGGCGGCAGCGGTGCGGTGTTGCTCAACCATTCGCTGGATACGACCAGGACGCCCGCCTGTCCCACCACCGAATGCAACCGGATTAGTGCTCCAGCATGAAAGACTTCGACGATTCGCGGCTAACGCGGCCGGCGACGCGCATCGCGCCTTCCGCCGCCTTGGGCATGGAGGGGCTGATCACGCTTGCGGTCGGCGTGCTCGCTGTCGCCGGGCTTTACTTCGCGCGCGACGTCCTGATTCCGATCACGCTGGCGATCATGCTCAGCTTCCTGGTCGCCCCTCTGGCGGATTTCCTGTTGCGCATCCGTCTCGGGCACGTCGCCTCCGTCTTCGCGGCGGTGCTGTTGTCGGTATCCGTCATCGTGCTGCTCGGCAGCGTGATCGGCACGCAGCTCACTGAACTCGTCACCAACGCGCCGCGTTATCAGGCCACCATCGAACGCAAGATCGAGGCCGCACACAGTATGACCATCGGCAAGCTCGACCGTCTTTCGAGCATAGCGGGACAGGCGTTGCAGCGCGTAACCGCCGAGCCGCAGCAGCCGTCCTCATCCGTATCGCCTTCCTCGCAGAGCGCCGTCGCACCGTCGTCCGAGACCCATGTGGCCGCCGCCATGCCGGTCGAGGTCCGTGAACCGGTGCCGACGCCGTTCGAACTGGCGCGGCGTTTTCTGTCGCCCGCCATCAGTCCGCTCGAAACCGCGTTTATTGTCTTTGTCGTCACCATCGTGATCCTGCTGCAGCGCGACGACCTGCGCGACCGCGCCATCCGTCTGTTCGGCTCGCGCGACCTGCATCGCACGACCACGGTCATGGACGAGGCCGCGCGGCGCCTGAGCCGCTATTTCGTGTCGCAGCTCGGCGTGAATGCCGGCGTCGGCGTCGTGATCGGCGTCGGTCTGTTTTGCGTCGGCGTGCCCAGCCCCATTCTGTGGGGCATCATGGCCGCGCTGTTGCGGCTCGTGCCGTACGTGGGCATCTGGATTTCGGCGGCGCTCGCAACCGGCCTCGCGGCGGCCGTCAGTCCCGGATGGTCGATGGCGATCTGGTCGCTCGCGCTATTCGTGACGGTGGAATTGCTGGTGGGGCAGGTGGTCGAGCCGTTGTTGTACGGACATAGCACGGGTCTTTCGCCGTTTTCGGTGGTCGTCGCGGCGATTTTCTGGAGCTGGATCTGGGGGCCGATCGGCCTGATCCTTTCGACACCGTTGACGTTGTGCCTGCTGGTACTGGGCCGTCATGTGCGACGGCTTGAGTTTCTTGATGTGCTGCTCGGCGACCAGCCCGCGCTGACACCCATCGAAAACTTCTACCAGCGCGCGCTCGCCGGCGACCCGGACGAAGCGCTCGCGCAAGCCGAAGTCCTGCTGCGCGATCGTTCGCTGTGCACGTACTACGACGAGGTCGCGCTGAAGGGCCTGCAACTGGCAGCCACTGACGTCCAGCGCGGCGGCGTGAGCGCTGTGCAACTGGCCCGGATCGAAGCGACTACCAATGACCTGATCGAAGGGCTCGATAGTTACGCGGACCATGAACCGGCGCTCGACCAGCAGGAAAACAGGTCGTCTGCGGCGGCGCCATCGGACGCACACCCACTATCGCCTACTGAGGAAAGGGACACAGCGCTCGAGGGCGGGTCCGAAGACGCGAGCGAAGCAGGCGCGGGCAAGCGGATGCGCGATGGGTTGAACGAAGACGGTGGCGAAGACGCACGTGATGCAACGGGTCGAAGCGCGATTCAAAGCGCAAATCAAAGCCCGAGTCGAAGGACCGGCGAAGAGGCGAGCCTGCAACAAAGCCTTCAGCACGAACGCGCCGCGCTCAATCGTGCCCGCCATCACGTGCTGTGCATCGCCGGCCGCGGCCCGCTCGATCAACTGGCGGCGAGCCTCCTGATGCAAGTCCTCGGCAAGCACGATCTGGATTGCCGCGTGCTGCCGCATGAAGCGGCGTCACGCACCGCGATCGACACGCTGGACACCTCGGCGGTCACGATCGTGTGCCTGTTCTATCTGAACATCGAAGGCATTCCGTCGCACCTGCGCTATCTCGTCAAGCGCGTTCGACAGCGCCTGCCGCATACGGCAATCGTGGTCGGCCTCTGGCCGCAAGGGCAGCCTGGCACGTGGAGCGACGACCTGCAAAGCGCCATTGGCGCCGACTGCTATGCGACCTCGATGCGCGACATGCTGAACGCGTGCCGCAGGATTGTTGCGACGGCTCCGCTGCAGCGGGAGCCGGATCGGGAGCGGGCAGTCGACGGTCTCGCTGCGTAGTCCGGCAGTCAGCTACCTGGCGCCTGCGCGGCGCCCGTCGCGCTTCCGCCTGCGCCTCCACCATCCGCCGCACCCGCTTGCCAGCCACCGCCTAGCGCCTTGTAGAGCGCAACCAGGTCGGTGCTGACCTGCGTCGTGCCTTGCGTATATTGCTGCTGCGCGTCGCTGAGTTGCCGCTCGGCATCGAGCACGTTAATGAAGGTCACCAGGCCCTTTCGATAGCTGTCGCGCGCGAGCTCGAACGACGCCTGCAACGCCGCCACGCTATCGCCGAGCGCCGCGCGGCGCGCCTGGTCGGTGCGGTACACGGCGAGCGCATTATCGACATCGCGCAACGCCATCAACACCGTCTTGCGATACTCCAACGCGGCCTGCTGTTGCTGTGCCTGCGATAAATGCAGGTTGGCCACCAGCGAGCCGCCCTCGAAGATCGGCAGTGAGATGCTCGGCCCGAATGAATAGAACAGGCTCGACCAGTGGGTCAAGCCGCTCGCGTTCGTGGCACGCGTGCCCACCTGGCCGGTGAGCGAGATGTCAGGGTAGAACTGCGCCACCGCCACGCCGACATCGGCGGTCGCGGCGTGCAAGCTCGCCTCGGCGCGGCGGATGTCCGGGCGCCGGCGCGCCAGGGTCGACGGCAAACCCACCGGCACAGCCGGTGGCACGGGTGGCACCGCAGCGGGCGCGGACAGCTCCGTTGCGAGCGAACCCGGCGGCTCGCCGAGCAGATACGACAGGCCGTTGAGCGCCTGTTCGATCTGCTGATCGTATTGCGGCAACTGCGCTTGCGTCTGCGCGAGTTGCGCTGCGGCGCTCTTGACGTCCAACTCGCTCGCAAGGCCCACTTTGGCCTGGCTTTGCGTCAACCTGACGATCTCGTCCTGCTGATCGACGAGGCTCTGCGTAATCTGCCGCAAGGCCTGTGCGCCGCGCAGTTGCATATAGGTTTGCGCGACCTCGGCTTCGAGCGACACCAGCGCGTCGTTGCGGCTTTCCAGCGCCGCCTCGGTCTGCGCATGGGCCGCCTCGACCGAGCGGCGCACGCGGCCGAACAGATCCAGTTCCCACGACGCATCGAAGCCGACCTGCCAGAGATTGATGGGCGACGTCAGCTCGTTGAGCACGTTGTTGGCGCCGTTTTCCACCGCGGCGCCCGCGCCGGGCGCAATGGTGTTGATCGGTGAATTGGGCGCGCCCAGTTGATCGACCTTGTTATAGACGCCTGCCGATTCGAGAAAGCCCTTGGCGCCCAACTGTTCGCGCTGGTAACTGCCGCTCGCTCGCACATTCGGCAAGCCTTGCGCCGCGGCGCTCTGCTCCTGGGTGCGCGCCTCGACGATGCGCAGCACCGCTTCCTGCAGATCGAGATTGCCGCGGCCGGCGCGCTCGATCAGGCCATCGAGCGTCGGGTCCGCGAAGCTGCGCCACCAGCGTGGATCGGGATCGGAGTCCATGGCCGGCACCGAAGCAACCGCGCCCCCCGATGCCCTCGATGCTCCCGCGGCAGGAGCCGGTGCCGAGGCCGCCTGCTGCGGATCGTGCCATTGCGCCGGCACCTCGGCTTGCGGCGCGTGAAAGTTCGGACCGACCGAGCAGGCGCCGAACAGCAACGCGACAGGTATTGCAAGCGGCAAGACAGGCCGTGCGAGGGTCCGTGCAATAGCCTGGGTAATGGCTCTCGCAACAGGTCGTGCGAAAGGCGCAGCCGTCTGCAGCGCGGACAAAGGGGAAACGAAACTACGGCGAGCGCGGCTCATATCAGTGTCCTCCCGCGCCGCCGGCGGCTTTGGTCGGAGAAAAGAAGAACGTCACCGGAATGAAAAGGAAGCAGAACACGCCGAGATAGGCGAACACATCCACGTAGGCCAGAATGGTCGATTGGGAAATGAAGGTCGTGTAGAGCTGCCCGGTGGCCGTTTGCAGCGCCTGGGCGAGCGGCTCGCCGGTCATGCCGGCAATCGTATGCGCGGTCCGCTGCAGCGTGTCGTTATAGTTCTGCGAGAGTGTCGACATATGTCCGGAAAGATGGGCCATGCGCGCCTGGGTGCGTTCGCGGATCAGCGCAGTGGACAGCGAAATGCCGATCGACCCCGCCACGTTCCGGAACATCGTGAAGAGGGCTGACGCGTCGTCGTTGAGTTCGCGCGGCACGGTCAGATAGGCGAGCGTCGTGATCGGCACGAACAGAAAACCGATGGCGATCGACTGCGCGCTGCGCATCTTGACGAGCGTCGTGTAGTCGATATCCGGCACCAGCGTATGCGAATAGGCGAGGGCACCGGCCAGCAGCAGAAAACCCGTCGAAACCAGAAAGCGCGTTTGCACATAGGGCATCGCGCGGCTGATGAGCGGAATCTCCATAACGATCAATATCGCGCCCGGCGACAGCACGAGTCCCGCCAGCGTCGCCGTATAACCGAGTTGCTGCTGCGCGAGTTGCGGCACGAGCACCGCACTGCCATAGAGAATCATCGCGAAGGCCGCCATCGTGACGCAGCCGAGCGCGAAGTTGCGATCTTTCATACACCTTAGATCGACCACGGGCTTCTTCGTATAGAGCAGCCAGTAAATCGCCCCGACGATGCCGGCCACCGCCAGCGCGGCGAACGTGCAGATGAAGCGCGATGAAAACCAGTCGTCGTCCTCACCGCGATCGAGCATCACCTGCAGGCAGCCGAGGCCGATCGCGATCAGCGTAATGCCGATATAGTCGATCGACACCTTGCCGCCGTTTTTCTCGCGCCAGGGCGGATCTTCGACAAACTCGAACACGGCGAGCGAGGTCAGAATGCCGACCGGCACGTTGAGCAGGAACACCCAGCGCCAGGAGAAGTTATCGGTGATCCAGCCTCCGAGCGTCGGGCCCAGCACCGGCGCGACCACGATCGCCACGGCCGAAATGGAGAATGCCCGGCTGCGCTGTGAGGGCGGGAAAGTGTCGAGAATGATGGACTGCTGGTTCGGCTGCAGACCGCCGCCGAAAAACCCTTGCAAAAGCCGGAACACGATCAGTTGCGTCAGATTGGTGGCGATGCCGCACAGAAACGAACAGATCGTGAACGCCACGATGCAGATCAGAAAATAGCGCTTACGGCCCAGCACCCGGGCGAGAAAACCCGAGATCGGCAGCACGATGCCGTTTGCCACCAGATACGAAGTGAGGGTCCACGTGGCCTCGTCGTAACTCGCCGACATGGTGCCGGCAATATGCGGCAGCGCCACGTTGACGATGGTGGTGTCGAGGACCTCCATGAACGCGGCCAGCGTCACGACGATCGCGATCAGCCACGGGTTGGCCGCGGGCTTCCAGTTTGGGTCACTCATTTCAGATAGACCTTCGGCGTGACCGAGAGCCCCAGGCCCAACGGCTGGTCGCGCGGCAACGCGGAGTCGATCACGATCTTCACCGGCACGCGCTGCACGATCTTGACGAAGTTGCCGGTGGCGTTCTCCGCCGGGAAGGCCGAGAAGCGCGAGCCGCTGCCGAGCTGCACGCTGTCGATATGGCCATGCAGTTCGAGCTTCGAATACGCATCGACTTCGAGGTCTACCTTGTCGCCCGGACGCATCCGCTCAAGCTGCGTTTCCTTGAAATTGGCCGTCACCCAAACGTTTGGCGCGACGATCGAGAAGAGCGACACACCCGCCTGCAGGAAGCTGCCGTAATTCACGTTGCGGCGCGTGATCCAGCCGTCCGACGGCGCCCTCACTTCGCAATAGGAGAGATTGAGCCGCGCCTGCTCGAGTTGCGCCTCAGCCTGCTGCACCTGCTGGCGGCGCTCCTCGACGGTGGCCACCGTCTGCCTGATCTGCTGCGGCACGAGGCTCGCGGTCTGCTCCTGGGCATGCGCCTGCTGCACGTTGGCGCGCGCGGTCTGCTGCTGCGCATCGGCGGTATCGATGTTTTGCTGCGAGGTGGCGCGCTGGTCGACCGAGTGCTGGCGCTCCCAGGCGGCTTGCGCCTGCTTCAGATTCGCCTCGGCCGACGAGGTCTGTGCTTTGGCCTGCAGATACTGCGCCGGGTACTGCACCCGGGCGATGTCGAGCTGCACCAGCGCCGCATTCAACTGGGACTCTGCGAGACCCAGTTGCGCCTGGGCCGCGTCCACCTGGGCCTGGTAGTCACGCTTGTCGATGACGAGGAGCAGGTCGCCCTTGTGCACGTAGACGTTGTCGTTGATCGCGAGATCCACCACATAACCGGAGACCTGCGGCGCGATCGTGATGGCGTTGCCGTCGGTGTAGGCGTCGTCGGTGGTCGCCTGATTGCGCGTCGCGAACCACCAGATAAACCCGCCTATCAGCAGGATCACGGCGACCACGGCGAGGATGATCAGCGGCTTCTTGCCGGGACCCTTGCGTTTTTCGGAGCCGTTGTTCCCGGAGCCGTTCCCGGAGCCGTTTTTGTCGCCGTCGGAGTGGTCGGATGTGTCGCCGTCTTTGCGCTCGGACTTACCGGATTCGCCTTGCTTATCTTCATCACCGTGAGAGGGTGCGGTCTGGTCAGACATGACGATTCGTTCCGTTGGGGCGGTGCCCCGTGCGGTAGCAATCTGCGTACCCAGAGGGCCGGCGTAGGTCATCGGAAAGCCTAAAAACGGCTCAAACACCGTTCAGATCCGCCTCCGGCTCGCAAGGCGACGCCATTGAGCATGCCGAAAACGCCATCTGTTTATTCTGGCGCGTGGCCTGTCGTACAGTCAGGCGAAACCGATACCGGCGTCCCTGGCTTTCAGGCACGCCGTGTGCAGATGCTGGGGTTCGAACACTGAAGAATCAATCTGCCTTCCCAGGAGATCGTCACGTGCAACACGCGGAGCGCGCCGTCGTGGACTTACCGCTACCGTTGCGCAACTTTGCTGCAACGCGGCGCGTTCTGCTGGTAGTACTGGCCGCGTCGATCCTGTTTCCGCTCGCCTGCCTCGTGGGCTATGGATACCTCGACTATCAACGCCGGATCGCCGAATCGGACGACATCATCGACCGGCTCGCGCGCGTGACCGAAGAGCAGGCCGTCAAGGTGCTGGACCTCAACCAGCAGATCAGCGCCCGTATCCTCGAGCTGCTCCACGACGATGACGCGGCCGCGCTTCGTGCCCGTGAAGACGAGTTGCATCAGCGGCTGCGTGCAATTGGCGGCGACTTTCCGCAGGTCGCCGGCATCGCGCTGTTCGGCCCGGACGGCCAACTGCTGGTCAACAGCCGGGCCTACCCGGTACCGGCGCTATCGATCGGAACACGCGACGATTTCCTCACGGCGAAAGCCATTCGCCCCGAAACTTACTTCTCTCTGCCGATGTACGGGCCGGTCTCGCAGACCGATGTCTTCAACACGACGCTTGGGCGCTCGGCGGCGGACGGGCGTTTCCTCGGCGTGGTCTCCATTGCGCTGCGCAGCGCCTATTTCTCGAGCTTTTACCGCGACCTGGCGAGCGGTGACCCGTCGCTTGCACTTGGTCTGTACCGTCAGGACGGCCAGTTGCTGGTGCGCTATCCAGGCTGGCCGCTCGGTACGGAGCCCTCGGCTCACACGCCGTTCACGGATGCATTGCGCGACAAGCAGTTGTCCGGCCATGTCCGGATGACCTCGAGCGTGGATGGCGCGGAGCGGTTGCTGGCGTTCAGGCGGGTGGGCGACTATCCGCTCTACGTAATGAGCGCATATGCCACGGACGCGATTTTCCGGCAGTGGTGGCAACACTTCATGCTCATTGCCGCGATTACGGTGGTGCCGTGCATCGCCATCTGGTTGCTGGTGTTTTTCTCGCTGCGGCAGCTTGCAACCGAACGCCTTGCATGGGAACGCTGGCAGGGCGAAGTGGCCATGCGGCTGTCCGCGGAGGCGTCGACCCGCCAGTTGCAGCGCATGGGCGCGCTTGGCAATCTGGTCGCCAACGTCGCGCATGATTTCAACAATCTGTTGATGGTCGTCTCGGCCAATATGCAACTGGCCCACCGCAAAGGCTTCCATAACCTGCGAACCGAAGTCATGGCGGTGGAGCGCGCCACGGCCAGCGCGGAAGCGCTGACGCGGCGCCTGTTGAGCGTGGCGCGGAAACAGCCGCTCAAGCAGGAGCCGATCGATCTCGCGAAATGGCTGCCCGGCGCGGGTACCTTGATCGACGCGGCAGTGGGCGACAAGGTGCAGGTGACGGTCAATGTGGTCGTCGATAGCTGGCGCGTGCTGGCCGATCCGACGGAACTCGAGTTCGCGCTGATGAACCTCGCGGTCAACGCGCGCGATGCGATGCCGCACGGCGGGCGCTTTGTGATCCGCTGCCAGAACACCCGGCTCGCGTCGAGCGACACGATGTTGCCGGACGGAGAATACGTGCTCATCTCCTGTTCCGACGATGGCGAGGGCATGAGCGAAGCGGTCGCGCGCCGCGCCTTCGAGCCGCTCTTCACCACCAAGCTGCAGGGGTCGGGCACGGGCCTCGGGCTCGCCCAGGTGCTGGCCATGTGCGAGCAATCGGGCGGGACCGCGAAGATCGATAGCGTGGTGGGCAGCGGCACGACGGTCCGTCTGTATTTGCCGCACTACCGCGAGGCGCGGGCGTCGTCGAGGGTCGTCAACGACGCGGCCATGGACGAACGCTCCGCCTCGCAAGGCGTGGTGCTGCTGGTGGAAGACAACGAGGACGTCGCCGCGGGCATCTCGGCGGTGCTGGAGACTTTCGGCTGCGAGGTGCGTCACGAGGCCACCGCGGATAGGGCGCTCGATGTGCTCACCGCCGGCGAAACTTTCGAGCTGGTGCTATCGGACGTGCAGATGCCCGGCAAGCTGAGCGGTGTCGATCTGGCGGAACGGGTGCGCCATTCCTGGCCGGGCCAGAAGATCGTCCTCATGACGGGCTACGCTGACGAACTGGAGCGCGCCAGGCATATCGGCGTCGCGATTCTGGCCAAGCCGTTCAACATCGACGAGTTGCATGCGCTCGTAACCTGCGAGTAAGAGCGGCCGGAGTTCTGCTTGAGTTGAGCGCGCGACCTCGCATCATGCAACCGGCAGGTAAAAGTTAGCCCCTCATTGGCATTTTTTACAGCACCGCATCCGCTTGCCGGCCCGCCAACACGATCCGAAGGACACGCGTAGACTGAGTCCCCGTTGCTCAGTGGCAACCTTATGGAGGATGTTCAATGGAATACAGACATTTGGGCGCGTCCGGCTTCAAGGTTCCGGTACTCAGTTTCGGCACGGGGACATTTGGCGGCAAGGGCGAGTTCTTCGAGGCGTGGGGCGCCACCGATGTGGCCGAAGCACGGCGCCTGATCGATATTTGCCTGGACTCGGGCGTCACGATGTTCGACAGCGCGAACATTTACTCGCGCGGCTCTTCGGAGTCGGTGCTCGGCGAGGCGATCAAGGGCAAGCGCGACAAGGTCCTCATCTCGACCAAGGCCACCTTCCGGTTCGACGATGAGCCGAACAATGTGGGTTCGTCGCGCTTTCACCTGATTCAGGCCGTCGATGCATCATTGAGGCGGCTGCAAACCGACTATATCGACCTGTTCCAGTTGCATGGCTTCGACGCCAAAACCCCTGTGACCGAAGTGCTGTCGACGCTCGACGACCTCGTGCGGGCAGGCAAGATCCGCTATACCGGTGTGTCGAATTTTTCCGGCTGGCACCTGCAGAAATCGCAGGACGTGGCGGACCGCTATGGCTATCCGCGCTACGTTGCCAATCAGGCTTATTACTCGCTGGTGGGACGCGACTACGAATGGGAGTTGATGCCGCTCGGCCTCGATCAGGGCGTGGGTGCGGTGGTGTGGAGTCCGCTCGGCTGGGGACGCCTGACCGGCAAGCTCAAGCGTGGCCAACCGTTGCCGGAGAAGAGCCGTTTGCACAAGACGGCTGACATGGGGCCGCCGGTGCCGGATGAATATCTGTTCCGCGTGCTCGACGCGATCGACGAGGTCGCCGCAGAAACCGGCAAGACCGTGCCGCAGATTGCGCTGAACTGGCTGCTGCAACGTCCCACGGTGTCTACGGTGCTGATCGGCGCGCGTAACGAGGAACAGTTGCGGCAGAATCTCGGCGCCGTGGGCTGGAACCTGACGCCGGAGCAGATGGCGAAACTCGATGCAGCGAGCGCGGTACGGCCCGCGTATCCGTACTGGCATCAGGAAGGGTTTGCGGAACGCAATCCGTCGCCGGTATAAGCCGGCGCCGTAAGCTATAAAAATGCCTTCAGCGCGCGGTGTAGTGCGACGCGCTGAAGGCCGAACATCAAGCGCTGTTGCGCGCTGCGATCACGTCAACATTTCGATCATGGCGACAACCAGCGTGAACGCGCCGATGCAACCCCCCAAGGTCACTGCGGCTTGCATGAAGTGCGACATAACAAAGGTCTCCAGGCGTTAATCGGAGGCCTAATTAAACCGTAATTGAAAGTATAAAGAAAGCAAAAAGAAAGGTTTGGCGCGTCGATTCGGCCTGGGGAAAACCCGCGGCGACGCGGCCGGGCAACGTTCAATCCCCACTCAAGCGCCGATTGCCGCCGCTCAAAGCCGGTCGGCAAATGCCCCTCCACGAGCGGAAGCGGCAGATATACTCACAGGCGTCGTCAATCTTCCGGGATGGGACCTCTCATGCGCTTTTCATCGCGGCGCCTGCTTGCGTCGAGCATCGCGTCGATCGTTTTGCTGATCGCCACGCAAAGCGTTTTCGCGCAAACGCCGAAAACCGTCTTCCTCGAAAACTTGACCTGGACGGAAGTGCGCGACGAGGTGGCAGCGGGCAAGACCACCATCATCATTCCCATCGGCGGCACCGAGCAAAGCGGTCCCGACGTAGCGCTCGGCAAGCACAACGCGCGCGTCGCCGTGCTGTCGCAACGGATCGCCCAGGGGCTCGGCAATGCGCTGGTGGCGCCGATCATCGCCTATGTGCCGGAGGGTGGCTACGCGCCGCCGACTTCGCACATGAAGTTTCCCGGCACCATCACGATTCCCGACGACGTGTTCGAAAAGTTGCTGGAGTCCGCCGCCAATAGCTTCGCGGTACACGGCTTTAAAAACATCGTGTTTCTTGGCGACCACGGCGGCTACCAGAACGACGTCAAGCGCGTCGTCGCCCAGTTGAACAAGTCATGGGCCGGCACTTCGGCACGTGCCTTCGTACCGCCGGAGTACTACGGCGCCAGTTCGGACGGTTTCAACGCAATTCTGCGCGAGCATGGCTTTCACGATGACGAAATCGGCACGCATGCCGGACTCGCGGACACCTCGCTGCTGCTCGCGGTCGCGCCGCAAATGGTCCGGCTCGACCGCTTGCACAGTGGTCCTAAGCTCGGTCCGGCTGACGGCGTGTACGGTGGCGATCCGCGTCGTGCGACCGCGGAACTCGGCCAGCTAGGCATCGATGCGATCGTGTCGAAAACCGTCGAAGCCATCAGAAAAGACACGGCGGGGCGCTGATCACCCGCTTGCAGCACTCGGCTTCGGCTTGCGTCACCCATTCATGGAGGTCTTCGCTATGGCTTACCGTTCCGGTCGCTGGCTGCGGCTCGCATCGTCTGTTGGCGTGGTTCTGACGGGTCTATGGATGACCGATCTGGCCGCGGCGGCGGCGTCCGTGACGACCGTCCCGGGCATGCCGCCCGTGGTCAACGCGAGCAACCTGTACAGCGAAGCGGGCGTCAACCACATGAGTGCGGCCGTGGCGGGCGCGTTGCAACGGGTCTACGTGCCGAACCTGCGCTCGAACGACGTCTACGTGATCGACCCTGCCACGCTCAAGGTGGTCGACCGGTTTGCGGTTGGACTCAGCCCGCAGCACGTTGTCCCGTCGTGGGATCTGCAGACCCTGTGGGTTGCCAATAACGCCGAAGGCCGGCCCGACGGCAGCCTGACACCGATCGATCCGAAGACCGGCAAGCCGGGCAACGCCGTGAAGGTCGACGATCCGTACAACATGTACTTCACGCCCGACGGCAAGGAAGCGATCGTCGTCGCCGAAGCCCGTGCGCGGCTCGACTTTCGCGACGCCCATACGATGGCGCTCAAATCGAATCTCGATGTGCCGGAATGCAAAGGCATCAACCACGCGGACTTTTCCATTGACGGCAAATACGCGCTGTTCACGTGCGAGTTCGGCGGCAAGCTGGCGAAGATCGATCTGGTGAACCACAAGGTGGTGGGCTACCTGCAGCTCGAGGCGAAGGGCATGCCGCAGGACATCCGCATCTCGCCGGACGGCAAGGTGTTCTATGTGGCCGACATGATGGCCGATGGCGTGTTCGTGGTCAACGGTGACGGCTTCACGAAGATCGGCTTTATTCCGACTGGCGTCGGCACGCATGGACTGTATCCGAGCCGGGATGGCACGAAGCTGTATATCTCGAATCGCGGCTCGAATCGCGTACATGGAACGAAGCATGGCAAGGGCAGCATCTCGGTGCTCGACTTTGCGACGCGCAAGGTGCTGGTCACCTGGCCGATTCCGGGCGGCGGGAGTCCCGACATGGGCAATGTCAGCGCGGACGGCAAGGTGCTGTGGCTGTCAGGCCGCTTCGACGACGTGGTCTACGCCATCGACACCACGACAGGGGCCGTGCACTCGATTCCGGTGGGCATGGAGCCGCATGGCCTGACGGTGTGGCCACAGCCTGGGCGCTATTCGCTAGGACATACGGGGAATATGCGCTGAGGTGGGCCGGGGCGAGTTCATGTCGCGCCAGCCATCTTGGTGCGCTGCTTACGTCTTCTCCTTCACCCACCGCTTCGTCTTGTGATACCCGTTGCGCGTGGTATTCGCAATCGCGTGACCCGCCGTCTTCGCGCCATGTGCAACCGCGTGGCCGGCGTTGCCGATCGCGTGTCCGGTTTCCTTGCCGGCGGTCTTCACATCGGCCTTGAATTGGTGCGCGCCCTCAGCGAAATCGGCATGGGCCAGCGGAGTGAGCGCGGCCAGCGTGAGTGTGGCGAGCGACAGCCTGAACTTCTTCATAACACGGGGTCCTGATTAGAGGCCGGGGCTCAAGGCACGCGCGGCCGTTAGGGTTGCGCCGCTTGCATCGAGCATGACGGTGGCGCGGCCGGTCAGCAGCAGGCGCTCGTCACACCGCAATGCAAAGCGGTAGAGGATAGTGTTGTCGTTGCCGCTAAGGCGCTCGGCTTCGACGCTCAAGAGGCCGTCCAGTGTGTCGAGGCGGCCGGCATGCGCTTCGACGTCCCGCACACTGGCAAGAAAGCCCGCCTGCGGCCGGTCCTGCGACGCGCCCAGCAAGGCGCCGTGCACGGCCATCGCTTGCGCGGCGTACTCGATGCCGCACACTGCCGCGAGACGTCCAAGCGCACGCAACGGATTGTGCGGGTCACGATGACTCGTCGCTGCACAGCGGATGCGCTCGGCATCCCATTCAACCACCTGGTCGAGCAGGCACATCGAGCCGCTATGCGGGATATGCGCGGCGATCCACGCATGATCGAGCGGCGGGGAGAGCGGAAAGCTGGACGTCATTGTGTGGACCCGTCCGGGTTGTCCAGCATCGCGTTCAACATCGTGATGTCGAGTTGCAACTGAACGTCCTGCAGATAGTCGAGCACCACGCTTGCCGTACGCTGCGCCGCCAGCGCATCGAGCAGCGGTAGCGCGCGGGCCGCGGGGTTGCCGAGGCGCATCTGCTCGAACTCAGGCGCGGCGAGCACGGTCGCGGGGGTATCGGTGAGCCGGGCGTCGATGCGCGCGAGCGTGTTCGCGCCTGGCGTCGGCGCGAGTACCAGCGCCACGCCGAAGGCATCGGGGATCGGCCGCACGTCGCGCATCGGCGCCGGATAATCAGTATCGAAGGCGATCAACAAGGTGGCCACCCCGTCGACTGCCACCTGGCAGAGGCTTTCGAGCAGGCCGGCGGCGAAGCTGCCGTCATATGCGCTCAGCACGTTGGACGGCGCCATCGCCCGGGTGGCGATGCTCCAGTAGCCGGCCGGCGCGTTGTGCACCGAGTTGTGAAAACGGGTCGGTGAAAGCGCACGGTCTTCGCTCGCGAGCGTCTCGCAGATCACGTGGCAGTTCTGGCCGTCGCCCCCCGACGCGGCAAAAACCGTGGCGAGCGACGCGGCATCGCGGCCGCTCCCCGCCGCCGCTTCATGGCCGACCGCGAGCGCGAGCTTGACGCCTGTGCCGGTGCGGCGCCGCTCGGCGGCCGGCAAACTGGCGGGTGCGGGGACAGCGGTGCGTGCGGCGACATAGGGTGCGCGGCCGGCGAGCAGGTCCTGCGCGTCGGCCCAGTTGTTCAGGCCAGGCCCGACCAGCCCGACACTTTCGATGAAGGCACTCAAGGCAATCATGAGGCGGCGCCCCCGTGAAGCGCGCGGCCGGCGCGCGCGAACAGCAGGCTGCAATTGGTGCCGCCGAAACCGAACGAATTGCTGAGGACGGTCCGCAGCTCGGCCGGACCGCCCGTCAACTGATAGTTGAGTGCCAGCGCCGGATCGGCCTCTGTGGTGTTGATGCCGGCGGGCAGCCATTGCTCGCGTAACGCGAGCGCGGCGATCACGGCTTCGAGCGCTCCGGCCGCGCCGAGCGTATGGCCGGTTGCGCCCTTGGTCGAACTGCAAGGCGTAGCGTCGAACAGGGCCTTGACCGCGCAGCTTTCCGCGGCATCGTTGCTCGGCGTGGCCGTGCCGTGCAGGTTGATGTAGTCGATGCCGTCTGCGCCGATTCCGCTGCTGGCGAGCGCCTGTTCCATCGCGAGACGTGCCCCGAGCCCTTCCGGATGCGGCGACGACATATGGTAGGCGTCGCTCGATTCGCCGATGCCGACGAGCAGGACCGCAGCATCGGGCGTGGGCGTCGATGCGTCGTTCTCCTCAGGCGCACGTTCGAGCAGCGCGAACGCCGCCGCTTCACCAATCGAAATGCCGCTGCGGTTGGTGTCGAACGGTTTGCATGGAGCGGGCGACAGCAGTTCGAGCGAGTTGAAGCCGTAGAGCGTGGTGAGGCAGAGCGAGTCGACGCCGCCCACCACGGCGGCATCGATCAGCCCTGCGGCCAGCATGCGGCGCGCCGAGGCGAACACCTTGGCGCCGGACGAACAGGCTGACGAAATCACAAACGCCGGCCCTTGCAGCCCGAAATAGGCGCGCACGAATGCCGCCGACGAATACGGATTGTGGGTCTCGGCGTAATGGAAATCGGCGGGCAGGGCGCCGCTTTGCGGATCGCGCTGGCGGTAGGCATTTTCGGTTTCGAGAATGCCTGCGGTACTGGTGCCGATAAACACACCGACGCGCTGTGCCCCGTGACGCTGCGCTGCCGCGGCGACCGCCTCGGCAAAGCCATCCTGCGTGAGACCCAACTGGGCGAGCCGGTTATTACGGCAATCGAAATCGCTCAGATCGGCGCGCACGGGCTGCTCGTTGACGCCTTGCACTTCGCCGATCCACGTATCGAGCGTCGCGCGCTCGAAGCGGCACGGCGCGAGACCGCCGCGTTGCTCGCGCAACGCATCGAGCGTGGCGTCGAGCCCGCGGCCAATACAGCTCGTGGCGGTAAAGTGCGTGAGCACAAGAGGTTTCACGGCGATTCAATCCTGTTACGGGTTCTGTGGGCCATCGCAACGCCGCCTGACGCAGCCTCAGGATGGCGCCGAAGTCTATCTGTCCATGGTAGCAAAAAGCGTGCGCGCGCCATCGTCCTGGACTCCCGGCGCGATCGCCGCGCGCAACGTGGTGCAGTGCAATTGAGCGGCGGCAGCGGCTTCGAGCACGGCCGGCAGCACGTCGAGCACCACGGGCCGATTGCGCGCGTCACGGGCGGGATGGCCGTCGTGCACAAGCAGGATGTCGCGCGGTGCCAGCCCGCGCAGCAAGCGCTGCGTCACCACCGCGGCATCGCGCGTGCGAGTGTCGAAGCCGCGCCGCGTCCAACTCGCCAGGTGCAGCCCGAGCCGGCACAGCACCGGTTCGAGAAACGGATTGCGCAGCCCCGCAGGGGCGCGAAAGAAGAGCGGCCGCACGTCGCTGATCTCGGTGAGCGTCTGTTGCGCCGCGGCGATCTCGCGCTCCAAGGCACGAGGACCCAGCAACGAAAAGTTATGACGATGCCGCTGACTGTGGTTTTCCACCGCATGCCCGCGAGCGACGATCGCTTCGACGCAATGCGGATGCCGGCGCGCGATCTCGCCGATACAGAAGAACGTCGCGTGCGCGTTGTAGCGATCGAGCAGGTCGAGCACCTGCGGCGTGACCTCGGGGTCCGGACCGTCGTCGATGGTGAGTGCGATCTGTCTGCCTGCGCTTGCCGGCAGCGCCGTCCAGTTCAGACCGAGCAACCTGCTGCGTGGCCACAGACCGGCCGCCGTCAACGTCAGATGCGACGCAACCACGCCGCCGACGGCCCATGGCCACAGCACAGGCTGCAGCGCGACCGCAGCGGCGGCACCGACGTGCAAGGCGGCCGTGCCGGTGATGAAGGGCGACGGCTTCCAGCGCCGCGCCGTGCCGGGTGCGGCGGGCATGGCGGGCGCGCCGGATAGCGGGCTCGGGGGCATCGAACTCATACCCGCTCTCCACTGCGAGTCCCGGCCGCTGCGGGCGCTTTCACACGCTTGATGGCCGGCGCGAGAATCGCCGAAAACAGCAGGGCGAGGATCGCACCCGGACCCACCGTCAAACCGAACGCCTTGAGCAGCGGCACATGGGCCATGGCCAGCAGGCCGAAGCCGGCCACGGTCGCCAGATTGGCGATCAGCAGCGAGACGAGCGTCTGCGGCTCGATGCTGGGCACGCCGTTCGATCGGTGGTTCGGCTTGTTGAAGAACAGCGCGTAGTTCGATCCCACGGCGACGATCAGCAGCATGCCGATCAGATGAAGAATCGTCAGTTGTTCGCCTGCCAGCGCGAGGCCCGCGCACACCACCAGTACCGCGGCGATCAGCGGCGCGAGCGTGCGCACCACCGCCTGCGGCGAGCGCAATGCGATCAGCAGCAGCACGACAATCGCGCCGAGCCCGGCGAGCGACAGATGAATGTCCTCGCGCACGTAGTTGATGTAGAGACGATCGGCCTCGGCCTTCATGTCGACAAACAGCGCGTCCGGTACCTGGGCGTTTGCGACGGCGGCGCGGATCGTGTCGGCGTCTAGACTCGGTTCGTCAGCCGTGCCGCTGTGCGCCGCATTGTGCGAGCTGTCTGGTGCACGCAGGGACAGCATCGCGCTCCAGCGGCCCGCGCGTTCGGTCAGCAAGGCATCGACTGCGAGCGCCATCGACGTGCCGTGCAGATCCGCACGTTGCAGCAGCGGTTGCTGGCGGGCCGTCTGAACGTCGGCGATGAACGGTGCGAATGCTTCCGGCTTGACGTTGATCGACTGGTTGGCGACGGCTTCGCGCATGCGTGCGGTAAGCACGTCCGCGGGCGGCAAACTGGCGAGGCGGCCGCGTTGCGCGGCCACGCTCGGCAGATAGAGGGCAGGGCTTTCATAACCGGCCAACACCCCTTTATCCACCAGCGGCTGCAATTGCGTGGAGACTTTCTCGGCGCCTTCCAGCACCGCTTCCTGGCTCGCGCCCGAGATCACCACGAGATAGCGCACATCGGGCGCGCCGACATCGGCGCGCAGACTTTCGTCGAGCGCCAGGCTTTGCCGCGACACCGGACTGAGCGCGGAGAGTTGGTGGCTCCAGACATGCTCACGATGAAACGCGAGCGCGGCGATCGACACCACCAGCAGCGCAACCAGCGGCCAGCGCAAGCGCGGCGCGGCGGCGGTTATCCTGGCGAGCCTCGCGCCGAGCGGAGCGACGTCGCGGATCGCGAAACGGGCGCCGCGCAGATGCGGCAGCACGAAGCGCGTGACGAGCGCGGCGCTCGTCAAACCGGCGATCGAATACAGTCCGAGTTGCACGAGGCCCGGAAAGCCGGAAAACAGCATCGAGGCGAAGCCGCAGATCGAAGTCAGCACGCCGAGCCGGATCGTCGGCCAGTAAGTGGCAATCCATTCGCGCAACGCAGCGTCGCCTCGCACGGACGACGAACTCGCTGCAGACGCAGCGGTGCCGCGAGTCTGCGTACGCGAGGACTGCACGAACAGATAGATCGAATAATCCACCGCTTCGCCGATCAGCGTCGTGCCGAAACCGAGCGTGATGCCATGCACCGTGCCGAACGCGAGGCTGACGGCGGCCAGCCCCGCTGCGACGCCCGACAGCACCGGCAGCAGGCCGAGCACGAGCGTCAAGGGCGAGCGGTAGACCACCAGCAGCAGCGCGATGATCAGCACGAGACTAACGGCGGAAAGCCGCGCAACGTCGTGCTTGATGTTGTCGCGGGTCTCGACGGAGAACACTCCCGGCCCCGTCATCAGCAGGTGATAGGACGCCGGGTTCGGCAGGGCACGCGTGGCGGTGTCGAAGGCGTGCTGGACGGCGGCCATGGCGCGGGCCTGGGCATCGGTATCGGAACCGGCGCCTGCGGTCTGCACGACCAGCACCGCACGCTTGCCATCGCGCGAGGCCCAAACGCCGTCCTGCGACGACGGCTGCGCGCCGCTATCGAGCCGGTTGACGAGTGTGGCGACTTCGCCGGTCGGATCGTGCGGCAGCAGATCCTTGCTGAACATGCCCGCCGACGAGCCCAGCAGATCGAGGCTGTCACCGAGCGCCTGGTGCAGTCCGTCGGCTGAGAAGCGCTGCGGCGTCACCGCGGGACTCAGCACATAGCGATGCGCGTAGATGAACTGCTGATCGCGCGCCTCGCTGACGGGCTCGCCGTTGTTGACCGAAGCGAACTGCACATCGCCGCGCAAGGCAGCGGCCATGGTGCGCGAGAGCGTCGCCCGGGCGGCGGGATCGCCGCCTTCAATGCCGACCAGAATCAGCCGTGACACCAGCCCGTCGCGCAACTGATCGACCAGCACGCGCTGTCCGGCGCTCGGCGAGCGCGGCAGGAAGGCGGACAGGTCGGCGGTGAAGGTGGTGCGGCTGATCACCACGGCGCAAGCCAGCAGGAACACGAGCCACAGCAGCACGGCGCGCTGCTTCAGCAGCCGGCCGATACCGCGCTGTGACGTGCCGGCGGCAAGCGGTTCGCGCATCAGTTGGCGGCGTCGTTTTGCAGGCGCATCAGCGAATGATCGCCGTCGGCCTGCTGGATCGCGACCGTATGCAACAGGTCGCGCGTACCGGTCAACGTGATGGTGCTGATCGTCTTCAGCATGCGGGAATCGAGCGGCGTGAGCGTGAGTGTCCAGTCATCGCCGCTGCCCGTCACCGCCACCTTGTACAACTGTTCGAGCGCGAAACGGTTGCCCGCCAGCGTCGCGCGAATGCTCTCGATGAAGGCCGACAACTCCGGATATTGCGTCAATTCCAGCGTGTACTTGTGACCGTTACGGGCGATGGTCAGCTTGTCGCCGTCGACCACAAGGTCTTCCGGCTTCGGGCTATCCGTGCGTTTTTCCAGATGGTCGGGCGCGGTGAACACCAGCTCGCCTGAGGAGGTCACGGGGTCGGTGGCGATCGACAGGTACTTGGTTTCTACAAAGCTCGCATGTCCGGCTTTCTTCTGGCCTAGCGTGGACATCAGCCGGTCGAGATTCCAGCCGGAAGTGTCGGGAGTGGCCGCGTGCGCGGCATGCGGTATGACGGCCGCTGCAACGACGGCCAGCAGCGCGGCGAGCGTGCGAGCCTTGTGGTGCAGCGGAACGCGGGGCTGTGGGCGTGCTGCAATCATGCGTCAGGTGTTCCTGCTCGTGGTGGTCAGATCGGCAGTGGCGGCCACTGCCTTTGCCGCGCTTCGCGCGGCGGCCTCAGGCGCCGTTTCGGCTGCGGGTTCGGTTTGCCAGAAGTCGAAATAGTTGAACCAGTTATACGGGGCGGCGCGGCAGTGTTGCTCCAGCAAGGCGACATAGCGCGCAAGCGCGGCTTCGACTGCGGCGCCGCGTTCGCTTCGTCCGACCTGCGAGAAATCCGCCAGTTTTTCGAAGTGAATATCGTAGCGGTTGCCGCCGCGATACAGTCCGGTCATGAAGATCACCGGGCGTTTGAGCATCGCCGCCATATGCAGCGGCCCGAGCGGAAACGCCGCCGGTTTGCCGAGAAAATCGACCCAGCGCACCGAATCGCGGGCATCGCCTAGCAAGGTGCGGTCGGCGAGGATGCCGATCATGCTGCCGCTGTCGAGATACTCGCGCACCTTCAGCATCGAATCGACCTGGCCGAGGGCAATCACGTCCTGCTTCGCGGCCGGATTGATAGAGGCGAGAATCGCATTGATACGGCGAGCGTTGTCCTCGTACATCGTGACGGCGACGCGCAGATCCGGCTGGGTGCGCCCGATCGCGCGCACGACTTCGAAGCTGCCCAGATGCGCGCCGATCAGAAACGCACCGCGTCCTTCGGCCAGCGTGGCGCCGACCATTTTTTCGCCGTGAAGACGCAGGTCGAACAGGTCGAAGCGGTCGTTGAGCAGGTAGATGCGGTCGTGGATCGTCGCACCGAACACCACCAGATGCCGCCAGACATCGAGCCAGCTCGCCGGCCGGCCCAGCGCACGCGTGAGGTAGGCGCGCGAGGCCTTGCACGCCGCAGGCGAAAACAGCATGAAATAGATGCTGGCGGGCGCATGCACCACCCGGCTCAGACCGCGGCCGAGGCGTAGCGACAGCCACGTCATGAAACGCATCATCGGGATGTTGCTGCGCTCCGCGCGTTGGGTCCAGGCCGGCCGCTTCATGAGCACACCTCTGCGACGGGCACAGGTGCAGGTGCAGGTGCAGCCAGCACGCCGCTTGCGACCGCGCGTCGTCCTGCGCTGACGGTAAAGCGGATCGCGCCGCTGGCGGTGGTCTCGAACACGAGATCGAGCGGCGTGCCCGGTTCGGCCGGGCTCGGGAATTTGGCCGAGCTCAGGCGGCAGGCGTCGAGCGAACGGTTCAGCGCGCTACCGATGGCGCTGATGGCGTGATCGAGCAGGACCACGCCCGGCACGATGGGCTGTCCGGGGAAGTGGCCGGCGACGGCGGCGTGGTCGGGGGCGATCGTGAAGGTGAGGGCGCTTGCGGCTTGCTTCGTAGCCGGCGTGGCGAGCGGCTGTGCGTTCGAGCTTGCGGCGGCGCTTTCGTGCGAGCGTGCGGTGGTGGCCGAAGCCGCACGCATGTGCTGCGCAACCAGTGCCGTCAGCACGTCGCGCGGCAGCTTGCCGGTGGCATTGCGGGGTAGCGAGTCGACGAAGAGCAGGGGGCGCGGCATGAATGCCGCGTCGATGCGGTCGCGCAGCGCGCGCTGCAGATCGGCCGGTGCGAGCGTCGGTGCAACAACAAACGCCAGCAGACGCGTGACATGCTCGCCGCGCCGCGTGGACGCTTGATTGGCTGCAGGCTCGTCCGGCATGAAGAACACGCCGTCGAGCACGCCAGGTATCTCGTTCAACTGATGATTCAGATAGCCAAGCGAGGTCCGCTTGCCGGCTATGTTGATGAGATCGCTCTTGCGCCCGTGCAGCAGAAAATGGCGGGCGTCGAGCAGTTCGAGTGCATCGCCCATCGACACCGGCTCTTCGATATGGCCGCCCGATACCCAGGTGGTGGCCTCGTCTGTTTCCTCGCTGGCGGTATCCATCGAATTCACCGTGTCCGCCGGACGCCGTGTCTCCAGACGGATGTCTGGATAAAGCTCCCACGCAGAGCTTTGTGCGGTACGCCGCGTCGCGATCTGGCCGCTTTCGGTGCTGCCGTAAATTTCGAGCAGCGGGGCGTCGAGGCGAGCCTCGGCGGTACGCGCCAGGTCCTGCGCCAGCGGGGCGGTCGCCGACACCATCAGCGAAACCGGCGGCAACGCCTGGCCTGACATCATCAGCGCACGCAGATGAACCGGCGAAGTCACGAGCACGCGCGGCTGCGGGACGGCGGCCAGTTCCGCGGCGATATCGCCGGGATAGAACGGTTGACCGTTACTGAACGCGAAGCCGCCGATCAGTGCCAGCAACACCGTGTTCTCAAAGCCGTACATGTGCTGTGGCGGCACGGTGCCGACCAGCGTGCAGGCACCCGTCCCGGTCAGACCGAGGCGCCCGGCCGAGGTGCGCAGGCACTTGACCAGATAGCCCCACTTCTTGCCGTGCGGCACCGGCACGCCGGTCGAACCCGACGTGAACAGATAGGCCATGACCTGCGCCGCGTCGATCTGCGGCACGGCGATGTCGGCATGATTGTCGGCCCGCGCATCGGCACAAGAACCCGCATCCGTTTCACCGGACTCCGAAGGAAACCGGAAGCGCGGCAACTCGACGGTACAGTGGGCGCTATCGTGCAGGCAGAACGTATCCGGCGCGAACGACGCCAGTTGCCGCACCGCTTCCGGCGTGTGCGCGGAGGGCAGCAGACTGATCTTGCCGGCCACCAGCGTCGCGCACAGGCCGACCGCGAAACGATAGCGGTCGGTGCACATGTTGAACACGTGGCCGCCCTCTGGCAGCGCCTTCGCAAGACGCGTCACGTCGGCGAGAAACTCGCGTACGGAAACCGGCGAACCGTCGCGCCAGGCAATCGTCTGAGCGGACGACGAGTGGAACAGCAGAGGAAGGCTCGGCATAACGTCAGTCATAAAAGTGGCTACGGATCCACGCTGACGTCATTCGACGCAGCATGGAGATCGAAGCTGGGTTCATTGTGCGCGTTCGGCGCGGCCGTGCATCGTATGGCGGTAAGCGCGGGCCGCGGCGAACATGCTGGAGCGCTGCACATGGGGCAGCGCCACGCGCCGCCAGGCATGCTCTCCGACGAACATTACCGCGACCAGCGGCAGCGTCATGTAATTGGCGAAGGTTGACCACGCAACCAGCGGCGCCGTGAAAAACAGCAGCGTCGACAGGCCCGCGATGGTCAGAAAAAATGCCGTCCAGGCGACCGTGATCTGGCGAGTGTAATGCGCCACGGCCGGCGTGAGCGAGCCGTGGACCACCGCGGCGAACTGGCTGCAAAGCGGCTGACGGCCGGCCGCGAGCGTGCGGCCAAATGCAAACGCCATGACGAGGTTGATGCTCAGATGTTCGAGATAGGCGCCCCATTCGAAGTGCCGCACGAGCGGTGCGCGTGTCATCCACAACGCGGCGCAGCCGCAAGCCCACAGCGGCAACAGCCAGACGCGTTGCGGTGTGCGGGCCGCTGCGGCGAGCGCAATCAGCAGAAGCGGGGCGATGACCACCGCGAAGCCGAAACCCTCGGCGCCCGGCGTGCTGGCCGCGTAATGCGTGCCGAGCTCGCATGCTGCGATCACGCCGACTGTGGCCGCGCCACGCACGATACGGTTTAGCTGCGTCATCGCGTACTCACTGCGCAGCTAGAAAATGCAGCAGCGCCGCGTGCGCGCGAGGACAGCGGCGCGCCGGCCTTGCAGCAAGCGAACGCCGTTGCGCCGGCACGCGCGGCGCGGATCGCGGTCATTGAGAGCGGTCTTTCGCGGAAGGCCATCTTACGGATGGCCGCCCACAACAACACACCAGGAATAAGGTCGATACGCTGCATATATGGGGATATTTCGAAGCCGGTTCGCAGGCGAACTGCCGGTTCTTTCTTCACATGAATGACGCCGTTCGTCTCCGACAATACCTGATGCGACGCATTTTTTGTTCCCGATAGGAACCTGTTTAAAAGACCCGCCCGAGCGCGCCGGGTTCGCAACCGCTTTTGTAACTGTTTGTGTGGCCGCGCGCGGTGCACGCGGCGGGCGCAATTCGCGGGCGCAATTCTAGCGTACCGTTCCCGCTGCGGCGCATAGAGGGTTTCTGCCTTTCATTCGCTTACCTGGCGCGCGTGGCGGCGTAAAACTTCATGTAACCCTTTCTCGGTATACGAGCGGGGGGTGCTTCGCTAGAATCGCCCCAGACTTACAATCTCGAAAAGCGGGCGGATTGCCGGTCCGACAGGGGTGGAGGCTGCGCTGCCACGGCTCGCGCAGGGGCTTGGGTATTGGCCTGGTCTCACCCCTTCCATTGGCGTTGATCCCTGCACAAGACAATGAATAAACTGGAAAGAGAACTCGCGGCGTTGATCGTCGGCGAACTGAATCTCGAAGACGTGCAACTCGATACGCTGTCGGCAGATACGCCGCTGTATGGCGACGGGCTGGGGCTGGACTCGATCGATATCCTTGAAATCGCGCTGCTGATTTCGAAGAAATACGGTTTCGAACTGCGTTCGGACAACCCGGACAATCAGAAAATTTTCGCTACGCTCGGCGCCCTCGCATCCTATGTGGAGGCGCATCGCGTTCGCTAGTGGACGGTGCACGGTGGTGGCGAGCCTTACAAGTCTCGTGGAGCGCTACGGTCTGCGCGTTCCCGGCGAAGGGTGAAAGCATTCAGTAATGGAGAATCGATGCGAGCGCTCGTGACAGGCGGCAGCGGCGCGTTGGGGCAGGCTATCAGCGAAGCGTTGGCCAAGGCGGGTCACGAGGTGTGGGTGCATGCCAACCGCAGGCTCGCACAGGCCGAGGCCATTGCCCAGCGGATCGTCGCGGCAGGCGGCAGCGCGCACGCCATTGCGTTCGACGTGACCGATGCCGAGGTGACCCAGCGCGCGCTGGAAGGGCTGCTGGAAAGCGCGCCGGTGCAGATCCTCATCAACAACGCAGGGATTCACGACGACGCGCCGATGCCCGGCATGACGCAGCAGCAATGGCGTAGCGTGATCGACGTTTCGCTGAACGGTTTTTTCAACGTGACGCAGCCGCTCCTGATGCCGATGATCCGCACCCGCTGGGGGCGGATCGTCAACATGGCGTCGGTGGCCGGTGTGATGGGCAATCGTGGCCAGGTGAACTATGCCGCGGCGAAGGCCGGACTGATCGGCGCGACGAAGTCGCTCTCACTCGAACTGGCTTCGCGCGGCATCACCGTGAATGCGGTGGCGCCCGGCATCATCGAGTCGCCGATGGCCAGCATGGCCTTCCCGCCGGAGCGGATCAAGCAACTGGTGCCCGCGCAGCGCGCAGGGCAGCCCGAAGAGGTGGCGTCGATGGTTGCCTACCTCGTATCAGATGCCGCAGCGTATGTCACCGGACAAGTGCTGTCGATCAACGGCGGTCTCGGCTAAGACGGGCGTCGGTCGGGCATAAATTGTGCGCGCAGGGTTACACAGTGAGGGTCGTGAGGCCCCATCTCAGCACCGCAGGACCGTCTAATCGTCGGACCGCCGAAGGGCGCCCACCGAAAGGCCGGCCCCGTCAACGTCAGCATGCAGAGGAAAACGATGGCCGCAGCGATTCAAACCGACCACCTTGAACAACCTGATCAAACTGACGCGACCCTCTGGGATGTCGTCGTGATCGGCGGCGGTCCCGCTGGTTCGAGCGCCGGCACCTTGCTCGCCGACCGCGGCTATCGCGTGCGTCTGCTCGAAAAAGCACGGCACCCGCGTTTTCATATCGGCGAGTCGTTGTTGCCGGCCAATCTGCGGCTCTTCGACCGCCTCGGTGTGGGCGAGCAGGTGAGAGCAATCGGCATGGTCAAGCTGGGCGCCGAATTCGTTTCCCCGCAGCACGACAACCGGATGGAACGCTTTCTGTTCGCCGAAGCATGGGACAAGTCGATGCCTGGCGCCTACCAGGTGCGCCGCTCGGAACTCGATCATCTGCTGCTGCGCAATGCAGCCACGCATGGCGTGGACGTGGTGGAAGGCTGTCACGCGCGTGACGTCGCGTTTCTGCCGGACGGCTCAGGCGCGGTGATTCGTGCGCAACACGAAGACGGCCGCGAAGAGCAGGTGCGGGCGCGCTTCGTGGTGGACGCTTCGGGCCGCGATACGCTGCTGGCGAACCAGTTCAAGAGCAAGCGTCGCAACGACAAGCACAACAGCTCCGCGCTATATGGCCATTTTCGTGGCGCTGAGCGCAATCCCGGCGAGCACGAAGGCAACATCACCGTGTACTGGTTCGAGCACGGCTGGTTCTGGTTCATTCCGCTGGCCGACGGCACGACCAGCGTCGGCGCCGTGGTGTGGCCGTACTACCTGAAAAGCCGTCCGAAGGGCCGCTCGGTCGAGGACTTCTTTGCCGACACCATCGCGCTGTGCACGCCGCTCGCCGAACGCCTGAAGCACGCCGAGCGGGTGAACGAAGTGCATGCCACGGGCAACTATTCGTACAGCGGCGAGCTCACGCACGGGCCCAATTTTCTGCTGCTCGGCGATGCCTTTGCGTTCATCGATCCGGTGTTCTCGTCCGGCGTCATGCTGGCCATGCAAAGCGCCTTCGCCGGCGCCGAAGCGATCGACGTCTGCCTGCGCGATCCCGCGCGGGCTGACGCGGCACTGGCGCGCTTCGACAAGCGCCTGCGGCATGGGCCGAAAGCGTTCTCGTGGTTTATCTACCGGATGACCTCGCCCGCGATGCGCGAACTCTTCATGGCGCCGCGCAACGTGCTGCGCATGAAAGAGGCGCTGCTATCGCTGCTGGCGGGCGACATCTTCGAAGACACGCCAATCTGGCGTTCGCTCGGCCTCTTCAAGGGCGCGTACTACGTGTCGGTGATGCTGAATGCGCCGCACACCTGGCGGGCCTGGCGCGCGCGGCGGCGCAACTTGCGCGAGGCGAGTGGCGAGGCAAATGAAACGCAAATGGCGTCCCGCTGAAGCTCCGAACCGCGCACCGCGTCCCTGCCACTACTCGGCAGACCCTCCACGACTTTTATTCACGTTGCTGTTTCCATGCGCACAACCAGCCCATCTTCGACTCATCTGGTTCTGATCCCGAGCTACAACCCCGGCGAAAAAGTTTATGACACCGTGCGTAGCGCGCGGGAGAACTGGAACCCGGTGTGGGTGATCGTCGACGGCAGCACGGACGACAGCGCCGGGCGTTTGCTCGCCATGGCCGAGCAGGATGCGGGCTTGCATGTGATCGTGCTGCCGCAGAATCAGGGCAAAGGCGCGGCCGTTTTGATCGGCCTCGAGGAAGCGGCGAGGCGTGGCTTCACCCACGTCCTGACGATGGATTCCGATGGCCAGCATCCGGCCGATCTGATCGCGCATTTCATGTCCGCTTCGCAGGCTGAGCCCGACGCGATGGTGCTGGGCTTGCCGAAGTTCGACGCGCAAGCGCCGAAAGCGCGCGTCTATGGGCGGCGTCTTTCCAACGTCTGCGCCAACCTCGAAACCTTGTGGGCGGGCATCGGCGATTCGCTCTACGGGTTTCGCGTGTATCCGGTCGTGCCGCTGCGTGATGTGATGAGCCGTCATGTGTGGATGCGGCGCTTCGATTTCGATCCGGAAGCGGCCGTCCGTTTGTGCTGGGAAGGTGTGCGGCCCATCCAGATCGAAGCCCCGGTGCGGTATTTCCGCGCTGACGAGGGCGGCGTGTCGCATTTCAACTACCTGCGCGACAACCTGCTGTTGTCGTGGATGCATCTGCGGCTCTTCGTTGGCTTTCTGCTGCGTTTGCCGATGCTGATTCCGCAGCGCCTCGGGCAACGTCTCGAGCAGCGGCGTAGCTAATCACGCAGCAAGGCGATACCCCAGCGCCAGCGCCCACCCAGGTGGTACATCTAGCGCCACCACGCAGTCACACGCAACCTCCTGCCTGGCGGCTGCAACTCACCCCATCCTTATCCGGTAAAACCCTGGGTCATCTTCCGTCCTGCGGATGGCTCTGGTATAAATCCGCTCCAAAGCTGATTACGTTTTAGCACGGCAATAATTCACGCCTGCGTTCAGACGCGGGTTGGGCAGTTGTAAGGAATTGATATGAACGCGTCCCGCCCGTGAAACGTCAGCAAACGAAGATCGGCCCTCGCGAACTAACCGTATCAAAGAGCCAA
>Ga0302178_10000136_pt1 | contig 65836 bp, 60 predicted proteins | sample I_Palsa_E1_3_FD_198790 | JGI IMG/M metagenome (GOLD analysis project Ga0302178, IMG submission 198790) | Peat permafrost microbial communities from Stordalen Mire near Abisko, Sweden - I_Palsa_E1_3 | ecosystem: Environmental > Terrestrial > Soil > Palsa > Peat permafrost | place: Sweden...
CGAGGTGGTGGCCCGCCGGGACGAGGTCGTGGCTGCCGTGCGGGCGGCCGGCTTCCGCTTCGTCGCCCTCGACCTGGAGGGTTTCCGGTCCGGCAGCCTGAACCGCGGCCTCACGGCCGCCCCGGGCCGACCATGAGCGCAGTGAGGGTGAAGGTCAAGCTGACGTTTCCCGAGTCCGAGGTGCGGCGGGCTGTCCTGGCCATCCTGGTGCGCCGGTTCGACGTGGATCCCGACATCCGCCGGGCCGACGTGGAGGAGCACCGGGGCTGGATCGTGTGCGAAATGGACGGTGAGGCGGCCCAGGTCGACGCCGCCCTCGACTGGCTCCGTACGGAGGGCATCACAGTCGACCTGCTGGGGGACGTCTTCGAGGGTTGACGGCCACGCCCGGGGCCGGGGGCCGGCGCAACGCTGTCAGCCCTCGTCGGGCTCCTGGGGCACGTGCCAGCCCGCCGACGAGACCCCCCGGGGCTCGTAGAAGACGCAGCCCTCGGGGCAGGCGAACGGCAGCGGCTCGTTGGCATCGACCTTGCAGCGTTCCAGACGATCACCCCGTGGCGTGGTCCGCATCACGTAATGGCGGCAATCCTCGTTGACGGACACATCCCATTCTGGCCCAGTGGGCGGGCCGCGGTAGCGTCACCGCTCGTGGACCCGAGTGCCGACCGCGACGTCCCCCTCAAGACCTTGCTGCGCTGGAGCGAGGCGCTGGCCGGCATCGCCCGCACGGGCCTCGGCTTCACCGAGAGCCTCTACGAGCAGGAACGCTTCGAGGAGATCCTCAAGGTGGCGGCCGACATCCGTGCCGAGGCCGACGGCGACAACGAGGACCCTGACTACGCCGGGGGATTGGTGCAGGAGTGGATGGACACCGTCGGCAAGGGTGTCCCGGGTTACGTCACTCCCAAGGTCGCCGTCGGTGCGGCGGTCGCCAACGACAAAGGCGAGCTGCTGCTGATCCAACGCGCCGACTCGGGCATCTGGCTCTATCCGACCGGGTGGTGCGACGTGGGGTATTCGGCTGCCGAGGTCGTGGTGAAGGAGGTCGAAGAGGAGACCGGCATCATCGCCGAACCGGTGCGTCTCATCGCTGTCCTCGACGGCCTGCGTCTCGGCTTCACCCGGGTGCCGCTGTACTCGCTGCTCTTCTACTGCCGGGCCGTGGGCGGCGAGCTGGCCCCACATCCGCTCGAGACGCGCGACGTCGGCTGGTTCACCCGCGAGACGCTGCCCCAGCCGCTGGTCGGGTCCGAACGCTGGGGCGAGCACGTCTTCGCCGCCATCAACGGCGAGCGCCGCGACGTGCTCTACGACAGCGTGCGCCGACCGATGTGGCGGGGCGAATCGGCGACGTCGTGATTTCGGTCGAGGCCGCCGCCCTGGTCGACGACGACCTCTGCGCCGCGGTCGACCGCCTCGTCCCCCAGCTCTCCCGCTCGTCGCCTCCGCCAAGCCGTGCCGTCTTGGAACGGATCGTGACCGATGATGCCACGACGTTGTTCGTGGCCCGCAACGACGTCGGCATCGTGGGCATGCTGACGCTGGCAACCTTCCAGATCCCGACGGGCGTGCGCGCCTGGATAGAAGATGTCGTCGTCGACACCGACGCCCGGGGCAGCGGCGTGGCGGCTGCCCTCGTGCAGGCCGCGCTGGAGCGCTCGGCCGAGCTCGGCGCCCGCACGCTGGACCTCACGTCACGGCCCGACCGCGCCGCGGCCAACCGGCTCTACGTTCGCATGGGGTTCGAGACCCGGCAGACCAACGTCTATCGGCGGACGCTCGACGCTCCGGGATAGATCTCTCGCCTTCGGACACTCCCAGGTGGCACACTGGAAAACGTGAAGCGTCTCGATCGGGCGACGGCAGTCCTGCTGGTGCTGGCCGCGCTCTTGGCCGCGACCCAGTTCGTTTCGGCCTTCTTCGTCCACGTCGCCGTGCGCGCCGAACCGAGCGCGGCCGGTTGGGCGGTGCCCCCGACGAAGACCTACATACAGGCTTTCGGCCTCTCCGAGCTGATCCTGACCGCCTTGAGTCTGGGCGCGGTCGTCGTGGTGTGTTCGTCGCTGAGCCGTCGTAACGTACGGGAGCGCGGCGCCGGGCGGCTCGCCTGGGGCGTCTCCGTCCTGGCCACTCTCCTTGGGCTCGTGGGGTTCGTCTACTTGTTCGGCGCCGGAATGTGCCTCCTCCTGGCGTGCGTCAGCGTGCCGCGCCGTCAGCCCATCGCCACGATCGGCGCGTCGAGTGCGAGACCGCCCGTCGAGCCGTTGAAGACGGCGTCGCCGTAGTTGAAGATGCCCCCGTCGGAGGCCACCAACCAATAGCCCCCTCCGTCAGGCGAGGCCGACATGCCGACGATCGGCTTGTTGAGGACGATGGAGCCGGCCGAGCCGTCGAAGCCGGCGTCGCCGTAGTTGAAGATGCCGCCGTCGGACGCCACGAGCCAATAGCCGTGCCCCGATGCGCTCGGGGCCATGCCCACGATGGGCTTGTTGAGCGGCTGCCCGCCGCGTGACCCGTAGTAGACGGCATCGCCGTAGCTGAAGATCCCCCCATCGGAGGCGACCAGCCAATACCCCCCGCCGTCCGGCGTCGAGGCCATCCCGACAATGGGCTTGTTGAGGTGCATCGACCCGGCCGATCCGAAGAAGTGCGCGTCGCCGTAGCTGAAGATCCCTCCGTCGGAGGCGACCAGCCAATACCCCCCGCCGTCCGGCGTCGAGGCCATTCCGACGATGGGCTTGTTGAGGCGGATGGACCCGGTCGAGCCGTAGAAGCCAGCGTTCCCGTAGCTGAAGATGCCGCCGTCGGTGGCCACCTCCCAGTACCCGCCGCCGCCGGGGGTCTCCGCCATGCCCACCATCGGCGCGTTGAGATGCTGGCCGCCCATGGAGCCCAGGAACGACTGGCAGAACGAGAAGATGCCGCCGTCCGCGGCCACCATGCGGTACCCCGGCCCGGATCCGCAGTTCACCGCGGCGCCGAGCTGCCGGGCCTGTCCTGAGTTCGGGTCGATCATGAGGGAGGACTCGTCGACCGCCTCGAACGCGCTGGCCGGAACCTGCTTGAGCTCGTTGACGAGTGCGATCGGCCAGTTCTCGTCGGCGGTACCGCCGAAGTACCAGTTGGAGCCGTTGTCGGCCAGGATCAGCCCGTACTGCTGCATGGCGCGCAGCACCACCTGCGCCTGCGCGGAGTACCCGGAGATGTTGTAGTCAGCCTTGAGCCGGAAGCGGGCCCCCATGGGCGGCAGGTCCGGGTTCGACGACGAACCCGCCTCGTGGCGGGCCGGCCAGATGTACGACGTGTCCGTTGTCTCGGCCGTCATCCTGATGGCGTGGGTGATGACGCCCGACTGCACCTCGTCGTAGCGCACGAGGCCGGGCAGGATGGGCAGTCCCGCGGCGTCGGCCGACGTCCATCCTGCGGGGCGCAGCGCGTTCGAGTTGAGATTCCAGATCGCGCCTGATCCGGCAGTCGAACCCGATGCGCTGTACTGCGCGTCCCAGAGTTCGTAGAGGGTGCAGGTGGCCGGGTTGACCATGATGGCGTGGCGATCGCCCGTCGACTGTTGCCCGCCCTCAATGGGAGTGCTCGCACTGAACGGGTACGGCCCCGGGTCGCTCTCATCGGCGTACTGGAACGTGATGGGTACCTCGGGCTGTGAGGGGGACACGACGGTGTAGGGGATGCCATACGGTGTAGAGGGGTCATCCGAGGGTCCGAAGTCCGGGTGGAGGTTCGTCGTGCTGGCGTCCATGCTGGCCAGCCAGGCCGCACTCTGCGGGTTCACGGGGAGGTTGGCGACGGGCGTGTTCCACACGTTGTCCGCCGGGAACATGGGGCAGTTCGGTGCTCCGGGCAAGGGCGTCCCGGCCGAAGCCGGCGTCGGCGAAAGAGCTACCGTGAGACCCAGCCACATCACCCCCGTGGTCACGAAAGCGACCGGTCCTGTGATCCTGCCGGTCCTGCCGGTCCTGCCGGTCCTGCGTCGTCGCATGAGTGACCCCTCCCAGCGTGAACGACCGTACCCGAAGCGGCAGGCTGCATCTGACGACCGAAGCTGCCCGCCGCACGAGGGAGTCGGGCCGCAGCCCGTGCGCTGCGGGCACGACAAGAGCATCACCAAACTCGACCGGCCCAGTTAGGGTTTCGGTGGGGCGGACACGGAGGGTGACGGTTGTGAGCGCGAACGGGATGCAGGGGCGCAATTGGGTGCTTGCCGCGATGATCTTCGCGGTCTCCATGACCTTCATCGATCAGACGATCGTCTCCATCGCGGTGCCGAACATTCAGCGGGAGCTCGGTCTCACGTCGACCGGTGTGCAATGGGTCGTGAACGGCTACCTCATCTCCCTGGCCGCGCTCTTCGCCCTGGGCGGACGCCTCTCGGACATCTTCGGCCACAAGAAGATCTGCGTGATCGGCGTCATCGTCTTCGTCGTGGCGTCGGCCATGTGCGGGCTGACGCCCAAGGGCTCAGGCGCCGAGGCCTGGATCGTGACGTTCCGGGTGGTCCAGGGGGCCGGTGGCGCGCTCATGTTCCCGGCGGCGCTCGCCATCGTGGTCAACACGTTCCCTTTGCGGGAGCGCGGGAAGGCGCTGGCGCTGTTCTTCGGCATCGCCGGTGGCCTCACCGCCATCGGACCCATTCTGGGCGGCTATCTCACCGAATGGACCTGGCGTGCCATCTTCTGGGTGAACATCCCGGTCGCCCTCATCGCCTTGGTCCTCATCGCGGTGTCGAAGCCCAAGACGCAGTACCAGCGCGCCCCGATCGACTACCGGGGAGCGGTTCTGATCGCCGCCGGCATCGGGCTCAGCATCTTCGGGCTGCAGCAGTCGGTCCCGTGGGGCTGGAGCAATCCCTGGACGTGGATCTGCATCGTCGCCGGCCTCCTGATCATCGCCGTGTTCGTCCTGGTCGAGACGCGGACCGAATCGCCTCTCATCAAGGTCAAGATATTCCGTGTCCGGGCATTCGCCATGGAGAACCTCGTCCTGCTGATCGCCATGATGACGTTCATCCCGGTCTTCTTCTTCGCCAGCGAGTACGCGCAGATCGCGCTGCACGACACCGCGTCGGGGGCCGGCATCTTTCTGTTGTTCTTCTTCATCGGCTTCGTCATCGCAGCGCAGATCGGGGGCCGCATCCTCGACCGCGAAGGGGCGAAGCGGGCCGTGGTGCTTGGGTGTGCCATTGCTGCGGTGGGCTTCGGCGTTTGGGCCTCCAAGGCCACGACGCTCTCCTTTTCGAAGCAGCAGATCTGGGTGATCGTGGCCGGGTTCGGCATGGGGATGATGCTCGGGCCGGCCAATACCGATGCCGTGAACCGAGCGGGGAATCTCTCGTACGGCGAGGCGACCGGCATCACCCAGACGATCCGTAATTTCGGGGCCAGCCTGGGGTTGGCCGGCCTCGGGACGATCCTGCTCTTCAGTTACCGCTCGCACCTCACGACGTCGTTGAAGGCGATGGGTGACCCGCATGCCGCAGCAGAAGCCAGCAAAATCACGCAGAGCCAGCAGGGGAGCGGGTCAGTGAGCTCCATTCCTCACTTCGTGTCCCTCAACTTCGCCCAAGCCACCGAGGTCGTGCTCTACGTCATGTGCGGGATCATGGGCTTCGCCGCGCTGGTCGCGTTCTTCGGGCTGCAACGGGGCCGCCAGGAGGTGGCGCCCGTCGAGGATGGCATTGTTCCTGCACCCGCCGCGCCGGGGTGACTCTGACCAGGGCACGGGGAGCCGGCGCCTAGATGCCGCGGTCGACACTGGGATTGCCGTAACCTCGCACCGGCGACCCCGGCGCAGTCCGGCCGCCCGCTCGACAGGAGGCAAAACGTGGCAAACAGCAGCCGCATCGGACTCCTCTTCGCGCTACTGGTGGCCATCGGCGCGTTGGCCACCGGCTGCAGTGCGATCGACAAGGTCAAAAACGATGTCCACACCGTCGAGGGCAACAAGTCCACCGTCGACTCGTTCACCCAGAACCTGCAGTCGAGCAAGGACATGCCTTTCGAGGCGACCTACATGACGACGGGGGACTCGCCGGCCACGATCGTCTACGCGGTCGACCCGTCCAGCGGCGGCCTCGCCTTCCACGAGACGCAGACGGGATCCAGCGCGTCCAACGTGCAGCTGATCGTGAACTCGTCCGGCGAGTACAGCTGCAGCCAGAGCGGATCCGGCACAGCCTGGTCATGCCAGAAGCTGGGCCAGGCCGACGCCGCCACCGAGAACAAGATCTTCGACGTCTACACCCCCTCGCACTGGGTCTCCTTCCTCAAGGGCGTCTCGCTGGTGGCTGGATTGGCGGGTGACAAGGTCACGAGCTCCACCAAGTCACTGAACGGCTTCGACATGAACTGCGTCGACCTGGTCGCCAAAGGGGTTGCTGGAACCAGCACCATCTGCAGCACGAGCCAGGGCATCCTCGGCTACGTCAACGTCGCCTCGGACTCGACCGTGTTCGAGATCACGAACTTCACGTCGTCACCCGCGCCCTCGCTGTTCCAGTTACCGCCCGGCGCTACCGTGACCACGGCGACGACACAATGAGGGGATGACCACCTTCATCACTCGCTACGCCACGTCTGGTGCCGGGATCCGCCTGGCCGTCAAGGACCTGATCGACATGGAGGGGGAGCCGACGACGGCGGGTTGCCGCGCTGTGGCGGACCGGGCGGTACCGGCGGCCCGGGATGCCGCGTGCCTGGCCGGCGCCCGGGAGGCGGGAGCCCGGATCGTCGGCCGCACGAATCTGCACGAGTTGGCCCTCGGCGTGACGGGCGTCAATGAGTGGTACGGGACGCCGGTGAACCCGCTCGATCCGACCCGCGTCCCCGGCGGTTCCTCGAGCGGTTCTGCGGTCGCCGTGGCCACCGACGAGGCGGACGTGGCGTACGGCAGCGACACCGGCGGCTCTATCCGGATTCCCGCCGCGTGTTGCGGCATCGCCGGTCTCAAGACGACGTGGGGTCGGATCCCCCTCGACGGCGTCTGGCCGCTCGCGCCCAGCTTCGACACCGTCGGGCCGATGGCCCGCACGGTGGGCGGGCTGGTCACCGGAATGCAGCTCCTCGAGCCCGGCTTCAGCATCGCTGGCGTAGAGGGGACGGACCTGGTCATCGGTCGCTTGCCCATTGAGGCGGATCCCGCCATCACCGCCGCGCTCGACCAGGCCCTGGGCCTGGTGGGATGGGACAGCCGAGAGCTGGCGGTGCGGGGGTGGGACGACGCCACCTTGCAGGCTGGGCTCCTCCTGGTTGTCGAGGCCTGGGATTCCGACGCCGCTTTGGTGGCGGAGGATCCGGAGGGCATCAGTGACGGCGTGCGGGGCCGGCTGGAGCTCGGGGGCTCCTTCGACGAGGACACCGTCGCCGCGGCCTGGGGCGTCCAGCGCGCCTGGAAGGCCGCGCTCGAGCGCGTCTTCGCCGAGGTCGACCTGCTGGTCACGCCGACACTGAGCATCTTTGCGCCGCCGCTCGAGGACGGCGACGACCTCCTCGTGTCGCGCTGCACCCTTCCGGTCAACCTGGCCGGGGTGCCGGCCGTCTCACTCCCTGTGCCCACCGGCGGTCCGTTGCCCGCGAGCATGCAGTTGATCGGGCCGGCCCAGAGCGAGGAGCGGCTGCTGGCGGCGGCGGTGGTTCTCGAGGCTGCCGTGGCATCGGCCTGACGACGTGTAAGCGAAGCCCCGAGGCCGGGCTCTCGTTCAGCGCGTGCGTGCGCAACAGGGCGCGGCAGGACAGTGCCGTCGGCCATAAAATCGGTTGATGCAGATCGACGTGTGGTCGGATTATGCCTGCCCCTGGTGCGCCCTCGGATTGGCTCGGTTGAATGTGGCCTTGGGTGAGTTCGAGCACGCGGAGGACATCACCGTGGTGCACCGATCGTTCGAGCTGGACCGGCATGCGCCGGCCTCGAGTCCAGGCACGTCGGAGGAGGCCGTGGCCCGCAAGTACGGCATGCGTCCCGAACAGGTCCGTGCCGGTCACGCCCAACTGACCGCGTTCGGGGCGGAGGTGGGATTCACCTTCGACTTTGACCGCGTCCGCCGGGGCAACACCTTCGACGCGCACCGGCTCACCCAGGCGGTGCGCGGCACCGAGTGGGAGGGAGCACTGGTGGAGCGGCTGTTCGCCGCACATTTCGGCGAGGGGCAACTGCTCTCGGATCACGATTTCCTGCACGACGTGGCGCGGTCGGTCGGACTGCCCGAAGGCATCACCGACCAGGTGTTCGGAAGCGACGATTACGGCAAAGAGGTCCGAGCCGATGAAGCCGCCGCGTCGGAACTCGGTGTGACGGGCGTTCCCTACTTCCTCATCAATGATGCGTGGCCCGTCCCGGGAGCGCAGGACGTCGAGACGCTGGGCATCTTGCTCAAGAGGGCCTGGTCACGCGTCGGCCATTGAGCCGAGGATTCCGTCGACCATCTCGACGGTCGTATTGGGGTGGAGGAAAGCGAAGCGGGCGACCGTCTCGTCTTCCCAGGTTGTCGGCGTGACGAAGCCGATCTGCTCGTTGAGCAGCCGAGCCGACCAGACCTCGTAGTCGAGCTTGCTCCATCCCGGCCGGCGGAACAGCACGATAGAGAGCCCGGGGTCGCGTACGAGCTCGACGTGGGGTGACTCGGCGATCCGCTCGGCGGCCCGCTCGGCCATGGCCAGCCCAGCCTCCACGCCCTCGCGATAGGCGTCGAGGCCGTTGACCGCCAGCGAGAACCAGAGTGGCAGCCCCCGGGCTCGCCGGGTGAGGTGGAAGGCGTAGTCGCTCGGGTTCCATTCCTCGGGGTTCTCGCTGTGCAGGACCTCCAGATATTGGGCGTCCTGAGTGTGGACCGCCTTGGCCAGATTCGGTTGGCGGTAGACCAGCCCGGCGCAGTCGAAGGGAGCGAAGAGCCACTTGTGGGGATCGACGATGAACGAGTCCGCCCGCTCGAACCCCGCGAACCGGTCCCGCATGGAGGGGGCGAACAGCGCGGCGGCGCCCCCGTAGGCGCCGTCGATGTGGAACCAGAGGGAGTACTCGTCCGCCACGTCCGCCACGCCAGCGAGGTCGTCGACGATGCCGGCGTTGGTCGTGCCCGCCGTGGCGACGACGCCGATGACGTCAGCGCGGCGCGGATCCTCACGCAGCGCGGCCCGCAGTGCCGGTCCGGTCAGGCGATGGTCCAGCGTGGCAACGGTGAGCGTGCCGACTCCGAGCACGTGGAGGGCCTTGCCCACCGAGGAATGTGCGTCTTCGCTCAGGGCAATGAGCGGGCGCAGCGGCGCGGCGGACTGGCGCCGATGTCCGGCCGTGTCGCGGGCCACCATGAGGGCCGACAGGTTTCCCGCCGACCCCCCGGCGACGAAGCAGCCGCCGGCTCCCTGGGGAAAGCCGGCTTGGGCCGCCAGCACCCCGAGAGCCTGGTTCTCGGCCACGACGACGCCGGCCGCTTCGAGCCAGGAGGTGCCGTGCAGCGACGAGCAGGACACGAACATGTCGAAGAGCAGGGAGGCCTTGGTCGGGGCAGCCGGGATGAACGACAAGAAGCGGGGGCTGTCGCACGACACCACCGCCGTCGAGAGCTTTTCGATGAACAGCTGCAGCACCTCGGCGGCGTCGTTTCCCTCCGGCCGCATGAGCCCCGCCAGTTCGGCGTCGAGGGATTCCACGAGACCGCCGAAGTCGAGGGCGACCGGGTCCATGGACAGCCGTTCCCGGCATGCCGCCAGGACGAGCTCGGTCATCGCCTCGTCGTAGTGGAACATCTGGCTCGCCATTAGGCCGACGGGCCATCCGGCGTCGTGTCGGGGCGACGATGGGCGCGCCAGGCCTCCTCGGCGCGGCTGGCGACCTCGTGCGGCGGGGCCCCGGTCTTGGCGGCGACCAACACCACGTCGTCGAATTCGGGCTTCGCCCGTCCACTGATGACCTTCATGCGGACGACGATGCCGTCCACGGTGACCTGTTCGAGCCGGCGGGCCACCGGCCAGCGCTCCACCGCAGTGGCGCGGATGCCCATCGTTCCGGTCACCCGCTGCATCTCGGCCCGCTGCGTCCCGACGAGCGTGGCGTCGGTCAAGACGTGCAGAACATGGCCGGGCCGGCCCTTCTTCATGGTGACCGGGCTCACCCAGGCGTCGAACGCCCCGCCTTCGAGCGCGGCGGCGATCGCCAGGCCCAGCTGCTCGCCGGTGACGTCGTCGAGGTTCGTCTCGAGCAGCACGGCGCCCTGTCCGGGACCGACGGCTGGCCGGTCGACCCGTTGACCGATCACCACCTGGGTGCAGTTGGGCAGGTCCTCCATCTCTCCGGCGCCTCCGCCGAAGCCCGACGCGGTGACCGTCATGTCGGGGAGGGGACCGAACGCCGTGGACAGCGCGGCCAGCAAGGCGGCCCCGGTGGGCGTCGTGAGCTCAATCTGCACGTCTCGGCCGTAGGACGGGATTCCCTCGAGCAGGCGGACGGTCGCCGGCGCAGGGTTCGGCAACCGTCCGTGCGCGCTGCGCACCATCCCTATTCCCGTGGCGACCGCGGAGGCGGACACCTCGTCGACGCCGAGCACCTCGAGCGCGGCCACCGTCCCGACGACATCGATGATGGCGTCGTGTCCACCGACCTCGTGAAAGTGCACCTGGTCGACCGGCCGACGATGCAGGGCGGACTCGACGGTCGCCAGCCGGTAGAAGACCGCCTGGGCCCGCGCCGTCACCCGGGCCGGCAGGGCGGCTTCCTCGATGAGTGCCGCAATCACCCCGTGGGTGCGCACCACGACGTCGTCGCCCCCGACCACGGCGCGGGTGCAGGCGATGCCCCCTCGGACGCCGTCCTCGAACTCGAGGTGCCAGCCGGGAAGAGGAAGACGGTTGAGCAGCGCACGGACCTCGTCGACGTCGGCGCCCGCGTCGACGAGTGATCCCAGGGCCATGTCCCCCGCGATGCCGGCGAAGCAGTGAAACCACGCCAGCGTCGAGGAACCCGACCCCTGCTGCGTCACGGGAGGACCCGGGCGATGGCGCAGGCGGCCCCGTATCCGTTGTCGATACCGACGACCGTGATGCCCGAGGAGCAGGCGGAGAGCATGGCGAGCAGAGCGGTCACGCCTTCGAGCGCCGCGCCGTACCCCGTACTCGTGGGTACCGCGACGACGGGTGCGGGGGTCAGGCCGCCTACCACGCTGGCGAGCGCGCCCTCCATGCCGGCGACGACCACGACCGCGTCCGCCATGGCGAGCGTGTCGAGCTCCGCCAGGAGCCGGTGCAACCCGGCCACGCCGCAGTCGGTGAGCTGCCGGGGTGCGAAACCGAGTGCGCCCAGTACTGCCATGCATTCGGTAGCCACGGGGAGATCGGCTGTCCCGGCCGTGATGACGACGACGGCACCGTCTCGGGGGGGCGCCGGACGGAAGACCACCGTCGCCAGCGGCCCGCTCTCGGCCACGGCGCCTGGAGCGAAGCCGTGCGCGGCTGCAGCGGCCGTGACCGCCTTCACCTGCGCCTCGGTCGCCCGAGTCAGCAGGACCGGGCCATCGGCCTCGGTGAGGAGCGCTTCAACCACCGCTGCGCAGTGCTCGGGCGTCTTGCCGGGGCCGTAGACGGCCTCGGGCATGCCGAGGCGCAGGTCGCGATGGTGGTCCACGCGGGCGAAGCCCAGGTCGGAGTAGGGAAGCCGGCGCAGCTGCCGCACGGCGTCGTCAGGCGTGCAGCGTCCCGCGGCGACGTCTTCGATCAGTGTGCGAAGCGTGGAAGCGTCCATGAGCTGCTCTATCCTGCCCAACTGTGAACCCGCCTGCGACCTCCGTGGCCTTTTTCGGGCCGGAGGCCACCTTCACACAGGAAGCACTTCTCACCCAGCCCGACCTGGCCCGGGCCGATCTCAGAGCCCTCCCCTCCATTACGGCGGTGCTCGAAGCCGTGGCCAGGGGCGACGTCGACCTCGGTTTCGTGCCCATCGAGAACGGGATCGAGGGGACGGTCAGCGCCACCATCGACGGCCTGATTCACGACGTCGACCTGCGTATTCAGCGTGAGGTCGTCATGGATATCCACCTCCACTTGATGGCTTGTCCGGGCACGGGCCTGGGCGACATCCACGCCGTTTCCTCGTACCCCCACGCGCTGGCCCAGTGCCAGAAATACCTGGCCCGTATTTTGCCGGGCGTCGAGCAGCGGGTGGCGAATTCCACCGCGGACGCGGCCCGTGTGCTCGGCGAGTCGGGGGCGGCGGGTGAGGCCGCCATCGCGCCGAGACTGGCGGCCGAGCGGTACGGCCTGACCATCGTGGCGGAAGACGTGGAAGACCACCCGGAGAACCAGACGCGGTTCGTCCTGGTGGCTCCGACCAAAATCCCGGCCGTCACCGGGCATGACAAGACCAGCATCGTCTGCTTCCAGCGGGCCGACCACCCCGGGAGCCTCCACGGCATCCTGGGCCAGTTCGCCGCGCGGAACATCAACCTGACCAAGCTCGAGTCCCGTCCCACGAAGCAGGCGCTCGGTGACTACTGCTTCGTCATCGACCTGTCGGGTCATGTGGGTGACGAGGTCGTGGCGGACTGTCTCCGGGATCTCCACGCCGGCCTGGCCGGCGTGAAATTCCTCGGCTCGTACCCGGCAGCCGGGGAGCAGGGCCCCGAACAGCGACGACAGGCCGATGCGGCGTGGCAGGCGGCGGACACGTGGCTTCTCCAGATCCGCGGTGCCATCGAGTAACTGTGGTCGGCCGCTGGTACTGTGCGCGGGGAGGGCCTGTGACGCTGCAGACGATTGACGTCGACCAGCACCTGTTCGAGTCGAGGACGACCTGGTCCGAGTACATCGATCCGGCGCGGCAGTCCGATGCGTTGTCGATCACCGACGATGACGCCGGTTGGCCGTGGCTCACGTGGCGGGGTGAGCGGCTGACCCCGCTGGAGGTCCCGATCCCGGAGCGCTCCACACTGATCGGGGAGGACCGCCTCCGGCGCCTCCGGGGCGAGCGAGCCCCGGCATCGTTCGAGGAGCTGGTGCCGGACTCCTATCGCCTGGCCGGTTCCCGCCTGGCCTCGCTCCATGCGTTCGGGCTCGACGCGGCGGTCTTGTTCCCGAATTACGGGCTCTTGTGGGAACAGCGGTTGGCCTCGGACCGCGCCGCGCAGCGTGCCAACGCGCGGGCGTACAACCGCTTCGTGGCGGACGTGTGCGGCGATGGCGAGGGTCGGCTCTTCGGGGTGGCCCACGTGCTGTTGCACGACCCGGCCTGGGCGGTGGAGGAGATCCGGCGGGTACGGGCACAGGGCGTGCGCCTGGCCATGATCGCCCCCGCCCCCGTTGATGGGAAGCCCCTTTCGCACCCGGATTTCGACAGCGTGTGGGCGGCGTTCAGCGACGAAGGCGTCGCCCCGGTGTTCCATGTCTCGGACTTCGAGAGCCCCCTGCACCCCGCCTGGCGAACGGGGGAGCAAGAGGAGGGCGAGCGATTGTTCGACTCGATCTTCCTGTATCTGGCGCCGGCGGTCGCCCTGGCCAACCTGATCTTGAACGGGGTGCTCGAGCGCTTCCCGCGCTTACGTGTCGGAGTGGTCGAGCTGACGGCGAGTTGGGTGCCGAGCTTCCTGCTGCACATCGACGGGGCGTCGGACTTCTACACCCAGCGTCACGGCGAGCCGTTTCACAAGCTGTCGGACCGCCCCTCGAACTACTTCCTCCGCCAGGTCCGGGTCGCCGCGCTGCCCTACGAGATGCCGAACCGTCTCGTCCCCAACGTCGGCGACGACACCTTCATGCTGGGCAGCGACTGGCCCCACGCCGAAGGCGTCGCAGACCCGATGGCACAGGCCCAACGCGCCGTTGCCGGGCTGGTGGAACCGGCCCGCGCCAACATGTTGGGGGCCAACGCCGCGTGGCTCCTGGGCCTGTGACCATCGATCTCGAAGCAGCGGCGGCCGAGCGGGACCGTCTGCGCGCCACCTACCTCCGCGAACGGCCCGACCGACCGCCGTCGACGGCACGCGGCATCCACCATGTGGCACTGATCTGTTCGAACGTGGAGCAGACCATCCGCTTCTACCAGGACCTGCTCGGCTTTCCGCTCGTCGAGCTCTTCGAGAACCGGGACTACAAGGGGTCGACCCACCTCTTCTTCGACCTTGGTCACGACAACACCTTGGCCTTCTTCGACTTCCCCGACCTCGGACTCGGGCCCTACGCCGAGGTGCTCGGTGGGTTGCACCATGTCGCTATCTCCATTGACCAGGCCCAGTGGGACGCGGCACGGGCCCGACTCGAAGTGGCAGGCATCCCCACGCAGATCGAGAGCGGGACGTCGCTGTACTTCTCGGATCCAGATGGGGTGCGGCTCGAGCTCATCGCCGAAGGTCTCGGCTCGTTGTACGGGACCCCGCTGCACTGATGCCCGTCACGGGCATGGCCAACCTGGCGATCAAGGTCGCCGATCTGGAGGCGGCGTGCGCCTGGTACGAGGCCGCCGGAGCTGCGGTGACCACGCCGATCGAATGGGAGAACGGCCGGAGAGCCGACGTCCAGCTCGGCACGCTCTCCCTGACGCTCTTCACGATGGCGATTTACGAGGACGCCTGCGAATTGCCTGACGAGGGTTTTCTTCACCCGGCGCTCTTCGTGGACGATCTCGACGCTGAGCTGGCCAACCACACGGTCCTGTGGGGCCCGCGGACGGTCAGCGGAACGTTCGGCACGCGTCGTATCGCCTTCGTGGAGGCTCCGGGGGGCATCCGCCTCGAGTTCATGGAACAGATGGAGGAACTGCCGGGCTGACGGGCTCGCTGCCGGGGGTGGGCCCGACCAGGCGCCCACACCGCCGCGTCGATGACAGACTCCAGTTGTCATGAAGGTGCATCTCGTCGACGGGACCTACGAGCTCTTCCGCCATTTCTTCGGGGCCCCACCGCATCGCAACGCTGCCGGCCAGGAGGTCGCCGCGGTGAGGGGGGTGGTCAGCTCCGTCCTGCAACTGCTGGGAGACGGCGCGACCCACGTCGGCGTGGCGACCGACCATGTCATTGAGTCCTTTCGCAATGACCTGTGGCCCGGCTACAAGACCGGCGAAAATGTCGATCCCGATCTGTGGTCCCAGGCCTGGCCCCTCGAGGCGGCGCTCGCCGCGCTGGGGGTGGTGGTCTGGCCGATGGTCGATCTGGAGGCCGATGACGCCTTGGCGAGCGGCGCCGCGGTGGCCGACGCCGACCCCGAGGTGGACCAGGTGATCATCTGCACTCCCGACAAGGATCTCGGTCAATGCGTGCGGGGGACCCGCATTGTGCAGCTCGACCGACGTAAGGACGTCGTGATCGATGAAGGCGGTGTCACGGCCAAGTTCGGAGTGAGTCCCTCCTCAATCCCGGATTACCTGGCGCTGGTCGGTGACACTGCGGACGGCTTCCCGGGGTTGGCGGGATGGGGGGCCAAGTCGGCCGCCACGGTCCTGGCCCGCTGGAACCACATTGAGGACATCCCTGCGGATGCAGCTGACTGGGATGTCAGCGTGCGGGCGGCCGCAAAACTGGCGACGACGCTGCGGGAGGGACGCGACGATGCGCGACTCTTCAAGGAGCTGGCGACGTTGCGGATCGACCGGTCCCTCCTCGGGCAGGTCGACGACCTGTGCTGGCGGGGACCGACGGACGACTTTGCCGAGGTGTGCGCGGACCTGGACGCCCCGGGCATTGCCCGGCGGGCCGAAGCGCTCGCCGCCTCCCGCTGACCGACCATGACCTACCCGGACGTCGCCACGGACGGGACAGGACCGGAGAACGTGAGACGGCGGAGGTAGAGGTCTCGGCGTTGGGAAACTCGACCGCGCCGGGGACCCAGGCGTGGAAGGCGATCCAGAAACAATAGTGGCCACCCGTGGTGACCAGAGCTTGGAGTTGCCCGGGCCGCCGGACTTCCAGACCAGGTAGGGCGCGCGGTCAGGAGCCCAGGTAACTGGTGGCCAGCGCCGCTTCCATCTCGGCGGGCGTCCCCCGGTGCGCGATGACGCCCTGCAGGACGACGGCGGCGCTGTCGGCGATGGGAAGCGCGGTGCGGGCGAATTGCTCGACCAGCAGGATGGACAGGCCCGCCTCAGCCAGCTCCCGGACCTTGTCGTAGAGCTGCCCGACCACGATGGGCGCCAGGCCCATGGAGAGCTCGTCGAGCAGCAACAGCTTCGGGTCGGTGGCGAAGGCACGCGCCAGGGCGAGCATCTGCTGCTCGCCCCCCGACAGGGTCCCGGCCATCTGCTTGCGCCGTCCGCTGAGTTGGGGGAACTGCGAGTAGGCCACGTCCTCAATCCGGTCCATCGGTATCCCGACCTGGGTCGCCATGAGGAGGTTCTCCCGCACGGTGAGGTTGGGAAAGATGCCGCGTCCCTCGGGAACGGTGCAGATGCCCTTCCGGGCCCGATCATCCGCCGACGCGGAGGTGGCGACGGCGCCTTCGAACCACACGTCCCCGCTGTACGGCGACAGGGTGCCGCTGCAGACGTTGAGCATCGTGGTCTTGCCGCCTCCGTTGGGGCCCAACAGCGCCATTACCGAACCGGCCGCCACCTCCAAGCTCACCCCGTGGACGACCTCGATCGGGCCGTAGCCGGCCCGGATGTCACGCAGCTCGAGGATCGCCGGAACGGGGGAGCCGACTGGCGACGCGGACTCGCTCACGGTGCGCCGAGGTAGGCGTTGATCACGACGGGGTCGTCTTTGACCTGGTCGGGCGTTCCACTCGCGATGATCACGCCGTAGTCGAGGACGTGAATGTGTTGACAAGTGTCCATCACCAGCCCGACGTCGTGCTCGACCAGGCAGATCGCCAGATCGCGTTCCTCGACCAGCTCGCGTAGCAGCCGGCCGAACGCCTCTGTCTCCTGCTCCGTCTGTCCCGACGCCGGCTCGTCGAGCAGGAGCACCTTCGGTTGGGTCATGAGGGCTCGAGCTACTTCCACCACCCGGGCCCGACCGGTCGGGAGCTCGCTGACCTCGCGGTCGGCCACGTCACCCAGGCCCACCATGTCGAGGATCCGATCGGTCTCGGCGCCGACGTCGATCCGACCGCGCCGGCCCCATGTGTTGCGGATCTCGCCGGCCACCTGGATGTTGTCACGAACGGTGAGCGAGGTGAAGAGCTCGAGCCGCTGGTAGGTGCGAGAGAGCCCGCGGCGGGCGCGGCGGGCGGGTCCGGCCTTCGTGACGTCGTGGCCATCGATCTTGACCTGTCCCGACTTGGGCGCCAACAATCCGCTCACGACGTTGAACAGCGTGGTCTTGCCGGCACCGTTGGGCCCGATGAGGCCGGTGACACCCCCTTCGACCACGGTCAGCGACACGTCGCTCAAGACCTGGGCCCCACCGAAGGCCACGCACACGTCAGTGACCTCAAGGACGGGCATCGGCCACACTCTCGACGACGACTTCCATGGCGACCGGCGCCGTGGTCGGTCGGTCCCGGCCCGGCGACTTCTTGACCGGGTCGACGAACGCTTCCGGTTGGACGAGACGGCCGACCGCCGGCAGGGCAATGGCGATGAGGCCCGTCGCCAGCACGAGCCACCAGTTCCCCATCACCTTGGTGAGCACGAGGAGGTAGGCGACGATCTCGGCCATCACCCCGAGGAGCAGCACCCCCTTGGCCTGCCAGAGCGGCCGGTACCGATCAACGATGTCGGGGACCGCACCGCTCGGGTTGCGACCGAGGCTGACGCCGACCAGCGCCGGGGCCACCAGGGAGAGGTTGGACAGGACGCTCCAGAACCCCCCACCACCGTGGTCCGTGCTGAGGTTCGTGAAGGTGGAAGTCAGGGCCTGGAAGGCGGTCCCCGCCAGGATCCCGCCCATGAGGGCGCCGGCGACGTTGCCGATGCCTCCGACGACTGTGAGCATGACGAGGGCCAGGCTGATGAAGATGATGAACGTCGTGTCGCTGACACTCCCCGTCGCGCTCGACAACAGCACACCGCCCAGCCCGGCGATCGCCGCCGAGATCATGAACACCGAGAGCTTGAGCTTGATCAGGTTCTGGCCCAGCGTCGCCGCCGCCGCCGGGCTGTCCTTCATTGCCGTGAGGCGGCGCCCGTAGTTGCTTCGTCGCAATGCGATGAGACCGATGCCGATCAGAATGAAGATGCAGGTCGACGCGGTCAGGAATGTCTTCGACGAGCTGAGATCGATCGGGCCGATCTTCAGCGCCGGAATTTGCAGAGTGCCATTGGGGAAGATCGAGTACTTCCAATGGAAGATGGGAAAGACGTGCGGCGCAATGTCGGCGATGATCATGTCGGAGACGAAGACGCCGAACGCGAGGGTGGCCAGCGCTAAGTAGAGGCCACGGAGGCGCAGGGCCGGCAGGGCGATGAGGCCGCCCACGACGGCCGTGACGGCTATCCCGAGGAGAAGCCCCCAGAGCGTGATCCGCTGCGTGAGCCCGGAACCGGATAGGCCGAGGTGGAAGACGATGATGGTGGCGATCGCTCCGAAAGAGACCGGCGCGAGGTTGATCTCGCCGGCGTAGCCCGTGAGCAGGGTGAGCGACAGGGCGATGATGCCGTAGATGATGCCGACGGTGAGCGACCCCATGTCGCTCGAGTCCATGACCTGTTCGAGGAGGAGCACGACCGCGAGCAGGATGGCGCCCCAGGTGACGGCGGAACGGATCGTCGGGACGGTGAACCGTTCCCTCGTGCGCAAGAGCGTCGCCCCCCGCAACCGGTCCTGTGGCAGCACGATCAGGACCACGAAGAGGACGATCATGGGCAGCGCGATGCGGAAGTTGGACGCCCACTCCCATGATTCGGGGAAGTACCCCAGCACGTACGTGCTGGCCAGCCCGAGGAAGAGCGCTCCGGCGAACGTGAGCCAGATGCTTCGAAGCCGGCCGAACATCGCAGCGGCGATGGAGTCCAGGACGAGCAGGGTGAGGACGTGGACGTCGAGGGAGCCTCCGCTGATCGGGGTGATGAGGATTCCGGCCAGTGCGGCCAGTGCCCCACCGAGAGCCCACGAGAATGCTGCGAGGCGCTCGGGTCGCCCGCCGTTGAGTTGGAGGAGCGCCGGATTGTCGACCACGGCTCGCATCGCCACTCCGGTGCGGGTGCTCGTGAACAAGAGGCGAATGCCCACGGCGATGAGCACACCGCAACCCACGGCGATCGCCTCGTGGTCGGTGACATAGACACCGAGAAACTTGAACTTCGCCGCGTTGCCGAAGAACAGCTGGTCGGTGCGCGGCACGCCCGGATTCCAGATCCACTGCGCCAGTGCGATCAACCCCAACATGATGCCGATGGTGACGACGATTTTGGTTACGTCAGCCGTTTGACGGAGGCCCCGCATGACGACGACGTAGAGGGCGATCCCCAGCAGCGGAGCAAGGACGACGAGCACGGTGAAGAGCGCCAGGGGCGCCGGCCAGTTCCAGCCGTAGCGGAACTGCCAGTAGGTGAAGGCGGCCAGCATCGCCATGGCTCCCTGGGCGAGATTGAAGATGCCCGAGGTCGTGTAGGTGAGGACGAGGCCGGAGGCCGCGATCCCGTAGACCGCGCCGGTGACGAGCCCGAGGATGGTGTAAGTGAGTAACAGGTGCATGGCCGGAGCTCCCGTCGCTCAGGTCAGGCGGCAGGCGAGCTGACGTTCTGGGCGCTCACCCCTGAGGCTTCAGCACAGTAGAGGTCGCGTACTGGGTTGCGTAACCCTGGGAGTTCAAAGGAGTACCGATCACCGACCCGGTGTTGGGGACGACGTACTTCGAGGAGCAATCGAACGTCCCGAGCTTCTTCGGGTAGGCCTGCACCCACTTGGTCCCGTCGAGCTTCATCAGGAGACCGCAGTCGGGCGGGATGTTCTTGGCCGGGTTGCCCGAAGCGTTGAGACCGCCACCGGTCCAGCTCGTCACCTTGGCCAGGTGGTTGATCATGCACTGGCGGGTCAGGGTGGAGCCACACGCCTTGGCTTCGGTGGCCCAGAGAAGGAACGAAGATGTCGCCTGCTCTCCCAGCTGCGACGTCAGGCCGCCGTACTTCTTGACGATCGACAGGTACTGGGCGACGGCGGGGACGACCTTGGCCGCTTCGAGTGGTTCGTAGGACAGCCGCACGTAGGCGTTGTTGGCCAGGCCCTCGGTGTTCCACTGGGCGAAGGCGGCGGTGTACGCCCCCGAGTCCATCACCCAGATCGGGTCGTAGCCGATCTGGTTCTCGGCTTCGAAGGCGCCGTAGAGGGTCGGTCCCGGAGTGGCGTCGTTGAAGACGATCTGCGCGCCGCAACTCTGGAGTTTCTGCACGAAGGGCGTGTAGTTCGCCTCGCCGTTGTAGTCGATGCTGGCGGTGCAATTGGGGAGGAACTTCCAGCCGGCCGCCGTGTACGCCTGCACAGCCTTGGCTGTCGAGGACTCCTGGGTGGAGAGGGTGGAGTCGTAGATGCCGGCCTTCTTGGTCTTCGATCCGAAGAGTTTCTCGGCTTCATATGCGCTGGACACCGGGCTGGCGTTGGCTGGGTTCGGCGACGCCTGGTACATCTCGTAGGCGTTCGCCACGACCGGGGCCACGGTGAAGCCGGGTACAGCCGCCAGGTTGCAGCCGAGACGGGTCTGCTCGGCGGTGCCGTCGAGTGCGAACCCTTCCCCGACCAGCATGAAGTCCTTGCCGCAGGCCTGTGTGATCGCCGAACCAACGTTGGTCACCGCGGCGTCGTAGTAGTCGCCGACGATCTTGCGGCCGCCGATGCCACCTTGCGCGTCGCACCACGAGATCATGTCCTTGACCGCGTCGCCCATTTCCTGGTCGAGACCGGGGAGACCGGAGAAGCCCCGGTCGTCGCCGTAGGCGACGTTGATGGTGGAGTTGGTGACACCCTTATCCGTCGCCCCGGTGTCGTGCCCTTTGCCGCAGGGCGATGGGAGCGTCCCGAAGGTGGAGGAGGAGGTCGATACTGATGCCCCACCAACCCCGGGTGTAATGAGCACCCCCGCGGCTGTGAGCGTCGTGATCATCAGCGCTGCCCCGAGGGCCCGTAGGCCCGTCACCCTCTTCATCGTCGCACCCCCTGTCTACGGAACCTGACCGACTGGGCCTGCCCCGCATCCCATCGAAAATCCTAGAACACGTTCCTGTTTGGGCACACTAGCAACATGGGAGTCAGAAATCTCTGCGCGAGCTGGGAGCGGCGCACAGGCTACGGGTGACTCGGTGTCTCGATGTGGTAGCGCTTCGTGTAGTCCTCGAACTCCACGGCCAACTCGGGGTAGGTCCACCCGAAGTCGGCAGGGTCGTAGCGGTGCCTGCCGAAGAGGTCTTGCGGCCGATCCGCAAGAAAGGCGCGCATGCGCCGGGTATGGAGAGAACCCACCTCCTCGCCGAACCCGCTGTACAACTCTCGGACCACGCCGACCGGGTCGGCGATCAACGCCTCGTAGTGGATGTGCTGACACCAGCCGTCCTCCGCTCGCTCGTCGAACGCCATCGCCGAGCGGAGCGCGAAGCCGCACTTGCGTTTCCACTCCTCGGCAGTGGGACGGGGGTCCTTCCGGCTGGTCAAGACGCGCTGGCCCGCGTTGGCGAGACTGGCCAACGACGTGACGACCGGCCCAGGGTCCCGGTGGGTCCAGATGACCCTGGCGTCGGGGTAGGCCGCGAGCATGGCGTCGAGATTCCACAGGTGATTGGGCGTCTTCAAAATCCAGCGCTCGGTCGGCTGGCGCGACTGCAGTGTTTGCAGGGCGAGCCGGTGCTCGTCGTAGGCCGAGGTCATGTCGGCTTTTTCGAGCCAGCGCGCGTAGCTCGGCACGTGGGCCTGCGTCTCGAGCGCCAGCGCGCGCACGTCGTACATGAAGATCGCCACACATTCCTCCGCGACAGTGGCGCCGAAGGGGTGCATGGCCTTGAGCGGGGGGTTGAGCTTCATCAGTCCGTCGAGGTCCTTGGCCGTTCGGGCGACTCGTGGGTCTTCCGCCGCTTCCTCCAAGGTCGCCGGGGGAACCGGATGGGCGGCCTCCCACTGGAGGAGCGGCCTCGCCACGGGATCGAGCCCGAGCAGTATGGAGAGCAGGCTGGTTCCTGTCCGCGGTAACCCGACGATGATCCAGGGCCGCTCAATGCGGCCCTCGCGCACCTCGGGGTGTTTCTTCGACCAATCCTGCAGAGCGAGTCGGTTGGCCAGAGCGCGAGCCAGCATCTTGGAGACGAGGAGGCGCCCGAACGTCGTCAACTGTGCTTCGACTTCGCAGGCGCGGAGGTAGACCTCGAGCGGCTCTTGGTAGGAGTCGCCTCCGAAATCGTCAGACCCGGCCAACTTGATGGCGGCGGCGGTCACCGACGACGGGCTGAGCGAGGGCAGCTCGGGGCCGAACCGCGCCAGCTGTGCCCCCGTCCAATTGAGTGCCCGGAGGGGCGGGCTGCGCAGCTCTGAGTCGCGCCAGGTGTACTCGACCGTGCTCATCGGTTCACCGTCCTACCTTCACTGCACCACGACAACCGTGCGGCCGACGGAACGGCGGGCCTCGTGTTCGTCGAGCGCCCGGCCCGCGTCTTCCATGGAGACCCGCCTTCCGACGGCGGGACGGATGTCCCCGGCTGCCGCCAATCGCAGCAGATCGGCGTGGATTTCGTCAGCCACGTCCCTCCCGAATGGATTGAAGCCAAAGCGTCGCATGCCGGGATCGACGGAGTCGGCCCAGGCCACCATGACGGCCACGATGTCGATGTTCCCGATGCACGCCATCCGGAGCGGGCGGCCGGTCATGCCGTTGGCGTCGTCGTCGGCGAACCCCACCGCGAGATACCGGCCTCCGTGCGCAGTGCAACGCCACGAACGCTCCACGAAGTCGCCTCCAGTCAGGTCGTAGACGACATCGGCACCGGCATCACCGGTGGCGACCAGCACCGCCTCGACGAAGTCCTCGGCCGTGTGGTCGATGACCAGGTCGGCACCCCGGGAGGCGCACAAGGCTCCCTTCTCGGGACCCCCCGCCACCGCAATGACCCGGGCCCCGGCGGCCTTCCCGAGCTGGATCCCGGCCGTGCCCAATCCGCTGGCGGCGGAGTGGACGACCAGCGTGTCACCTGGCTGGAGGCGCCCTCTCTTGAAGAGGGCCAGGTGGGAGGTCTGGAAGGACAGTAGGAAGGCAGCGGCCTCGACATCGTCGAAAGTCGGAGGCGCATCGAACACCGAGATGGCATCGGCGATCGCGTAATCGGCGATGCCGCCGAGCGCGTTCTTGGTGATGGCCACGACCCGCTTGCCCACCCACGACTCGGCGCCCTGGCCGGCGGCATCGACCACACCGCAGACATCCATGCCCAGCGTGAAGGGCGGAGGAGTAGGGACAGAGACCAGGTTGCCCCGGCAGCGGTCGATGTCGTTGAAGTTGAGGGACGCGGCGCCCACCTTGACCCGTACCTCACCGGGTCCGGGTTCGGGACGTTCGACGGACTGCACCAACAGGACTTCACCGGGCGCCCCATGACGGGTCACCTGCACGGCCCTCATGTCTGCCACGCGTCCTCCCCCTCGTTCGTCCGAACCTGGCCACGACGAGACGACGACCTGGGTGCTCGCCGTGGCGCTGCGAGGTTACCCCTTCCCCTGAAGGGGTCTACGGAGACGGATTCGTTTGACGAGTTGACGCAGCCGGGGACGTTCCCCCATTTCCGATCGACCTTGCTCAAGAGGTGCCGAAGGTTCCTCGCGGGTCGACGCCGAGGTCGGGAATGGGCTGATCTGTGGCGAACCGATAGAGGATCGTGCGCATGTACATCCCGGCGGCCGATGCGTACATCGAGATGCCGATGAGGAGGACAAATCCGAGTACGGCGATCGGGACGCCGATGACGTTGGCGTGCTTTGCGATGCAGACCACTCCGATCAGAATGACGAGTAGCGCACCGAGCGAGAAGCCGAGGAAGAGCAGTCCGAATCGCAACCCGCCTCGCGCGACGGTGCCGAATCGCGCCTTCAGGATGGAGGAAGACCGCTTGACTGCCTCGAGCGGCCCGGCGTTCTCGAACGCGAGGACAGGGATGACGAGGAAGGTGGCGACGGCCCAGGCGAGGCCTCCCGCGAAGCCGATCAGGCGTCCGACGAGCCCGAGCCTTTGTTCGAGCAGCCGGATCGCCGTTCCAACCACCGCCGAGAGGATGGCCCAGCTGAAGATGACTCGGCGTCGACCCCAGGCTTGAGCCAGCGACCCGCTAATCGTGGGCGTCCTGCCTTCGATGCGATCAGTGGCTGCGAAGACCAGCGCCACGTTGAAGATCACGGTGGCGGCGGTGGCCATCACTGACCCGCAGGCCAAAGCCACAAGAAAGGCGATCCCGTTGTGACCGAGTGCCAGCGCGACCGGACCGGCGACGACGGCGAATGCGACCAGCGCGGTGAGGGTGGCCATGACCGGGAGCCAGATCATCTGGCGGTCCTGTCTGAACAATCGCAACGATGCTCGAAGGATCGCCTTGCCGGTTGGGTTGCTCGCCGCCATCTGCCCGCCTTTCTTCCCCGGTCAGCACAGTTTCGGGCCTTGTCGTCGCGTCACGGAGTAGATGTGCGCACTGTTGTGCGTCAAATGACAATTTCGTTCTTCTTCGTTCTTCTTCGTTCTTCTTCGTTCTTCGTTCCGCCGGTGCCGGTGCCGGTGCCGGTGCCGGTGCCGGTGTCGCGAGTCGGGTCCCTCCTCAGAGCGTTGCCCGCCGCCGTCCTGAGGGATGAGAGTTCACACAGCCGTAGCCTGCGGCCAGATCTTGTCTGTTACTACTTTCATGTGGAGCGCCTGGGCATACCGCGTCAGCCATGGGCGTCGACCCGGCGACCGTCCCGGAGGGGGCGGTGACGGACATTCTGAGTCGCGAGCAGTCGGTCGACACGCATCAGAAGGCGCTGCGTATCAACCTGGATCCTCGCTGGTACGGGACGGTGGCCGAGATCGGCGCCGGGCAGGAGGTCGCCCGGTGGTTCTTCCGGGTCGGTGCGGCGGCAGGGACCATCGCCAAGACGATCTCCGCCTACGACATGGCAGTCAGCGACGCGGTCTACGGCGAGGTAGACCGGTACGTCTCGGAGGCACGGCTCCAGGCCATGCTGGACCACGAGTACGCATTGAATATCGACCGGCTGGGGGACCGGCGAGGCGACAACACGTCCTTCTTCGCCTTCGCCGACACCGTCGTAGCCCGGAGCTTCCGCGGCGGCAACGAATGCCACGGCTGGATGGGCGTCAAGTTCCAAGCCCATCCGCACGATGAACCGAGCCAGGTCGTCCTGCACGTGCGCATGCTCGACGTGGAAGCGGCGCTGCAGCAGGAGGCCCTCGGCGTCGTCGGGGTCAATCTCCTGCATGGCGCTTTCTTCGAGCATCACGAGCCGGAGAAGCTCGTGGAGAGCCTGCTCGATCGGTTGAGCACCGACCGGATAGAGATCGACCTCATCCGATTCCGCGGTATCGAGTTCCGGAGTGTGGACAACCGGCTGGTGGCATTGCAGTTGGTCCAGCTCGGGTTGAGCGGGGTTGCCATGTTCGGCCCGGACAAAGAAGTACTTCAACCGAGCGAGATCCTCCGCAAGAAGGCCGTGCTCATCGAGCGAGGGAGCTTCCGTCCCACCACCATGGTCAACCTGGACATGCTGGAGTGCGCACTGGCGAAGTTCGAGGCCGACCCCGCTGTTGACGGCAGGCCCGTGTTGGCGCTGGCCGAGCTCACCATGCGGAACCTTCTCGCCGGCGGAGACCAGGTGGACCGGCGCGATTTTCTGGCCCGTGCCGAGCTCTTGGGCGCGTGCGGCTTGACCACCATGATTTCGGACTATTTCGACTACTACCGACTGGCGGCCTTCTTGTCCGAACGGACGAGCGGGCGGATTGGGATCGTGATGGGAGTGCCGAGCCTGATCGACCTGTTCGACGAGCAGAATCACGCGCAATTGCAGGGCGGCATTCTCGAGAGCTTCGGCCGTTTGTTCAAGAACGACCTCAAGGTCTACGTGTACCCATTGCGACGATCGGAGAAGGACGAGCTCGAGACCGTCGACAACCTGAGCGTGGACCTCGCCGTGCGACCTCTCTACGACTACCTGGCCCGACGAGGAAGCTTTGTGCCCCTCGACAACTACTGCGAGAGCTATCTCTCGATCTTCAGTCGAGACGTGCTCAAGCGGATCGGGGAGGGAGACGAGAGCTGGGAGCCGATGGTGCCCGCCGGGGTCGCCGAACTCATAAAGAAGCGAGGGTTTTTCGGTTGCATCCGGTCGTCGGTGTGATCGGCCGCAGCGAAACAATGCCGGAAGCTGGTCCAGCTGTTCCTTGCCTCTCTCTTTCTGCCTCGAGCGGAGGGAGTGGGATTTGAACCCACGGAAGCTTGCGCCTCGCAGCTTTTCAAGAGCTGTGCATTCGTCCGCTCTGCCATCCCTCCAGGTGTCTCATGCTAGGTGAGTGTCGTGACTCGGCTTCTCATCCGCCGGTCATCCGCCGGCCCACTCGGCCAGTTCGACGACGACGCCCGGGCCGTCGAGGAACACAAGCTTGCGATCGTGATACTCGAGGACCTCGTTGCGCGGCGTGATCCCGTTCGCCGCCAGGTGGTCGAGCATGGCGGCGAGGTCGTTGACCCGGAAGCACACGTGGTTGAACCCGGTCCGGTCGAGCGCGCCGGCCCCGCTGTCGACATTGATCGGCGGTGCGTGGAAGTACAGCAGCTGAATCTCCTGGTGCACGTCAGCTCCCGCGAGTGTCAGGGTGACGTGATCGGACTCCCACCCGGGAATTCCCATGTACTCCGACACCTGCTCGCCGGACGCCACGACGGCGATGCTCTCTTCGAAGCCGAGGAGCCCGAAGAACCGTTGCGCCGCCGGCAGGTCGGTCACCACGATCGTGATGTGATCGAAGCCCTCCGTCCGTGCGGTCACCTCGCCAAGTCCAGACCAGACCGAGGCGTACGTCTACTTCGACGCTGACATCTGCTCGCGTTGCGCCGCGTCTCGAGCTCGGCTGCGCAACCTTCCCCGAATCGCCTGGTCGAGCAGCACCTTCCGCAGTCGTACCGCCTTCGGCGTGACCTCGACGCACTCGTCCTCGCTGATGAACTCCAGCGCGTGTTCCAATGAGAAGTTCATGGCGGGTGTCAGGCGCTCGAAGTCCTCCGCCGTCGCCGAACGGATGTTGTTCAGCTTCTTCTCCTTGGTCGGATTGACGTCCATCTCGTCGGCCCGGGCGTTCTCCCCGATGATCATGCCCTCGTAGACCTCTTCGGCCGGTCCGACGATCAACGTTCCGCGTTCTTGCAGGTTCATCAACGCAAAGGTGGTCGTCACGCCGCGCCGATCGGCCACCATCGATCCGTTGCGCCTGGTCCGCAGGTCGCCGTGCCAGGGCTCCCACCCGTCGAACACGTGGTGGAGGATGCCCGTCCCCCGGGTCTCCGTCAGGAACTCGGTGCGGAATCCGATCAGGCCACGAGCCGGCACCCGGTAGTCGAAGCGCACCCAACCCGTTCCATGGTTGACCATTTCGGACATGGTGCCCTTGCGCAACGCCAGCAGCTGGGTGACGACGCCGAGATACTCGTCGGGCACGTCGATACTCACCCGCTCCACCGGTTCGTACACCTTGCCATCGATCTCACGGGTGACGACCTGCGGCTTGCCGACCGTCAGCTCGAATCCCTCCCGGCGCATGGTCTCGACCAGCACGGCCAGCTGCAGCTCACCGCGTCCCAGCACCTCCCACATGTCGGGGCGCTCGCTCGGGGCCACCCTGATCGCCACGTTGCCGATGAGTTCGGAGTCCAGTCGGGCCTTCAGCAGGCGGGCGGTCAGCTTCGTGCCGTCGGCGCCGGAGAGGGGTGACGTGTTGATGCCGATGGTCATGGCCAGGCTCGGCTCATCGACGGTGATGGCCGGCAAGGCCAGCGGTCGGTCGGGATCGGCCAACGTCTCTCCGATGGTGACCTCCGCCAGGCCGGCCACGGAAACGATCTCGCCCGGACCGGCCGAGTCCGCCGCTACCTGGTCAAGCGCCTCGGTCACGTAGAGCTCGGTGATCTTGACCTTCTCGATGGTGCCGTCGAGGCGGCACCAAGCCACCGGGCTGCCCTTGGTCAGCGTGCCGTTGTGGATCCGGCAGATGGCCAGGCGGCCGACATAGGGGGAGGCCGAGAGGTTGCAGACCAGGGCCTGCGTCCCGGCGTCAGGGTCGAAGGACGGAGCCGGGACATGGTCGATGATGGCGCGGAACAACGGTTCGACGTTCTCGCCCTCGACGCCGGGCTCGGTGCTCACCCAGCCCGCCCTGGCGTTGGCGTAGAGAATCGGGAAGTCGATCTGATCTTCGTCGGCGTCGAGGTCGAGGAACAGCTCCTCGACCTGGTGGACGACCTCGGCGATCCGCGCGTCGGCCCGGTCGACCTTGTTGATCACGAGCACGACGGGCAGACGGGCCTCCAGCGTCTTGCGCAGGACGAAGCGGGTCTGGGGCAGGGGCCCTTCAGAGGCGTCCACCAACAAGAGGACGCCGTCGACCATGGTCAACCCCCGCTCGACCTCCCCGCCGAAGTCGGCATGCCCCGGGGTGTCGATGATGTTGAACTTCACCCCGCCCCAGCGCACAGCGGTGTTCTTGGCCAGGATGGTGATGCCCTTCTCGCGCTCGAGGTCCCCGGAGTCCATGACGCGGTCGGTCAGCTCCTGGTGGGCGCCGAACGCTCCGGTCTGGCGCAGGAGCGCGTCGACCAGCGTGGTCTTGCCGTGGTCGACGTGCGCCACGATGGCCACGTTTCTGATGTCTTCTCGGGTCTCCATGGGGGGACCCCACGATAGAGGACGTGGGTCCGATCTCTTTCAGTCGGCCGATCGGATCTCTTTCAGGCGGCCGATCGGAGCGATGTTCCGGCGCCACCGAGCGCCAGCTCCACCGCCTCCGTGCCCAGGGTGAGGACTGCCGGCTCGGGGTCCACCCTGACCAGGTGGCCCGAATCGGGCCACCATCCGACCACGCGGCCGGGCACGTCACCCCCGCGGAGGCGCAGGGCTTCGACCAGGGTCACCAAAGCCAGTTCGGCCCGCACCGAGCCTCGGCGCGGACCCGACAGCACCACCAGGTGTGCATTGGCCGAGCGCACATCGGCGCGTCCCCGGAGCGCCAGCAGTGCCGAATGGGGGCTGTCCCACCAGTGATCGCGACCCACGACAGGCGTCGAGGGGAACGACGACCAGTCGAGCGCACACCACAGCCTTGTGGCCCAGGTCACCGCCTCCGCGCCCACCGCAGCACGGCCTGCCGGCGGCAGGGCGTCGACCCAGCGGTCGAGCTGCGTGGCGGACGAGCTTCCGTCGCGGACCCAAAGAGAGGATTCGGCCAGCCTGTCGCGCACTGCCTCCAATGGGGAGCGCGCCCTTCCTGCGAGCAGCGAGCGGACGGCGGCGACCCCGATGGATCGCCGCGCCGTGAGGGCGGACCAGGCAAAGGGCGTGGCCGTATCGGTGCCGACCGTGACAGGGCTGAAGGCGGTCCGCACCTCGTGGTCGGTCACCCGGAAACGGACCGCTCCGGCGCGGCGCACGGCCAGACGGGCCAGCTTCGACTTCGCCTCGTCGAGGGCGGCGCGCCAGGTGGCGGCGTCGACCGTCGGGACGGGCGCCACGAGCGCATCCATGAGGCGGCTATCCATCAGTGGTGGCAGCGCCAGCAGCACTCATGGAGTCGGTGTTCATGGAGTCGGCATTTCCGAGCCAGGCGGCAATGTGCGAAGCGATCGCCCGGAGGTGCTCCTCGCGGACGTCCTCGACGCCGTAGCGGCCCGACGCGGACTCCAGCAAGGCCAGGCGGAAGGGAGGAGAGCCACTGCGGAGGGTTTCGAGCAGCGCCAGATAGTGCAGTGACCGTCGCGCAGCTGCCCATGGCCCGCTGGTGGACAGTCCGAGCGCGCAGACTGAAGCGGTACGCGGCTGCGGTAGACCCACCACGAGATCGAACACCCCGTGCAACACGATCCGGCCTCCCGCCAACGGGATGGCGACGCGGTCGTTCGTCCGCGGCATCCAGCCCGGGGCGAACCGGGGCACGAGCCCGGTCAGGTTCCGTGCGTGGAGTGCGAGCGTCTCGGCAAGGACAGCGCGGGCCGGCGCCGACAGTGACTCGATCTCCGCTGTGTCCGCCTCCTCGCCGCTTGCGTGGAGCGCGTCGAGCGCATCGCCCAGAGGGTCCTCTATCTCCCCTGTCTGCACGAGTTGCCGGAGCAAGGCGCGCACCAGCCGTGACAGGACGAGCCGGTCGGTCAGCTCGCGCCCATCGCGCCCGTCGAGTTCATCGGCGGAGCCGAGCAACTGGCGCGGTCCGAGGAAGAGCGGCGGCGCGTGCTCGCCTCGTGCGGCGATCACGTCGTAGGCGGCATCCTCCAGCCAGGCCCGCAGGCCGCCGGCCAGCCCGGGATCGAAGCGCGGGCGAGCGGCGGTGTCGCCGCGCAGCAGCGCGAGAACCTCGGCGCCGGTACCACGATCCACCGGCGCATCGCCCGAAGGCGCAGGCCGGAGCAGGGGACGTGGTGCGACGAGAACCATGGGTGCAGTGTGCCTACGGGGTGTGACACCGTGACGAGCCTCTACCCTGAGGTGGACATGGGACATGCGCTCCTGCTGGCCTCCGCCGGCAACACGGCCTTCTACGTGATCTTCGGGATCTTCGTGGTGGCGATGATCGCGCTGGCGGTGATCGTGATCATGTGGGCGGTGCGCCATGATCTGGCCGGACGGCAGGCATGGCGCGCTCGCCAAGAAGCAAGGGTGCGCGGGCAGCAACCGCCGGAGCCCCCCTCAGCGGGAACCGGGCCATGAGCGACGCCAACCATTTTGCCGGCGCATCGCCCACGCCAGCAGAACCGGCACCCCCACCACCCACAACGTCGCCAACGTCACCGTCGTTCACCGAGCGCCTGCGCGCCCGATGGGCCCATCGCCGTCGTCTGTCCAATGGCCGCAGGGCTCGCACGTCACAGCACATGTCCCCGGAGCGCACCGCCTTCGTCCTCGCCGGCGGCGGCAGCCGGGGCGCGGTCCAGGTCGGCATGCTGCAGGAGCTCATCCGGCGCGGCATCCGGGCCGACCGGGTCTACGGCGCATCGGTCGGGGCCATCAACGGCGCCTCGTACGCCGGCCAACCCACGGCGGAGAACGCCGAGAAGATGGCCGACATCTGGCGTGGCGTGAAGGGGACCGACATCTTCCCCCGGGGCCCGCTCGATGGCCCGTGGGCCTTCTTGCAGAAGCGGCCGTCGGTGCACTCCAACTCGGGGCTGCGGGCCATCATCGAGTCCGGAATCGACTACGAGGACCTGGAGGACGCCACCATCCCGATCGAGGTGGTGGCTGCGTCGCTCACCGACGGCCGCGAGCGCTGGATAGGCCATGGCCCCGCCGTCGAGGCCATCCTGGCGTCCTCGGCCATCCCGTCCATCTTCCCGCCGGTGACCATCGGCGGCGATGTGCTGATCGACGGCGGTGTGGTCAACAATGTTCCCATCAGCCGGGCGCTCCAAGCCGGGTGCGAGCGCATCTATGTACTGCTCTGCGGGCCGCTGCACTACCACCCGCCCCCGCCACGCCGCCCCCTCGAGGCCCAACTGACGGCATTCTTCATCGCCATGCACGCTCGATTCATCCGCGAGCTGGCCCTGCTCCCGGCAGGCGTCGAGGTGGTGGTCTTCAGCGGGGGCGGCGAGCCCTCCGGCCAGTACCGCGACTTCTCCGCCTCGGCGAGCCTCATTGAGGAGGGGCGGGCCGAAGTGGCCGCCGTTCTCGACCGCTACGCCGGCACGTCACAGGACCTGGCCCCGCCTCCCCCGACGACGCCCACCGCCCCGCCCGTGGCATCCCCGCCGGCATCCCCGCCGGCATCCCCGCCGTCGACCCCGCCGGCGACCATCCCCGCGTTGTGAGTAGCCCCGCCACATGAGTAGCGACCGCTACCTCCTGTCCAACGACGCGCCCGAGTCGATGGACCGCTTCACCGCCTTCACCACGCTGTTCGACCCCGCCACGTTCCGGCATCTCGACGGACTGGGCCTGGCCCCGGGCTGGCGCTGCTGGGAGGTGGGCGCCGGGGGCACCTCGGTGGTGGACTTCCTGGCCGAGCGGGTCGGCCCCACCGGGCACGTCCTCGCCACCGACATCAACCTCTCGTGGGCCGCCTCTGCCGGCGGCGGCAACGCATCCAACGTCGAGATCCGGCAGCACGATGTGGCGGCCGCCCCACCGCCGGACGGCCCGTTCGACCTGGTCCACGCCCGCCTCGTCCTGGTACACGTCCCCGAACGAGACCGCGCGCTGGCGACCATGGCGGACGCACTCCGCCCGGGCGGAGTCCTGTTGGTCGAGGACGCCGACCCGGCCCTGCAGCCGTTGAGCTGCCTGGAGGAAATTGGTCCCCCCCAGGAATTGGCCAATCGGATCCGGCGGGGCTTCCGCCAATTGCTGGCGGAACGCGGAGTGGACCTGGCCTACGGGCGCACGCTGCCGCGGCGGCTCCGCGCCGCCGGCCTGGTCCAGGTGGCGGCCGACGCCGCCTTCCCCGTGAGCGACCCCGCCTGCAACGCCCTCGAGACGGCGACCATCAACCTGATCCGCGACCAGCTCCTCGACCACGGCATCGCCACCGAGGGCGAGATCGCCGCGCACCTGGCCAACGTGGCCGCGGGCAGGTTGGACCTGGCCCAACCGCCGATGATCTCCTGCTGGGGCCGCCGCCCCATTTTGGGCTGACCGCTACCGGCGGGAAGCGCGCTGCCACCGGACCGCAGTCGCCGGTGCCGGCCGCGACCGTCACTACTTCCTGGTGGAATGGGAGGGTGCCCGCCGCTGATCCTGACCCCACTGGGCCCGAGACGCTCTTCCACCCCGCCGTGGCGGGCTGGTTCGCCCGCCGCTTCCCGGCCGGACCGACGCCGCCGCAGTCGGCCGCCTGGCCCCACATTGCCGCGGGGTCGGACGTCCTGGTCGCCTCGCCTACGGGCTCGGGCAAGACCCTGACGGGTTTCCTCGTCGCCATCGATGCCGCCTACCGCTCCGCCGAGGCCGGCACGTCGGTCCGGGGGGCGCCCGAGGTCCTCTACATCTCGCCGCTGCGGGCGCTGGCGGTGGACGTGCACGAGAACCTGCACGTCCCCCTGACCGAAATCCGGGAGGAGGCCACCCGGCTCGGCTATCCCGATCCGGGGCTGCGCGTCGCCATCCGCACCGGGGACACGCCGGCCGCCGAGCGGGCCGCCATGAAGAAGCAGTCGCCCGACCTGCTCGTCACCACGCCCGAGTCCCTCTACCTGCTGTTGACCGCGCCCTCGTCACGGGCCCTCCTGCGCGGTGTGCGCACCGTCATCGTCGACGAGGTCCACACCCTGGCGCGCGACAAGCGGGGCAGCCATCTGGCCCTGAGCCTCGAGCGCCTGGACGCCCTGGTGACCGAGAGCGGCGGCCGCCTGCAGCGCATCGGCCTCTCGGCCACGCAGCGCCCGCTCGACCTGGTGGCGCGGTTGCTCTCCGGCGTGCACGACGACCGCCCCCCGACGGTGATCGTCGACTGCGGTCACGCCCGCGACCTCGATGTGGCGATCGAGCTCCCGTCCACCGAGCTCGAGGCCGTCATGAGCGGCGGCCAGATGTCGGACATTCTCGACCGCATCGCCGCGCACACCCGCGACCACCGCACGACCCTGATCTTCGTCAACACGCGCAAGATGGCCGAACGCGTCGCCCATCAGCTGGCCGAACGGCTCGGCGAGAACGAGGCGGCCGACGGGAACGACGTCGACGCCTCGCTGCTCGTCGCCGCGCACCACGGCAGCCTCTCGGCGGCGCGCCGCCGCATCGTCGAGACGCGCCTGCGCGCCGGCGACCTGCGTGCGCTGGTGGCCACGGCGTCGCTCGAGCTGGGGATCGACGTCGGCCCGGTGGAGCTGGTCTGCCAGATCGGGTCGCCGCGGGCCATCGGCACCTTCCTGCAGCGGGTCGGCCGGGCCAACCACCATCGCGACGGGACGCCGGCGGGCCGCCTGTACCCGACCACCCGCGACGAGCTGGTCGAGTGCACGGCCCTTCTGACCGCGGTGCGGGAGGGCCGGCTCGATCTGCTCGAGCCGCCGGTCGCCCCGCTCGACGTCCTGACCCAGCAGCTGGTGGCCGAGGTCGCCTCGACCGACGAGCGCGACGTCGGGGCCATGTGGGAGATGACCCGGCACGCCGCCCCCTACGCCGAGCTGTCACGGAAGGACTTCGACGACGTGGTGGCGCTGGCGAGCTGGGGGATCGAGACCGGGCGGGGGCGGCGCGGCGCCCACCTGCACCTCGACGCCGTCAACGGCCGGTTGCGGGCCCGGCGCGGGGCCCGGCTGGCCGCGCTGACCGGCGGTGGCGCCATTCCCGAGACCGGCGACTACCGCGTGGTGCTCGACCCGGACGGAGTGACCGTCGGCTCCGTCCACGAGGACTTCGCCGTCGAGGCGACCGCGGGCGACATCTTCCTCCTGGGCACGCACTCGTGGCGGGTGGCCAAGGTCGAGGTGGGCACGGTCCGCGTGTACGACGCCGGCGACCTGCCGCCGACCATCCCCTTCTGGCTGGGCGAGGCGCCGGCGCGCACGGCGGAGCTGTCCGAGGCGGTGAGCGGCCTGCGCGCTGCGCTCGAGCCGCTGCTGGTGGCGCAGGACGGCGACGGGGCCCGCTCGCTCGTGCAGGAACGCGCCGGGGTCTCGGCCGAAGTGGCGCAGCAGGTCGTGGCCTACTGCGCCGCCGGCCTGGCGGCGCTCGGTCACCTGCCGACGCGCCAGCGGGTGGTCGTCGAGCGCTGCTTCGACGACAGCGAGGGGTCGCAGCTGATCATCCACGCGCCGTTCGGTGGCCGCGTCAACCGGGCGCTGGGCCTGGCGCTGCGCAAGCGGTTCTGCGTCTCCTTCGACTTCGAGCTGCAGGCGGCGGCGGACGACGACACGGTCGTTCTCTCGCTCGGACCCCAACACAGCTTTCCCTTGACCAATGTGCAGTCCATGTTGAGCAGTGCCCAGGCGCCCGAGGTGTTGACCCAGGCCGTGCTGCTGCATCCCATGCTCGGCGCGCGCTGGCGCTGGAACCTCAACCGCGCCCTCGTGCTGCCCCGCATGAACGGCGGCAAGCGCCGGCCCATCCACCTGCAGCGCATGGAGGCGGACGACCTGCTGGCGGCCGTGTGGCCCGGCCTGGCGGCCTGCCAGGAGAACGCACCGCCGGGACCCGTCGGCGTCCCCGACCACGTGCTGGCCCGCCAGACGGTGTACGACTGCCTCCACGAAGGGCTCTCCGTCGAGGGGTTGGTCGACGTGTGGTCGCAGATGGAGTCCGGAGCCATCGAGGTGCACACGGTGGAGTCGTCGGAGCCCTCGCCCTTCGCCCACGCCATTCTGAGTGGGCGGCCCTTCACCTATCTCGACGACGCGCCACTCGAGGAGCGCCGGACGCGGGCGTTGTCGTTGCGGCGCGGCCTGGGCGAGCTCGGTCCCGACGGGTTGCCGGTCCCGGCCGCCGAGCTGGCCGCGCTCGACCCCGAAGCGGTGGCGGTCGTGCTCGACCAGGTCCGACCCCGGCTGCGCAACGCCGACGAGCTGCACGACCTGCTGCTGTCCCTGGTAGCGGCGCGGCCGCACGGGGAATGGGCGGCGTGGTACGACGCGCTGGCGGCCGACGGCCGGGCAGAGTTGCTCGACGAATGCTGGGTGGCCACCGAACGCCGGGCGGCGGCGCTGGCCCTGCACGACGACGACGAGGCCGCTGCCGCGTGCGTGGCGGGCCACCTCGCGCTGGCCGGTCCCGTGACCGTCGACCAGCTGGTGGCGGACGCCGCGCTGCCTTCGGGGGCGCCCCTGGGGGCGCCGCTCTCGCCGGCCCGGGCCCGCACGGCGCTGGCCCGGCTCGAAGGCAAGGGCTTCGCCATCTCGCTGCCCGACGGGCGTTGGTGCGCGCGCAACCTGTTGGTCCGCCTGCACGGCGCCAGCCGTAGCCGCCGCCGCGGCATGGTCGACGCCGTGCCCATCGCCGAGTACGTGCGCTTCCTCACGCACTGGCAGCACGCCACTCCCGACAGCCGCGTCGAGGGCCGGGCCGGGCTGCTCCAGGTCCTGGAGCAACTGCAGGGGATCGAGGCGCCGGCGGCCGAGTGGGAGGCCCAGATTCTTCCGGCGCGCGTCGCCGGTTACGAGGCGCGTTGGCTCGACGAGCTCTGCCTGTCGGGCGAGGTCGCGTGGGGGCGCCTGACGCCGCGCGCCGAGAAGACCGGACGCAGCGGCACACCTTCGCCGGCCACACCCCTCGCCTTCGTGATGCGCGACGACCTCGAGGACATGTTGCGGGCGGTGCGCGCCGGCGTGCCGGCACCGGAGCCCGAGATCGGCGCGGCGGCCGACGTGCTCGCTGCGCTGCGGGTGCGCGGCGCCTGTTTCCGTCCCGAGCTGGCGCCGCTGACTGGCCGGCTCCCGGCCGAAGTCGACGAGGGCCTGTGGGACCTGGTGGCCCGGGGCCTCGTCACCGCGGATGCCTTCTCGGCCGTGCGGTCGCTCTTGTCGGCTCGTGACCGCTGGCGCACGCGGACGGTGCGCCGCCCTTCCGGCCGCCTGGCGCGCCGCCGGGCCCCGGTGGGGACCGGTATCGGCGAGGGCCGCTGGTCCCTCCTGCCCGGGCCCGAGGTGCTCGGTGTCCCGGTGGTGGACGACGGCGTGCTGTTGCCCGGGAACGAGGCGTTGGCCGAGACCGTGGCGCAGCAGCTGCTGGTGCGCTGGGGCATCGTGGCCTGGGAGATTTGGAGCCGGGAGTCGTTCAAGGTGCCGTGGCGCGAGGTCGTGTGGGCGCTGCGCCGGCTGGAGGCACGCGGCCTGGTCCTCGGCGGCCGCTTCGTCGCCGGGCTGTCGGGCGAGCAGTACGCGCTGCCGGAGGCGTTCGACGAGCTGCGGGCCACCCATCGCCGTGGCGCCAGTGGGGAGCAGGTGGTGGTGGCCGGGGCGGACCCGCTCAACATGACCGGCTCCATCCTCGGCGGCGCCCGCGTGCCGACGCGCCGCAACCAGCGCGTGGTGTACCGGGACGGCGTCGTGATGGACCAGCTCGAGGCCGGCTGAGGCGGTGGTTCCGAACCGGACCATCGATCTCAACGCCGACGTGGGCGAGGCGAGCGATGCGGCCGGGGTGGAGGTGGAGCGGACGCTGCTCGGCCTGGTGACATCGGTGCACGTGGCCTGCGGCGGCCACGCCGGCGACGACGACTCCATGCGGGCGACCGTCGACGCCGCGTTGGACCACGACGTCCGGGTCGGTGCCCATCCCTCCTACCCCGACCGCGTCGGCTTCGGGCGCCAACCGATGGAGATCGACCGTGCTGAGCTCGGGACGTCGCTGGCCGCGCAGGTGCGGGCGCTCGATCGGATCTGCCGGGCCACCGGCACCAGGGTCGAGTCGGTCAAGGCCCACGGCGCCCTGTACGGAGAGGTGGCCAAGGGCGGAGCGGTCTACGAGACCTTCCGGGACGCCGTGCGCGACAGCGTCGGCGACGGCGCGGCCTTGGTGCTGCCTTCGGGCTGTCGCGCCATGGCGATGGTGCTGCGCGACGGCCTGACGGCCCGTGAAGAGGGGTTCTGCGACCGGGCCTACCGACACGACGGCGGCCTGGTCGACCGGACGACGGCGGGGGCCGTGCTCACCGACCCCGCTGCGGCCGCGGCGCAGGCGCTCACCCTGGCCCGCGGCGCGGTGGTCGCCGTCGATGGCTCGGTGCTGACGCTCTGGGTCGACACGCTCTGCATCCACGGCGACTCACCCGGAGCCGTGGCCATTGCCACGGCCGTCCGCACCGCCATGGCCGACGTGGGGATCACGGTGGTCGCGCCGGCGCGTGCATGACCACATCCATCCCCGTGGGGGAGGTGCGGCCGCTCGGTGACCGTGCCTTCCTGATCGGGGTCGCCGACCCCGCCGCCGGCCGGGCGCTGGCGGAGCAGTTGACCGAGGCGCTGGCCGGCGCCGCCGAGGTGGTGTGCGGCGCGGCGACCGTCATGGTGCACGCCACCGACTTGGGGGTGGAGCTGGCAGGGCTGCGGGCGACGGCCGCAGCGCTGCACGCCGAGCCGGGTCACTTGCGCGAGCGCTCCGACGCGCCGGTCGCGCCGGTCGCGCCGGTCACAGCGGGCCGTCTCGTCACCGTCCCGTGCCGCTTCGACGGGCCGGACCTCCACGAGGTGGCGGCACAGGCGGGTTGCGGAGCGGACGCGGTGGTGGCATTGCTCACCAGCGGGCCGTTCGTGGTCGGAGTGATGGGGTTCTCGCCGGGCTTCGCCTACCTCGACGGACTCCCGCGCCCGCTGGACCGGGTGCCCCGGCGCTCGCGGCCGCGTCCGGCCGTCCCGGCCGGTTCGGTCGCCATCGCCAACGGCCAGGCCGCCGTCTATCCGACCGCGTCACCCGGCGGCTGGCACCTGGTGGGACGCACAGGCATCTCCTTGTTCTCTGCGCAGGCCCCTCCCTACGCGGTGCTGGCACCGGGGGACCAGGTCCGCTTCACCGTCGCCGGCGCGGGTGCGCGCACAGAACCCGAGCCCGTGGTGCCGCCGCCGTGGTCGCTGCCGCCGGGTGCCCGGACGGTGCTCGAGGTGGAGGCCCCCGGTCTGCGGGCCGTCGTCCAGGACGGCGGACGTCGGGGTGTCGCCGCGGTCGGCGTGCCGGCGGCCGGCCCGGCCGATCCGGTGTCGTTCGAGTTGGCCAACCGGCTGGCCGGCAACGCGACCGGCGCGGCCACGCTCGAGCTCACCGGCGGCGGGACCCGGGTGCGCTGCCGGGGCGCGTGTCATGTGGCCGTGGTCGGCGCCGCCCCCGAGATCGGCGTCGACGACATGCCGGTCGCGGCCGGGCAGCTGCTGCCGTTGGCGGCGGGACAGGTGCTCCAGGTCGGTCGCCTGCACGGTGGGTGCCGCAGCTACCTCTCGCTGGCCGGCGGGTTCCTCGGGCCCGAGTGGTTCGGCAGCCTCGCTACGGACGAGCTGACCGGGCTCGGCGCCGGCCCGTTGCCGGCGGGGGCCCTGCTGCACGCCGGCGCCTGGGCACCACCGCTCGGGGACCACCTCGTGGCAGGCACGGCCACCGACGTCGACCCGTCGTCGCCGGTTGAGCTGCGCGTCGTGCCCGGCCCGCACGCCGGGCACTTCGGGACCGACGCCCTGACGCAACTCGCCGCCGCGGCGTTCGTGGTGCAGGGAGCGTCCAACCGGGTGGGTCTGCGCCTGCGGCCGGCATCGGGTGCGCCGGCACTGCGGCGCCGGCGTGGCGCAGGAGGGCTCGATTCCCATGGTGTCGTGACGGGCGCCGTGCAGGTGCCGCCCGACGGCGAACCGGTCGTCCTCCTGCCCGACCACGCCACGCTCGGCGGCTACCCCGTGCTGGCGGTCGTCGTTTCGGCCGATCACGGCCTGCTCGGTCAGTGCGCGCCGGGGACCGGCGTGCGCCTGGTGCCGATCACGCCGGCCGAGGCGGACGAGGCGCGCCGCGCGGAGCGCCGGAAGGTGGCCGGCGCGGTGGTCGGCACCTACCCGTTGGCGGTCGACTGACGCGGTGCAGCCGCTTCAGAGCAGCAGCTTGACCGCAGTGCCGAGGGCGACGACGACCACCACCACCCGGAGCGCCGGTGCGGGGAGGGCGAGGGCCAGCCGGGCGCCGGCGTAGCCACCGACGAGGCTGCCGGCGGCCAGCAGGCCCACCGCTTCCCACGCCAGCCCACCGTGGATGAGGAAGACGACCGCCGCGATGCCGTTGACGAGCATGGAGAGGACGGTCCGCAACCCGCTGGTGTGGGCCAGCGAGAGGGGGAGGGCCAGGCCGAGGACGGCGAGGAACATCACGCCCATGGCGGCGCCGAAGTAGCCGCCGTAGACCGACGCCGCGAAGACGCCCGCCACCAGCAGCGCGGGGCGGGTGCGGGGGTGGGCGGACCCCCGGTCCAGGGCCCGCCGCAGTACCGGCTGGGCGGCGAACAGGGCGCCGGCTGCCAGGACGAGCCAGGGCACGACGTCGTCGAAGGTCGCCGAAGAGGTCGTCAGCAGGAGCAGTGCGCCGGCGACGCCGCCGGCCAGGGCCACCGGGGTCAGCCGCAGCAACCGACGGGACTGGTCGCCGATCTCGCGACGGAAGCCGGCCGCCGAGGCCACGTAGCCGGGCCAGATCCCGATGGTGTTGGTAATGTTCGCCGTCAGGGCGGGGTAGCCGAGCCCGAGCAGAATCGGGAAGGAGATCAGGCTGCCTCCGCCGGCGACCCCGTTGAAGATGCCGGCGCCCAACCCGCCCAGCAGCAGGAGCACGACGTGTGACGCGGGCATGCCCGGAACAGTACGGGACGGCCGTCGTTTCGCCGCTGACCTGCTGCGGCGTGGTCCGTGCACCGCATCGGCCTGCACGGGGGTTTGAGAACCCGAATTGTTCTCAGGGTCGGCGCAAGGTTCGCCAGAGTGCCCCGTTTCATCCACAAAGGCAGTGGCGCCCTCCGTATTCACGAAGGGGCGGTGGAGGGGTTCAGATGAGAGGTCGGATCGGGATCGCCGCGGCGGGCACGGGCCTGGCCGGGCTGTCGCTCATCGGCCGGCGCCGCGTCACCTCACTCGCCCGTTCTCTCAATTCATCCCACCACCGCCGAGATGGCTCATGAGCCATCACGACCGATCCAGCGCGGATCGCACGGCGGACCGCCACCCGGCCCGGCCTTCGGGACCTCCTCCGTTCCCCCTCCGGTCTCGGGGGCCGGCCCGGCGGCGGCCACAGCACTTCACGATCGACCACACGCGCCACCAGACCGGGGTGTTCCACCACCGGGGTCGCGAGGAGGTCGAGCAGGACACGTCTTCGGAGGGCGTTGGAGGGAGAGGCAGATGCAGCGGGAACCGGTGCTGCGAACTGCCCGGGACGGGGTGGCGGAACCCCGACCCGGGCGGGTGCTGCCGGAAGCAGTCCAGCTGGACAAGGCCGCGTCGGAGCGGTGAAGAGGCTCCCTGAACTGCGCCGTATCGGCATCACCCCCGTCGGCGTCGTGCTGCTCCTCCGGACCGTCTTCGCCGGCAGCTATGCCCAGGCCCACCAGGAGCACCGGCATCACGCGCAGGCTGTGCTGCTCGGCAGCGAGCGCGCCGCCCTGGCCAAGATCGCCGGCCCTCCCCGTCCCGGTGACCGCGCCCCCGGTCTCGGTGGGCGGGATCTCAGTCGGCGTCGGCAGCAGCGGCTCGGGTTCGGGCCTGACCCTCTCCCTCCCGTAGTCGCGCCGGGCCACCGGTAGCCTGCGGGAGCGCGGCCGGATCACCTCGGCCGGGCGCCACCGGACAGGAGGTCCCATGGTCAGGCTCACCTGCCTGCTGCGCCGCAAGGACGGTCTCACGCCCGCCGAGTTCCACGCGTACTGGCGGGACGTGCACGGGCCGTTGATCAAGTCGAGCAAGAGCGGGAGCCACGTCGTGCGCTACGAGCAGCATCCACGCCCGCTGGACGACTACAACGGCGACGACGATGCCGGGTTCGACGGGGTCACGGTGCAGTGGTTCGAGGACATGGACGCCTACCGCGCCCACATGGGGGAGCCGGACTTTCCCGAGATCTGGACCGACATCGGGCACTTCCTCGACACCGACCGAATGCACTTCATCGTCACCGAACATCCCCGCCTCGTCATGGGAGACGAGGCGGACTCATTCCCGTTGGCCTGATTGTGGCGGTGGGGCCAGGGACGTGAGTCCCGGTGCGGCCGCCGCAGGATGGATCTGCTCGAGACCGGCCGCGGGTGGCGGCACGTGGTCCGGCGCCGACGTCGGTGCGGGCACGGCATCGGGCGCGGGTTGGGGCACGGCGCGCAGCGGGGTGCGCGCCAGCGGCCGGGCCTCCTCCGCCTCGGCCCGGCGCCGCTCCATGAGATCGCGTAGGTCACGCCAGGCCCGTCCCTCTATCCGGGGCAGCTCGTCGGGCAGTCGTTTCAGGAAGCGCTTCACCTCGCGCCGGTGCCGTTCGGCGACACCGCCCATCATGAAGATGGTGGCGGCGGGGAGGTGCGTGTCCGCCGTGGCCAGATCGGCCAGCTGGAGCGACGCCACTTCGGCGTCCTGCATTTCGCCGAGCTCGTCCTGCAGCACCGTGAGCTCGCGTACGAAACGTGACGTCTTCCCGCTGTAGACCTCGCTGCTGAACTCGAGGGCGTAGCGGAGCCGCTTGCACCGGATGCGCAATGCGTGGAAGTCCGTCACGACTCCAGAATGCTTGGCCCGCCGGGCCGCTTTGCGGACCTTGTGGTGACGGGCCAGCACGAGGTCGGGCAGGCCGATGACGGCAGGGACCCGGGTGGCCAGCGCGCGACGCGCCGGCCCCTGCTGGGCCATGGTGGTCAGCCCCTTGGCCAAGCGGTCCCAGCGCACCGAATCGAGCCCGTTCAACATCTCGGTCCGGGCCGTGTCGCGCTCACCTTCGAGCAAGGCCACAAGTTCGACCAGAGGGTCGTGGCCATCGGACGCGTCGACGGCCGAGGACATGCCGGCCAGATTCTCCAACTGCACGTCCAAGTCGCGCACCGCTCCGAGCAGCCTGCCCAGCCAACCCAGCTCCTCCCGGAAGGCCTGAGCCCGGACGGGCATTACGGCCTCGAACAACGACAGTGCGGCGCGCAGCCGTCGCGTCGCCACCCGCATGTCGTGCAGCTCCTCAGTGTCCTCGCCGAGGCGCGTCCCGGGCTCTTTGGCCCGCAGTACTGCGAGCTGGCGTCGGAGGACGGCGAAGGCGAGATCCCCCATGGTGGAGTCGGCGGAGATACCGGTCGGCCCGAGGTCCGGTGTGCCAGGGATCTCCTCCCCGAGGGCCAACAACCCCGCCTCGAACTTGGAGAGTCGCGCCGGTTGGAGCCCGCAGGACATGCGCAGTTGCTCCACGATCGGTTCCAGGGCGTCGAGCCAGTCGGGCTGGACCTCGACCTCGACTCGCCGGAGCCGCATGGGTTTTTGTCCGCTCCCGACGACGATCATCGTGTCGTCGAGCGCGACCTCGGCCACGTCGACGCCGCCGACCCGCAGCGCAAAGGGGCGCCGGCGGGTGCGCACCTGGAGGACCTCGCGCAGCGGCCGGGGACCGACGATGGCGCGCAGGCGGCGCCCGACCGGCCCGTCGGGACCGAGCCCGGACAATCCGGATGGGGGGAGGACCTCGGTGACCTCCAGACGCTGGCGCAGGCCGCTGCCCTCGGCGGGCCGGTTGTCCTTCAGGGTGATCTCGTCCTGCCGGCCGCGCCGGCGCGTCCGGACGACGAAGCCGGCGCGCGCGATGCGCCAATCCTCGCAGTCGAGATACGAATCAACCAGACGCCGGGGCGGTCGGGCGAGCGCGGTCACCGTTCCTCCGTCACGGGTCTCTATGGCGAGGGTCGGGAGGGTGGCGAGCCACCGCTCCACAGGCCGCAGGTCGAGGGCGTCGAACTGCCACTCGATTTCGACGGGCTCGTGTCCGCCCGGTTCCTCTGCCTTCTCATCTGACACGCCGTTCACGCTACAGCGGGTCCTCATTCCGTTTCCGGGTGTGGCCCCGATTGCCGCGCTTGAGCGCAGGGGCGACGGTAACCTGCGACGCAGTGGCGCGACGAGCAATGACGGCTGAGCCCCCTTCCCAGACAGATGTGGTCCAGGCAGCTGGTGGGCTGGTCGTCCGCCGGCAGAGTGGTGACCTCGAGATCGTCGTCGTGCACCGGCCGGTGCAGCATGACTGGTCGTTTCCCAAGGGGAAGCTCGAGGCCGGTGAGAGCCTCGAGATGGCCGCGCTACGCGAAGTGCGGGAGGAGACTGGCATGACCTGCGATCTCCTCCGCTTCATCGGGCACACCGAGTACGTCGACCGCAAGGGGAGGCCGAAGGCGGTGGCCTATTGGATCATGGCGGCCGAAGGAGGGCACTTCCTCCCCAACGAGGAGGTCGACGAGATGCGTTGGCTGAGCCTGGAAAAGGCAGCCCGTCTCCTCTCCTATCCTCGGGACAGGGAGCTGGTGGCCGTCCTAATGGCGGCTGACCAGGTCGAACCCGTCATCTAAACGCATCGACATTTTTCTGAATTTCTGTGTTTACCGGTCAACGGATCGGGAATAATGGCTAAAGCGATCTACCGCCTGATCGCACTGCCGGCGTGCGTGCCCCAGTCGAAAGCTCCAGGACCTATCGCCAAGGGGCCTGTGACAGCGCTTTGCGTGAATCGACTGGGGCACCGTCGGCGCTTTTGCATCCACGGGGCCGTTTCCCCTGTTCAGGAATGATCTATCCGGGGTCCGACCTGCCTCACACCACGAGGACGGCGGCGCCGTTGACCTGGTCGTCGTGTAGATCGCGCAGCGCCTCGTCGGCCCGTGCCATCGGATAGGGGACCGCAGAGACGCGCAAACGGATCCGGGCCGCCTCGGCCAGGAACTCCTCCCCATCGCGCCGGGTGTTGGCGGTCACGCTCTGCAAGGTGCGCTCCTCGAAGAGGTGGCGTTCGTAGTTGAGACTGGGGATGTCGGTGAGGTAGATGCCGGCCACGGCCAGGGTCCCTCCCCGGTCCAGAGCGGACAAAGCTGGAGGAACAAGGGTGCCGACCGGCGCGAACAGGATGGCGGAGTCCAGCGGCTCGGGCGGCGGCACGTCCGCGTCGCCCACGCTGGCCACTCCCAGCTGCAGGGCCAGCTCGCGGGCTTCGTGCGAGCGCGTCATGACATGGACGCGGGCCCCGCGGGCCAGTGCGACCTGGGCCATCAGATGGGCGGAGCCACCGAACCCGTAAATCCCGAGCCGGCCTCCCTCGGGGAGGTTGGCCCGCAGCAGGGCCCGGTAGCCGATGATCCCGGCACAGAGGAGAGGCGCCACCTCCACGTCGTCGAATTCGTCCGGGAGCGCGTAGGCGTACGCATCTTCCACCACGACGTAGTCGGCATAGCCCCCGTCGACGTCCCAGCCGGTGAAGCGTGGCCGGAGGCAGAGGTTCTCGCGGCCAGAGCGGCAGAAGCGGCAGATCCCACAGGTGCGCGCCAGCCAGGGCACCCCGATGCGGTCACCCTCGCGCCAGCGGGTGCTCCCGGGACCGAGCCGGTCGACCACACCGACGACCTCGTGCCCTGGCGTGACCCGCGGACGGCGTGGGATCAGGTCGCCTTCGGTGAGGTGGAGGTCCGTCCGGCACACGCCGCAGGCCCGGACGTGCACCCGCACCTGGCCGGGCCCCGGTTCGGGAACGGGCTTGTCCATCCGCACCAGCGGGTGCGTGTCCCCGTCGACGGGGCCGGGCTGGTCGACCACCCACGCCTGCATGACTGTCAGCGTAGGAGCGTTCGAACCGCCGCAGGGCCGTACCATGACGGCGGACGAGGAGAGACTATGCAGGCAATGTCACCGGTTGAGCGGCGCAGCCGCGTATGACGGCGCTGGTCGTCGCCGGGCCGTCCGGAATCGCCGAGCACGATGGTGGTCCCCTTCATCCCGAACAACCGTCCCGCCTGGTCGCCGTCATGGAGGGTGTGGAGGCACTCGGACCCGAGCACGAGGTCATCACTCCCGTCTTCGAGGAGGCGACGATGGACGAGTTGGCGCGCGTCCACCATCGGGACTACCTGTCGCGCCTGGCGTCGTTCTGCGCGGCGGGAGGCGGGCCCATTGACGCCGACACGTACGCGCAACCGGACTCGTGGACGGCGGCACGGCGCGCCGCCGGCGCAGGCCTGGCCGCTCTCCGCGCGCTCGAACAGCGCGGCGATGGGATCGCCTTCGTCCCAGTCCGCCCGCCCGGCCACCACGCCACGGCCGAGCGGGCCATGGGCTTCTGCCTCGTCAACAACGTCGCGGTCGCCGCGGCGTCGCGCACGGCGCTGGGGCAACGGGTCCTGATCGTGGACTGGGACGTGCACCACGGGAATGGCACCCAGGACATCTTCTGGAACGACCCAGACGTGCTCTACGTCTCGACCCATCAACATCCCCTCTACCCAGGGACAGGCCGTCCCGACGAAGTCGGCGGTCCGGGCGCGCCGGGCCTCACCCTGAATCTCCCGCTCCCACCGGGTGCGACCGGCGACGTGGTGCGGGCCGCGCTGGACCAGGAGGCACGCGCCACCATCGAGGGATTCGCACCGGACTGGGTGTTGGTCTCATGCGGATTCGACGCGCACCGCGACGACCCTCTCAGCGAACTGCAGTTGTCGAGCGGAGACTTCGCCGAGCTGGCATGCGTCGTTCGCGAGTTCGCCCCGCGCCCGGGGCGCCTGGCTCTCTTCCTCGAAGGCGGGTACCAGCACGCGGCGCTGAGGTCCTCGGTGGAGGCGACACTGGGGGCGCTGCTCGGCCACCGCGGCCACAAACCCCCCGCGACGTCCGGCGGCCCCGGACTGGCCGAGCTCCGGGCCGACCGAGCGGAGCGCTGGCGCGCCATTGACGCGGCGCAGGAGGCGGGGTCGGATTAGCCGGGCAGGCGGTGCACCAGCACCGGGCAGTGCGCGTTGGTCACGCAGTACTCGCTGACCGAGCCGATGAGCATGCCGACGAACTCACCGTGGCCGCGGCTGCCGACGACAAGCAGATCGGCACCCTTGGAGGCCTCGACAAGAACCGGCGCCGGATGGCCGCTGACCAGCCGCCCTTCCGCCTTCAGGCCGGGCTGCTCCGACAGCGCACCTGCAATGGCGGTGTCAAGCACCTTACGGGTGTCGGCCTCGGGATCGAAATCGTCGGGGATCGGAACCGCCCAGCCGTAGCTCGCCGGCCACTCCCACGTCATCACGACCTCGAGGGTGCCTCCGGTGAGGACGGCCTGGCGAGCCGCCCACGAGAGGGCATGCAGGGATGATTCGGCGCCGTCGTAGCCGACGACGATCCTGCCCGTGTCCGATGACGGTTCCGCGGTCATTGCTCAGCACCTTCCATCCTGGGGTTCGGGCTCGGCGTTCGTCCGGCGCCGGGCGCAGTGCGGCGCGTCGTCGACGAGGAGGACCGCACCGGGTGAGCTTATCGAGGCGGGGACGGGCGTCCCCCCGCAAAAAGCAGGCCTTTGGCCGGAATGCGAAGATGACACCGTGCCACTTGGCGTGTTTCTGCTCGACGACCACGAAGTTGTCCGAACGGGCCTGCGCGCGCTGCTCGAAGCCGGTCAGGACATCGACGTGGTGGGTGAGGCCGGCACGGTCGCCGACGCCTTGGCGCGCATTCCGGCGGCGAAGCCGGACGTCGCCATTCTCGACGTCCGGTTGCCCGATGGCAGCGGGGTCGAGGTCTGCCGCGAGATCCGGGCGACCATGCCGGAGATCGCCTGCGTGATGCTGACGTCCTACGCCGACGACGAGGCGCTCATCGCATCCGTCATGGCCGGAGCAGCGGGGTACGTCTTGAAGCAGGTTGGCAGCCTCGACCTGATCGACACCATCCACCGCGCCGGTACCGGGCAGTCGTTCCTCGACCCCTCCTTGACCGAGCGGGTCCTCGACCGGTTGCGCGAGGGCCCGAAGCTGGACCCACGACTGGCCAGCCTCACTCCGCAGGAGCGTCGGATCCTCGATCTGATCGCAGAGGGGTACACCAACCGCCAGATCGCGCAGACTCTGTTCCTGGCAGAGAAGACCGTGAAGAACTACGTCTCCAATCTGTTGGCCAAGCTGGGTATGGAGCGGCGCACCCAAGCGGCCACCTTCGCCGCCTGCCTCAGCGAGCGGTCGAGCCAGGAATCGCGCAGCGAGGCCACCGGCACCTGACCACCCCGTCGCCGTTTCCGGCCTCAGCCGAGACCCGACGTCGATTCGACAGAGCGGTCGGTGGTCCGGAGCATGACACCTCTGTCCCGCAACGCCCGCTCGAGCCGGGAGCGTTCCAGCCGGGGCTGTTCGAAGTGGCTCGGATCCGACTCGATCCCCCAGACCTGGGCCAATTCGAGCAGCGCGACGTCGTAGCCGATCTCGCGGGCGAGCACCACGGGGACGGCGTCGGGGTCCGTGGCGAGCGCGATGTCCTGATCGAGCTCGTGGCGGCGCCGCCAGAGTGCATCGAGCGCGCCCTGTTTGGTCGGCCGCACCGGTACCGGCCCGCGCCGGCCGAAGGCAGCGTCGAGGAGTTGGGTGTACATCGACATCGGCGGCTCCGACGGACCCGCGGCTCCCGCCCCCGGGGCGGACTTGCCGCCTTCTGTCCGGGCCGTCGGCTGGGGGTCAGCGGACACTGGCGACCGGGCCGGTTCGCTGCGGTGACGGGCTCGACGCAACGGACGCGGACACCAGGAAGAGCCCGCGCCGGCGCCACATCGCTTCGTGCCGTGCTCTCACCGCCCCCCTCCTTGCCGCCATGCCGTCCCGTCGCCCCGTGCGGGGTCGCAACCAGCATGCGCCAACCGGGCAGGACACGGCAGGGCCGGAGGTCCCAAGGTCGCCCGATCCGTCAGAACAACTCCGGAATTGGAAAATGGCGACCGAGGGGGGTGGCCGCCATTCTCCAAGCACCTTTGTCTGGGAAGAGGAGGGTGTCCTGGTCATTCTGGTTGCGCACCGGGGGAGAGGGTAGGGCCGAAAGTCATGGATCGACAGCCCGTCGGATGGGCGCTGCCCTCGACGTACGAGGTCACGGGCGGCCGGCGCGAGAGTAGGAACATGCCGAGCGTCCGCACCCTGGAGGAGGCCGTGGCGCTGGTCCGCCCGGTCGATCAGATCGGCTTCGGCCTGGGCCCCGGCATCCCTGACGCCCTCTTGACCGCCCTGGGTGTCCGCGACGACTGGGAGGACCTGCAGATCGGAGGTGCGCTGTGCCTGAACCTCTACGAGGTCTTCACCAGATCCGGGGTCAGTTATCGGTGTGGGTTCTTCGGTCCGGCGGAGCGGCTCCACCACTCCATGGGCTACCGCGTGGACCTGGTCCCAGGGGGGTTCCGGCAGATGGGGCCGATCATGGCCCGGTTCGCTCCCCGCGTGGTGGTGGCGCAAGGAGCGCCTCCCGACGAGAGCGGCGCGGTGAACCTCTCCTTGCACGTCGGCGGCACGCGCGATGAGTTGCTCCGGGCCGGGCGGGATCCCGAGCGGCTCCTCATCATGGAGGTCAACCCGCACCTACCCCGCACCAAGAGCCTGCCCCCGTACGACAACACCATCCCGCTCGACGTCGTCGACGTGCTCGTCGAGTCCGATGGCCCACCCTTTGCCCTCGCCGACTCGCCCCCGAACGACGCCGACGCCGCCATTGCGCGCCACGCGCTGACCTATATGCGCGACGGGTCCACGCTGCAGACGGGCATCGGTGCCATTCCGAACATCGTGGCGACGGAGTTGGCCCGTGGGCCGCTCGGTGGGTTCGGCATCCATTCCGAGATGTTCACCACCGGCCTGATGCAGCTGCACCAGGCCGGCAAGGTCACCAACGACGCCAAGGGGGTGTTCGACGGTGTGTCGGTCACCACCTTTGCGCTCGGTACGCAAGAGCTCTACGGGTGGCTCGACGGGAACGGCGACGTGGCGTTCCTCCCGGTCGACACGGTCAACGATCCGACGGTCATTGCGGGCAACGCCAACCTCGTGTCCATCAATGGCGCCCTCTCCGTCGATCTCTACGGCCAGGTCATGGCCGACAGCATCGACGGCCGGCAGATCTCCGGCGTCGGTGGGCACGAGGATTTCGTGGCCGGAGCCGAGTTGCATCTGGACGCCCATTCGCTCATCTGCCTGCGTTCGACGACCGAGCGGGACGGCGAGGTCGTGTCACGCATTGCGGGCATCCCTCCCGAGGGAACGGTAGTCTCGACGCCTCGCCACCACACCGGTGTCGTCATCACCGAGTACGGCGCAGCGGAGCTCACCGGTCGCACCGTGCGCGAGCGCGCACACCTGCTGGTCGACATCGCCCACCCCGACTTTCGTCGCGACCTACGCGAGGCGGCCGACGGGCTGGGCCGGATCTGATCAGCGCTCGAGACCGAGCGCGTCAAACAGGTCGAAGTCGTCGAGGGGCGGCGCGTCGGCCAGAACGCGGCGGACGAATCGCTGGACCTGCGCGAACACCTCGTGGCTGTCGACGGCCCACGGCATCAGGATCTCGAAGACGTGGAACATCCCGTCGAACTCCTGGCCATCCGTGGGCACGCCGGCGGCACGCAGGCGGTCGACGTAGCGCCGTATGGGGTCGCGGAACATCTCGTCGCCGCCCCAGGTGACACATGCCGGGGGGAACCCGCTGAGGTCGGCGTTGAGGGGCGCCACGGGACCGCTGCCGACGTCGGCGCCGTGCAGGTACGCCGAGGTGGGGATGTTCCACGGCAAGATGTCGCGGTCGGCGTTCTGTGTCACCGAGTCCTCGTCGAGTCGGAGGTCCACCTCGGGCGAGAAGAGCAAGAGCCCCGCCGGACGCACCGGCCTGATCCGTTCGGGGTCCTCGAGGAGGACCGTGTTGGCCAGCCCGCCGCCTCCCGAGTCGCCGGCGAGGAAGATCCGCTCACAGGGGATGCCCCGGTGGATCAGCTCGGTGTAGACGGCGGAGGCGTCCTCCGCGCCGGCGGGGTAGGGGAACTCGGGAGCGAGGCGGTAGTCGGCGACGAAGACGGCACACCCCGTCTGCCGGCACACCTGCGCCGTGAAGAACGCATACATGTTGGGCGAGGTGCCGATGTACCCGCCTCCGTGCAGGTACAGCACGAAACCCTCTGGCGCCTGGCGGCGTGGCACATAGAGGATCCCGGGAACGCCGCCGAACTCGACCGAGTGACCCTGGACGTCGAGGGAGCGGACGATGGGCGGCATGATCACCTTGCAGATGTCGTCGAGGACCAGTTCGAGCGAGCGGAATTCAGGGATGCGCAGTGATGTCGAATAGCCCATAAAGGCCCGGATGACCTCCCGCGTCACGGTGATGCCCAAGTTGGAAAGCGGCGACGACTCACCGGCAAAGGGACGGCGCCATGGCACCCGCGCCAGGGCGGCGGCGAAGTGGGCAGCCAGGAGCGACACGTCCAACGCGGCGATCGGCCTCGCCGCCGTCTGCACATCGGGTCGATCGCCCATGGCCACGGGCGTCACGCTGCCGCGGCCGGCGCGCAACGTCAAACCGGACCCCGTCTTCGACCGTCATACGCTGCGCAGGGTCGGCAGCACTCAAAGAGCCTGGGTCGCCGCGGGACCCGCCGTGGTACCGTACGCGGGCTAAAGACATGCAGTAGCTGTACTGCCCGCGAGGGGAAGCCGGTGAGAGTCCGGCGCTGGTCCGCAACCGTGAATGGTGCGCCGCCGAGGCGACGCCATGAGCCGGGATACCTCGAGGTCAGGAGAGTTCCCACCGTCGAGACACAAGGACCGGGGCTCGGTGCGACCCCGCGGGAGCGGAGTTTTCCGGGTCGAAGTCCGGGAAGCGAGAACCGTGCACATCCTCCGCCGCACCCTGATGGGTGCTTCCGCAGTCGGCCTGGCGACGCTGCTGAGCGCTGGCGCCATGACCTCGTTCGCGGTGCCCGCGGGCGCGGCGACCGTGGCGCCGCAGATCCCGCAGTTTGCCGCCGCGCGGGCCGCGGCGAAGTGGATCGTGACCCAGCAGGCGGCCAACGGCAGCATTGGAGGCTCTCTGTCGTCGACGGCGAACGGCATTCTCGCTCTGGCCGCCGCGCACGACACTGCTGCGGCCCAGTCGGCCTTGTCCTACATGGAGGCCAACGCCAACTCCTACATCGCCGTGGCGGGAGGCGGCGGCGCAGACGGTCCGGGTCAGTTGGCCCTCCTGATTCTGGACGCACGCGCGATGAACGCCGATCCCACGAATTTCGGCGGGGTGAACCTCCCAGCGAGGCTGCTGGCCACCGAGCAGACGTCAGGTGCTGACGCCGGGCTCTTCGGGACAGAGACCCAGCTGAACGCCTTCCTCGTCGGCGGCTACGTCCAAGGTCTCGTCTTCACCGCCCTTAAGGAAGTCGGACAGACCGCCAATGCGGCGGCGGTCAATTGGCTGACGGGACAGCAATGCCCGAGTGGTGGCTGGGTCCTGCAGAGTCAGGCCAGCTCCCAGGGCGGGTGCACCGAGGATCCCTCGAATGGCACCGGCCCGGACACGAACTCGACCTCTCTCGCGCTGCAGGGACTGGCTGCTCAGGGTGCCCTGACGCCAAGCATCGAGACGAGCGCCCTCTCGTTCCTCAGCGGCGGCCAGGATGCCGATGGAGGGTGGAGCTACTACCCGAACTCCGCCGCGCAACCGCAACAGACCGACCCCCAGTCCACCGCTCTGGTGATTCAGGCCCTGCTGGCCATGGGCCTGTCACCGACGTCGTCCACCTTCACGAGTTCGGGACACTCGCCTGTCAGCGCACTCCTCTCATTCGTGATCACTTCGGGGAGCGACGCGGGCGCCATCTTCTCCCCCTTCGGGTCACCGACAACGGGAGACGTGCCGTCCACGAATCAAGTGACGCCCGTCCTGGCCGGCCTGACGTACGGCTTCGGACCCACGAATTCGTACTGGGTTGTGACCGCGAATGCTGCTGTTCACCCGTTCGGCTCGGCGAAGACCTTCGGATCCCTCTCGACTCTGAACAAGCCGATCGTTGGCATGGCAGCCACGCTGAACGGGCTCGGCTACTGGCTCGTGGCATCTGACGGGGGCATCTTCAGCTTTGGCAGTGCGACGTTCCACGGTTCCCGCGGCAGTCAGCCGCTCAACAAGCCGATCGTCGGCATGGCGGCCACGCCCGACGGTGGTGGCTACTGGCTGGTGGCTTCCGACGGGGGCATCTTCAGCTACGGCGATGCAGCCTTCTACGGTTCCCGCGGCGGTCAGCCGCTCAACAAGCCGATCGTCGGCATGGCGGCCACGCCCGACGGTGGTGGCTACTGGCTGGTGGCTTCCGACGGGGGCATCTTCAGCTACGGCGACGCAGCCTTCTACGGTTCCCGCGGCGGTCAGCCGCTCAACAAGCCGATCGTCGGCATGGCGGCCACGCCCGACGGTGGTGGCTACTGGCTGGTGGCTTCCGACGGGGGCATCTTCAGCTACGGCGACGCTGTGTTCCAAGGCTCGACCGGCGGTATCAAGTTGAATCAGCCGATCGTGGGCATGGCCGGAACCCGAGACGGCGGGGGCTATTGGCTCATCGCCTCCGACGGGGGAGTCTTCAACTACGGCGACGCCCTCTTCTCAGGTTCGGCTGCTCCGCTCGCCACCACAGGTGCCGCTGTAGGCGGAGCGGGTAGCTCGTCGTAGGGTGCGCCGCGCGGGAGCCCGGGCCCGGGTGCTTATGTGGGGGCTTTTCGTGGGCGCTGCAGCTGCAGTGCTCGCCCCCGCCGGCCCCGGGGCTCTGGTCCCGCTGAAGTTGGCCATCGCGTCTGCGGACTCGGTGGGCAGCGACGTCTATGTCGCCGTCGTCGTCGACTTCGGCAACGGATCGTCGATGGCGACGGTGTCCAAGTGCGTGCCCGTTGCATCGAACGCCAAGGACTCGGATGCGCTGGCGGCGGCCGTCGGGTCCTCCAACGTCGCCTACGCCGGCTCTGGACTGCTCTGTGCCATCGACACTTATCCCGTCAACGGCGTGCAGAACTGCGGCCAGAGTGTCGGCAATGGGGATTTTGACTACTGGTCGTACTGGCACGGGTCCTCCGGACAGTGGGTGTATGCCAACAACGGCCCAGCGGAGCAATCGGTCTCCAGCCCGGCTGACGACGTAGAGGGTTGGAAGTTCCAAAGCGACGAACCGGCGACTTCGAGCGATCCGCCTCCCAGTGTCGCTCCCTCCTACGCCCAGATATGCAACGCATCGACCGAGGTGCCGCCGGCCCAGGGGTCTTCCCCTGCGGCGACGACAACCACGACCACATCGGAGCCGGCTGTAACGCCGACCACGGCAGCATCCACCCCAGGGCCGGCTGTGGCCGCAACGACCACGACCGCGGTGAGCACCCGGTCCAAGTCGGATAGCGCGACCACGACCACCACGACCACGGGGCCGGCGGGTCGGACGACCACCACGTCGACCACCGGGGATCCGAGCGGGAAGGGGGCCGGGAGCCACGGATCGTCAGCGACGCACCGGGCGGCGGAGGCCAGCGCAGCCTCCTACCGGAGTAAGGGTGGGGATTCCTCCAGCAGTCTTGTTCCCGTCATCCTGGTCGCGGTCGTCGTCGCCGCCCTGGGTGGGTTCGCACTCTTCCGATGGCGCCGTAGGCCGGCCGAGGAATGACACGAGCCGCCGCTCCCCGGCGTCGCTCTTTGCACCCGGTGGCGTGGTGGCTCTGGGCGGCCGGCTTGGCGATCTGCGCCATGCGGACCAACAACCCGTTCCTCCTGGCGTTGATCGGAGTGGTGGCGTGTGTTGTGGTCTCCGCCCGCCGCAGCAGCGCACCGTGGTCGCGTTCCATCACGTTCTTTTTGCGACTCGGCCTTCTCGTGATCGCCATCAGGATCGTGATCGAGATCCTCTTCGGCCAACGCGGCGTCCCCGGCCACGTCCTCTTCACCTTGCCCCGCGTACCGCTGCCCTCATGGGCGGCCGCCGTGAGCATCGGCGGCCCGGTGACGCTGGAGTCGATCCTCGACGCGTTTGTCCTCGGGCTGCAGCTCGCCGTGATCCTGCTGTGCTTCGGCGCGGCGAACTCACTCGCCAGCCCGTACCGCCTCCTCCGTTCGCTCCCAGCGGTGCTCTACGAGACCGGCGTGGCGGTCACGGTGGCCCTGTCCTTCACCCCGGAATTGGTGCAGTCCATAGGCCTCGTGCGTCAGGCGCGGCGTCAGCGCGGCATTCCGATCAAAGGGTTACGCGGCATGCGCGGCGTGGCCGTCCCCGTGCTGGAGAGCGCACTCGACCGCTCGCTCCAGCTGGCGACGAGCATGGACGCCCGCGGCTACGGACGGCGCGTTGCAGTCGGGATGACATCTCGCCGGTTGGCCGGCGGAGCAACCCTCGGGGGATTGTTGCTGCTCGCCGCCGGAATCTACGGCGTCATTGACGGAGGGTCGCTCTTCGGGCTGGGCCTCCCCATTCTCGCCGCCGCCGCCGTGCTCTGCGGCGTCGGTCTGGCGGTGGGAGGCCGCCGGACGGCGCGTTCGCGCTACCGCCCGGACCCGTGGCGGCAGCCAGAGTGGATCGTCGCCGGCTCGGGGCTCACGGCACTCGCGGCCATCTCAGTGGCCGGTGCACTCGACGTCCCGGGTCTGACGATCTCGTTCTCCCCACTGGCATTCCCCAGCATTCCCCTCTTGCCTGTCGTGGGGATCCTGATCGCCTTGGTGCCCGCCGTCGCGGCACCGAACCCGATGGCCTCTCCGACAACCTTGCCGCGGGCTCAGGGTGGGTCCGAGACGGACGGACCGCGCAGCAGGGAGCCAGGAGAGCAGCGCCGGCCCGTCCAGCCGGACCTCTCGGGGGTCTCGACATGATCACGTTCGACCAGGTGTCGTTCACCTATACCGAGGCACATCGCCCGACGCTGCAGCGCGTGAGTCTCGACATCCCCGAAGGTGAGTTGTGCGTGGTCGTGGGGGAGACGGGGACGGGCAAGTCGACCTTGCTGCGGGCGATCAACGGCTTGGTGCCGCACTTCAGCGGCGGGACGCTGGCCGGTACGGTCACAGTCGACGGGCGCACCACCAGGGACAACCGGCCACGCGATTTGGCCGATGTGGTCGGCTTCGTCGGCCAGAACCCCTTGGCCAGCTTCGTCACCGAGACCGTCGAGGACGAGTTGGCGTACACGATGGAGAACCTCGGGGTGGCCGCCGACGCGATGCGCCGGCGCGTGGAGGACGCGATCGACCTGCTAGGCCTGCAGGACCTGCGCGACCGCTCGCTGCGGGCTCTTTCAGGTGGTCAGCAACAGCGCGTCGCAATCGGAGCCGTTCTGACTGCGTCTCCGCGGTTGCTGGTCCTCGACGAACCGACATCCGCCCTCGATCCCGCCGCGGCTGAAGAGGTCCTGAGCGCGCTGGCTCGCTTGGTGCACGATCTGGGCCTCACGGTGGTGATGGCGGAACACCGCCTGGAACGGGTCGTGCCGTTCGCCGACCGGATCATCCTGGTGCCCGGCGACGGGGCGCCCCTCGTGGTGGGGCGACCCGAGGTCGTGATGCAGTCATCGTCGGTCGCCCCGCCCTTGGTCGAGCTGGGTCGGCTCGTCGGCTGGCAGCCGTTGCCGCTTTCCGTACGCGATGCCCGTCGGAAGGCGGCGCCACTCCGTGAGCGCCTCGCACCGATCGCGCCGCCGCAACGGAGTGCTCCACTCGTGGCCACAGAGGGACGCCGCGAAGCAGCTTCCGCTCGGAAGTTGACGGTCTCCTACGGGCCCGTGGTGGCGCTCGACGGAGTGGACCTGACGATCATGCCCGGCGAAGTGCTTGCGCTCATGGGGAGGAACGGTTCGGGGAAGTCGACGTTGTTGAACACACTCTCCGGGGTGCGTCGACCGACCCGCGGCGCCGTCGATCTCGACGGCCGGGACCCGCAGTCGCTCCGCGCCGCCGATCTGGTCCATCACGTGGGGCTGGTGCCGCAGGATCCCGGGCTCCTGCTCTACGGGGAGAGCGTCCGGGCCGAATGCCAGACGGCGGACAAGGCTTCCGGCCTGCCGCCGGGGACGACCATGAGGACACTCGACCGGGTGCTGCCGGGTATGCCAGCCGATCGCCACCCGCGTGACCTCTCGGAGGGACAACGCCTCGCCTTGGCGCTGGCGATCGTCGTCGCGCCGTCTCCGGCACTCCTCCTGCTCGATGAGCCAACGAGGGGCCTGGACTACCCGAGCAAGGACCGTCTCATTGGCGTGTTGCGGGAACTGGCCGGGGACGGTCATGCCGTCGTGCTGGCGACCCACGACGTGGAACTCGCCGCCCGTGTGGCGGACCGGGCCGTGGTGCTCGCCGACGGGCAGATCATCACCGACGGCCCGGCTCGTCGGGTGGTCTGCCATTCGCCGATCTTCGCCCCGCAGGTGTCCAAGGTCCTGGCGCCAGAGGAGTGGCTGACGGTAGAAGAGGTCCGGCTGGCACTCGAGGACGCGGTACCGCTGTGACGGTCTCCACCCCACAGCCCGCGGTGCGGGCCCGGCATCACCTGACGCCGGCGATCCGCTTCGGCTCCCGCTCCTCTCTGCTCCTCCTTCTCACCACGCTCTTCGGCGTGGCCGCCTTCGGCTGGCCCCTCTTGATTCACCAGTCCGCCGGCCAGAACACCGCACACAGCGGCGACGCGCCGTGGATCTTCGTCGGCCTCCTGCCGCTCGTTCTGGCCATCGTGATGGCCGAACTGTCCGAAGGGGCGATCGACGCCAAGGCGGTGGCGTTGCTCGGGATATTGGCGGCGTGCTTTGCCGCGCTGCGCGTAGCGAGCCCGGGCATCAACGGCTTCGAGCCCGAATGGTTCTTGCTCGTCCTGTCGGCGCGGGTCTTCGGGCGCGGCTTCGGATTCGTCCTGGGCACCGTCGCCTTCTTCGCCTCCTCATTGATCACGGGCGGCGTGGGTCCGTGGTTGCCCTTCCAGATGCTGGCCGCAGGATGGGTGGGCTTCGGCGCCGGTTGCCTGCCTCCGATGCGGGGTTTTCCGGAACGGCTCATGCTGGCGACGTACGGTGCGGTGGCGGCGCTCGTCTATGGCTTGCTCACCAACTTTTGGTTCTGGCCCTTCGTCGGGTCGACGACGACCTACTCCTTCGTGCCGGGACTCGGAACGCTGGCGAATCTGCACCGGTTCATCCTCTTCGACCTGACCACCTCCATGGGCTTCGACCTCACCCGCGCCGTGACCTGCGTCGTCCTGATCCTCGTCCTCGGCCGGCCGGTGCTGGCGGCCCTGCGCCGAGCCTCGCGGCGCGCCGCATTCGAGCCGCAGATCGACTTCGTTGAGGCGTCGGAGTGAAGATCGTCTCGCTCCTCCCATCCGCCACCGAGATCGTCTTTGCCCTCGGCCTCGGTGAGCACCTGCGCGGTGTCAGTTTCGAATGCGACTACCCCGAACGCGCACGGTCGGTGCCGATCGTCTCGGGGACGGCACTGCCCACCGACGGTTCGCTCAGCGCGATGGAGATCGACGCCGAAGTGAGCGCCCGGGTGGCGGCCGGAGAGTCGATCTACACGCTGGACGACGCGCAGATCCGGGCCATCGATCCCGATCTCATCCTGGCGCAGGACCTCTGCCAGGTGTGCGCCGTGCCATCGGGTGCGGTGGAGGAGGCGCTCGACTCGATCGGATGCCACGCGCAAGTGGTCTCACTCGACCCCGGCCGGCTCGACGAGGTGATCGACTGCATCGGGGTGGTAGGGGCGGTGACGGGAACCAGCGCCGGCGCGGAGGCGCTGATGGAGAGCTTGCGAGCCCGGGTGGACGCGGTGTGCCAACGCGTGGAGGGACGAGACAGGCCGCGGGTGCTCGTCCTGGAGTGGCAGGACCCCCCGTTCAACGCCGGGCACTGGGTGCCCGACCAGGTGGAGACGGCGGGCGGGGCCCCGGTCCTCGCCGCCGCGGGCGAGCGGTCGCGCCGGCTCAGCTGGGACGAAATCGGTGCCGCCGAGATCGACATCACCATTTTCATGCCGTGTGGGTTCGATCTCGAGGGCGCGGTGGCGCAGGCGCCCGCGCTGCTCCATCACGCCGCGGCGGCGAGGCTCGGCCGCGTCATCGCCGTCGACGCCAATGCGTACTTCTCCCGCCCTGGTCCCCGAGTGGTGGAGGGCGTGGAACTGCTCGAAGGCCTGTTCCATGGCACGGGAGGGTCCGACATCGCCGGTTCACGGGTCCTGTGGCCTTGAGGAGGTCTTTGGTCCGAATGTCATTCCGCGGGGTGGTTGGGCCCGCAAGTACCGCAGTGGCGAGTCGGAGCATTGGAGTGTCGGTCGGGGCTCTGTGGAGGACCAGTACTCTCACCTCCGACATGTCAGAGCCATTGGACACCCGACGATTGCGGTTCGCCGATGCCTGAGCCCTCTGCAGCGCGCACCCATTCCGTGCCGGTCGAGCACCACCCGCCCCTCGAGGAATACTTGCAAACCATCGAATCGCTGACCGAAGAGGGAGTGCCGGTGATTCAGGCCCGGATTGCCGAACGGCTCGGGAAGTCGGCGCCCTCGGTCTCGGAGATGGTCGATCGTCTCATTGCCGATGGCTACGTCAACCGGTCGGGCCGCAAGCTCGACCTGACGCCCGAAGGGCACACCATTGCCAGAGGGGTCATTCGAAAGCACCGGCTGGCGGAGCGCCTCCTCGTCGATGTCATCAAGCTCCCGTGGCACCTGGTGCACGAAGAGGCGGGTCGGTGGGAACACGTGATATCCGATGATGTGGAAGCACGTCTGGTGGAGCTGCTGGGTGACCCCGCGACCTGCCCACATGGCAATCCGATCCCCGGCAGCGCGAACAGACCCGGCACGCCGTCGGGCCAAGTTCGGCTGTCGGACATCGACCCGGACCAGACCGTGCGCTTCGAGCGGCTGACCGAGGAGGTCGAGATGGACGGAGCGGCGCTCCGATATCTGGATGATGCCGGATTCATTCCAGGTGCCACCGGCATCGTGACCACCAAGGCGCCGGACGGCACGCTGATCGTGAGCGTGGGTGAACAATCAGTGGCTCTCGGACTGGATCTCTGCAAGCGACTATTCGTCGTCCCTCTTTGATTCCTACGGGACGGCGGGGGCTGCTTCAGCCCTCGTTCTGTCCAGCCGTGCTCGTGGGATCCGTTCTGGCAGGTGCTCTCTGTGATCGACCTTGAAGCCCTGAGCGGCGAATGTTAGGTTAGCCTTCCCTGATAAATTAGGTGTGGCAAGGCTGCCATCGCGTTCCTCAAGGAGCTCATCACATGCGCGTGCTCTCGTTCCTCAGGCTCTGGCCTCGAGCGGCAACGACTGGAAGTGATGACAGTTGCTAGGACACGTCCCGACCTGCGGGAAACTGAGGACCCTGGGCCTTCTCGCCTCGAGCGGCCTGATCGCCTTCGCGCTCTCGGCGTGCGGCAGTTCCCCGCCCGCATCGTCGTCCTCGCTTTCGGCGAAGCAACAGGGCTGCACCGCGGTCTCCGACGTGCTCAGCGATGGGCCGGATCCCGATGTCGACCCGGTTGGCTACGCCGAGGCCCAGGTGCTGCCGCTGGGGCAACTCAAGCTGTCCGATGCGACGCTGAACCGATCCGTCCACCGGCTGGACGCGGCGTACAAGGCGTTCAGCTCGACCAACGGTGCCAAGGGGACCTCGGCCGCGCTCAGGGTGTCGGCGGCGCAGCACGCACTCAACGCCATCTGCCCGAACGCGGCGCCATGACGACCCCCAGCACCGTGAGCGCTTGTCGGCGATTTCGGACCGGACGCGCCATGGCCCGAATGATCGTCCCGGCGATGCTGGCGGGAGCCTGCGCCGTCGGCCTCGTGACAGTGGGCGCCGGGCCTGCGGGCGCCTCCTCGCCGACCATCACCCTCTACAGCGGCCAACACCAGCAGACGACCCAGTCGCTGGTCTCCGCCTTCGAGAAGAAGACCGGCATCAACGTCGCAGTGCGCTACGACGACGAGGACACGTTCACCAACGAGATCCTGGCTGAGAAGTCCCACCCGGTGGCGGACGTCTTCTACACCGAGAATTCGCCACCGCTGGAGTATCTGCAGGAGAAGGGCGTGCTCTCCACGCTCTCGGCCTCGACGCTGGCCAGGACGCCGAGTATGTACAACTCGGCCGCTGGTGATTGGGTGGGGGTCTCCGCCCGGGTGAGCGTGCTCATCTACAACCCGAGCTTGATAGCGAAGTCCCAGTTGCCGACCAGCGTTCTCGGGCTGGCCAACCCCAAGTACCAAGGCAAGCTGGCTTTAGCCGCCGGAGAGACCGACTTCCAACCCATCGTCACCTCGGTCGACAAGACCTATGGCAAGGCCGCCACCTTGTCCTGGCTGAATGGCATCAAGTCCAACGCCGGCAGTCACGTCTACCCGGACAACGAGACGATCGCCGACGAGGTCAACCGCGGCGCCGTCGCATTCGGGGTAGTGAACCAGTACTACTGGTACCGCATGAAGGCCGAGCTCGGGGCGTCCAACATCCATTCGAGGATTACGTACTTCGCCCCGGGTAATCCCGGCTACGTCCTGGACGTCTCGGGTGCTGCGGTTCTCAAGTCCTCGAAGAACCAGGCGGCCGCTGAGAGGTTCGTGGCGTTCCTCGTGTCGAAACAGGGCCAAGAGGTGATCGCCCACTCCACCAGCTTCGAGTACCCACTGGACGACGGGGTCACAACGGTGGCCCCAGAGACGCCGTTTGGTGAGCTTCAACCCAATCCCATCACGGTGGCGCAACTCGGAGACGGGTCAACGGCGATCGCGCTCCTGAGTCAGGCTGGCTTGTTGTGACCGTGGCGGCCGCGGAGGTCGCCTCACCCCGGACGTTCCATTCCAGGCGTCGACGAGGAAGAGCCCGGTCCACTGGGCTCTTCCTCGTCAGTCTTCTGGTCGCCCTCGTTCTGTTGCTGCCTCTTGCCTTCTTGCTGGTCGAGGCCCAGGGCGCCGGCGTGCACACGGTGGCATCGCTCATCGATCGCCCCCTGACCCTGCATTTGCTCTGGAACACCGTGCGGCTGGCGGTTGTGGTCACTGCGCTCTGCGCCGTGCTGGGGACGGGTACCGCTTGGCTGGTCGAGCGCACCGACCTTCCGGGGCGGCGGGTCTGGGCCGTTCTGTTGGTGGTGCCGCTGGCCATTCCCGACTTCGTCGTGAGCTTCAGCTGGTCCTCGCTCAGCACAGCCGTCACCGGGTACTGGGGGGCGGTGCTGGTCATGACGCTGTCGGTCTATCCACTCGTCTACCTCCCAGTGGCTGCCAGCCTGCGCAACGCCGACCCGGCCCAAGAGGAGGTGGCCCACGGCCTCGGCGCCGGCCGGCTGCGCACTTTCTGGCGCATCACGGTCGGACAGGCCCGGGTGGCGATCCTCGGGGGCTGCCTCCTGGTCGTGTTGGTGCTGCTCGCCGAGTACGGCGCCTTCGAGATCCTCGGCTACCAGACCTTCACCACCGAGATCTTCACGGAATCCGAGCAAGCGTTCAACGTTGCGGCAGCATGCGCGCTCTCGCTGGTACTCGTTGCTTTGGGACTCGTCGTGCTGGCCGGCGAGACACTCGCGCGCGGCCGCGGCCGCACCACCCGGGTCGACCGCATGGCCCAACACCGTGCCGATCCGCTTCGCCTCGGCCGCTGGACGGCCGTCGTACTGCTGGCTCTGCTGGCACTAGTGCTTCTGGCTCTCGGACTCCCCGTGGCCTCCTCCATCTACTGGTGGGTGGCGGGGCCCCAGCAGGTGCTCGATGGCGTGTCCATACTGAGCGCGGCCGGGTACACCGCCCTCTTCGGCGCCTGCGCCGGCGCCGTGGCCACGCTCATGGCCCTCCCCGTGGGCATCCTCGCCATCCGGTACGACGGCCGGCTTCGTCGCATGCTGGAGCGCAGCACGTATCTGGTCCTGGCGATACCCGGACTTATCATTGCCCTGGCGCTGGCCTACTTCAGCGAACAGTACGCCGGGGGGCTGTGGTACCAGACGGCTCCGATGTTGATATTGGCCTACGCCATCATGTTCTTCCCGCTCGCCCTCGTCGGCGTCCGGGCCTCGGTGGCGCAGGCCCCGGTCGGCCTGGAACACGTGGCGCAATCACTCGGCCAGGGGCGCCTGGCTGTGCTCTGGCGCGTCACGCGACCCCTCGTCGGCCCGGGCCTCGCGGCAGCCTTCTGCCTGGTGTTCCTCTCCGTGGTGACCGAGCTCACCGCTACTCTCATTCTCGTGCCGATCAACGTGCAGACCCTGGCCACGCAGTTCTGGAGCTATCAGCAGAACCTCGCGTACGGGCAGGCCGCACCGTTCGCGTTGTTGATGATCGCCATTGCCGCCGTCCCCAGCTATGTGCTCGGCCGATTCTTCGACCGCCTTCCGACGAGGGCAGCGGCGTCGTGAGCGACCGGGACGCGCTCGTCGAGTTGGACCAGCCCGGACGTCGGGCCGGCAGCGGGCCGCTCGGCGTTGGAGGGACGGGAGCCGGTCACCAGTCGGCGGGCGTGCATGTCTCCGGTGTCGTCAAGAGCTTCGGCACCCACCCGGCACTGCGCGGCGTCGATCTCGACATTCCCGTCGGCTCGTTCACTGCCATCCTGGGGCCTTCAGGGAGCGGGAAGACCACTCTGCTGCGGATCGTGGCCGGTTTCGAGCGGATGGACGCCGGCTCCGTGGTCGTCGGCGGCCAGGTCATGGACGACGGACGGCGCTTCGTCCGCCCGCAGCGGCGCGGCATCGGCTACGTCCCCCAAGAGGGCGCCCTCTTCCCGCACTTGACGGTGGCGGACAACGTGAGCTTCGGCGTGCCCCGACGTAAGCGCAGCGAGGTTGCCCACCTCGTCGACTTGGTCGGACTGGGCGGCCTGGAGCGGCGCTATCCGCACCAGTTGTCAGGAGGCCAACAGCAGCGGGTCGCGCTGGCCCGGGCTCTGGCCATCAAGCCCAAGGTGGTCCTCCTGGACGAGCCGTTCAGTTCGCTCGATGCGTCGTTGCGGGACGGCGTACGCCGAGATGTCGCTCACATCCTTTCGGAGGCGAACGCCACCACCATCCTCGTGACGCACGACCAGGACGAGGCACTCGGCGTGGCGGACCAAATCGCCGTCCTGAAGGAGGGAAGCATCGTGGCGACCGCAGATCCGCGCTCGCTCTACGCGGAGCCCTCAGATCTGGCGGCGGCCCTCCTCATCGGTGATGCCAACGTCTTGACGGCCGAGATACACAACGGACACGCTCACTGCGTGCTCGGTAAGGTGGAGATCACGCCACCGGGAGTCCGTTCGTCCCACGGCTCAGCTCAGCTCCTGTTGCGACCCGAGCAGGTCGTGCTGCATGCAGAGGCGGCGGAAGGGCGCGTGAAGGCGACGGTGGTCGAGATGCAGTATCACGGACACGATGCACTGGTGCGGATCGGCGTCGACGCCCCCGGCCATCCGGCCTTCTCCGCCCGGATCCCCGGTGATGTCGCGCTGTCCGAGGGGCAACCGATCTGGGTGACCCTGCGCGGCCCGGGACGAGTGTGGACCGATCGCTGAACGCGTAGCAACGGAGTGAGCCCGGACCACAACCGAGATCGGAATGTCCTCACGGGCGGCCTCCTCGTCGCCGGAACGACCTCGGACGCAGGAAAATCCCTTGTCGCCGCCGCTCTCTGCCGATGGCTGGCTCGCCAAGGACATCGAGTGGCGCCGTTCAAGGCTCAGAACATGTCGAACAACTCCATGGTGTGTCCGGACGGCGCGGAAATCGGACGGGCGCAATGGCTGCAGGCGTTGGCCGCGGGGGTCGTGCCCGAGGCGGCCATGAATCCCGTACTGCTGAAGCCGGGAAGCGACCTCCGCTCGCATGTCGTCTTGATGGGCGAGCCGTTCGGCGAGCTGTCATCTTCGGGATGGACGACTGACCGAGCCATTCTCGCTGACACCGCGCTTCGTGCGTTCGACGATCTGCGCTCGCGCTTCGACATCATCATCGCCGAGGGGGCGGGGAGCCCGACCGAGATCAATCTGAGGGCCGACGACTACGTCAACATGGGTCTGGCACGCCACGGACGCCTCCCCGTGGTAGTCGTAGGCGACATCGACCGCGGCGGGGTGTTTGCGGCCATGTTCGGCACGGTGGCCCTCCTGTCTGCGGAGGATCAGTCACTCGTGGCCGGGTGGGTGATCAACAAGTTCCGCGGCGACCCCGGTCTGCTCTCGTCCGCCCTCCACGACTTTGGCGACATGACGGGGAGACCGGTTCTCGGCATGCTGCCGTGGTTGGACGATGTGTGGATCGACGCCGAAGACGCGCTGGCGGTGGCGGGGTGGGCGGGCAGTCGCCCAACCCAGAATGAGACCCTGCACGCCGCCGTGGTTCGGTTCCCTCGAGTGTCCAACACCACCGACGTCGATGCGTTGGCGGCAGAACCCGGTGTCGCCGTGACCGTTACGGCTGACCCCGATGTCATCAGGGCGGCACATCTGGTGGTGCTCCCAGGCTCGAGGGCCACCGTTTCCGACCTCGAGTGGCTCTCCCGTCGTGGGATCGGCGAGGCGCTCGTCACGCGGCAGCGCGAGGGGAAGCCGATCCTGGGGATCTGCGGCGGCTACCAGATGCTGGGGACCGTGATCGTCGACACCGTCGAGTCTGGTCGCGGGCGGGTCTCCGGACTCGCGCTCCTACCCACGACGGTGACCTTCGACCGGTCCAAGCATCGGGCTCTTTGTTCGGATTCGTGGCGGGGCGACCCGGTCGACTCGTACCAGATCCACCATGGCCGGGTAGCCCTCGAAACGACCGATCCTCGGAGCGGAACGGTGGAGCAATTTCTCGACGGCTTCCAGATGGGCACGACCTGGGGCACGTCCGGCCATGGGCTGTTCGAGAATGACTCCTTCCGACGGTCGTGGTTGACGGAGGTGGCGGGCCAGGCTGGGGTGAGTTGGCAAGCGGCCGCGGACGCGCCGAGCTTTCGCACCCTTCGGAACAAAATGCTCGACAGCCTCGCCGACGCCGTCGAGCAGCATCTCGACACCGATCGACTGCTGGAACTCATCGGCTGTGGGTGCGGCCCGGTCCCTTTCGTTCCACCAGGGGCCCCCTGACCTCAGTGCGCACGCCCGACGCCGTCGTGAGCTTCGGCGTCAGTACCCCGAGTCGCTTCCCTCGTCGACGAGCGGGAGCCGGAGCCACGAGACCATCTGGCGCAGTTGCGCGTATGCCTCCAGGCGGGCGTTGTCAGTGTTCGTTTCCTCTGCCTTCTCCGCCACCGCCCACAGCCGGTGCACCATCGTCGGCCCGAGCTCGAGGAGGCCGCCACTGCCGGCGGACGCCCACTTCGCCAGGACGTAGTGGACGACCGCGCCCTCAGG
>Ga0302178_10000140_pt1 | contig 64975 bp, 60 predicted proteins | sample I_Palsa_E1_3_FD_198790 | JGI IMG/M metagenome (GOLD analysis project Ga0302178, IMG submission 198790) | Peat permafrost microbial communities from Stordalen Mire near Abisko, Sweden - I_Palsa_E1_3 | ecosystem: Environmental > Terrestrial > Soil > Palsa > Peat permafrost | place: Sweden...
AATGGGTAACGACCCCAAAAAAAGCCGGATGACAGGTCCAGATCGGTCTCTATTTTACCTGCCTTGTAACAAAGCGTTAGTTAGGGTCTGAGATTGACAATTCATCTAAACGCTGATTTTGCGCGCTTCTGCGGGCGATAAACACTGTTCATAATTACTTTTAGTAATCACTTTCGGGATTCATAGTGTTGACCAGCTCTAAAACCCTGCTAAAATCCGCAGACATTATGCCGAGGGACGAACCAACGCGTCCGCCTCCCTCGATCAATCAGTGCGTTTCATTTTGCGTGATCATTGCCGATCTTAGTAGTACGCACTGATGTTGTTCCTGCCGAAGACCCGCCCGCAGGCCCAGTCTTCGGCTAGTTATAGTGATCCAGGTAGTACACGCTGGTCCGTAGCAAAAAGGTCAACGTAAATTCCGGCGTCGAGTACGCCGGTTCATTTGGCGGCCTTCTTATCGTGTGGCTGATGTGCAGCGCGGATGTCACCGCTGCCCCATCGCCATACGAGGCCCCGCCCGACGGCACCTGCCGTCCATTCCGGTGCACGCGTGCTGAAGCAGGCATGCGATGTACCTGACGGGTTGTTTGCCTGATCTGCTTGGCGTTTGCCAAGCAATCGATAAGTGCGGTACCGGCTTACGGCAAAAAATCCGTCATATAGGATGGAGAATCAAAGTATGAATGCTTGGCTTCCCTGGCGTCCTGATGCGCGCATTTCGCCCACAGTACGTCGAGTTCTTGTACATGGCACCCGTGTCGGCAGCCGTTTTTTCAGTTCGATCGGCCTGACCGCAGTCCTGGTGGCACTAGTGTTGTGGTTGCAGCCCGGCTTGCGTGCCGCGCTGGCAGCTCGTCTGATGCCTGTGCTGTCCGCCGCTTCCGCGGCTACCGGTCCCGATGTCAGCCGCTGGTTGTCGTTCGGCGTGATGCGCCCATTCGGCGTCACGACGCCGCGCCCCGTATCCGACAATCCTTTGCAGCAAGCGGCCGACAACAGTGACGACGCACCGCAGGGGGGCGATGCGACCCCGCCTGTGCCCTGGTCGAAACTCGCGCCGTCTGAAAACATCGTTTTTGATGCGCAAGACACCAATGTGATGATGTCGATCCAGCAGCAGAATCATGTGGCGAATTTCCTGTCGCGCCGCTATCACGTTGCCGAAACACCGGTCGATGCACTAGTGCATGCGGCCTTCGATACCGGCCACGAAGTCGGTCTCGATCCGCTCTTGTTGCTGGCCGTGATGGCCATTGAGTCCGGTTTTAACCCGTATGCCGAAAGCGGCGTAGGTGCCCAAGGGCTGATGCAGGTGATGTCCAAAGTACATTCGGACAAATTCAGCTACTTCGGCGGCACGAGTGCGGCGCTTGAGCCTTTGCCTAATATTCGGGTCGGCGCGTTGGTTCTGAAAGACTGCATCGCGCGTGGCGGTTCGGTTGCCGCAGGTTTGCGCCTGTATGTTGGCTCAACCTCGCCTGACGACGGCGGCTATGGCGCTAAAGTCATGGCCGAGCGCGCCCGTTTGCGTGACGTCGCTCGCGGCATGAAGGTTTCCATCGTCAGCCAGCAAACGGCTATGGTGACCCCGAAGGCCGCACCGCTGCAACAGGGCGCCTCGACGGCTGAAACCCCGGTTGCGGTCAAGCCGACGACTTCCGTTGCGGCGAATAACGACGCTTAATGGCATGTGCGCGTCTGCATGACGCGTTGAAGTCCGTGCCGTATTTCTGATATGCCCCTTGAGTCCGTGGACTTTCGGGGCATTTTTCTTGCCGGAAGAATTTCGCCTATCCAGGTAGTTGTTTTGTTTTATGAAAACAATGAGTCCTGCGATCAATAAAACGTGATGGTTTTGACTAATGAAAACAAATCCGTCGATTGCTACCTTCGACTGGGAGAAGCTGACGCAATCGTGATTGATAGAGGTGCGGTATCGTTTGGTATATAATTCAGCATCATTTGATGCTTTGAGAGCTATCGACATGGATATCGTTACGCCAGCAAAAATTGCTTCTGTCATGGCGTTGTCGCCGTTGCCCACCTCGTTTGCCGAGTTGGATGATCGGGTGCGCGGCGGATTGCCGAAATCTGCATTGAGTGCCGGCGTGGAGCACGCTACGCGCACAGCAGAGGAGCGTCGTAGTCTTTTGTATCGCATTGTCCCAGAAGCAACCTTCAAGCGTCGTCGCGACCGGCTTAGCCCAGACGAATCAGAAAAGACGGAGCGTCTGGCTCGGATCTTCGCCACGGCTGACTACGTATGGGATTCGGAGGCGGATGCGCGTGAGTTCCTGAACACCTCGCATCCGTTGATGGAGGGCCGCACACCGCTTGATGTGTCGATGACGGAACTCGGCGCTCGGCGTGTTGAAGAGTTACTCTGGAAATTGTTCTACGGGATTCCCGCTTGATGCGGATTTATCGTATTGCCGATGGCCGACACCCGCTCTGGGACGGCACCGGCGCCATGTTGATTGGCGGCAGATTCAACAGCTCTGGTAAGCCAGTGATTTATGGCGTCACGACATTCGCTGGAGCGATGCTCGAAGTGCTGGTTCACGCACGCATTGGTAAGGTGCCGCGCACGCACCTTATGGTGGTGGCTGATGTGCCAGATGACATTTTGATTGAGCGCGCTGATGCGCGTAGCTTGCCTGCTGACTGGGACGGTCCTGATAGCGAAAGCGCACGTGCCTTTGGCGATAAGTGGCTCGCCGAGCGCCGCACCGCGGTGCTGCTGGTGCCATCAGTCGTTGCACGCGAAGAATGGAATGCCTTGGTCAATCCAGCACATCCATTGGCGACCCACATCGTTGTGGGCGAGCCGCGCCCTGTGGTGTGGGACGAAAGACTGTTTGCTCGCCGCTGACGCGCGTCAGCGACGACATGCCATAGCCCCGCTCAGCAAACGTTAAACAGCTTAGCCAGCCTGTCAACCGCCTGTTCCAGCCGCGGCAGCGCCGTGGCGTAGGAGAGCCGGATATATTTGCGCGGCTCGTGCGAACCAAAATCGAGCCCCGGCACCAGTACGACATCGGCATCGTGCAGCATCGCCCGGGTTAGCGCCGCGCTGTCGCCACGGGCCGCATGGTTGACGGCGTCACAATCGGCATACACATAAAATGCGCCGTCGGGCATGACGGGCACCTTGAAGCCCAGCTCAGTCAAGGCCGGGACGATAAAGTCGCGGCGCGTGCCGAATTCGGCACGGCGGGCTTCATAAATCGCCAGCGTCTCGGGCTTGAAGCAGGCCAGCGCCGCATGTTGGGCCACGGCTGAGGCGCAAATAAACAGGTTTTGCGCGAGTTTCTCGAAGGCAGGCACTAAGTCCGGCGGCACCACCAACCAGCCTAGCCGCCAGCCTGTCATGCTGAAATACTTGGAAAAGCTATTCACCGTAATCACGTCGTCGCCTAACGACAGCACGCTGACGGGCGGCGCGTCATAGCTCAGACCCTGGTAGATCTCATCGACCACCACAAAGCCGTCGCGAGCCCGCACCACATCCACGAGTTTGGCGAGTTCGTCGGGGGCAATCGAGGTGCCAGTGGGGTTGGACGGCGATGCCAGCAGCACGCCGCGGGTGCGCGGCGCCCAATGCCGTTCGACTTCGGCGGCGGTCAATTGAAAGCGTTCGGCGGGGCCGCTGGCTATTATCACGGGCTTGCCGTCCAGCGCCGTGACAAAGTGACGGTTGCAGGGGTAGCAGGGGTCCGGCATCAGTACTTCGTCGTCGCGATCGACCAGCGCCGTGCAAGCCAGCAGCAGGGCGGCTGATGCGCCTGCTGTGACAATCACTCGGGCCGGGTCTATCGTCAGGCCGTAATAATCTTGGTAGTGACCGGCAATTGCCTCACGCAAGGCGCTGATGCCCAGTGCCGGGGTGTATTGTGTGACGCCGCGCCGCAGCGCATCCGCCGCCGCCGCGATGACTGCCTCGGGCGCGGTGAAATCGGGCTCGCCGATACTCATATGGATGATGTCACGCCCCTCGCGTTCCAGCGCCGCCGCCTCTTTAACCATTTCCATTACATAGAAAGGTTCGATCGAATCGACGCGCGCGGCGAGCCGATGTGCCCGTGTGAGGGAGGAGGCTTGCGATTGGAGTTTCATGGCGGGGCCTAGCAATCAATGCATCAATTAAAAAAGCGGCCGTGGTGCGGCCGCTGGTCGCCGGCTGCTAGCCGGCGGAAGTTTGTTCGTACCGCGTTTAGCGGCGCGCTTGGGCTTCGTTCGGGCGGATTTTGGCCGCAACTTTGTCGAGTACGCCATTGACGTACTTGTAGCCGTCGACGCCGCCGAAAGTCTTGGCGAGTTCGACCGCTTCGTTGATCACCACGCGATACGGGATTTCGACGTGGTGCGTCAATTCGAAAGTGGCGACCAGCAAGACAGCGCGCTCGACCGGCGACAATTCAACCACAGGCCGGTCAAGGCAGGGCTCGATCTGGGCGGTCAGCGCATCGGCATCACGGATGACGCCGTGCAGTAAAGCGTCGAAGTGAGCCTGGTCGGCTTTATCGAAGCCCTGCACGGTACGGATCTGCGCATCGATTTCGCCGGCGGGGGCCGCCGACAATAACCACTGATACAGGCCTTGTGTCGCGAGTTCGCGGGAACGGCGGCGGGCACTTTTCATCGGTCGTTATCCTCTTCTTCGTCGTCGTCATCCTGAGTCAGTTGTTCGAGCGCAACCGATAGATTGGCCATTTCAACCGCAACGCGCGCGGCATCACGGCCTTTTTCGGTCATGCGCGCCACCGCTTGCTCGTCGTTTTCTGTGGTCAGGACGGCATTGGCGATCGGTACGCCGAAATCGAGCGCGACCCGGCTGATGCCCGCGCCGCTTTCGTTCGAGACCAATTCGAAATGATAGGTTTCGCCGCGAATCACCGCGCCCAGCGCGATCAGTGCGTCAAACTGGCCACTTTCGGCCAGTTTTTGCAATGCCAAGGGGATTTCCAGCGCGCCCGGCACAGTGACCAACAGCACGTCTTCGCCGGCAATGCCGAGGCGTTCGAGTTCTTCCACGCACGCGTCGACCAGGCCGTTGCAGACGGGTTCGTTAAAGCGCGATTGAACGACGCCGATACGCAGACCGTCACCGTCCATATTGGGTTGATATTGTCCGATTTCCATAAGGGTTCTCGTGGTGAGGTTGCGGTTATGCCGCCGAAGCGTCATTTGACGCGGGTGCGTCGCTGCCGGTGCAGGGTGAGGGGTCGTCTGACCCGTCGCCTGAGCCCGGCATGGCTATAAAGCCTGTTACTTCAAGGCCGTAGCCTGACATGCTACCCAATTTGCGAGGATTGGACAGCACGCGCATCTTGCCCACGCCGACATCGCGCAGGATTTGCGCGCCGATGCCGTAAGTTTTGAAATCGATGGGGCGGCGTTTCATGGCCGCCGCCTTTTCTTCACAGTCGAACGCTTCGAATACCTCAAGCAGATGCTCGCGCGAGTCGCCGCAATTCAGCAACACGATCACGCCGTGGTCGCGCGCGGCGATTTCACGCAAGGCGGCGTCTAGCGTCCATGAGTGAGTCGAACAGCCGGTTTCGAGCAAGTCGAGTACCGATAGCGGTTCGTGTACACGCACCGGCGTCTCGGTGGCCGGATTGGGCGTACCGCGCACCAGCGCGATATGCGGCGAGCCGCTGGGCTTGTCGCGATACATAATGGTGCGGAACGGGCCGTGCGCGGTATGCATGGTGCGCTCGGCGACGCGCTCGATAATCGATTCGGTCAGGCTGCGGTAGTGTATCAGGTCGGCAATGGTGCCGATTTTGAGACCGTGTTCTTCGGCGAACACCATCAGGTCGGGCAGGCGCGCCATCGTGCCGTCGTCCTTGATAATCTCGCAGATCACGGCGGCGGGCGTCAGGCCCGCCATCGCGGTCAGGTCGCAGCCGGCTTCGGTGTGGCCTGCGCGCACCATCACGCCGCCCGGTTGGGCCATGATGGGAAACACATGACCTGGCTGGACGATGTCCTCGGCGCGCGCCTCACGCGCAACCGCCATCTGCACCGTGCGGGCCCGGTCTGCGGCCGAAATGCCGGTGGTCACGCCTTCCGCCGCTTCGATGCTGACGGTAAAGGCGGTGCCGTATTGCGTGCCGTTGCGATGCGTCATCAACGGCAGGTTCAGGCGTCGGCAGCGTTCCTGGGTTAGAGTCAGGCAGATCAGGCCACGGCCAAAACGCGCCATGAAATTGATGGCCTCGGGCGTGACGAAGTCGGCTGCGAGGACCAGATCACCTTCGTTTTCGCGATCTTCTTCGTCAACGAGGATAACCATGCGGCCTGCTTTGAGCTCGGCGATGATGTCTTGCGTGGAGGCGAGCTTCATGATGAGGTCTGTATAGTTGGATAAGTAGCCAAGCGCGTATTTTACGCCATCGCGGGCGCGGCAGGCGCATCGCGTTCTTACCTTATTAATCTGAGCTATCCGCAAGCGCCATCGTCACGAACGCCGGTACGCCTTATCATGGATGCCTTGAATCTCAATATAGCGCGCCATGTCCTCTGCCGTCCCATCTTGCCGGCCAGCCGTACTTCGACCTTGGCGCCCGACTGCCTTGGCGGTTTCGTCGCGGTCTGGCGGCGCGATCCGCGGGCTGTGCCGGGCGTTGTGCCTGATCGCCGCGCTATGTCTGGGGCTGGGCGGCTGCGCCAATCTCGGCGCTGCGCCGCCGATTTCCGGCAAAAGCGACAGCGTCGGCTTGTACCCGATGGCGGCATATGACCAGGACGTCGACCACTGGATAGCGCCCTCCGACCCGGACTACGACCAGCCCTTTCTGAGTGTCGAGGCGCAGTGTGCTCACTTTGAGATCCTTTACGCGCACTACTTCGGAGTTGGCGCGAACGCAGCTTCACCCTGGAACCCGGTGTACGTCGATACCACGGTTTATCGGCAGGCAGGTCGTGATATCGCCGCCTTACAGCGCCAACGAGTCGCGTGGTTCGACAACCGGGGCAAGCTGGGCCGGCAGATCGGCTATGGCCAGAATTTCCGCCCCCACACTGCGGACTGGATCGACGCGATCGCACGGAATATGGACCTCGACCAATTCGAACGCGCGCCAAGCTATCAACCGGCGCGGCGCGCGATTGCCAGCGGCAATCTGCTGGTGCGCGAATTGCCGACCCTCGACCCTTCGTTCTATGACGCCCATCTGGCGGGCGAAGGCTACCCGTTCGATAATCTGCAGATTTCCGCGATACACCCGGGCACACCGCTGTACGTGCTGGGCAGCAGCCTCGACGGCGCTTGGGATTACGTGCAAACCCCCGATGTGCAGGGCTGGGTGCGCAGCGAGGAGGTGAGCCGGGCAAACCAGGCTTTTATCGACACTTGGCGAAATTTGACACATCACACGCTAGGCGTAGTGATCGAGGCGTCGGTACCGGTTCGCGACAATCAAGCCGTATTCCGTTTCGATGCGCCGGCCGGCACGCTGCTGCCGGTGCAGGCGAGTACCGCGCCCGGCAGCTTCGATGTTTGGCTGCCGGTGCGCGATGCCGATGGTCAAGCCGTGATCCGTAGCGCCCAGCTCAGCGATGCGCAGATCGCGCCCATGCCTTTGAGCGCGACGCCGCGTCATCTGGCGATGCTGCTCAAGACGCTGATCGGGCGCCCTTACGGCTGGGGCAATACCGGTTTTTATAATGATTGCTCGTCCGAGCTGCAAAGCATTTTTGCGGCCTTTGGCGTAGGGCTGCCGCGCCATTCTTCGAATCAAATGAATGCCGGGTCCATGGTCGATCTCTCCGAGGCCACGCCGGCTAAGCGGCTCGAATATCTGGTACAACATGGAAAACCCATGCGAACGCTGATTTATATCGGCGGTCACGTGATGCTGTATCTGGGTAACACGACCCGCGACCAGCAAGTGGCGCCTTTGGTCTACCAGGACGTTTGGGGTTTACGGCCGGCCGACAATAGTCGGCGCGCGGTGATCGGCGGCTCGGTGATTTTGCCGCTATTGGCCGCCATCCCGGAAGATCCATCGCTGGCGTCGCTGGCGGCCACGCCGATCTTTCAGATCAGCATACTCGGAGCCCCCGTCACCGCATACGCTATGCCAGCCGACGACGCCAATCCGGCCAGTTAGTCAATTGTCAGGGGCATACCGAGCCGGTCGCCACCCTACATTGCTTCGTCTCGTTTCGCGGCGATCGACGGCAGGCGCTTGTCAGCCCGACGGTCAACGTCGCGACCCTATCGGTGCGAATCAAGCCATGGCAATTGGGCTTGGGTATATCGATGCGCGCGGAATACTCCGTTGGTTTCACCCGGCAGATAACGTTGCGCCGCGGCGTCCGGATAGGCGCCGAAATAGGGGATGACATATTCCCAAACGATCTTTGAATCGAGTGTGACCTCGAATAAGCGGCCGAAATTCGATGCGGTAATGAACGTGTTGCCGTTCGCAAGGCGTTGCGCGCAACCCATAAACGGCGTGTAGAACGCGTATGGCGGCTGGTCCTTGTATTCCCAGACAACGCGCTGCTGCTTGGGGTCGACTTCGATGATTCTTGAAAACGGCATCGAGCTGTGCGGGCGGAAGCTGCCATTATCGAAAATCAGTACATTGCCGTTGTCCAGCTCAGTCGGGCAATGCTGCTGTGCGACGATATCGCCGCCGATGCGCCAGCGTACCTGACCCGAGGCCTTGTCGACCGCGGCCACCGCACAGGCCGAGCGAAAGCTCAACAGTACCGCGCCGTCGGACGTGGGTGTAACGGCATTGGTCATCGGCCAGTGATAGCGCTCAAAAGCGTCGTGCAAAGGATAGTCGACCACCTCAAGGTGCTCCCAACTGCGCCACAGCCAGACGAGTGTTCCATCACGCCGGACTTCCTTGACGACATCGCCGTAAATGATGCCGCCCGGCGCTTCGCTACCGGGAATGCCTCCCCGTACCTGTGCCGCGACTTCGGGCGGCAGCGGCTCGACCGCGGTATATAGCAAATTACCGTTCGGCAGCCATTGCGCGTCATGGTGGTGATACAAATCGGTGTACGACCAGACGATTGAGCCGCTTGGCGTCACTTCCGAGAATGCGCCGCCGTGCCATACCGCCCAGCCCGGGAAGAGGTCTGGCGATGCGGTCATCGAGAGCACATGCTGCAAGCCAAACAAGGCAAGCTGCCAGGCCGGCAGCCGGGCATCGACGGAATGTTCGGTAGATTCAGCTTGCACGCTTGAGCATCTTTACCAGCAGGGCGCGCGTCAGATCGCTTTGCTGATCGGCCTGCAAAAGCGCAGCTCATACGCGACGGCGGAGTAGGCATATCGCGCTTTTTGCGCGCAACATGGCATGACGCCACGGGTTGTTGCACAAAATGAACATGGTGGCGAGGAGGCTGGATGGGCTGTGCTCGGCGCTGTTGGAGAGCGATCCGCAGGTGGACGCACTGTGCGCGCTGGTTGATGCCTTTGCTGTCGGCGCCGTGCGAGCGATCCGCGAGCGCGGATTGAGGGTGCCCGAAGATATCCGCGTGGCGACCCGCTATGACGGACCACGGGCGCGCGCCAGCGAGCCGCCGCTGACTGCCGTCAACCTGCAGTTGGAGAGTGTGGCCCTGCGCGGTGTCGATTTGTTGTTGGCTATTCTGTCTGGGCAAGAAAGACCGGAAACCACGCACGAGATGCCTGCTTTGCAACTTGTGACGCGACTCTCTTCCATGGCTTGAACCCCGCCCGCGCCGGTAAGCGGTCGCCTTCAAATAAAAAAGCAGCACCCGAAGGCGCTGCCGAAAAACTTGCTAACAAGACTCAAAAACCGAGAATACTCAGGTTTTGGCTCACTGCCATGATTGCATCAAATCGCCCAACCACCTTCGTAGAAGACTGCCAATGCGATAGCAATAGCGACCGTGCCGACATTCAGTTTCCGATACTCACCCGAAACAATCCGGCCGATCACCAGGGTGCAGAAGCCCAACATGATGCCCGTCACAATATTACAGGTCAGCAAGATAAACACAGCACATACCAGGCCTGACAGTGCATCGACCTTATCTTCCATATGCATCTTGGTGATGCTGCCGAGCATCAGCAAGCCGACGTACATCAGAGCCGGCGCCGTTGCGTAGGCCGGCACCAGACCCGCCAAGGGCGAAAAGAAAATTAGTGCGAGAAACAGCACGCCCACCACAACTGCCGTCAAACCGGTTCTGGCGCCGGCTGCGGTGCCGACCGTCGACTCGATATAAGCGGCAGCAGGTGCGCCACCGACCAGGCTTGCGAAAATCGAGCTCAGCGAGTCGGCTGTCAGTGCACGGCCGCCATTATGAATATAGCCTTTCTCATTGACTTGCCCGGCTTGTCCGGCGACAGCGCGAATCGTACCGGTCGCATCGAATACGGCAGTCATCACCAGTGCCAGCACGCTAGGCAACACAGCCAGACTTAGCGCACCCTTAATATCCATTGCGCCGATCAAGGAGGGATGGCCCGGTGCGCTTAGCGCCGGCCAGGCAAACACGCCCGTGAATTTGACCGCCGGGTCGAAGATTAAACCGATCACCGATAAAGTGATCACCACCAGCAAAATCCCGCCCGGCACGCGACGTTGCTCAAGACCGAAGATCGCGGCCAAACCGAGTACGGTCATGATGACCGGAAACGCGGAGATATGTCCGAGCGCCACCGGCAAGCCGGGCGCTGCATTTTTTACCACCAGGCCGACATCGCTTGAGGCGATCAGCAGCAGGAACAAGCCGATACCCACGCCCGTACCATGGGCCACGCCGGCCGGCAGATTTTGCAGAATCCAGGAGCGCACACCGGTCACCGAAATCGTGGTGAACACCACGCCCATCAGGAACACGGCGCCGAGTGCCACGGCCGGCGATAGACCTTTGCCGAGCACGAGTCCGAAGGCCGTGAATGCGGTCAGCGAAATCGCGCAACCGACCGCGATCGGCAAGCGTGCCCACAAACCCATTAACAGGGAACCGAACGCTGCCGTCAAACAGACGGCGATAAACACCGCACTCACATCGAAACCGGCTCGCCCTAAGATGCCCGGCACAACAAAGACGGAGTAAACCATCGCCAGGAAAGTCGTGATACCTGCGACAATTTCACGGCGTTGCGTACTGCCGCGTGAAGTAATCTCAAAGTATTGATCGATTTTGCTTTCGCCGACGGCGATAGGTGTATCCAGCCCGACTGGGCTCTGGAGTTGTTGTTCGCTCATGTCGAGCTGCTCCTGAATTTGTCCACTGAAGCGGCCCTTATTCGGCCGTCATCAATGTGTCTCGTTTATGTTTTGGAGAACCAGTAACCAACATGCGGAACCCGGTGGCTGGCCTGCTCGCCGAAAGAAAGAAATGTCAGCGCGGCGAAGACAGCTTATGGGATTGGAAGTCGCAAAACCATCACGCTTGCTCAATAGACGGCATACGCGATTCAATATGCGAAGATTTTTCTCAGCTGGGCTGAGCAGGCTGAGAAGGGCGTGCTCGCTGATTGCAAAGCCATGACGCCGCGTAACTCAGGCCGTTTAAAAAAAGCCGCGCCCTAGGGTAATTACTGAGCGGTATTTCTATGCTTGGCGCGCAGCTTTGTTCTTACGGCTAGTCGGCTTATTTTCGCCGCCTAATGCTTCTTCGAAGAACCACTGGGTTTCGCGAGCCACCAATTCACGCTCGTTATCCATGGTGATGATGTGATAACAATTATCCAGGAGTATTTTTCTGCGGACCTTTGAGCCGATATGCGCTTGTACAAATTCCGCGTTGGCCGTGGTCGAGGTGTCGTCGTCGATTGCATGAATCAACAGGCAGTTGGTTTTGATATCCGGCAATCGTGATTTGACATAATGCGCCAGCGCTTGCGCTTGGAAAATATGGTGCATCGATAAGGTAGCCGAACCGATTGTTGAGTTCCCTTTTTGATGCATGCTCTTGAATACCTTTTCGCGCAATGCTTCGTTTTTCAAACCATAGGGCGGTTTTTCGGTAAATGAATAAAAATGCCGAATAGGCGTCCGATAAGCCAGATTGAGCAGGCCGTGGTACCAGGGAATGGTCCAGCCGTCATAAAACAAAGTGACCGACAGCAGCGACAGTGCCGCGACTCCAGGTTCCTCGGCAGCCAGCGCCAATCCCAATGTCGCGCCGATGCACAGTCCCGAGACCGACACTGTCCGGTGTGTGGCACTTAATTGAGCATAGTGCCGGCGGACCTCGATCAACCATTCTTGCCACGACGTGCAGGGGCTACCCAAACCATAGCCCTTAATATAGGGCGCCAGTACTGAAAAGCCGTTTTGACTCAGGCGCCTGGCAATGTAACCCATTTCCTGTGGCGTGCTGGATAAACCATGCAACAGTAATACCGCATGTTCGCCGCCGGGGTAGCGGATGTCTTTGGTCAGCGAGTTTTGGATTTTCATACGGCCGCCTCGTTCATGGTCTTCATGACAATGAAGTCGCCGTGCGCTGTTGGAAAGGTTTCTACCTGAATTTTAAGGTCGACGAGATGCGAATTCCGGCGCGGTAAATTCATGCTCAAAACTTGCCCGTACCTATCGCTGTCGCTATCGAGATGTAGCGCGAGTAGCCGCGCATCTTCCGGATACAAGGTTGCCAGTAGACGTTCGGTTCCGGTGTCGCCTGTGGTCTGGTCCATTTCCTCACCGAGCGTTACGCTGATATATTCATACCTGGATCCGACGTGTCCGATATACAGCACGTCGCCAAGATCGTCGCTGAAATTGAGTAACAAGCGATTCGAAATAGTGATCGATTTTTCCGTGCGCAGGCGACGTTTTTCGGCACGAAGCATCATATCCAGGCGCGATTTTGCGACCTCTGCGATCAGCCGCGCCTCGTATTGCGTTCTGCGCAGCCATTCGACCATCGCGAGAAAAGAAAATGTCACCGTAGGGAAACCGACGATCTTGATGATGTCGTTTTTATCGAAGCTGCTAAGCTGTTCGAATGGCGGTACAAAAAAATATTCCGCCAACGGCAAACTGAGCAGCACGAGCAGAATCGCGGGACCTATCCCTAAACTAAACCCGATCGCCACCGCAGCAATCATAAAGAAGAGCGTCGGCATATGAGCTGCGAGCACAGGCTGTAGCAGTAGCCGCGCGCCGAGGGCTAGGGCAAGTGCAATCAAGGCCACACCATAGCGCCATGATCCGCGTGGAGCCCAACGCTTTGCGTTGTTGATCATGAACTTTCCAGGTAGAGGGCGGATCGCCGGCCCGAATGTATTTCGGATGTAAGGATTCTGTAATATTTTGTATTGTACGACTTATATCATGCGGTTGAGGGCAATAACTGAGGTCTGGGGTGGGAAAGTTTTCGAGATCGGCTTTCTAGTGGTTAAATTGCGAAATTTCCTGGCACCGTTAATTGTGTCGGCGATCCGCTGTTTTGGCCCACTGGCTAAGTGCAGCACAGGCGAAAAGCGAGATGCCCGTGACAAAAAATACCCAGTGCAGGCCGAAATGAATGCCGATTTGGCCGCCTAGGATGGGGCCTATAACTTGCCCGCTAAATTGCGCTGACTGTAGATAGCCGAGCATTTTTCCAGACTCGCTATCTGCGACTAAATGTCGGACCAGTTTTGCCACCGACGGCAGCAAGCCGGCGATCGCCATACCCATCGCGCCTCTCAAGACGGCCAGTTGCCACCAATGCCTGACAAAAGCTTGGGGAAGCATCGCCAGTCCGGTCAAGATCAGGCAGCCGATAATCACATTCCAGGCGCCGATACGATCCGCTAAAGCGCCGAGTTTTGCGGCTGTCAGCATGCTGCCAAACGCGGAGCATGCCATCACAATCCCCGCGACGGTGGCCAAGCGCTCGTAACGAACCCCCAATTGGGATATATAGACCGTGATGATCGGTTCAATCGACATATTCGCCAGAAGCACCATCATGGCGGTCGCCAACAGGGCTGCCACGATCCATCGCTGGCTCGGCGACGGCGGCACTGTGCTTGCCGTCGCCGCGTCGTGACGCCGGGTATCCGACGTCGGGTCGAAGTCTTCACGAACGAATACCGTTGTGAGCACAGCCGCCAGTGCGATCATGGCGCCGCCGGCAAAAAACGTTCCGCGGATCCCAATCCAGATAGGCAGTATGCCCCCGATCAAGGGGCCGACAAGGCTGCCTGCCAGCGCGCCGGTGGACAAAACGCCCAAGGCCCAGCCGGCGCGATCACGTGGCGCTTGCGTGCCCACCATCACGATCGCAGCCGAAGCGTATCCGCCGATCAAGCCCGCGATTAGGCGAAGACCGACCAGTTCTGTCACATTGTGGGCCAAGCCGATCAGAGACATGACCACGGCCATGCCGACGGCGGCGCGGATCAGCATCGGTTTGCGCCCATATTTATCGGCCAAGCGTCCCCACACAGGCGCCGTGACCGCAGTGCCCAGGAAGGTCGCGCCAAATGCGATCCCCGACCACTGAACCACCGCGGACTCTGACTTGACGCCGAGTTGTTGCACGTAGAGCGGCAAGAAGGGCAGCAACATGCTCAGACTGACCAGCGTCGTGAATGACCCAAACACGCAGACATATAAATTGCGACGCCAGTACAGCGTATTGCGTGCGGCGTAGTTTTGGGCTTGGTGTTGTCGCAAAGGGATGACAAGCGTAGCGGCGGATTTGTTCATAGAGACTCCAAAATAGTATCGCTCAGAGTTTAGGTTTGGGCTTCGATCTGGTTCTTAGATCTGGTTTTCAGCGTTTCTTGAAGCGACATGCGAAGCCAGGTAAAGCACCACCATCAGGTCGACCAACAGCGCTAACAACATGGCGCCGGCCCCCAGCCAAAAAAGCAGCGTATAGTCGCCGCCGCTTTGATCGAATAGAAACGACAGGCCATAGGCGGCGCTTGCCTGTAGTACAGCAAAGCTCGTTGCGGCTTGGCTCCAGGCATTTTTTTGCGCGGCCGGGTGATGGACCAACAGTTCATTTACGCGACCCAATACGAGCGGCACAATCCCTGGGGTGAAGGCGCCCACGATAAAGCTGGAGACCATTAACCAGCCGGTGCCGAATCCGCATGCCGGCAATGCCACGGCCACGCCCTGGAGAAGGTAGGCAACTCTGAGCGCCGGCGCGTAACCGGTGCGATCTGCCAAATGCCCGGTGATCAGCGGGCCGACTATTGCTCCGAGTCCAAACAACACCCAATATTGCGAACCGGTATTCAGACCCATGCCGAGACCGCGGGCGACGAAATCAACGAGAAACAGCATGTGCGGTATCAGGCCGACCGCGTTCAAGGCATATTCCAGATTCAGCGCGCGTAGCTGCAACTTAGGAACATCATGCGGGGTGTGGGTGTGGGTTTTAATTGAAGCCGGTGCTTCCTGCGTGGGCCAACCCTTCCAGGCCACCAGCGTCAAGATCAACGCAAGCACGCCGAGGCCGACCCAGGTCTGACTCAAGCCGTCACGCAGCAGGATGGGAACGAGGCTGCCGGACGCCGCGATCCCGAGCCCAATCCCCGTAAAAATGGCGCCGCTGGCCAAGCCGCGTTTTGACGGCGTGATGTGCGGCAAGACGGTCGTTGCGGCCAGGACCATCACTGCGCCGCCGCCGAGGCCCGAGGCAAATCGCCAAACAAAGAACCAGAGAAACGAGAGCGGAACCGCGCATGCGAAAAACGCGGCGCTCACCAGCAGCATCATGGTGCGCAGAATGATCGCCGCCGGCACGCGCTTGGCCACCGGACCGGCAAACACGGCGCCGGCCAGGTAGCCGGCCAGATTGGCCGCGCCGAGATAGGCCGCCGCCGATGCCGCAAACCAATGCGCTCCGATGATGGCGGGCAGCAAGGGCGTGTAGGCGAAGCGTGCCAGGCCGATACAGACCAGGCTGGCACAGAGCCCGGCAAGCGTTGCCCGCCAAGCGCTGACTTTGGGTGCAGTCGCCATCGCATTCTGGCTAATCAATGGATTTGACATCGCGTTTCTCCTGACCGGACCGAGGACCGGCTCGATTGAATCTCATATAAAGAACGTTAATATAATATTAATCCTAATTTGAGATGTTTGTCGAATATTTTGCGATATCGCACGGCTCGGTCGCTTTGACTTCGGTGGCCCGAGTAGAGACCCGACGAGCCCGATGCTGCAGTCTTTCAAACAAAAAAACTCGGCCGTCGGCCTGTCTGCGTTGGAACTTCACGCAAGCAGGGCGACGGCCGAGCGAGATGGCCTATTTAGGGGCGGGCTATGAGGTTTTTTTGCCCCTCAAGAAGAGCCTTGGCTTTAAGTTGAGGGGCTTGATTGCTTAGCGCGGCGGCCAAGCTTGAGCCGGTGCGCTCAAGAGCGGCTTGCCCAGCAGTGGTGTCGACAGGGCGTAAGCGCCGTTTTCAGTAAAGGCCCAAATGATATTGCGGTCGTATTCGGTGTAAATTGCCAGCACACCTTTGCCTAGCGTGTAACTCGGCAATTCCGTCTCGTCCGCCAGCGGCGGAATGAAATAGCCTGCGATGCTGGGTTTTTCCGGATTACTGACATCGAAGATCTGCAAGCCGGCGTTATAAAACGAATACGGAATCACCCCCTGACGCGAGCCGCCCGGTTGGCCGATCGCGTTCGAACGTTTCGGACCGTAATTGCCGCCACGCTGACAGAAGCTGGTAAATGGCGCGCCCTCCGGCACCGCGGGTTGCGGCAGTTTGGCGGCGACCTTCAAGTGCGATGGATCGCGTGCGTCGACCACAAAAATGTCCTTGTAGGGCTCGTAACAATCGCGGTTCATGGGATAGCCGCTGGTCAGAACAAAGCCCGTGCGTTCATATTGGCTAACATCGGCGTTGTCGTATTCGGTGCCCGCAAAGCTCGGCGGGGTATTGACGTTGCCAAGTACTTTGGGTTTGGCTGGGTCGGACAGGTCGAACGAATACAGGCCGAGGCCGCCCATCGCGCCGAAGCCGATCTTGCCGCCATCCTCCAATGGCTTGGGCAGGAAAATCGGAATCCGCGAGCCCATCCACGAGGTGCGGTTGCCGGCGCGCGGGTTCATCAGGTATGCCTGTTCGTCGGCTTCGTTGCCGAGGATTTGCCCTGGAACCGGTATCTGCGAAACAAACACCGGATTCGCGGGATCGGACATGTTCCAAACCTGATAGCCCGGCGAATAAAGATAGTTGGGATATTCGGTCAGGCCATAGCTGTCATCGGGTGCGGACGACAGGATCATATACTTGCCGCCATAATATTCGGGCGAGTCGAGCGACCCCGATCCTTGCTGCTGTCCGATGGGTGCATCGGGATGCTTATAGTCTGTGGTACGGGTTGCAAGCAAGCGCCACTGACTCGGCAACGGACCATCCATGGCGAAAACCTTGAAGCCTTTAAGCGCATTGTAGTGACGCTGCGCCGCGACTTTGTCGGGCTGTTCGGTCTTGTCGGTCATCAAGCCATAGCGGCCGATTTCGAAAGAGGCGACGAGCACCGGTACGCCTAATTTCTTGCTCCAGACAATGGTGGCGCCACCCAGGTAATCCTGGACATTGTTCGGATCGAATTTTTCGGTCGGCCCTTTCGGCCCCCAGGTACCGCCTTTGGAATAGACGACTTCGCCGTGGGCGGGATCGGTGACGTCCATGATGCGCAAATAGTCGCGGTCATGAATATAGAGGTAACGACGCCCCTTGAAGTCGGCGATATTGTTCCAGGCGTGGAAAGGGGAATCGACGCCGGGATAGAAGGCTAGAACCTTGACATTCTTGGCATAGCTATTTTTGTCCCAGGTCGTCATCTCGCCGGGGAAATGCTGTCCGGTATGCACTTCAGGCGTCGCTTTGGGCCAGATAAATTGTCCGGTTGCCGGGTCCATGCCGTAATCGACACCAGGCTTAAGCGCCGCCGGCCGGCGATCCGGCGTTAGACGCAACCAGGCTGCCAAATAGGCGTCTTGGACATTGGGCGTGCCTGGCGCAGCTTGTGCCGCAACCGCGCCGGTCTCGGCCACCGCCGGTGTCTGCGCCGGGTTGGCGTTCGCATAAAGCGTGATGAGTAGGGCCGCTGATGCTGAACCTGTCAGTAAAACTGATCTGAGTGCTCGATTTCGAAGCATTGTTTCCTCCTTTTATATAGCCAATTCCCTTGCCCGCTGCGATCGGTGTGCACGTTAGAGCGCACAGGGTCAGTCTGAGTGGTGCATTAATTGTGTATACACAACGTCGACGAAATTATACTCATGGCTAAATTTGGATTTGGACCTTTATTTTTTTATACAAGGAAACGGTTTAGTTATAGCGGGTTGACCCTGATCGAGGCGACGTGGCATGAGCTTGCAAACTCACTCTGCACGGCAAGGGCGCGCGAACGACTCGATGAGGTTTTACTTAAGATTTGCGCAAGAGGTGCATGCGCACTTGCCCAGATATCACCCACTGGCGCTGGAGCACGCATTGGATAGCCCCGAAAGCCGCCGTTGGTATACGGCCATCACCATCGAGCACAAGGGGGCGCGCTATATTCTGCTGAGGCAAGTCGAAACCCGCCAGCTGGAGCACTGCGCCAGGCGCTGACTAACTTGGCGGTCAGGCTGAGCCGGCGTGGGAGCCGCCGGGTTGGACAATTAGGCTTGCACAGCGTATCGATGGGGTTCGAAATCGCGCGTCAGGCACGCTTTTGTATATGAATCGATATAGTCCATCATGCCGTCGACAGCCCGGCCAGCGGCGTCTTCGTCACCGATGGCGATCGCATTGGAGACCACGGTGTGCAGTTGACTGGCTAATTTTAGGTCGTTGAGATGTTGGTGCTGCATAAAGTAAAACCGGCGAGATAGCGCGTGCAGCGGCGCAATGGCTTCTGCTGCGAAAGGGTTGCGCGCCATTTGCCCCATTAATCGGTTGGCGACATACAAACTACGCAAATACACCCGCACGTCGCCGGAATCGCCGGCGGCTTCCAACATGACTGCTGCGGCGCGCATCTGTTCACGCTCATTCGGCAGGGCGCGTCGCGCCGCGCGCTGGGCGACGAGCCGTTCCAATTCCCGGCGCGTTTCCAGTACCAGCAATTGCTCGTGAATACTCGGCTTGGTGATCATGATTCCATGGCGCGGCACGATTTCCACCAAGTGCGCGGCCGCCAGCCTTTGTGCAGCTTCACGCACCGGCGTTCTGCCAATCGAGAGGCGTTCCGCAAGCGACGCCTCGGACCACACGCTGCCGGGTTCCAACTCAAGTGTGACGATTAATTCTTCCAATCTTTGATGGGCTTGTTCGGCGAGCGTGCCGCCGGCTAGAACATGTTCATGGTTCGGCATGGGGCGATGGTTGTGGATACATTACTAACATACTAGCGCCGTGCTGCCATTCTGTCCAACCGACCTGGCAAGCGTGCTTAACCAGCGCCGACTTCCTTTGGTCGTCCTTATGGCGCTCATGTAGCGCTTATGTAGCGTTAATGTAGCACTGAGTGTCGTGCCGCAGCGGATCCCGGCGACGGCGCTTTTCATGCCGCTCGGTGCCGCGGGTCTGTTTGGGATCGATATTCCCCCAAAAGGATAAAAGCAGACGACGCGCTAGTGTAAACACTAGTTGACCCAGTCTCGGACAATTAATATCTTGTGGCCATACTACTAACATATTACAAAAACATCAGGTGTTGCGGCGGCGCCCGTGCACCCGATAGGAGGCCCTGATGAGAATGAAATTGAGTTACCGGTGGATTGTCGCGATCGCGCTGTTCGTCGCCTACAGTATCCAGTTCCTAGATCGGGTCAAGACCAATCTGCTCAATCCGCTGATTGCCGGGGATCTCGGCTTGAGCATGGGCGATATTGGTACGGGGACCTTTCTCATGCTGATTTTCTACGGGCCGTCGCAATACATTTCCGGCGTGCTGACCGACAAGTACGGCGCCAAGAAAATGTTGATTTTCTCGGTCATATCGTGGTCCTTCATGACCTTCTGGATGGGTTTTTTGCATACCCGGTATGAGTACTTCATCCGAATGGCGCTGTTTGGTCTGTTGATCGGTACGGAGTACGTACCATCGGCGCGCATCCTGATGCGCTGGTTCAACAAGGAAGGGCGTGCGCAGGCACAGGCACTTCTGTCATGGGCATGGATTCTTACGCCGGCATGGGCCAGCATTCTCGCCACGCAGATGGCGGCTCATACCGGCAGCTGGCGCATGGTGTTCTTTATTACCGGCGCGCTTGGCGTGTTGCCTTTGCTGTTGATCGTGTTGGTCGTTTTCGATCGACCCGAGCAGTATCGAGGCATTACCCAAGAAGAACTTCAATACAGCTATAAGGATGAAATCGACGCCGGTATTCTGAAGGGCGACAACTTCAAGGATGTCCAGAGCCAGATTTTGAAGCACAGGAATTTCTCGTTTCTCGATCTCTTCAAGAGCAAAGCCTATATCGCGGTGGTGCTCGTCGACGTTGTGATGCAAGTGACATATTGGGGCGCGTCGATTTGGATCCCACTGTACTTGGCGGACAAGTTTGGTTTCAAGCTGCAGGCGATGGGCTATTGGAGCGCGCTCTATTTCGTTGCCGGGGCGATCGGCAGTTTTGTGTCGTCTTACCTGTCCGACAAAGTGTTTCATGGCAACCGCCGAATCATGATCGCGACCTGCTTCGCCGGTCTGTTTCCCTTCGTGGTGATGATTGCCACCATGCAAACCGGTAATCAAATATTGCTTGCCGTGGTGCTGTGCGGCATGGGCTTCTTCGCAAATATGGCCTGGGGTCCGTTTCTCACGGTGCCCGCTGAAATTTTCACGCCCGAGGTGTACGGCAAGGCAATGGGATTCGTCAACGGCGTGGGCTATGTCGTCGCTGCGTTCAGTTCCAAGATCTTTGCAAGCCTGATCGTGACCGGCGCTGGTGGCCGTGACTACACGCAAGGTTGGATTTTCCTGGCAGCTTGCATTCTGCTCGGTATCGCGGCGTCCTGGTTTATCCAGGTGAAACCTCAAGGTAGCGCAAGCGGCGAAGCGATTTCGACGAAAGAATCGATCGCGGCTTAATCATTGATGTAGGAGATCACAATGTTAGTAAAAAAACGAGACGATAAAGTCGTTATCCTAACCATCGACCGCCCTCAGCGCAGAAATGCCTTAGGCACCGAACTCGTGCTGTCGCTACGCGCTGCCCTGAGCGAACTCGATGCCGATCCCGAGGTGCACGCTATTGTGCTGACCGGTAGTGCGCCGGGTTTCTGTGCCGGCAGTGATTTAAAAGAACTGGCGACGATGAATTTGCAGGAAATGTGCGAGCACGAGGCCGTCACCGCGGCACTGGCCCGCGCCATTCCGATGATGCGCAAACCCGTGGTGTGCGCTGTCTCCGGTTTTTCCTTGGGCGGTGGATTTGCCTTGGCCGCGGCATGCGATCTGGTGGTGACCTCCGAGGCCTGTCGTTGGCATATGCCGGAAGTCCAGATCGGCTGGATTCCGCCGTGGGGGCTGCAATTCCTGCTCGGGCGTTGTACCGCGGCGACGGCGCGGCGTCTTGCTTGGGGCGTCGAGCCGATCAATGGTGCGGAAGCATGTCGCCTCGGGCTTGCGGATTACACCACAGCCGATGATGACGCGCTTCCCATGGCCATGACCATTGCCCACACGCTCGCTAAATTACCGGCGCCCGCAGTCGCTGCGACCAAGCGCTATTTCCGCGATAGCTTTGCCATGCACGGTGAGATCCGCGATGCCGAGGCCAATCTATTGTTTGCCGAAAACTGTAGCCATCCGGTTGCCAAGGCAACGCTTGCCAAATTTGGAGTGAAAGCATGAGTAAGGTTTGTTCGGCCCAGGAGGCCGTTGCACTGATTCCCGAGTCTAGCCACATCGCCAGTGTCGGGGTGATCGGCTGGATTACGCCCGATAGTATTCTCAAGGCGATTCGCGAGCGCTATGACACGACCGGCTCCCCGGGTAACCTGTCGTTCTACTTCCCCTGCGGCACTGGCGACTCGATGGGCATCAGGGGTATGGACTGGGTCGCTGTGCCGGGGCTGATGAAACGCATCGTCGCAGGCTCTTATGTCAATCCGCTCGATCCGCGCACCGGACGTCGTCCAGAACTGATGCGTCTGATCCGGGAAAATCAAATCGAAGCGTATAGCTGGCCGATTGGCGCGAGCATGCACTGGTTGCGCGAGGTGGCGCGCAAAAGCCCCGGTTATTTGACGCAAATCGGCCTGGGCACCTATGTCGATCCGCGCCAACAAGGCGGTAAGCTGACGGAACGAAGCGCCGAGAATCTGATTCGATTGGTTGAATTCGATGGCGCGGAATATCTGTTTTATGCGGCCCGCAAACTTGACGTCGGGATTATCCGCGCAAGCAGCGCCGACGAGTTCGGTAATCTCTCGTTCGAGAGCGAGGCCTTGATGTCGTCGTCGCTGGCGATTGCTTTGGCGGTCAAGGCCTGCGGCGGACGCGTTATCGCCCAAGTCCAGCGTGTCATTGAGCGCCGTACTCGGGCGGTCCAGGAAGTCAAGATTCCGGGTGTGTTGGTGGATCATGTGGTGGTTGATCCCGAGCAGATGATGGTGACCGATACACCCTTCGATGCCGCCTATCTGGGCGGGCAAAAGGCCGATTTTAGCCGCTTGGCGCCGTTGCCTATGGGCCCTGACAAAGTGGTGGCGCGTCGGGCGGCACGCGAAGTGCCCCGTAAAACCGTGAGTATTTTCGGCTTTGGTGCGTCCTCGGATGCGCCGCTGACGATGTGGGAAGACGGTATTTTTGACGGCGATGCCATTAACGACTATTGGATGACAACCGAACACGGCACTTTTGGCGGCCTGGTGATGAGCGGCTGGCAGTTCTCGGCCAATCTTCATCCAGAGGCATTGCTCGATGGCTTGGCGCAGTTCGATTTTATCAACGGCGGCAATTGCAAATTCGCGGCACTCGCTTTTGCACAATTCGATTCGCATGGCAATGTGAACGTCAGCCGTTTCGGGAGTTTCAATCCAGGGGCCGGCGGGTTTATCGATATCGCCCACAATGCACGCGACTTGATCTTTACCGGTACCTTTACGACAGGCGGGTTGGCCACGAATATCTCCGCCGGTGGACTTAGTATTGCTAATGAAGGACGGGTGCAGAAATTCGTCAAGCAGGCGGAGCAAATTACCTACCCCGTGATGAAGAACGTCAGGGAGCGCGGCCAGACGGCAAAAGTCATTACCGAGCGGGCTGTGTTTCAAGTCGAGGCGGATGGTCTGGTGCTGACGGAAGTCGCCCAGGGCGTCGATGTGCGCAAAGATGTGCTTGAACAGATGGAGTTTCGACCCAAGCGCATCGAGGAGCCGCTTAAACCGATGGCGTCGGACCTGTTCAAGGTTTAACGGCCGACCGGGCCTCGGCCGCCATCCGGCGCATGTCGGGTGGCGGCTGCCTGATGCTCATAACGCACGCGATGGCTATTCTTGCGAGAGACACTTTAATGACGATGACACATAGGGTATCCGGCGTGGATAAACGGCCGACACAGGAATTGCACGCCGATGTGCTGGTGGCGGGCGGCGGCGCTTCGGGCTTGGCTGCCGCGGTGACGGCTGCGCGGCAAGGCTGTAAAGTCGTGCTGGTGGAGCGCTACGGCTTTTGTGGCGGCGGTGCGGTCGCGGGCCTGTCCGGCACCATTTGTGGGTTGTACCAGGCCAGCGAAGATAATGCGCCGCCGCGGCAGCTGGTGCATGGCTTTGTCGACGAGTTCATCGCGCAGATGGAGCGCCGCGACGGCTTAAGCGCGCCGCTCAAGTACGGCAAGACGTACACGCGCGTGCATGAGCCCCTGGCATGGCGTGAAACGGCCGACGCATTGCTCGCCGAAGCCGGTGTGACGACCCTCTATCATGCGATGGCCACCGAAGTGCTGATGGATGGCGATCGGGTGGCGGGCGCGCAGCTCTATACGAAAGAAGGTAAGGTGCAGGTGCGTGCCGCGATCACGATTGACGCTACCGGCGACGCCGATTTGGTTTCGATGGCCGGGTTCCCGACGTCCATGGGGCACAATGGTCATGTACAGAACCCCACCATGATTTTTCGCATCATGGGCGTGGACGTGGCGCGCTTCGTGGCCGCTTACGGCCACGATACGATTATGCCCGCTGAGATTTCAGCGCAGTTGATCGCCGCGAACGCCAACGGTTATCAGCTGCCGCGCACCAAGATTTGGCTATTCCCCACCACCCGGCCCGGCGAATTGCTCTGTAACTGTACACGGGTGACGGGCGCTGACGGGCGAGAACTCAATACTGTGTTCTATCGCGATTTTTCGGAAGCAGAATTTCAAGGGCGCATACAGGCGCGGGAGTACGCACGCTTTTTCCGCGCGCATTTGACGGGCTGCGAAGCCAGTTGGATCAATGACACGGCGGTGCAGGTGGGCGTGCGGCAGACTCGTCAGGCGCAAGGCATGAAGACGCTGCGCAATAGCGATATTCTATCCGGCGCTAAGTTTACCGATGGCATTGCGCGTTCGCCGTGGCCCATCGAGCTTCATGCCGGAGACCGGCCGCGTGTCGAGTGGTTACTTAACGATTATTACGAGGTGCCGCTGGGTTGTTTTGTACCGAGCCAGGGCGAGTCGTTATTGCTTGCCGGGCGCTGTCTGTCGGCGGAGCACGAAGCCGTCGCGTCCGCGCGCGTCACTGCGCAATGTTTCTCCTACGGTCATGCAATCGGCCACGCGGCCGCGCTCGCGGTGCATGAGCGCATTGCCGTGCGGGACATTAACGGAGAGGATATACGTTTATTGCTTGATCGCGATGGCGCGCGACTAAGCTGACATAGTTCGAATATCCCATCGGAATTTATGGCGGCGGATGGGGTGTTCCGTATAACCGGAGTTACCTCGTCAGGAATGTAAGCATGGAGCGTAACGGGAAAGTGATACGCCAGAAGATCGAGTTCTTCGTCTCCGGCATTCTCGGCTTCATACCGCCGCCGGTCTTTGCTTCGATTTTGCTCAAACTCGCGTTTGCGGCATCGGCAGCGCGCCGCGCATGTTTCAACTCGCGCAGCAGTGCTGAACGATCAAGCATTTCGTGGGAGGGGAAATTAAGCTGGGGTTCGCACAGCGGGGGCTGAGATTCGCTCTGCGCAACTTCGGCTGCCACTCGAACAAGCGCCGGATTCGCGGTCGCCCGATGAGCGGCCAATGCAGCGCCGCGGCTCACGCGGCGGCCAAAGACCGGTTTCAGTTGTTCATACAAATACTCCGCGTCATTGACTAACCTCGGGAAATCGAGAAACACGATCGGCACTCTGCGCTTGACCAGGGCGTGAACCACTTGGTGGAAGCCCATGGCCAAAATTCGGGCCTGATCGAGAGGGTTGAGCGAATAGACCACGCCGCCCGGCGCTCCGCCCCATGTTTTCCATCTCGTGCAGTCCTCTTGTAGCGCTGAATCGCTATAACGAGAGGACATTTCGACCGTGACTCGACTCGATGCGGCTTCGACTATGTCACGCATCGGTAACACGGCCGCGTCGATTTTCATATCATCGCGATTCAATACATGGTCAATAAACTCGTAAAGCCAAGGTGTTTTAATGACATAGGGCAGATTGTCTACGCCGACCGGCGTGTCTTCCAAACCCGCATTTGCGTGCTCGTCAAGTCGATGTTCCGGGTGCTGTGCAATGTGCGTTTCTAGCCCGCACCGATGAAAATATTGCACCAGAAAACTTGTGCCGGCTCGACCTGTGCCGGCGATCATAAGATGATGCTTCATGTGCAGCGATTCCTTACCGATGACAAACCGTGACTGTGTGTGACTTACATCACAGGTCAATGTTTCACCCGTATGATAAAGCAGCATAGATAAATGCTGCGGCTGCACTTTTTTTGGGGCGGTTTCTGTTTGTTACCGGCCTCTTTAAATGAGCTGCGCGGACGGTCGATGAGAGGTCGAGCGACTATCGCAATCGCCGGTCAAGGCTGCTCGGTATAAGTCCCACAATGCGTAAATCCGTATTGTTGCGCTTTAGGCTTACGCACAGCTTCGCGAGTAAGCGATGAAATAATTCATAATAAAATGTGACTCGCCGCAGCGGCACGGGAAAATATTTTCCGTCAGAATCTGTAGCACAAAACCATGTGCATAGGCGAACTAGCCGAATTCAATAGGATGAGACAACGATGCCCGTAATGGATGGCGCATGGCAACATTGGCTGACGGATAACGCCGCGCGCGGCTGTAGCCCGCAGTCGATGGTCGAAGCCATGCTGCAGGCCGGGTTCGACCATGCCACGGCCGACGCCGCGGTGAAAAATACCTTTGGCGCGGGCCGGCCGGCGAGTCCGCTGAACATCGACTCCGCCGAGTATCAATACGACCTGTGCCCGGTTGCGAACGGTAACTTAATACGCGCCCACGATATCGACGTCGAGGTGCGAATGCGCTTTCAGCGACCACAGGTGGTGGTGTTTGGCGGCGTCTTGTCGCCCGCCGAATGCCTCGAAATGATCGAGCGCTCGCGACACCGGCTTAAGCGCTCAACCATTGTCGATCCGCACAGCGGCCGGGAAGACACCATCCAGAGCCGCAGCAGCGAAGGTATCTGGTTTCAACGCGGCGAGGATGCCTTCATCGAACGCCTCGATCGGCGTATCTCCGCTTTGATGAATTGGCCGATGGAAAACGGCGAAGGTCTGCAGATTCTGCGCTACGCTACGGGCGGCGAATACCGGCCGCATTTCGACTACTTTCCGCCGGATCAGGTGGGTAGCGCGACCCATATCGCCCGTGGCGGGCAACGTGTGGCGACGCTGATTGTTTACCTCAATGACGTGTCGAACGGCGGCGAAACCATTTTTCCGCAAGCCGGCATCTCGGTGGTCGGCCGGCAGGGCGGTGCGGTGTATTTCCGCTATCAGAACGGTTTGCGGCAACTTGACCCGCTCACCTTGCATGGCGGCGCCCCGGTGCTTGGCGGAGAAAAATGGATTATGACCAAGTGGATGCGCGAGCGGGCATATATATAAGTGCGCCATCATTCGATCAGAATGCGCCGGCGCGGCGTTGAGGCGACGGCGCACTGCCGCCACCCCAACCGGTCTAGTCCCGATTCGCCTGTATCACCGTCAAAGCGGTCATATTGACGATCCGCCGCACCGTCGAACTTGACGTCAAGATGTTGACCGGTGCGTTGACGTTCAACAGGAAGGGCCCGACGGCGACATTACTCCCCGCACTGGTTTTCAGCAGGTTGTACGCGATATTGCCGGAATCGACGTTCGGGCAGACCAGCAAATTGGCCGAACCTGTCAATCGGGACGACGGCAGGATGCGCTGACGCAGGCCTTCGTCCAAGGCACAGTCGCCATGCATTTCGCCATCGATTTCGAAGTCTGGCTCTTGCTCCAACACCAACTCCAGGGCGCGACGCATTTTCGCGCCGGATGCCGCGCTGCCCGAGCCGAAGTTCGAGCGCGACAGCAGTGCGGCCTTGGGCGTCAGATTCAACCACACCATCTGCTTGGCTGCCGCCAGCGTGAATTCTGCAATCTGTTCCGCGGTCGGATCGTCGTTGATGTGGGTATCCACCAGTGCGACGGTGCGCTGATCGAGTAACAAAATATTCATGGCCGCGTAGGTTCGGGCGCCGCGTTTCTTACCGATGACTTGGTCGACAAAGCGCAGATGGTCGTGATAGGCGCCGACGGTGCCGCACACCATGCCATCGGCGTCGCCTAAACGTACCATCATCGCACCGATCAAGGTCAGGCGACGGCGCATCTCGACACGCGCCATCTCTTTGGTGATGCCGTCGCGACACATCAATTCCCAGTAGGTCGTCCAGTATTGTGGAAAACGCTCGTCGTATTCGGGGTTGGTGACTTCGACGTCTTGGCCGAGCTTCAAGCGCAGGCCGAATTTCTCGATGCGTGCCAGCAGTACTTGCGGACGCCCGACCAGAATCGGACGCGCGAGTTTTTCGTCGACGATCACCTGAACGGCGCGTAGCACGCGCTCTTCTTCACCCTCCGTAAACACGATGCGTGCTTTGCCGCCGTCGCGCACACATTGCCGCGCCGTCGAAAACAGCGGTTTCATAAAGGAGCCGGAGTGATACACGAACTGCTGCAACTGTTCGACATAGGCGCTCAGGTCCTGCAGCGGACGCGTCGCCACACCGTCCTCCATCGCTGCTTTGGCGACGGCGGGTGCAATGCGCACGATCAGGCGCGGGTCAAATGGCGTGGGAATAAAGTATTGCGCACCGAACGCGACGTCACGCCCGCCATAAGCCGCCGCGACGACCTCGTTTTGTTCTTCCTCAGCCAAGCCGGCAATCGCGTGCACGGCGGCGATTTCCATGTTTCGCGTGATGGTGCTCGCGCCAACGTCTAGCGCGCCGCGGAAAATGTACGGAAAGCACAGCACGTTGTTGACCTGGTTCGGAAAATCCGAGCGGCCGGTGGCGATTACAACATCATCGCGTGTCGCGTGGGCGAGTTCCGGAAAGATCTCCGGCGTGGGATTGGCCAGCGCCAGGATCAGTGGGCGTGGAGCCATCGCCTTCAACATTTCCGGTTTCAGGATGCCACCCACGGAAAGGCCCAGAAACACGTCAGCGCCGCCGATGACCTCGGCGAGCGTGCGCGCCTCGGTGTCTTGTGCAAAGCGGGCCTTGTCCGGGTCCATCAGCGTTTTGCGGCCGCGGTAAACTACGCCTTCGATGTCGGTCGCCCAGATATTTGCCTCTGGCAGCCCCAAGTCCACCAGCAGATCGAGACAGGCCAGGGCCGCGGCGCCCGCGCCGGACGTTACCACCTTGACCTCGGAAATGGACTTGCCGACTACCTTCAGACCATTGATAAACGCCGCCGATACGGTGATCGCGGTGCCGTGCTGATCATCGTGAAAGACCGGGATTTTCATACGTTCGCGCAGCTTGCGCTCAACGATAAAGCACTCCGGCGACTTGATATCTTCCAAATTAATGCCGCCGAACGTGGGTTCGAGACCGGCGATGATCTCGATCAGCTTGTCCGGATCGGTCTCATTGATCTCGATGTCGAACACGTCGATACCGGCAAACTTCTTGAACAGGACGGCTTTGCCTTCCATCACCGGTTTCGAGGCCAATGGGCCGATATTGCCCAGGCCCAGAACCGCCGTGCCGTTGGTGATCACGCCCACGAGGTTGCCGCGGCTGGTGAAGCGGTGCGCTTGCAGCGGGTCCTGCGCGATCGCCTCGCACACACTGGCCACGCCCGGAGTATAGGCGAGCGCCAGATCGCGCTGGGTGGCGAGCGGCTTGCTGGCCACCACGGAGATTTTTCCTGGCGTCGGGAATTCGTGGTAATCAAAAGCGTCTTGTATATCTGTCTTATCCATGTTTTTCGCCTGAGTGAGTGCGCTGAGCCAGTCCCGGCGCGATCCGATAAGGCGATTTTAGAGAAGTGCCATAAGCTGATGATTGTGTTTTATTATAGATCCATCATTTTTTTATTATGGGTACCGTGGATCAGTTATGTCATTTGAGCCAAACGACGTCGTTAGGCGCTTAAGTGCGCGCCTAAAAATGCGGCACCTGGTGCTTTTGCTGCAAATCCAGCAGCACGGCTCGTTGACCCGTGTCGCGGAGCAAATGGCCACGAGCCAGCCGGCCGTCACCAATGCCTTGTCGGAGCTGGAGAGCATGTTCGGCACGGCGCTATTCGAGCGTTCGTCGCGTGGCATGCTGCCCACCGCACTCGGTACGGTTGTCCTCGAGCGCGCCCGGGCGATGATCCGCGACCTCGATCATCTGGCTCGCGATATGCAAGTGGTCGCTTCGGGCCATGCGGCCCATCTCCATATCGGCGTGATCCCGTTTATTTCGGGGCAGATACTGTCGGCGGCCTTGCGACGTCTGCAATCGAAGATGGAGCGCCGACTTACCGTGACCATTCATGAAGGCACCAGCGATCAATTGCAGCAGCAGTTGCGGGACCATACTGTCGACATCGTTATCGGCCGGGCATCGTCAGCGGTGGATGTGGCGCGGGTCAGCTTCGAAGTGCTGTATCGGCAGCAGCCTCGGCTGATCGCGAGCCGCCGCCTCGCCGCCCAACTGGGGCGCGTGAAACTCGACTGGAACAAGCTGGTGACGCTGGACTGGATCCTCGGCGCGCCGCATACCCCGATGCGAGAGCAGGTCTCGGACCTATTTCTGGCGGCAGGCACCGCACCACCGGTGCCGATAGTGGAGAGTTACTCTTCCAAGCTGATTGGCGAAATGATCGCCGCGAGCGACGCCGCCGTTTCCATCGTGCCGGCCGATATCGCCGAGGAACTGGTACGGATTGCCGGGGTTGCGATTGTGCCTTACTCGTTTGACTGGACACTAGCCCCGGTTGCACTGTTTATCCGTGCGGATGTTTCATTGCCGGTGGCGAATCGTTTGTTTGTCGAGTCCTTACGCCAGGTATGCGAAGACACCTATGGGGTCGCTCATGGCGCCATGCCAGGCAATTAGTTACCTGTTTTATAAAATAAATTACCGATTTTATTAGGCATCCTGCGCTGATAAGCGGATCAAGTCCTAATTTGACGTGGTGCTGAAACACGTACGGCGTCACGGCCGAAGTCGCCGCCCGCAGACAGAGGGCCATAACGCGCAAACGGCTTAGACACTTCATGGGATTACCTCCAGAGCCCCTTGGCTCGGTGCCGAGCAGTGCCAGGCACGGTTCTCGCTTGTAAGTAGGCGGAGGAGGTGCTAAGCCCAGTCTGTCGACCTGTCCAAGATGCTCCCCCGGCAAACCAAGGATGGTGTAGCCCTTATCAGCTACCGCCGATCGCCTCCTTCACCAACACATTTAATTTGCAGATTGCTCACGATAACGTGAGTGATACACGTAGTTCGAATCAAAGGAATCGCCATGAAATACTCAATACTGTGTGTCGCCGCACTGACCGTGATCGCGCTGAGCGCATGCGTAGGCCCACCGGGCCCTCCGGGCGTGACGGGTAATCAAGGGCCGCAAGGCGATATGGGGTACTCGGGAGCGACGGGCGGCACCGGTGCAACGGGTGCGACCGGCTACACGGGTGATACTGGGGCCACTGGCGCACAGGGCAATCAGGGTAACACCGGTAATACCGGCTACACGGGCGATACGGGCGCCACGGGCGCACAAGGCAATCAGGGCAATAAAGGCAATCAGGGCAATACCGGTAACACCGGCAATACAGGTAGCACGGGTAGTACTGGCGCGCGAGGCACCAACGGTACACGTGGCAATGGTAGTACTGTAGTGGTGGTTCCGGCTTCCAACTAAGAGCCGTACGTGTCGCCATGGATGTGGCGACACGCAACAAGCCCGTGAGCGGCTAATAGGGACTGTAGGCGCGCAGGTGCAAGTACAATGAGATCCTCAAATCCGCAAAGTGGAACGGGGAATGATGAATTGCTTTATCCGATCTTCGACGGGCGTTGTCACCACAACCTTGCTCGCACTGCTGCTTGCTGCATGTGCATCGGATAACACGCCAGCCACTGTGGTTGGGGAATACAACGCGCAATCGCCGTTCCCCGGTGCCGCATCAATCACTATTGTTGGCGAATACAATGTGCAGTCGGCGTTTCCCGGTGCCGAGTGGACCCATGTGAAGCCGGCAAAGCTCGGCTTCTCGCCGGAAAAACTTGAGCAAGCCCTAGCCTACGCAGAAAACGCCGGATCGACATCGGGCATGATCGTCGAGCACGGTCTGGTTCTAGCCGAGTGGGGCGATGTAGCCAGGAGGTCAAATCTTCATTCTGCGCGCAAGAGCTTGATGAGCGCGCTGATCGGCATCGCGGTCGAGCGCGGTCAGATGCACCTTGACCAGACTATGGCGCAACTCGGTATCGACGATAACGCGCCGTCCCTGACGCCGACCGAGAAACGAGCCACCGTGCGCATGCTGCTTGAAGCGCGCTCCGGCGTCTATCACCCGACGGTCTATGAAACGCCGGAGATGGAGGCGTCCAAGCCGCCGCGCTACAGTCACCCACCCGGCGAGTTCTGGTATTACAACAACTGGGATTTCAACACCGTCGGAGCGATCTACGAGAAGGCAACGGGGCAGCACATCTTCGATGCGCTGAAAACCGAAATCGCCAATCCGATCGGCATGCAGGACTATCGACCTGCGGATGGGCATTATGTCTCGGGTGGGTTCGCCAGCCGATATCCGGCTTATCCGCTCGCGATGAGCGCCCGCGATTTGGCGCGCTTTGCCTTGTTGTACCTGCATCATGGCCGTTGGCGCGACCGACAGATTGTGCCGTCAAACTGGGTTGCCGAATCAACCCGCTCCTATTCCGATACGCCGACCGGCGGCTACGGCTATATGTGGTGGACCAGCACACCTGCGCATGGTCCGCGTGGCCCGAAGGTGGCTCTGCTGCGGGAAACCTATTGGGCGGATGGGAGCCACGGACAGTATGCGGTGGTTGTGCCGTCGCTCGATCTGGTGGTGGTCAATCTTGTTGATGTTCGGCTCACATCGAAGAATATGCACCAGCGCAATATGGAGCGCTTGGTGTGGCTGGTTGAGGCCGCGGAAGGTGCGACGGGCATCGGGCCGGAACCGGGGGCATGAGAAGCCGCCCATGAGAAGTAGCTCGTCAAGGTCTCAGGAGTATGTCGCTCGGCGCATCGTCTAGGTCGACCATAAGCGTTTCCAGAAACCGTGCGGTCATCATGTAGAAACCTGTCAGCCACGTCGCGTCAGCCAGCGTATCTGCAGAGAAAAAGCGTAGTGCATGGCCGAAGGAGGCATCGGGCAATATGATTCTGGCCATGGTTCGGTTATTTTCTGTCATAGTTGGAATTCATCCAGATGACGCGATGCCGCGCAGGTTCGCGCACAGGGTACAATTTAAATTCGATCAGAATAATGCTTTATGTTAAGGATTGCTAATTATTAAGATTGCAGTGCGGCGAGTCAGCACACCGGTGAGTGGTTCGTATGGTTCGACGACGGCTCTTCTACGGCAAATCTTTTGGCATCTGCAGTTTGCGTTCGAAGGGCAGTGGGAAACCACACTGCTCGTTACAAGAGACCGTGCTTGCGCAGCCGAGCTAGGCGCCTGGCTATCGAGCGCTTCAGGCGATCTCGCCGTCGAAGCTTTTTATTCTGTCGCGCACCATAGCGCTTTCATTGGTGTCCGCCTTGCCGCGCTGGCAAATGGACATCAGCAGGAAGTGGCATTTCAATTGGTTGCGGCTTTCGTCGCGGGGGAAGTCGAAACCTCAGACGCTTTCGTCAAACAACGGATTCTTTAGTCGATGTAGTGGCGTTTCTCGAAGCTTGGCATGGCGTGTTGCAATTTATACCTGGGTGTTATTGACAATCTACCAATCCAAACGTCAATGTGCTGTTCCACGCGGGTGAAATATTGGCGTTGTCTGAAGGCGGGGCTCCGCTTGCCACAGTACGGCTGCCCAGACGAATTCCCGCCGGATTTCACGGCGCATGATTGCCAAAGGGTTGCCAAAGGGTTGCTAAGGCGATGCGAAGATTTTTTCAGCGCGGCTAAGCTGGTCCGCAACCAGTGAATTTTTGAATGACGGCTTACGGGAAAACGGAAAAGGCACCCGATAGGCCGGACGGCGGCTAAAGACTGTTTAAGGACTAATTTGTCCTGGATGTTGGGAACTGCAGGCCATTTTTCTTCTTTCGAGCTTCACGTAAAGTTCATTCCATCGCAACTTCACTGATCCGACGAGGAACATATCATGTCCAAGCTGATGTCCGCAGTTAAAGTGGGCCCTTATGAAATTTCGCACCGCGTGGTGCTGGCGCCCCTGACCCGCATGCGTGCTGAAGCCGGTGCCAAGCCTGGCCCGCTGATGGCCGAGTACTATGCCCAGCGCACTTCTAAGGGCGGCTTGCTGATCGCCGAAGCCACCATTGCCGCCGAAAATGGTAACGGCTACCTCGGTGCGCCGGGCCTGTACGATGATGGCCAGATCGCCGGCTGGAAGTTGGTTACCGACGCCGTGCATGCCAAGGGCGGCAAGATCTTCCTGCAGCTGTACCATGCTGGCCGCCAGTCGAACAAGGATGTGCAGCCAGCCGGCAGCATTCCGGTCGGCCCGTCAGAAGTGCCGCATGGCGGCGTGGCGTACACCACCGAAGGCTGGGTGCCCAACACGCCTAACCGTGCGCTGACCATTCCTGAAATCGAAGGCTTGGTCGAAAGCTTCCGCCTAGCCGCCTTCCGTGGCAAGGAAGCCGGTTTCGACGGCGTAGAACTGCACGCCGCCAACGGCTACCTCTTCGACCAGTTCCTGCAGGACGGCAGCAACAAGCGCACCGACATCTACGGCGGCTCGTTCGAAAACCGCGCCCGTTTCCTGCTCGACGCCACCAAGGCCGTGATCTCGATTTGGGGTAGCGACAAAGTGGCCGTGCGCGTTGGCCCGAGCGGCAACTGGGGCGATATGTCGGACACCAATCCGGAAGGCTTATTCACCTATGTGGCGCAGCAGCTGTCGACCCTGAACCTGGCTTATCTGCACCTGATCGAGCCTCGCATCGCCGGCAACATTGAAGACGAGACCAAGGACCAGGCGCCAGTGGCGTCGCAGCTAGTCCGCAAACATTTTAAAGGTACCCTCATTGCAGCCGGTGGCTTCAATGCGCTATCGGCGGAAGCGCTGTTGCAAGCGGGCGACGCCGACCTGATCGCCTTTGGCCGTCACTTCATCGCAAATCCGGACCTGCCTGCACGCATCCGTAACAACTGGCCGCTGAACGATTACGACCGTCCAAGTTTCTTCGGCGGTACTGAAGCCGGCTACACCGACTACCCGTTCTACAAGGCTGACGCACTGGCCGCCTGAACGACTGCGCAGAAATGAAAATCCCGCCCGCGCATTGAACAGCGTCGACGGGATTTTTTTTGAAGCAAACAGTTTTTGTACTTATCCTCCGGTAATGGCTCCTATAACGAACCAACCGGTTCAAAGAAATGAGTTTTTCGACCTCGCTCCAAGGAAACACCATGAAACTGAACGGCAATACGATCTTCATCACAGGTGGCACCTCGGGCATCGGCCGCGCACTGGCTGAAGCACTGCACAAGTTGGGCAACCAAGTCATCATCTCGGGCCGCCGCCAGACACTGCTCGATGAAGTGACCAGGGCCAATCCCGGCATGTGTGCGGTGCAGCTGAACGTGGAAGACCCGGCCAACATCGCCGCCGTAGGCCGCCAACTGACCATCGATTTCCCCACACTGAACGTCTTGATCAACAATGCCGGCATCATGCACATCGATAACGCCGCAGGTGCGGTGGACGACGCCATGGCCGCCAGTACCGTGACCACCAACCTGCTGGGTCCTATCCGCATGACCTCTGCGCTTATCGAACACCTTAGGCTGCAGCCACAAGGCGTTGTATTGAACGTGACCTCGGCGCTGGCCTTCGTGCCGCTAGCCGTATCGGCGGTGTACTCGTCGACCAAGGCAGCGCTGCACTCGTACACTATGTCGCAACGTTTCATGTTGCGCGACACCTCGGTGTCGGTCCTGGAAATCGCACCACCATGGGTGCAGACCGATCTGCTGAGCAGCAAGGAAGAACCGCGCGCTATGCCTCTGGAGCCGTTTATCAGGGAAGTGCTGGAAGTGTTGGGTACCGATGCGGAAGAGATTCTGGTGGAGAACGCCAAATTCCTGCGTGCTAATCCGGGCGTCAACGAAGGCAAGTTCGTCACCGAGTTCAATCACATGTTCCTGAACCCGCCGGCAGCCTGAGTCGCAACCACGGTTCTGCCAGCATTGCCGAGATCATTCGCGCTATGGGAAGAAAGAACACCTGTAGCTGCGACATGTGCTCGACAAAGCCATGCCTGTGTTCTGGTCACGGCGTCTGATCCGACAACTTCATCGCCATGCTGAAAGGCCTTTGATCAGGTCCCGTATGCCGGGAAGTCTGTATAGTGCACTTCGCTGCCGCCCCAAAACGCATCGCGCTCGTAGTGCGTCAATGGCCAGCGGTGCTTCAGGCGCGCAGGCAAGTCCGGGTTGGAGGTGAAGTAGCGGCCGAACGCCACCAGATCCGCGTCGCCCTGTTCCACAATGGCCGCAGCGCCATCGCCGTCGAACCCGCCGGCGGCAATCATCACACCCTTGTACACCTTGCGCAGGAACGTCGAGGCGACTGGCGGCTGCCCCTCATGCAGCGTCTCCACGCCTTTAACGCGCGGCTCGATCACGTGCAAGTAGGCCAGCGGGAACCGGTTCAGCATGTCGGCCGCATAGCTGAAGGTCGCTTCCGGATCCGAATCCGAAATCGAACCCCACTGCCCGCTCGGCGAGAAGCGCACGCCAACGCGGCCCGAGCCAAATACCTCGACCATTTCGGTGACGATCTCGCGTAACAAACGGGTGCGGTTTTCAAGCGAACCGCCGTATTCGTCGCGGCGTTTGTTGGTGCCGTCCTGCAGGAAGGTGTCCAGCAGGTAGCCGTTGGCCGAATGGATCTCAATGCCGTCCAGGCCCGCCAGCAGCGCGCGCTCGGCGGCGCGGCGGTAGTTGCGGATCACTGTGCGGATTTCCTCGATACTCACCTCGCGGTGCGGCGACGCCGGCACCCAGCCATCCTGCGTCAGCACGTCTGTCTCGAACGGCACCACCGACGGCGCGATCGGCAGCGGACCGCCGGTCAGGTCGACATGCGATTGGCGGCCATCATGCCCGAGCTGCATGAAGAGTACGCCGCCCTTGGCATGCACGGCATCGGCAATGTGCTTCCAACCGGGGATATGGGCGTCTTCGTAGATGCCCGGCGCGCCCAGATAGCCGCGACTATCGCTGGACATGTGGGTCGACTCGGCAATCAGCAACCCGCCTTCGGAGGCGCGCTGGCTATAGTACTGCACCATCATTTCGCTCGGGCTGTCGTCGGCGTTGGCGCGCAGGCGCGTGGTCGGCGCATGCACCACCCGGTGCGACAGCGTGTAGGGCCCGATTCTGAGGGGCGAAAATAGTTTGGACATGGGCTTCCTTATTTCAGTGCGACGCGCACGCCGTCGCGGTTGGATTGTTCGATGCGCTCCATTAGTTCGTGCATCACCAGCGCGTCGGTGAAAGTCGGCGCTAGATGGGTGCCGTCGCGCAGGTCGCGCGCGTAGGCGGCGTACAGGTTGGCCAGTTCCAGCTGGCTGCCGCCCAGCTCGCTGGCCGGCAGCCAGTCGTAGGCTGCGGGGATGTTCAATACGCGCATCGCCTGCGAATCTCCCTGCGCGCCTTCGATCACATTGAACGCGTTGCCAAAGCTGGTGGTGTTCGAGATTTTCAAGTCGCCGCTGGAACCGGTCAGGTCTAGCTGCATGCCGTAGTTATTGCGCTTGCCCGCTTCGATATGCACCGACAGCACCGCGCCGTTGGCGAACTGGCCGCTCATGACGATCTGGTCTGCGCTGGTGTGCTGCAGCACTTGCCCTGTTTCGATCAGCGTCACTTCTTTGAACTGGTTCAGCGTCAGCGCGCTGATGCTGTCCGGGTGGCCCAACATGGTGAATAGAGCGTCGAAGAAGTGGCCGCCGTAGATCGACAGCAGGCTGGAGAAATTTTCCGGCGGGATGGTGTAATACAGCGACGCTTTGCGCTCCTTCTGGAAGTACTCGACGCTGATATGCAAGCGCACCGAACGTAGCTCGCCGATGTAGCCGTCGCGCAGCAGATCGCGCACGTAGCGGTAGTCCGGGCCCAGGCGGCGCTGCAGGCCGACGATGTGGCGCACGCCTTTGGCCTGGGCCAGTTCCATCATTTCCTGCGACAATTCCTTACTCGGGGTCAACGGCCATTCGCAATACACGTCCTTGCCGGCCGCGATGGCGGCGCGGATGCCTTCTTCATGGTGCGGCGCCGGCGTCAGTACGATGACGAAATCGACTTCCGGGTGGTTGACCAGGGCGTTCAGTGAATTGACCGCGTATTTGATGCCGTGGCGTACCGCGAGCGCGCTGGCCTTTTCCTGGTCGCGGCTGTAGACCGCGACCAGTTCGAATTCCGGCAGCAGTTTCAGCGACGGAAGATGGCCGTACTCGGCCCAGGTACCAACGCCGATTAGGCCAACACGAATTTTTTTGGGAGTACTAATCATGAAGATTCCTTCAAAAGTTAAGTTGAGATGAAATGGTTACGTCGCAACAACGCGCCTGGCGGCGACATTGGCATGGCGGCCGATGGCCCAGCTCAGCGACAATGCGCCGAGTACCGCGGTGGCGCTGACCAAGCCGAGATTGGACGAGCGGCTATAGGCCATCACTAGCGAGCCAAGGCCGGCACCTAGTGAAAAGCCCAGATACATGAACGAGGCATTCAGCGACAGTACGATGGGCGCCGACTTGACCCCGGCCACGCCGACCAGCGTGGTCTGCTGCGCCGGATAGAAAGCCCAGTGCGCGATGCCCCAAGCGATCACCGCCAGCAGCACCGGCATATCGGCCCAGTCTTTGTTCATCCAGTGCGCGCTGAACGACATCAGCAGAAAGGCCAGGGTCGACGTGGCCAGGGCCGGCAGGATCACGGCACGCGGGCCGCGCTTATCGACTGCCTTGCCACTGACGGCCAGCCCGACGGCGGCCGCGATCCCCCACAAGAACAGCACGAAGCTGATCTGCGCACCGTGGATGCTAGTGGCGTTGGCGATGAACAGCGCCAGGTAGGTGTAGGTGACATAGCTTGCCATGGCCCACAAGGTGGTCACACATAAAGTCAGCAGGATGGCTGGCTGGGCGACGGTCGTGACGCGTTCCTTCAGGGTGGCCACGGCGATGTCGGCACCTATGCCGCGCGGCAGGCCAAACAGCAAACCGGTCAGCGCCAGCGCCGACAGTACGGCCACGCCGGCAAAGGTGGTGCGCCAGCCCATGCCGTCGCCGATCAGCGCACCGAGTGGCACGCCCAGCGCAATCGCCATCGATAGACCACCGTTGACGATGGCGATCGCCGTGCCGCGCTGCTCCGGCGGCACCACCACGCTGGCCAGCGCATTGGCGCCGGGTACATACAGGCCGGCAGCAAAGGCCAACAGGATGCGCGCGCCCATCAGGGCCCAGTAGCCTTGAGAAGCGAAGGCCAGCACATTCGCCACGGCGAAAGCGGCCATAGCCCACATCAGCAGGTTGCGGCGGTTGATGTGCCCGGTCAACGCAGTTAGTACCGGCGAACTAAGCGCGTAGGCAAAGGCGAACGCGGTTACCAGCTGACCGGCGGTGGCGATGCCGACGCCCAGGTCGGCCGCCATGCCGGGCAGCAGGCCGGCGATCATGAAACTTTCAGTACCAACGGCGAAGGTGCCCAGCGCCAGCCAGTAAAGTGGGCCGTTATGGTTGATGAATTGATTGCTCATGGTGCCGCTCCACATAGGGTTTCTCGATGAAACCAATGTAGAGGGGATCACGCCATGAATAAATGGGGCGCAGTTCCGAACATATAGGACAGTGGTGTCCTATATCGTTCAAATGCGCATGTGTTCGATCATGTAGTCGATGAACACGCGCAGCTTAGGCGAGGCATGGCGGCTGGCCGGCCATAGCAGCGAGAAGGTGACGGTTTGGTCGACGAATTCGTCGAGGATGGTCAGTACCTCACCCCTTTCCAGTTCGTCGCGCACGATGAAGGTCGGCAGGAAGGCGATGCCCTGGCCTTGCAGCAAGGCGTGCGTGACGGCTTCGATGTTGGTGCAACTGAGGCGTTCGCGCAACTGCGGTTCCGCTTCGTCGGCGCCGAGATTAAAGGCCCAGCGTTCAATCTTGCCGGTGGTGGGAAATTTGTGCAACAGACAGGCATGCTGCGCTAAGTCACGCGGATGCTCGGGCAGGCCGTGCTGGGCCAGGTATTGCGGCGTGCTCAGCACCACCTGCTTACAGGAGCCGATGCGTCGCGCCGCTAGCCGGGAGTCGTGTTGGGAGCCGGTGCGCAGCACGGCGTCGAAGCCTTCTTCAATGATGTCGACCATGCGGTCGGACAGGTCGACGTCGAGCGCGATGTCCGGGTACTGGCGCAGGAAGCCTTCAATCACCGGCATCACCAGTCCGACCAGCTGCGGTGTGCCGATGCGCATCCGGCCGTGGGGCGCACCGGAGGCTTCCGATAATTCCGCCTCGGCCGCCTCGACTTCACCCAGGATGCGGCGGCAGCGTTCCAGGAACAGCGCGCCTTCGGTGGTCAGCGTGATGCTGCGCGTGCTGCGGTGGAACAGGCGCACCGACAGCCGCTCCTCCATGCGCGCAATGCTTTTGCCCACCGCCGACGAGGACACGCCGAACAAGTTGCCGGCCTTGGTGAAGCTGCGGGTTTCCGCCACCGCCACGAACATCGAAATCCCGCTCAGACTATCCATGTCCGCTCCACCTTCAAGACTAAACCTTCCGCTATCATAACAATTTGAGGATCATCCTGTCTGGCCGGCCGCGTATTCACCAGGAAGTCGCTGAACTGGCGCACCTTTTGCGACGGTTTCCGTGCACCGACCTTTGTCGATTCATTCAAGTTCAATTTGAATGGCTCGACGGTGAACGGGGCCGGCAACAACCTGGCATGCGGCAAAGGCAGGAGCGGCACGTATCAAGCTTGTCGCCGATCAAACAGCGGTTCACTGGATTGACGGCCAACCTTAATTCGCAAACATCGCTTCCCATTTTTCGCGGATATCTGGCGCTAGTTCTTTGAAAATGTCATCGCGAGATGAGTGCTCAACTTCGAATCTCAACGCCATCTGTTCCTGATCCTCATCAGTAGCATGGGAATCGTAGATCGACTTGGCTTTGAGGAAAACCGCTTCTTGCATGGATGCAGACAAAAAATTGAGGGCGAAGAACATCTGTAGGGTATTCGTGTGCCTTCCACGGTTTCGTCCATACGCCACATCGTGATCCAGCAGGGCAGCACAAACTTCATCACGGACAGACTGCGGCATATTCGGAAGCGAATTCGAGAGTTCCTCGGCACGGAAGCCATTGATGTAATAGTTTTCAGATTTCAAGCGCGTCACGAATGGCTCGTAAAGACTGGAGCGTGCTTCGCCGATTGAGCCCAATATTGCAGTTAGCACTTTCCCCCGATTGATTTTATCTTCAGTGTTTTGTGAGTCGGATATGCCAACGATTCTGATACTCAGCCGATCCAGGCGCTTCGCTGCGTACTCCGCTTCATCATCGGAGCACCCGCCGATCAGCGCGCCAAGCATTCGCACTTTTGTGAAACCAAAGGCCCCTTTGCCTAGCGCCAATTTCACGATGCGTCGCGCTTCCCTAGCAGTCAGAGAGGACGCGCAATCACGGATTTCGCTGAGGGTCTCGTCATTTGGCTCGCCATCGGGCTCGTCATCTTTGCAAATGGTTTTCAAATGTACCATCAGTACACCGCACCGAATGGCTTGAAGCGCCCTAGAATTGGACATGACATCCGCGTGGCTGCCGGTGCTAACCTTTGCCATCTTGGCCGCCGAAACACCGTCGAGGCGATCCAACACCAAAGATCGTATTTCGAACGGCAGGCCTGCCAAGCTGGCCGGCGCAGGAGTGGTGTTTGGGGGGCGCCGTGGAATGGCCATCATCAGATTTGCCAGCGGGCCTGAAACAGATCTCCGCGACGAGGACGGCGCTACGGGCGATGCAGTTTCATCGACGAGAGAATTAGGGTTCGATATAGCTCCCGAAGCCGGTCCCGATCGATTGATGTGCATGTGGCGCTCCATTTTCAATGGCCTATTTAACACGCCTGAACCAGTCCGCCACTTTCTGTACCCGAATCGCCTGATCAAACCGCGAAGCCACGCGCTAAAAAAATTGACACTTCGGTCCCGGCGCGACTCGAGGTATTCCGGCTATGCCGGCTTAGGTGTATTGGCGCATTTGTATTATTCTCCAGCAGTGCGACTAAGGCATAGATCGAGTTAGGAGAGTTCACATGAACTCGACCGAGCTAAAACGCCTTGCCGGCATGTGCGCCGCATGAAAACGTTGTCTAGAGCAGCTGCAGTTTCATCCAATGCCTGGGCCCTATCAATGGGCAGCAAGAATATCCTTATCTGAATAGATTGTTTGGTTTTATCCCGGATGTTGAATAGTCTGTTTGCATGACTATTTATGCTGAAAAAAATGAAACGCCTTCCGCTACTCAATCTGGCTGCTGTGGCGGGTGTTTTCGTCGCCATCGTGCTAATCGGCATCAAGAATAGCGCGGGCGATTCGACGCACACACTTCTCAATGTTTCCTACGATCCGACTCGCGAGTTATACCGCGATCTGGATCGGCAGTTCGTCGAAAAGTCGCGTCCCTGCTGGGCTCATCTTCGCATTTGATTAACGGGCCGACCAGCGCAATTTCCCTGGTCGTGTTCAGCGCGCTCGCTTTTCTCGATCCCAATGCAAGCTCCGATATCTACGAAGCAATGTTCCTGCTTGGCGTGATGGTCGGCATCATTCAAATTGGCATCGCCGTTTTCAAACTAGGCGACCTGACACGCTATATCTCGGAGTCCGTGATCCTCGGTTTTATGGCTGGAGCGGCCGTGCGGCTAGCCATCGGCCAGATCGGCAATGCCTTGGGTGTGCACGAGAAGGGTACGGGCAACCAGCATGTGCTCTATCGGCTCTGGTTGACCTTGGTCCATGGCGATCCCTTCAACCTCAAGGCGCTGACGATCAGTGCGGTGACGATTCTCCTGGCGGTGCTGCTGCGTAAGGTGGTGCGCCGTTACCGCTTGCCGCAGTTGGATATGTTCGTTGCGCTATTGGCGATAGCAGCTTCAGCCTACCTTGCGGGCTGGTCGCTGCCCGACGACAACGGGAAAACCGCCGTGGCCGTGATCGGCGCGCTGAAAGCCAGTTTGCCCCAGCCGCATATTCCGGAAATTCACTGGAACTGGGTAGCACATCTGTCGTCCAGTGCGGTGGCGATCGCATTCCTGGGCTTGCTGGAAGCCTTGTCCATCGCCAAATCGATCGCGCATCATACGCGCCAACCGCTCGACTATAACCGCCAATGTCTTGCGGAAGGCGTCGCCAATCTGATCGGCGTGACCTTGTCTATCCTGTTGTTCGTGCCGCGTGCGGCCAAGTTAAAGGCAACGGAGCTGATCACCAGTCCCGAAGGGGTGGTGCGGGAAAGGTTAACTTCCGATACACAATGTACTGCGGTGGTGGTCTGGGATTTCGAAGGCGAATTTTTCTTTGGCGCGGCGCCGGAACTGGACCGTTATTTCGATGCGTTAAAACAGCGAGTGCAACTGTTTGGCAGCCGTTATGTGGTACTGCGCTTCAAACGAGTCAGAAACCCGGATGTGGTGTGCATCGAACGGCTCGAACATTTTTTGCGCGAGACTCAACAAGGCGGATTGACTGTACTGCTGGCCGGTCTGCGCCCCGAATTTCTCACCGCGATTGACAACTTGCGTTTTACCGACTGGTATCCAGCGGCCTATTTTTTTGCCGAAGAGGACGAACGCTATTCCGCAACACTAAGGGCGGTACGTCATGCCTACGCCTTGTTAGGGGATGAGAATAGCTGTCAGCATTGCGCGGGGCAAAGTCGCTTAGATCGGAAGGTGGGGAATCTGTATTATCTGGTTTAGTCGGCGAACTCACCTTGCATCCCTTCGATGCAAGGTGTCCTGCAGGCAAACGGAGGTTAGCGCATGCCGCCACTTGCGACAAGGTGTTCACCCGTCATCCAGCGCGCATCGTCGGAGGCAAGAAATACGGCGATCGATGCGATGTCGTCCGGCTGACCCAGTCGGCCGAGCGGCGTCTGGCTCAGCGCCCATGCGTCGAGGTCAGAGCCGATTATTCCCGCGCTGTGCGTACCCTCGGTCACCACGACGCCCGGATTGATCGAGTTCACGCGAATTTTCCTCGGCCCGAGTTCACGCGCGAGCACACCTGTAATAGCGTCGACCGCGCCTTTCGTGCCGCTGTAGACGGCACTTGCTGGCGGCGTAATGCTTGAGACGACCGAGCTGACATTGATGATGCTCGCGCCCTCGCCGAGATGACGCACGGCGGCCTGGGTAGTGAGCAGCACACCCAGTACGTTGGTATTGAATTGTTTGTGGAAGTGCTCTTCGGTGATTTCTTCGATCGGTGAGAATTCGTAGATGCCCGAATTGTTCACGAGAATGTCGAGGCGTCCAAATGTTTCGATGGCCGCGCTGACGATGCCTTGCGCATCGACTGTCTTGGACACATCGCCGCGGACGGCAATTGCCTTGCCATGGGCCGCCGTAATTGCGGCCACCACGGCGTCGGCGCCTGCTTGACTGCTAGCATAGTTGACGACCACCGAAGCGCCCTCTGCGGCGAGTGCTTTGGCGATAGCGGCCCCAATACCCTTGGACGCGCCAGTGACGACGGCTACCTTACCTGCGAGTTTGCTCATGATCGTTTCCTTGAGAAAATTGAGTACTGCGAAAAGCGCTAGGCTTTTTCCGGGGGCAAGCGACGTGGGCTTGCCTTGCTTGTAATGTAGAGATATCTTGGGCCGCGATAAAGCGGCACAACACGAATTGATTAGCCGCATTCGGCTAACAATTCTCCGTGCCGGTTGATAAACTGTTCTGAATGAGTCGCCCTGGTGGAGTGAGACTTGTTCATGGGGGGGCGGCGATCATGTCTCAATGCTGCAGAACGTCACGCCGCAGAGTAAGGCTCAATCAATTCCGCGAAACGGTCTGCGAGCGTCTGTCTGGTTCGGGCTGGCCAGATTGCACTGAGTTCGAAAAGCGGCAGCGCGGCGCCGTCGATGATTTCGCAGAGTTTGACACCGCTAAATTGCAAGGACCGTACCGAGCGGGGCAGCAGCGACACACCGCAACCGGCCGCAACGCATGCGAGCACGGTTAGCGACCGGTTCGCGTCTTGCACGATCTCCACTGCGCAACCCGCTTGCCGGAACGCGCTTAGGATGCCCGCACGAACGCTGGGCAACTGGCCATGTGGAAACCATACCAGCCCGTGCTGCGCGAGATCGTGTAAAGACACGGCCGCACTGGCCGCCAGGGGAAAGGTCGCGGGTAACACAGCAATTAATTGTTCCCGCGCGATCAGCTTTTCCCGCATCTTGCCGGCCACAGCCACCGGCGTATGCAACAGGCCAATATCGATTTCCCCTTTCTCGAGCGCGCTGACCTGCTCGGCATTGCTCATTTCGCGCAGCACCAGCTCGACATCCGGCACCGACGCGCGTAGCGCCGCGATCGCGCGCGGCAGCACCTCGAACAGGGCTGCCGACGCGAAGCCTACCGTCAGCCGCCCGGCGCGTTGCGCGCCGATCTCGCGCGCGCGGTGCGAGGCCGCGTCGATTCTTGCGACGCTCATGCGCACATCCTCGACGATAGCCAAACCCGCCGCGGTAAGGTCCGCGCCACGCCGGGTCCGGCTGAACAGCTTGACGCCTAGTTCCGTCTCCATGCGCGTAAGCGCCTGACTCAGCGCGGGTTGCGCGATATTCAGGCGCTCTGCCGCGCGCGTGACGCTGCCCGCATCGGCCACGGCGAGGAAGTACTTCAGATTGCGTGTATCCATATTAAAACGATATGAAAAATGATCATTTGCATCATATATGTTTATCTATTCGATCGCTAGAATGCTTTCATAGGCGATGCCGCGAATCGGCGGCGTCCCGAGAAAAATACAAGCAGGAGACAATCATGAACTGGTACCGCGACATCTCGACGACGGAAAAACGCACCCTGTGGAGTTGCTTTGCCGGCTGGGCGCTCGACGGCGTGGACACGCAGTTGTTCAGCCTGGTGATCCCCACCTTGTTGGTCAGCTGGGGCATCGGCAAGGGTCAGGCGGGGCTGATTGGCGGCGCGACACTTGTCGCCGGCGCCTTGGGTGGGCTGCTTGCAGGCATGCTGTCGGACCGGTATGGCAGGGTACGGGCGTTGCAGATTACCGTGATCTGGTTCTCGTTGTTCACTTTTCTCAGTGCCTTTGCGCAGAACTTCGAGCAGTTGCTGGTTCTCAAGGCTTTGCAAGGAGTGGGTTTTGGCGGCGAGTGGACCGCCGGCGCCGTCTTGTTGAGTGAAAGCATGCGCGCGGAACATCGCGGCAAGGCGATGGGGATTGTGCAGAGTGCGTGGGGGTTCGGCTGGGCGGGCGCGGTGCTGTTGTATATGCTGGTGTTCTCGTGGGTTTCGCCGGATTGGGCCTGGCGCTTGCTGTTTGGCATCGGCGTGATTCCTGCCGGACTTGTGCTGTATCTGCGCCGCAATGTGGTCGAGCCGCCCCGCGCCGTGACGCTTAGCGCACAGCCCAAACAGGCGCTTCTTGCCGCGAGCAGCATCTTCGACCGGTCGGTGATCCGCACCACGATCGTGGGCGCACTCATCGGCGTGGGCGCACATGGCGGTTATCACGCCATCACAACCTGGCTGCCTACCTACCTCAAGACCGAGCGGCATCTGTCCGTGCTGGGTACTGGCGCTTATCTAGCTGTCGTGATTACGGCGTTCATCTGCGGTTGTTTCGTGAGCGCGTGGCTGCAGGACCGAATCGGTCGCCGGCGCAACGTGATTCTGTTCGCCGTGTGTTGCGCGGCGACCGTCAACCTCTATGTGTTCCTGCCGATGGGGGATGCCGTGATGCTCTTCCTGAGTTTCCCCCTTGGCCTCTTCGCCGCCGGCATTCCCGCTACACTGGGTGCGCTCTTCAACGAACTTTACCCGCAGGGTATCCGCGGCACCGGCGTGGGCTTTTGCTACAACTTCGGCCGGATCGTCTCGGCAAGTTTCCCGGTGCTGGTTGGGCACATGGGCAACTCGATGCCGCTGGGCTCGGCGCTCGGCATCGATGCCGGCGTGGCATACGGCCTGGTGGTCGTGGCCGCTCTGATGCTGCCGGAAACGAAGGGTCTGCCGATCGCAACGGTAGCCGTCGGCGCCGCGACTCGTGCTTGAGGCGGTACACCTATGATGGCAGAAAGGATTCAAGCGATGCAGACACATGATGTTACGGTGGCGGACCAGTGGTACAACACCGCCGATATGCAAATTACCGCGATCGACACCCATGCCCATGTATTCGTGCGCGGCTTGCCGCTGGCCAAGCAGCGTCGCCACGCGCCCGACTATGACGCGACGCTCGAGACTTACGCCGGTCACTTGCTGTCGAACGGCATCTCGCATGCCGTACTCGTGCAACCGAGCTTTCTGGGTACCGACAACAGTTTTTTCCTTGAGGTGTTGAAGCGCTATCCGCGACGCTTTCGCGGGGTGGCGGTGGTGGATTGCGAGGTTAGCGATAGAGAACTCGCAGCACTTGAACGCGCGGGCGTAGTCGGCATCCGATTGAATCTCGTCGGCCTGACGCTTCCGGACCTGACTACACCCGGCTGCCGGCGGTTGTTCGCGCGCGTCAACGCGCTCGGTTGGCATGTCGAGATTCACCGCGAGGCGACCGACTTGCACGCCGTTGTCGGGCCGCTGCTTGAGCAGGGCTGCACGCTGGTCATCGATCACTTCGGCCGGCCCGATCCGCATAGGGGGGCCAGCGACCCTGGCTTTAAATACTTGCTGTCGGTTGCGGATACCGGACGTGTCTGGGTGAAGTTATCGGCGGCCTACAGGAGTGCCGTGAACGACGCTGGCACCGCGTTGGGTACTCTCCTGGCGAAGCCGATTCTCAACGCTTACACGCCTGATCGGCTGGTTTGGGGCAGCGACTGGCCGCATACTCAGCATCGGCAAATCGTCGATTACAACTGCGCCCGGCGCTCGCTCGATCAGTGGGTTCCGGACGACGTGCAGCGCGAGTCGATCTTGACGAACTCGGCACGTTGGCTTTACCGATTCGAATAAGCTGCTCAAGCGGGCGGCGGCCGATCCGTCGGTCCGGTCTACTACAACCATGGAGACTTTAATCATGTCGCTGTCATCCACTGAACGCCGCGCAGCCTTCCGAGCGCGGGTCAGGTGAGCCCAAAAAAGTGTGGGCATTTCGCCGGTAAAGCCGTTATTTCGGCGCGTGAGATGGTCGGCAAACTGCACGCTGCGGTCGACGCTCGCGATGACCCCAATCTGCTGATCGTGGCCCGTACCGATGCCTGCGCGACCGACGGATTCGATGCTGCGATCGAACGCGGGCAGCGCTATGCGGAAGCGGGTGCGGACGTTCTTTTTATTGAAGCGGTCGAGACGATCGAGGATATTCAACGCCTGCCGGCACTGCTCGACAAGCCTCAACTCATTAACGTAGTGATCGGCGGCAAAACACCGACTTTGCCGCAAGCCCGGCTTGCGGAACTGGGCTTCTCCATCGTCCTGTATGCCAATGCCGCGCTACAGAGCGCCGTACACGGCATGCAGCGGGCTTTGACCGTGTTGCGAACGGACGGTGCGCTTGGCGAAGATCCCGGCTTGGTCGCGCCGTTTATCGAACGCCAACGCCTGGTCGACAAGCCCTTATATGACCGTCTCGACGAAAAATATGCCGACTAGCTTAACAAATTCCACTCGCTACATCCGGCGAGATTCTTGCGGCAGATTCCGAATGAATTGATCGAGTGCCGCATTTTCCGGATCGCGACGCCAGACGAATTCCACATGGTAGGTCAAGGTCAGTTCCGGATGCTGGGCCAGCAAAACCGCGCTAGGGCAACTGTGCATGGAGGTGTCGGGCACGATGGCATAGCCCATGCCCGCGGCGACCAGGCCCAGCACCGCGTTGATGTCGCCGCCCATATGGACGATTCTCGGTGTTAGTCCCACAAGCAGGAATTGGCGAATCATGAAATCGTAGTAAGCCGGCGCGACCTCGCGGTGAAACATGATGCAGGGTTGGTCTTTCAGGTCTGCGAGGTGTTGCGGTATATCGATCGACAGGGCCTCATGCCGCGGTATGGCCAGCATCAGCCTGCATTCGAACAAGCTCCGAGCGTCGTAGCGCGGGTCGCTTGGATCTCGCCAGGACATAAACCCACCATCGAGCTTGCCATCGGCAATCTCCACCAGCTGTTGGGCCGACAAAGCGGGCTCCAGCAGAATCGCGATATCCGGGTGCATCTGTTTAAATCCGTGGATCTGCGAGAGCACCGTGGGGTGCCAGATGTAGATCGGCGACACGCCGATTCTGAGCACCCCGGATTGCCCTTGAGCGATCCGAGTGGCCCGTTCTTTGGCCATGTCCAGATCTTGCAATAAGCGCCTTGCATCGATGACGAAGTGCTCACCGACCACCGTCAACTCGGCGCCTTTGGAACTGCGCCGAAATAGCTCGGCGCCGAGTTCTTCCTCGAGATCTTTGATCTGCCGGCTTAGCGCGGGCTGAACAATATGCATTCGCCGTGCGGCTTCGGCGACGCTGCCAAAGTCGGCAACGGCCAGAAAATATCGCAGGTGTCGAATTTCTATGCTCATAGGGGTTTCACCCTACTATACTTGTTAGGCATAGATTCCATTTTTGAAAAGTATGCTTGTCGTTGTCTGTTTCGCCACTAATGTACCGACTTCAGTACACAAAGGCGAGGAGACAAAATGCACGATATCGAAGCAAGCGGTTATCAAGCAGTACGAAATCCGTCGCACGGTCGACGAGCGCTGGTTGCGGCCTCGGTCGGCAATGTGCTCGAAATCTATGACTTTATTGCTTACGGCATCTTCGCGATACCGATCTCGCACACATTCTTTCCTTCAAACTCCGAGTTCACGGCGCTGGTCCTGACCTTCCTGACGTTTGCCGCCGGCTTTCTGGTACGTCCGATCGGCGCACTGGTACTCGGTCGATATGCCGACCGCGTGGGCCGGCGACGTGCCCTTAGCCTCACGCTGATTCTCATGGCAGGCGGAACGGTAGTGCCGGCTGTGTGTCCTTCCTTCGCGTCCATCGGCGTGATCGCGCCGCTGATTGTCGTGCTCGGCCGGCTATTGCAAGGCTTCTCGGCGGGCGGCGAGATCGGCGGCACCGTGGCCATGATGATCGAGGCGGCCCCGCCTGCGCGCAAATGTTTCTATGCTTCGTTCCAGCAGACCTCGCAAGGGTGCGGGGTGCTGCTAGCGGGCTTGATCGGTCTGCTGCTGACGCAAGTTTTCACGGCCTCGGAGATGGCCGGCGGCGCTTGGCGTATCGCCTTTGCCTTCGGTTTGCTGATCGGGCCGGTGGGTTGGTATGTGCGCCGCTCGGTTCCGGAAACGAGTGAGTTTGAGAAGACCCGCGGGCAAGCTCGCGTCGCCTTGCTGCCCGCGCTGATCGAATATCGCGGGCGGTTGTTGATGGGGGTGTCCATCATGGTGTTTTGGACCATCGCGACGTATGTGTCGAATTATTTTACGACCTATGCGGTACGCGAACTCAAGCTCAGTTCGGTGGATAGCTACATCGGTCAACTGGCCTACGGTATCACTATGGTGGTGGTCTGCCCGATCGTCGGCGCCATCGCCGATCGCATCGGTACACGCAAGCCCATGCTATATGGTGCGGCCATCACCGCCGCGGTCGCATACCCGCTGTTCGTATTGCTGGCGCATGATCCGAGTCGCACCACGTTAATCGCCGTGCAAATGACCATAGCCTTGCTGCTGGCCTGCTACGCGGCTTGCGCCTCGGCGGTTCTCGCCAGTGTTTTTCCCACGCAGTTCCGCGCAACCGGCGTGGCTTTCACCTACGCCGTCGGCGTCACCCTATTCGGCGGTTTCACGCCGGCCGTGGTGACGATGCTGATTGGCCTCACGGGCGACAAACTGGTCGTCGGTTACTACCTGGCTGCGGCCGCCTTGATTAGCTGCATCCCGCTGCTTATCTCATCCTCGCCGCGCAATGGTATCGATTCGCAAGCCGTGCCGGCCGAATGACATTCACGAATGGCCATCTCTCTTAACGTTGGTGCAGCGAAATATTGACTATCCCTATCGACGAGATTAAATATGAAAACGCCTCATATGCTATTGAGTATGGCTTTCGCGGTGCTCCCTCTGATTGTCCACTTTGATCCGGCGCGGGCCGACGCGCTCGATGAAATTCATGCGCGCGGAACTTTGCGCGTCGCGGTTCCGCAAGACTTTGCGCCATTCGGCTCGGTCGGTTCGAGCATGCATCTCGAAGGGGTCGATATCGATGTCTCCGCTATGGTCGCGAAGGCGCTCGGCGCCAAGCTCGAGCTGGTCCCAGTCACGATGGAAAATCGGATCTCGGCGCTACGGGACAAGAAGGTCGATTTAATTATTTCGGCCTTGGGAAAAAATGCCGAACGCGAGAAGCAGATCGATTTTTCGCAATCCTATTCTCCCTACAATAACAGCGTATACGGGGTCGCGGTTTTGAAGGTCGACGGCCCGGCCGATCTTGCCGGCAAGACTATCGGCGTGACGCGCAGCACCCTCGAAGATTTAATGATTACCAAGAGCGCACCGGCGACGGCGACGATCAAGCGCTACGACGATAACAACGGTTTGATTTCAGCGTACCTATCGACTGAGGTGGCAATCATCGGCACCGGCGACTTCGCTGCCGCGAAAATCGCCGACATCTTGCCGGCGGGCGCTCCGAACAAGCCGATTCTCAAATATGTGATACACGAATCGGCTTGCCGTATCGGTTTGAATAAAGGCGAGCCCAAACTGCAGGCGAAGATCGACGGCGTGCTGACCGAGGCCAAGAAAAGCGGCGAATTGAACGCCATTATGCAGAAATGGCTGCATGTGCCTTTACCGCTGAAGATGGCGCAAAGCACCGAATAAGCGAATCGATCTTGATCCCGATGTTGACTCGGATCCGGCCGCCAAGTCTGTGATCGATTCGACGACAGCCTGCACTCCCTAAGGAATTTACCTATGTTTACGACAGAATCGGTTAGCGAACTTGAGCCCGCATTGACTCGCATACGCCGACACATCCACGCTCATCCCGAGTTATGTTTTGAAGAAGAGCGAACCTCGGCTTATGTCGCCGGCCTGCTCACCGAGTGGGGCATACCCGTTGTACGCAACATAGGTGGCTACGGTCTCGTCGGCGTGTTGCGCAACGGCGCCGGCACACGGTCGATAGGGCTGCGCGCCGACATGGATGCCTTGCCGATGCAGGAGATGAATACATTTCCTCATGCCTCGCGCTATGCCGGCAAGATGCACGCTTGCGGTCATGACGGACATACGGCGATGCTGCTGGGCGCGGCATGCTATCTGGCCGAGCATCGTGATTTCGACGGCGTCGTCAACTTTATCTTCCAACCCGCCGAGGAAGGCGGCGGGGGCGCTCGGCGCATGATAAAAGACGGCCTGTTCGACAAATGCCCGATGGATGCGGTGTTCGGCATGCATAACTGGCCGGGCATGCCGGTCGGCCGCTTCGGTGTCAGGCCCGATGCGATGATGGCGTCCAGCAATACCTTCAAGGTAACGCTCAGCGGCCGCGGATCTCATGCCGCGCAGCCGCATCGAAGCACCGATCCGATGATGGTGGCCGTGCAGATAATACAAGCCTGGCAGACTATCGTTTCACGCAACGTGAATCCTGCCGACCCGGCGGTGCTGTCGGTCACGCAGATTCATGTGGGTAGCACGAATAACGTGATTTCGGATCATGCCGAGCTAGGCGGCACGGTGCGCACGTTCAGCAATGCAGTGCTGGATCTGATCGAATTGCGGATGCAGGCGATCGCCGAAGGGATTGCCGCCGCATTCGATGTCGAACTGACATTCACATTCCAGCGAATTTATCCCTCTCTCGTGAATCACCCGGCCGATGCGGCTTTCGCCGCCGACGTCATGCGCTCGTTGGTGGGCGCTGAAAATGTCGACGACAACGTGGACCGCGCGATGGCCGCCGAGGATTTTGCCTTTTATATGCAGCATAAGCCGGGCTGTTACGCATTTATCGGTAATGGCGACGGCGCCGAGCGTTTGGTCGGACAAGGCAGCGGCCCGTGCCAGTTGCACAGCGCGAGCTACGACTTCAACGACACGGCAATTCCAATCGGTGTGTCCTATTGGGTATCGCTTGCGCGAGCTTACCTCCCCAGCGATTCGTCATGCGAACTACATCGGCGTCCGGACGATACTGCCGGCGTGCCGCCCGCGCTGTCGATTATTCACTCGTGCTTTGTTTGATGAGGAAAAGTCATGTCCATTCTCGGCAAATTCAAAATCGGAACGCGTCTAGGCATTGGGTTCGCGATGATTTTGCTGCTGCTTTGCACGATCGCGGGCATGGCGGTATGGCAAGCATCGCAGATCTACGCCAGTAGCCGCAAGCTCTCCGATATCTGTTTGCCGGGCGTTCAGCTCGCTGGCAGGATGCAAGCCTACGCGAACGACGCCCGCCAGGCGTCGTTGCGCTCCGTGCTTGCGCTCGATCCCAAGGAGAAGCAGGCGCAACGTGCGCGGCATGACGCCGATGTAGTGCGCCTGGAAACCAGCTTTGCCGACTATGCGAAGTTGATCTCTTCGCCGCAAGAGCAGATGCTCTTCGAGCAAATCAAGAGCGCATGGACTCAATATGCGAATGTCGACAAGACGCTGCTGTCGCTGTCCGACGCCGGTGATGCCGGCTTTGCCTATGCGCGTCCGCTTGCCGCCGGCGAGGCCGGCCGCACATTCAATAACGTGCTGGCGCTGATAGAGAATGACATTAGCTTGAATCGCAACGCTGCTAATGCACAGGCTGCGGCAGCCGAGAAAGCTTACCGCGAAGCCATGCTGGTGACCGGTATCTTGATCGCCATCGCTTTGTGCGCGGGCGCCGCGATCGCGATCTGCATGACGCGTTCGATCATCACACCGATACGGCGGGCGGTCACGGTGGCCGAGACGGTTGCTCGCGGCGATTTGAGCATGACCATCGAAGTGACGGGGCGCGACGAAACCGCGCAACTATTACTCTCGATGAGCCATATGAACCAGCGCCTGGTCGAATTGGTGGGGCGAGTCTGTACCAGCAGCGAGTATATTGCGACCGGCGCCGCGCAGATCGCCTCGGGCAACAACAACCTGAGCGATCGCACCGAAGAGCAATCCGCTTCGCTTGAGCAAACGGCGGCGAGTATGGCGCAGCTCAGCGCCACGGTGAAGCAGAATGCGCAGAGTGCACAGTTGGGCAATGCCTTGGCGGAAAATGCCTCGGGTATTGCCGTGCAGGGCGGGGCGGTAGTTGGACGCGTGGTCGAGACGATGAAGGAGATTTCCGCTAGTTCCAAACAGGTCGAACAGATCATAGCGGTGATCGAGGGGATCGCATTCCAGACCAATATATTGGCCTTGAACGCCGCCGTGGAGGCCGCTCGCGCAGGCCAGCAAGGCAGGGGTTTCGCGGTGGTGGCGGGCGAAGTCAGGACGCTGGCGCAACGTAGCGCAGGGGCGGCGAAGGAAATCAGGGCCCTGATAGGCGCGTCGGTGCAGCGGGTGGCGGCAGGCACGAAATTGGCCGATGAAGCAGGCCGAACAATGGCCGAAGTGGTCGATGCGGTGAAGCGCGTGACTGATCTGATGGCTGAAATCAGCGTCGCGTCGAGCGAGCAATACACCGGTATTGCGCAGGTCAATCAGTCCGTGATGCGCATGGATCAGTTCACTCAGCAAAACGCCGCGCTGGTCGAAGAGGCGACGGCGGCGGCGCAGTCTATGGCGCTGCAATCGAATCTACTGCGCGAGCTGATGTCGATTTTCAAGCTTGATGCGGGCGAGGCATCGGCGGTCCAGCGGCATACCGAGTCCTATTCAATGGCACAGCCGACGTCCGCCGGCTTCGCGGCAGTCCAAGTTGGCTCATTGGCTTTGGTTTAACTTCAAATCATTGAATCACGCTATCAAGCACAGAATATCTGCCTACGTTGGCCGGTACGTGTGAAGGGCCGGTCTTGGGTGATTCAATATCCGATTCTTGTAAGTGCGTGGCTCGCATACGCATCGAAAGTGGTGCACAAATCGGCGCCAATGGTGAACAAAACAGCCCAAATGGTGCGCGAACTGACCGGTTGGCGACCTCTCGGTTTGCATAGCCTAGGGCACGATCTCGTTCTTGGGACAGTCGCCGCACCGGTTGACCCATCGCTCAAATCGCGCTGTTGATGTTAAAACTCTGGCACGTACCTTGCGTCATCAAACATGCTTCGCATGGTGCGCGGCACCCGACAGTGAACCTTGGGCTGTCTGGAGCGGACAATCTATGGCGCGGATGCACTAGCTGTAGTCATCGGGCGCCGATCAACGATAGCGAGGTCTAGCCATGGCATCCAACGTCGACGACGTGCCAACCCTTGCCGTAAGCGGGGCTCATCCACAGCTCTACAATCATGATTTAGCGCCGACCGCTCCTGCGGGGCGGACATGGGGCGCTTTCAGCTTGTTCGCGATGTGGATGTCGGATGTCCACTCGGTCGGCGGCTACACCTTCGCCGCCAGCCTGTTCTTCCTCGGATTGACGGGGTGGCAGGTGCTGATCTCCATGCTGCTTGGGATCACGGCCGTCTACTTTCTGATGAATCTGATCGGACGGCCGTCCCTGCGGCATGGCATTCCCTACCCGGTGATGGCTCGCGTCGCTTTCGGTGTGATGGGCGCCAACCTCGCGGCAATCGTGCGCGGTGTGGTGGGTATCGTCTGGTATGGTGTACAAACCTACTTCGCCTCGAAGGCGGTGCAAGTGCTGGTCATCACGCTCGTGCCGTCGGCGGGCGCGCTAAGCCATAACAGCATCATTGGCCTGTCCACGCTGGGGTGGTTCAGCTTTCTGTTTATGTGGGTCTTCCAGTTGCTTATTTTTCTCAACGGCATGGAGCGGATTCGCAAATTCATCGATTTCTGCGGGCCGGTCGTCTACGCCGTCATGTTCGTGCTGGCCATCTGGATGCTGCACCGGGCAGGCTTCTCCAGTCTTTCCTTGCAACTCAGTCCGCCGGCTTCCTCCTACACCGCGACGGTTGGCGTGATGGCCAATGCGGCCATGCTGATCGTGGCCTACTTCGCGGCATTGTTGCTCAATTTCGGCGACTTCGCCCGCTTCGGCCGGGACGAAACGGCGATGAAGGTCGGCAATTTCCTCGGTCTCCCGGTCAACTTCCTGGTGTTCTCAGTGATCACGGTGATCGTAACGGCGGGGACCTTGAAGGTGTTTGGGCAGGCCATCATGGACCCTGTCCTGATCGTCGAAAAGATCGGCAATCCAATTGTCGTGATCATCGGCTCCATTACGTTTATCGTCGCGACCATGGGCATCAACATTGTCGCGAACTTCGTCTCGCCCGCTTTTGATATATCAAACCTCAAGCCGGAGAAGATCAGCTTCAAGATGGGCGGGCTGATCACCTCCATTCTGTCGGTACTTGTGTGCCCCTGGTTGTTTGTCGCGAACCCCTCGGCCATTACGTTATTCGTCAGCATTTTCGGCTCCGTTCTGGGTCCCATGTTCGGCATCATGCTTGCCGACTACTACGTCGTAAAAAAGCAAGTCGTGACGGTCGAAGACCTCTACACCATGTCGACCGCGGGCCGATACCATTACGATGGCGGCTGGAACCGCAAGGCGCTAATCGCCTTGGCGGTGTCCGGCGTCTTGTCGATCGGTCTCTCCCTGCTTGGGGCTTACGGGCTCATGTACAATGTGGGGGCTTGGGGCTGGCTCATCGGTGCGAGTGCGGGCGCTTTGGTCTATCGCGGTCTGATGGAACAAGGCCGCACTATGGCAGCGGTGGTTGCCGGAGAGTAATTCTTCGATGCTATCAATTGTCAATACTGCGAACAGGCCCTAGTAGTTGTATTGTGAGAATTGCCTTAACATAATTCGAGGCACACAATCCTATTTGGGAGATACGGAAACATGAGCATTGAGAATCAACTACGGTTTGTGACCGAGCCGCACGCCAACCCCACCTCCGCTGACCAGATCGCCGCCAAGCTGGTCAACCCGGTGTTCGGCCGCGTCTTTTCCGATCACATGGTCACGATCCGCTGGACCGAGGGCATAGGCTGGCATGATGCCAAGGTCGAAGCCCGGCGTCCGTTCGAGATCGACCCGGCTTGCTCGGTGCTGCACTATGCGCAAGAGATTTTCGAAGGCATGAAGGCCTATCATGGCGAGAACGGCAAGATTTCGCTATTCCGCCCGCAAGCCAACGCCAAGCGTTTTCGTGAGTCGGCCGCGCGCATGTCGATGCCGCAACTACCCGAAGCCGCATTCCTGGAGGCGGTCGAGAAGCTGGTCGACATCGACCGCGCATGGGTTCCGAGCGACGAAGGCGCCAGCCTGTACGTCCGCCCGTTTATGTTCGCGTCGGAGAGCTTTTTGGGCGTGCGTGCATCGCACGAGTACATCTTCTGCGTCATTGCCTGTGCGGTCGGACCCTATTTTAAGCCAGGCAAATCGGCCGTCACCGTGTGGGTGACGGATCAATACACGCGCGCGGCCCAAGGTGGTACCGGCGCCGCGAAGTGTGGCGGCAACTATGCTGCCAGCCTGATCGCGCAGACTGAAGCCTCCAGCCATGACTGCGACCAGGTCGTGTTCCTCGACGCCGCGCAACACAAGTGGATCGAAGAACTGGGCGGCATGAACGTATTCTTCGTGCTGGACGACGGATCGCTGCGCACGCCGCCGCTGTCGGGCACGATCCTGCCGGGCATCACGCGCGCCTCGATCATCGAACTGGCCGCACGTGAAGGTATCGCCGTCGATGAGTCGCCGTACTCGTTCGAAGCGTGGCAAGCGGACGCCGCTAGTGGCCGCGTTAAGGAAACCTTTGCCTGCGGAACCGCTGCGGTCGTCACGGCGATCGGCGAGGTCCGTCATGCCAAGGGCGAGTTCAAGATTGGCGACGGTGGCGAAGGCCCCGTTACGCAACGGCTCCGCGCCAAGCTAACCGGCATACAGCGTGGCAAGATCGCCGATCCCTTGGGCTGGGTCCATCACGTTGCTTGAGCGGTTTGTCTGAATAATATTGCCTCGGTAATATTGGCCGACTATATTGCCTGGGTAATTTGTCTGACGCGTGCCGCCAAGAGACAGCGGCACGTACCAAGAACCGGTGGCGTGATCGATCTGAGAGGATTCGACCCGTCGTCCCGATCTGACTGCGTGACATCATGAAGTATCAATCAGGCGCCGTATCTGGCCCTATAACCAGCCCCATTCCGGCCGGCCGAGTCGGCTGGTCGGCGATCAGCGCCATCGCCATGAGCGCGATGGTGGTCGCCTGGCATCGCCCGGGCCGTTATACCGGCACCACGGGCTGAGCATGTCATCGAGGTTCTGTACCCTCGGCGGATGGTTTATCCATCAAGCATGGCGATCCGAATATCGGAACTAACAGTAACTGACCGGATCGGCGCCGTCTGTTTGCGAGCGAAGGTCTTCCTCGAGGCGATCCATATCGTGCAGCAGCCAATAATGGCTGAACGCTTGACGGATATTGTCGCGCAGGATCCGATTGTCCCATGGCTTAATATAAAAACGGTAGATTGCGCCGCGGTTGATCGCATCCATGATCGAATTGAGATCGATATAGCCGGACAACACAATCCGGAACGTATCGGGATACAGATTTTTGACTCGATCAAGAAATTCGGTGCCGTTCATGTCCGGCATGCGCTGGTCGCACACGATCACTTGCACCGGGTGTTGCGCCAGCAATTCGAAGCCTTCTTTCGCCGATCCGGCTTGAATAATATGGTAGCCGTCCTGATGCAGCACACGGCGCAGCGAGGCCAGCACACTGGCCTCATCATCGACCAGCAGCAAGGTCTTGCGCAGCGGTTTGGTCGGGCCCTCAGGGCGCTGCAGGCAGACGTCCGCTTTCAGCATATGTTCGAGTTCCGGCAAGGGCACTGCAGGGCTGAAGTAATGCCCTTGGATATAGTTGCAACGGTGACGTCGCAAGTACGCCAGTTGCGCCGCTGTCTCGACGCCTTCGGCAACCACTTCCAATTTCAGGCTATGCGCCATGCTGATAATGGCCAAAGCAATCGCCGAATCGTCGGGGTTGGTGGTGATATTGCGGATAAAGGCAATGTCGATTTTCAGCTTGTCGATCGGGAAGTGACGCAAATACGCCAGGCTGGAATAACCGGTGCCAAAATCGTCGATCGAAATCTGCACGCCGTGTTTTCGCAGATTGCCCAAGCAACTGATGGTACGTTCCGTATTGACCATCAGCGAACTTTCGGTCAACTCCAGCTCGAGTAAATCGGCCGCGATCTGATTTTCCTGCAGGGCGCGCAGCACGTCGCCTTCGAGATCGCCTTCGATAAATTGGCGCCCGGCAACATTCACCGCGACCTGGACCGGGCCAATCGAGGACCGTGCCCACAATCCAATCTGTCGGCACACGGCGGCCACGACCCAACTCCCGACGGGCACGATCAATCCCATTTCTTCCAGCACCGGGATAAACGTTAACGGCGAGACAATGCCATGCCCCGGCCTGTTCCAGCGCAGCAGAGCTTCCAGGCCGGCAATACGGCCGCTGGCGATCTGCACCTTGGGTTGGTAATACAGAATAAACTCGCCGTTTTCGAGCGCGCGACGCAGCGCCGTCTCCAGATCAAGTCGAGCCAGAACGTCGACATTCATCTGCGCCTTGAAAAACCGATAGGTGTCGCGACCGGCCTGCTTGGCGCTATACATCGCCGTATTCGCATATTTGACTAAAGTATTGGCGTCGGATGAATCGTCCGGATGAACTGCGATACCGATGCTGGCGCTGATTTGCACCTCGTGTCCGTGGACGATAAACGGCGGGCGCAGCACGTCGCGAATTGTGTTGGCGACTGCTGTCACGCCATATAAGCCGTCCTGCATGGTCAAGATCACGGCGAACTCGTCGCCGCCCATTCGTCCGACAATATCGCTTGCGGGTATGCATTCGAGCAAGCGATTGCCAAACTGGCACAGCATGGCATCGCCGATGGCGTGCCCCACGGTATCGTTGACATTCTTGAAATAATCGAGATTGATCACCAGCACAGCGATCGGACAATCGACGGCGGCCGGCGCCAGGCAGGCGCGGCTCAGTGTTTCGTAGAACAGCGCCCGATTCGGCAGGCCGGTCAGTGCGTCGTGATGCGCGAGATGACTCAGGCGTTTTTCGGCTTCCTTGCGCTCGGTGATATCGCGTGCGGCAGCGACGATAATCCAGTCGCTTCCGGAGCGTATCGCCTGGCGATGTACTTCTAAATGCAATTCTGATCCGTCCTTGCGACGTAGCTCGATTTCGCCCTGCTGGTCGCTGTCCCGGCCCGCGATCAGCGCGTCATACATCGCCGCCAAGCGCTCAAGGGACGCCCCGCCAAATCCCGCCGGGCCTCGCTCCAGCACTTCCTCTCGCGTGCAACCGAACATATCGCAAGCTGTCGCATTGACCTCGACAAAGCTCATGGTACTTCGATTGACCAGCATGATCGCGTCCGCGGTGACGTCCATCGCCGCGCGAAAGTGCTGCAGATCGGTCGTATGGGCCGTTACTTGCTGTTCCAGCATCCAGCTCTGGTTTTGCAAGAAATCGCCGAAGGCCTTCAAGCGCAGGAGATTGCGCACTCTTAACGACAATTCGGCATGATCGACCGGCTTCGTCAAAAATTCTTCTGCGCCGGAATCGAGTCCGGCAAGCCGGGCCTTGTGGTCGATTAGCGCGGTCACCATAATAATCGGGATGTTCGAGGTGGTCGGGTCGGCTTTGAGTCGACCCGCGACTTGGTAGCCATCCATGCCCGGCATCATGACATCGAGCAAGATCAAGTCGGGCTGGTGTGCTGCAATCGAGGCCAGGGCTTCTTCACCATCGCTGGCGGTCCGTGTGAGATAACCGTCGGCGCGCAGTAGCGCTCCGAACAATTTTCGATTGTGGAGTTCGTCATCGACAACGAGAATCGTGGAATTGGATCGGGTCATGGCGACGGTGCATGAGTAAACGTCACGCGAGCGACGACGTCCGAGTTCCGATGCCTGGCTGTCCACCCGATATCGGCAAGAAACTGCCGCCCGAGCTCCTCGACACATGTCTGGAGCCGGTATCTCGCCAGCATCAGTTTTACATCGGGACTCAACTCATTGTGTCTTCCTGACACGCGTTTCAGCATCGCAATATCCGCCCATACACACTTTAAGACTCCATCAGTGAATCCCTTTTTCGATACTTTGAACAGCTGCCCAAATGGGTAGGTTCGAAGATGGATCTATCGAAAAAGGGCGGTGTTTGAAATTCTGACTTGGGGGAAAACGCGACATGCCTCGCGCGATATCGGTTGATGGTAGCGTGAGCAGTCATGGGCCTGTCCACAGCTTACGTCTAGCGGCAGTATGGCGCTTACACCGTCATTACACGGTTGCGCCCCCCGCGTTTGGCGGCATAGAGGGCGTTGTCGGCACGCAGATGCAGTGCCGCGATGTCTGAGTCCGTAGCGGTCAGTGCCGCGCTTCCAACACTGACGGTCACGGCGATCGGTTTCTCGTCCACGATGATACCCGCGGTGCTCTTGGTCGTCGCTTATGCGATTCTTATTCTGGCATCGGCGGCCATTGGCGGGCCGCATGTACGACGTTCTTGTGTACTGTGGGGACGCGAACCGTGCAGAGCTTGCCTGTATAAGTGCCCAAGGACCTCGGCGTAAGAATATGGATACTATCCGACCGCTGAGCCGGCTCGACATCGTTATCGAGTCTGTCGCCGACGTATGCGATTTCGGACGGGTGCGTTCGCGAATTTCGACTAGTAACGGTTGGCGTTATTACCGGGGTGCGTTACTGTTTGATATGATCACTGTGTTCACATGTCGCGACACTCAAACGTTATTTCAGGGACGCTGAGTTGCCCGCTTAGCCAATATCGAGAAGGTGGCTATCCGAAAACTGCGGCAGTTACACGCCGCCGCAACGCTCGACTTTCTACACGTGCCGCCGGGGAACCGATTGGAGCTTTTAACGGGCGATAGGGCAGGGCAATACAGCAATCCCTCTCGCCACACCCGGCGAGATTCTTATGGAAGATTGGCTCAAGCCGATGGGCGTAAGCCAATACGCCCTGGCGAAGGCGATTGGCGTGCCGGCGCGTCGTATCAATGAGATCTTCCATGACAAGCGTGGGATTACCGCAGATACGGCGGTACGCTTTGCCGCATTCTTTGGCACGGATGCGCAAAGCTGGATGAATTTGCAAACCGGCTACGATACGGAACAGGCGCGCGAACTGCTCTCTATTTCGATTTGCCCGATACCGTAGGCATGAGCAATCGACGTGCGTCCTTGAGCAACAGAAGCAGTTGCTGTTCTCGCACCGGCGAAGCTTCAAACCCAAAACGCTGATAGAAGCGCGCCGCGTCCTCATCGATCGGGTGCGTTAGCAGCGCCCGAACACCGGCTTGTTCGGCGACGACCAGGGTACGCTGGATCGCATCTTGCAACATACCAATGCCGATGCCGCGCCCCTGGTCCTGCGTGGCTACCGCCAGCCGAGCCAAGATGACGACAGGGATCGGATAGGCTCCCATCCCTTTGCGTACTCGGTCAGGCGCCTCGAAGGTATCGATCTGTCCTACGGTCAGGCTGTAGTACCCTGCTAGGCGCTGATCCTCAGTAATGACGTAGGTCTTGGCCGAACCGCTAGCCTGGGCTTGGCGTGCGTGACGCAGGAGCCAGTCGTTTAGACTGGTCTTGCCGCACTTGAATTCTTCCAATAGATGGCTTGCATCCAACGCTTGCGGTGAGGACAGCGGCATCAGTTCTCCCAAGGTGCAGTTCGGGAGAACAACTCCTTCAAGCCTGCATTGTCTTGGGCCGGACGGTCGAGCATGTCGAGCAACACCTGCGATTGGCTTTCGGTCACGAGGAACAAGCGCTGGTCAAGCAAGGTTCGTTCGGCAACTTGGCAGGCGCTGTCGAGAATGAAATCGGTCATCGATTTGTGTGCGATCTCGGCTGCGCGGCGCAGCACCGCTTCCTGCTGCGGTGTGGCCCGCAGACCGAGGCGGGCAGAACGGGTAGTCGTGCTCATAGGGAAGTCCTCTTCAATACGTATGTCATGTTAGCACAAGCGACGTACAAATGCATCGTAACGGTAAGCTCGCAAGTCAGGTTGTTGCCTATAGCGGTATCGGTATACCTCGTGAAATTTACTGCTTTGCTGTAGGTCGCGCAACGCCTCCCGTTCGGGGGATGTACCTGACGATAAATGCCGTTCAACGTACATAACGTCGAACGGCTAGGACTTGTTCTGCAGTTCACCGTCTATTTTCTCGTTCATCATGCGTTTCACCGCCTCATGCGGGAAACCTGGATACCCAGTGGTAAGGAAATCCAGGATCGACGCGAGGACATGGGCCTCTTCGGTGAGATGCGCGTCTGCCAATGCCACTTCATCAAGCACGACTTCTTCGACCATGTAAGGCGGACCCTGTTACTAAATAGGGTCGTCTTCGACGAGTCGGATTGCTGTGACCGTGCGAGTGCCCACGTCTGTACAGCGCCACCAGAATGGGCCGCAAATAAATTCAAGGCCAATATGAAATTCAGAGTGTTTCATGGATTGCTCACCTCTTGTCGCGGGCCGTTACCATCCGCCAAACAATCGGTCGAGCGCTGAGATAATTTCGTCTTGCCTATGTCCTAGCGACGTAATCGGTTTGGTTAGTTCGCTTCGAGGAATCGCGGCGAGCGTTGGCGTATCGAGCATGCAGTCGATAAAGCCGAGCAACAAGCCTTGCAAACAGAAGTAGCATCGCTTCATGCGCAGGAAGGCGCCCTTGCGGAAAAAGGTCAGGCCATTTCACTAGACACACAGAAGGCCAGCGCGGAAACATATATCCGTCAGCGAATGACTGAATTCGATCAACTCGGCGTCGACACAACCAGTCGCCCACCGTGCAGCGGGCCGCAACTGACTGAATACAATCGAGCAAAAAGCATCGTTTCTGATATTTCGGCAATTGCTGCTAAATGGCAGCTCGACGAATATACGAATTGGGCCGTGGACCATGGCCTCAATACGCGTCTGCTGAATGTATGCGGTTGAATATTCAATCGGACGTGTGAAAATGTCGACTCAGACTGTGCCGGTAGCGAGATGGCATTTTCAATCTCCTGTTTATGCCATTGCGCAGTGGCGGGCCGGCTATCTCGTTGAGTGGCCCGGATTGATCAGGCAAATCAGCGATCTTGACGCGTATCCCACACGCGAAGTACGGCAATGGTCGTGGGGTTTTCTGCGTATGGCGGTAAGACTTCATATTGCAGTTCATATCGGCCTGCGAGACATACCCAACGGTGCACTTCGCGAGCGGGCGGGCCGTCGTATCCGTCAAGCTCTTCACCAAGCCGGTGAAAGTGGTCTTGTCCCAGACGTTCCGCTTCGTCTAGCAACGCGTTGACGACCTTGTTAGCAGTGGCGGCGTCGTTGAATTTCTTGACGTGGTTGGAGATGACTTCAAGGTCCGACATTGCTTTACTGGTAGGGATGACCTTGACGCTCACGCTTTCGGCACCGGCAGTTCGTTATCCGTGCCGATGCTGTTCGCCCACGCCCGAGCCTGCTCCATTGAGACGAAGCGGCCTGCGGTGACGTCATCCAAGCCCTCTTGAATCAGGCGGCGCTTTTCGGCCTCGCGCGCAAGGTACTGGACGAGTGCTTTCTTGATGATCCATTGCTTTGGACGTTCGATTTGCTCCGACAATGCGTCTACTTCTTCCGCCAGTTCGACAGGCACCTGCGCTGTCAGTGTTCGAGTCTCGGCTACCATCATGCACCTCAAATATTGTCCAGCAATAAAGTCTATTGTAACTTAATAATATTGCCTCGACTACAGTACCGTGGCACCCTCGATAACCGGAAAACGGTAGCAATCTAGAAGTGGCCGCCGGCACGGTATCCGTTGCTTAACCCTATTTTGTGAATTACAATGTAATACACGTTAGGCAAGGAGAACAATCATGGCTGCAAACCAGCTTGTACAGGCACGTATTGATGGAGCCATTAAAGAAGAGGCGGCAGCCGTGCTGGCCGCTATGGGGCTGACCGTGTCAGACGCGGTTCGACTCATGCTGACCAAGGTTGCGCATGAGCACGCCTTA